>Ga0255338_1001791_pt1 | contig 37125 bp, 36 predicted proteins | sample MeOH1_35cm_T4_19_FD_203715 | JGI IMG/M metagenome (GOLD analysis project Ga0255338, IMG submission 203715) | Sandy soil microbial communities from University of British Columbia, Vancouver, Canada - MeOH1_35cm_T4_195 | ecosystem: Engineered > Artificial ecosystem > Sand microcosm > Unclassified ...
CAAGGAGATGAGGTAAGAACCAGCAATTGAGTAAACTTATCCACAGTTGCTGATTCAAAAACCAGCAACCCGCCCTGGGTCAATATTGGATCGGCAGGGTGGGTCAATATTCAAGCGGCGCCGACAAACCTGACTGCCTTATTGCGACAAAACCCTCAGCAACTGGCTTCACTTGATTCAGCAACCGACCACGCAGCTCAGCAATAGCAACACGTAGAGGAGTAAGGCTGCAGGGAGGCCTTCCCCGTCACTGCTGTCCCTATGTTGATGGAGGCTGATGACCTGTCAACGCAGCGATCAGCCGACGCACAATCCGCGATACTTCCCGTGCCGCACGGCTCAGCGGGCGCTGCGTGGTAGTCGACATAACCACCAGCCGTGGTAGTTCCGGCTCGACAATGCGGCGCGCTTCAAACAAGCCTTGCGCAACCTCGTTGCTGACAGTTTGCGGACTAAGTACCGCATAGCAGTTCCGGCGGCGGATAATTTCCTTCTGGGCCTGTAGCGAGTCGGCTTCGGATACCACGTGAATTTCGATACGCAGGCGGCGGGCCGCAGCGTCGACAGCGACGCGCAAGCCGTTTGGGTTGGCCGGTAGCACAAGAGGGAGGTTTGCAAGTTCGCGGAATCTGATTGTCTCGCGTCGCCTGCCACTGCCCGCGATCCCGACCAGCATTAATTGGGAAAAACTCAACACTTCCTCGCCATCGGCTTGCGCATCGCGGTAGCGGCTGAGCAGCGCAATATCAGCCCGGCCGTCGCCCAGCCATTCTTCGATCTGGCTACTGAATCCTTCAAGCATGCGTAGCCGTACCTCGGGATACATTTGCCGCACCTGTTCGAACAGATCGCCAGCGAGTTCTTGCACCAAGGACGGCAGCAGCGCTACGGTCACGATCCCGGATGGTGCTTTGCCCAAGTCGCGCATGTCGGCCGCTAGCTGGTCGCTATTGATAACGATGGCGCGTGCGCGCGGAAGCGCCACTTCTCCAGTTTCAGTCAGTGTGACGCCGCGTCCGGTGCGATAAAAAAGCGGTCCGCCGAAGTCGCTTTCCAGCGACGCGATGATGCGGCTTAGCGACGGCTGCGTGAGGCCGAGCGAAACGGCGGCTTGGGAGATATTGCCAAACTCTGCCACTTTAACAAATGCATGAAGCGTCTTTAGTTCCATGGAATGGCATGCAAATTTAAAATATCTGATATGAGTTTCATTCTATAGGAGTATGGCTGATCGAGCGATAGACTGGCTTTGCCTATCAGAAGTCTGTCGGACTTGGGGCGTAGAAAGCGAAAAAATAGACCGCTGCGGGCAATTTGCAGCCGACATCCCGCAAGCCCGACAGGCATCTTGATGCACCGTGGACAGCCATGATTACAAAGGAGACAAAATGAAACCTGGTTCTTATATTTCTAAAGTAGTGGTGACACTGTTGTCACTTGTGTTTACCATCACAACCGCGCATGCAGCTTATCCGGACAAACCGATCACTTTGATCGTGCCTTACACACCGGGCGGCGTGACCGACGCGTTGGCCCGATCGATTGCCAAGTCGCTTTCTGAACGCATCAAGCAGCCGGTCATCGTCGAAAACCGCGCCGGCGCCGGCGCCAACATCGGCGCGAGCGTGGTGGCCAAGGCTGATCCCGACGGCTACACCCTTTTGATGGGCTCCGCCGCGACACATGCGATCAATGCCAGCCTGTACAAGAAGCTGGACTATGACCATCTCAAGGACTTTGCTCCAATCATGCTGGTGGCTGAGGTGCCCAACATCTTGGTTGTGCATCCGTCGGTGCCTGTAAAAACCGTCCGCGAGCTGATTACATATGCTAAAGCGCGGCCTGGCGAACTTAACTTCGGCTCGTCAGGTTCTGGTGGCACCATTCACTTGTCGGGCGAACTGTTCAAAAGTATGGCTGGCGTGCAAATGACACATATTCCGTACAAAGGCAGCGCGCCGGCCGTTACCGATTTGCTTGGAGGCCAAACGCAACTGATGTTCGACAGTTCAGTGGTTCAGTATGTCAAGGCAGGTAAGCTTCGCGCGCTCGGCGTAACTAGCGCCAAGCGCTCTTCTGTGTTACCGGATGTGCCCACTATCGCCGAAGCTGGCTTGCCTGGTTATGAGGCAACCGCATGGTTCGGCATCCTCGCGCCGACCAGCACGCCGGAGCCCGTAATTACCAAGCTCAGCGTCGAACTGAACGCGGTCCTGCGCGATCCGAACGTGGCGAAATGGATGCAGACGCAGGGCTTTGAAGTCGCCGGGGGAAGCCCCGCAGACTTTACCGCTCATATCAAGAAAGAAACAGTGAAGTGGGCACGCGTGGTGAAGGATTCAGGCGCTACAGCCGACTAGCGCTTTAACCATACGACTATCCCCAAGCCTACGACGTTCGCCAATCATACGGCTCAGCCTCTCGCCCGACTTTTATCCCTCGCTGTCAACTCACGCTTCGAATTAGGGAACATCTCCCTAGCGACAGCATGCAACTCTGTAACTCGAAATGAAAACTGATATCAGACACGATGCCCTTTCCGCTGCTCTGGCGCCGAAATCGATAGCGATTATCGGTGCATCCGACAATAAAAATAAGGTGGGCGGCAGGCCGGTCGATTACCTTCAGCGCTTCGGTTATGGCGGCAAGGTTTATCCGATCAACCCATCACGCGATACGGTGCAGGGTCTGCATTGTTATCCGGATGTCGCATCGCTGCCGGAAGCGCCTGATCTGGCCATCATCGCGGTGGCTGGAAAGGCAGTGGCACAAGCGGTGCGGGCTTGCACCGCTAAAGGCGTGCGCAATGCGATTATCCTCAGTTCCGGCTTTGGTGAAACCGGCGAGGACGGGCTGAGTCGGCAGGCCGAGATCGCTGCCGAAGCCGCGCTTTGCGGCATGCGCATCATCGGCCCTAACTCGCAAGGACTTGCCAACTTCAGCAATGGCGCTGTGGCTAATTTTAGTACCATGTTTACCCAGTTGCCGCCGCAGGACGGCCCGGTTGCCATCGTTAGCCAGAGTGGCGCCACCAGCGCGGCTCTCTACTCGCTACTGCGGGAGCGCGGCGTCGGCGTGCGCTATGTGCTTGCCACCGGCAATGAATCCGATGTGACAGTTTCCGAACTCACGCTAGCCGTTGCGGCCGATCCGGCAATCAAGTTGATCGTGTTGTATACCGAAAGCCTACAGGATCCGAAGATGCTGGCGCGCGGAGCAGCATTAGCGCGCGAGAAGGGCATTCCCATCATCGCGCTGAAAGCGGGCCGTAGTGCCAGCGGCATTGCAGCCGCCAAATCGCACACCGGCGCGCTGGTCAACGAAGACGGCGTGGTCGATGCATTCTTCAAGCGTCACGGGATCTGGCGCGCCAACGATCCGGCCAGAATTGTGCAGACCGCCGAGCTTTATCTTAAAGGCAGTCGCCGCCCGGGTCGCAATCTGGTGGTCATCAGCAACAGTGGATCTTCTTGCGTGATGTGTGCGGACACTGCAGATGAACTCGGCCTGCCATTGGCGGAATTGGCTATCGCTACCCGTGAAAACATCAGCAAGGCGCTGTCATCATATGCCGCTTGCGACAATCCGATCGACTTGACTTCGTCACTGCTTGGCAATAGCGAAGTGTTTGGCCGCGTATTGCAAAGCCTAAAATCCGATCCTGTGGGCGACCTATATCTGATCAGCCTACCTGTTGCAGGCGATGGCTATGACCTTGAGCGCTTAGCCCAGGACACCGCCGATTTCGAGGCGGAAACCGGTAAGACGGTGGTGTTGACCGCAACCCTGCAGTCGGCTCTGGCGCCGTTCAAACAGCGCGGCGTTGTAACCTTCAACAGCGAAAGGCAGGCACTGCTTGCCCTCGATCAGTTCACCCGTCATCTGGCGCTCCTGGACATGCGCCGTGCAGCGGAAAAAAGCGTGACTGCCGTCGCGCTGCCGGGCGGCTCTACCTCATTCCTGAATGAGGCCGATAGCCTCGAATTCCTCCATAAAGGCGATGTGCCAGTGGTTGCCTACCATGTTTGCACCAGCGCCGACGAAGCGGTTGCCGCATGGCGCGCGATAGCGGGGCCGGTCGCAGTCAAGGCATGCTCGGAAGATTTACCGCACAAGTCGGAATACGGTCTGGTCTATCTCAACATGAATGTCGAAGACGACATCCGCAACGCCTTCGAAGCCTGCCGCGCTGGCATGGCAAGGCTGAACGCCGCATGGGACGGCGTGATAGTCGCGAAGATGGAACGCGGCCGCCGCGAATTCGCGATCGGCGCCAAGATCGATCCTGTTTTCGGGCCGGTAGTCATGGTCAGCGACGGTGGTAAATATATCGAAGCCATGCCCGACTTTTGCCTTTTGATCCCGCCATTTGATGCGGCTGAAGTGAAAGAGGCCGTGAAGCAACTGCGCGTTGCACCGCTATTTGCCGGCGTGCGTGGCGAACCGGCGATGGATCTGGATGCGTTGTGCGATGCGGTGGCCCGTATTGCCTCGCTAATGATTGCAAGCAATGGATCCATTGCATCGATTGATCTGAATCCCGTGATGGTGCGCTCGCAGGGTGAGGGCGTGGTAGTGGTTGATGCGCTGATAGAGCGGTACATCGTGGCCGGCACGGTGCCTATCAATGTAAATACGGTAGTCAAATCCATCGAGGAGATAGAGCAATGAAACAATACGTATACGCCGAGCGGCGCGATAACATAGCAATCGTTACGCTCAACAATCCTGATTCGCTCAATGCCATCAACGCTCCCATGCGCGACGCCATTGTCAGTGCAATGGGCAAGCTCAACTCGGACAGCGGCATACGTGCGATCGTATTAACCGGCGCCGGCGAGCGCGCATTCTCTTCAGGCCAGGACCTCGCTGAAGCAGCAAGCTTCAAGGCGGAAGAGGTGGCTGCCTGGATGACACATCAGCGCGCAATGTTCCAGTCACTGCGCGACCTCGAAAAGCCACTGGTCGCTGCGTTTAACGGCATAGCGGCCGGAACCGGCTTTCAGATGGGTTTGCTGGCCGACATTCGTATTGGCTACCCCGACATGTTGATCGGTCAACCGGAGGTGCGCGTTGGCCTGGCCAGCATTCTCGGCTCCTACCTGATGACGCTATACCTGAGCCATTCCCACAATGTGGAGATGTCGCTTCTGGGCGAACTGATCACTGGGCAGCGTGCACTGGAAATCGGCTTGCTGAATCATGTGGTGAACAAGGACCAGGTATTGGCGAAGGCGATTGACGTGGCAGAGCAATTCGCTCGGCTTCCCTCCAACGCGCTACGCCTGACAAAGGAGCGTTTCCGATTACTGACCCAGCCCGGCTTCGAGGATGCGTGTGAAGCGGTGATTCGCTATCACCGCGACGAATACGCAACCGGCGAACCGCAGGAAATCATGCTCGGCTTTCTTGAAGCGCGAGCTAAAAAGCGCGCCAGCCGCCAGGCTGCGTAAACGCAGATCGCCGCGGGACGGCCCAATCAATAAAAAGAGCGTCGCGGCACCTCATATTTTATCTAGGTTCATGATGAAGCATTACAAACAATCTTATATCCGCGGCGAGTGGCAGGAAGTGAAGCCGGTCGCCACACTCGTTATCCATGATTCCTTCACCGAAGAGCCGCTGGCCGAGGTGGCGCTTGCCGGCGCTGCAGACGTGCAACTCGCGGTAGCTGCCGCCCGTGAGGCCTTCGATTCATGGTCGCGCACGCCAGTTGCGCAGCGCACAGCATTGCTTCGCCGGGTAGGGGAGGAACTTGCGCAGGAAGCAGATGCTCTGGCTGAGCTAGTCACCCGCGAAGTCGGTATGCCCCTCAAGCTGTCCAAGCGTATCCAGGTGCAGGGACCGATCGCTGCATGGGGCGCCTACGCCGACATTGCGGACGGCTTTGCATTCGAAACCACGGTAAAAAATTCGCTGGTTACGCAGGAACCGGTCGGTGTGGTTGCCTGTATTACGCCATGGAACTATCCACTGCACCAAATTACCGCGAAGGTGGCCCCGGCTTTGGCAGCCGGCTGTACGGTGGTGTTGAAACCGTCCGAAATGGCACCAGCATCAGCTTATGCGCTAGCACACGCCATCGATAGGGCCGGATTTCCCCCTGGCGTTTTTAACCTGTTGGTCGGCGACGGACCGCTGGCAGGCGAGGCCCTGGTGGCGCACGCCGAAGTCGACATGGTGTCTTTCACCGGATCAACCGCGGCTGGCAAACGCGTAGCAAGCATAGCCGGTACTGGTATCAAACGTGTTGCCCTTGAACTGGGGGGGAAGTCACCATCGATTGTTTTACCCGATGCTGATATCGCCTTGGCCATGAAGCATGCGCTGGGTGCCTGCTTCCTGAATAGCGGCCAGACCTGCACTGCGATCACCCGCGTGCTGGTTCCATCAGCACGCTATGAGGAATGCATGGGATTGCTAAAAGTCGGCGCCACAGCGTTCGCGATGGGCGACCCGCTGGATCCGAGCACCCGGCTCGGTCCCCTGGTATCCAGGGAGCAACGTGACCGCGTCATGACTTATGTTGATCAAGCCGTAGGCGATGGTGCGCAACTGGTTGCGGGTAAAAATCCAGAAACGGTCATGCCGGCAAAAGGCTATTTTGTCGCGCCGACGGTACTTGGCAATGTACATCCCGATGCAAAAATCGCTCAGGAAGAAGTATTTGGTCCGGTATTGAGCGTGATTGTCTATGCCGACGAAGATGAAGCAGTACGCATCGCTAACAACACATCTTACGGCCTTGCAGCTGCGGTGTGGTCGGACGACCGCAATCATGCGCTCGGCATTGCAAAGCGTTTGCGTGCTGGTCAGATCGACATAAACGGCGCGCCGTTCAATTCGGCAGCGCCATTCGGCGGCTTTAAACGATCGGGTGTAGGCCGTGAGAACGGCATCTTCGGGCTCGAAGAGTTTCTTGAGCCGCGCGCGATCCAACTACCCATATAACCTTTCTCTGGAAACTTATGACCTTCGAACAGTTAAATTACGAAGTTCGCGACCATATCGCAACTATTACCTTAAACCGCCCGGAGCGCATGAACGCGCTGACGAAAATCATGGAACGGGAGCTTCGTGACGTCATGGAAGAGGCCGACCGGGATCCGAACGTTCGCGTGATAATCCTGACCGGCGCTGGCCGCGCTTTCTGCGCGGGAATGGATATGGACGAACTAGAAGGCCTACCGCCCGATGATATTCGTGCGCAGGAATGGATGAGGGCGTACAACATGAACAGGCGCTCCGACTACCAGACACGCTACTCGTATTTTCCGGCAGTGCAGAAACCAATTATTGCCGCCATCAATGGCGCTGCCGCCGGCCTTGGGCTCGTCATGTCGCTATATAGCGATATTCGCTTTGCCAGTGAAAGCGCAGTATTTTCTACTGCATTCGCTAAGCGCGGCCTTATCGCTGAGCACGGCATTGCATGGATGCTCCCGCGCGTAGTGGGTCCCGGCCATGCTGCCGACCTATTGTTGTCGTCGCGCAAAGTAACTGCCAGCGAAGCATTTCAGATGGGCTTGGTGAGTCGGCTCGTAAAGCCCGAAGCCCTGCTTGATGAAGCACGCGCATACGCGGGTAACTTGGCCAACAACGTTTCTCCACGGTCGATTCAAGTCATTAAACGCCAGCTGTGGGAGTCTCCATACGAGACTCTGGGCGAAGCTGTGGCAAGCGCAAATCAGGAGATGTTTTACAGCATCCAAAGCGAAGATTTCAAGGAAGGTGTGGCGCATTTCCTGGAAAAGCGCCCAGCCAAGTTTACCGGCAAGTAAGCACAACGTCCGACAGCCAAGAGATTGATGTCAAAGTTGGCGTTGAGGGCTTGGTGTCGGCTTAAAAGCCTGTTAGCAAGTCCGCGCTGAATAAATCAGTTTTTCATGTGACAGCCAAGCTGCCAGCCTGATTTCCTGGATGTTGGTGAGCCAGCAAGGCCCGGATGGGCAGCCCCAATCGGGCACAAAGAAGCCGCAGCTTCCTGAGCAGCAGCCGGATGTTGTGCCCCGCGCAGCACAACACCGCGTGCAGCGCGTCGCCGATGGCGCCCTTGAGCGGATTTCGGCTCAATCGCCCGTCCATCTTCATGTGCCCGATCGCCGGCTCGATGGCACTCCTGGGCCCGTCGGTGAGATTCGTGTAAAAAAACTGCCACATCGCTCAAATCTTATAGAGGCAGGGTCGTCCGAGTCGGCATCACCTCGGGTTTAAGGTCGGTTGGGTATTCGCCGAACCGCTTGAGCTTACTGGTGGCATATGGGCTCAAAAAAGCCAAATCGGCGGGACGGATGCTGATGCCCTTGGACTTCAGCGTATGAAGTGCTTGGGTCTGGTCCACCACGTTTTGCAGCGCCACCGCGTTGGCCACAAGTTCGTTGTACACGATGGCCTTTTCTTGATCAGCCGGATCATTAGACCGGAGATGACCGGCGGCACCGAAGGCGAGGTGCTTGGCAAATTTGTGGTGCCGTTCGATCTTCGTCGTTCCCTTATGGACCGTGCGACGCAAGGAGTCGTCCATGATCCATTCCAGCAAGTACGTTGGTATGCGCGCGGCGAACCCATGTTGACCGCCGGCTGGCGGCCATGGTTGGCGATCAGGCGTGAGATGGCTGGGATGCCTGCCAACGCTGTGGCAGCAACTCCCCGATCTGACTGGCGCGCTGTGTGGGCAGTCGCGTGAGCACATCCTTGAGGTAGGCGTAAGGGTCGTGCCCATTGAGCTTGGCCGACTGGATCAGGCTCATGACGGCGGCCGCACGCTGGCCGGCTCTGAGCGAACCCGCGAACAGCCAGTTGGATCGGCCAATGGCAATCTCGGGGTCATTCTGCCCATGTCGGGCAAGAAGTGGAGGTCTTCTACCGCTGGCATGCACTCTACGGTCGTCGTCTTCGACGGCAATACGTCGAGCAGAGAGCCACCGGTGACGTGGTTCACGTCGAGGTCGAACCCGGCGTAGTTCTGGTTGTGGCGGCGTGGATGCTCGACGCTGCCTCCTGTTCAGGCATGGAATTGGGTGAACCACGCGCTTCGGTGGCCGCCCTCGCCGATCTCCATCAATTGCTGTCCGAGCTCGGACTTAGGCGAAGCTCCTGCGGTGTCTTCCACACCGATTGCGAGGAGCAAGATGACCCGTCCACCAAGATCACTTCTGATGCTGCCAGCATCACCCACCCCGATGGCGCCGCGCCAACTGAACATTGCGTTCGAGTCCCTGGAACTCGAGGGAATGAGTCCCGGCCAACGAGCCAACGCAGTCACTCAACTGGCCATCTTGCTCCTGCAGGCAGCGGGAATTCAAACGCAGGGGGTGAACAATGACGAGCACTAATCTATTGCCGGCGACCGTGCTACGCCGCAAGGCCGTCGTTTATGTGCGGCAGTCCACCCAGACGCAGGTGCAGACCAACTTGGAGAGCCAGCGTCGGCAGTACGACCTGGTTGAGGAGGCGCGACGTCGTGGATTTGCACAGGTTGAAGTCATCGATGATGACCTTGGAAGATCCGCAAGCGGCACGGTAGCCAGACCTGGATTCGATCGTCTGGTGGCCTGGCTGTGTGCAGGGGAAGTCGGCGCCGTGTTGTGCTTCGACGCCTCGCGACTGGCCCGCAACGGCCGCGACTGGCACCATCTGCTGGAGCTATGCGGCTTGGTTGAAGCCCGTGTCATAGATCTGGATGGCGTCTACGACCCGTGTCGCCCCAACGATCGGCTGCTGCTTGGTATGAAGGGCAGCATCAGCGAGTTCGAACTCGGCGTGCTCAAGGCGCGCATGTTCGACGCGGCCCGCGCCAAGGCCCAGCGCGGTGAGTTGCGCATCAGCGTTCCCATTGGGTACGTTTGGCACAGGGAGATTGGTCTTGGCTTCGATCCCGACATGCGCCTTCAGGAGGTAATCCGATTGATTTTCGTCCGATTCAGCAAGCTGGGGAGCGCTCGTCAGGTTTTTCTGTCGCTCGCCGACGAACAGATTCACTTCCCCCGCCCTTCGGACGGCAAGAAGATGGTGAGCTTTGATTGGACACCGATCCGCTACCGCAACGTGATATCGGTACTCAAGAACCCCTTCTATGCAGGCGTGTACGTGTACGGCAAGACTGAGAAGCGCACCGCAATTGTCGATGGCCGGGTGCGCAAGACCTATAAACACGGCAAGCCGGTCGATCGTTGGGAAGTGGTGCTCAAGGACCATCACGACGCCTACATCGATTGGTCCGAGTTCGAGCGCAATCAGAAGCAACTCGCCCTCAACGCCTACGGTAAAGTGGACGGTGTGAAGTCCGGGCGTGGCGGCCGGGCACTGCTGGCCGGAATGCTGTGCTGCGGTCGCTGTGGGCGGCGGCTATCGGTGGCATATACAGGGCGCGGACTGGGCAACCCGGTGTATCGTTGTGATCGCCCGAATTTGCAGTATGCGCAGGCGCGGTGCTTTACCTTCGGCGGCCGACGACCCGACGAAGTCGTCGCTCGAGAGCTGTTGCGTGCCGTCGAGCCTATGGCCGTCGAAGCTGCACTGCAAGCAGAACAGAGACACATGGAAGTTCAGGCTGATCAACGTCGTATCGGAGAACTCGAGCTGAAGCAGGCCCGCTATGAGGCCTCGCTCGCTGAGCGCCGCTACGCTGCATGTGACCCCGACAACCGATTGATCGCCGCACAACTCGAGAAGAACTGGGAGGCCGCACTCCAGCGCGTGCGCTTGTGCGAGCAGCGCTTGGACGCGACTGAGCGAACGTTGTCAGCTGCGCCCAGCCCGGACCTTCGCGGACTTGCACAAGATCTCACCACCGCATGGGACGCGCCCGGCGTCACCATGCGCACACGCCAGCAACTGCTTCGCTCCCTCGTGAAGGAGATCATTGCCGACGTTGATGAGGAGACACGCGAGATCGTGTTGACGATCCATTGGCAGGGTGGTCACCATTCGCAGTTGCGCATTGCCAAGCCGCGCAGTGGCGAGCATGGTTGCCGCACGCCGGACGAAGCGCTGGCCGTCATGCGCAGCATGGCGGGCAAGTGGTCGGACGAGCACATCGCCGCGACACTCAACCGCATGGGCCTCCCAACGGGTCAGGGCAAGACATGGACCGCGCATCGCGTGGCCTCTGTGCGCAGGGTCAACGACATTCACGCTTACCGTTCGGCGCATAAGGATGGAGAGTGGCTTACCATGTCAGAGGCGGCAGCCAAGCTCGGTGTGACGAACCATCGCATTCGCCATTTGATCAAGGAAGGTCTGCTGCCAGCCGAGCAGGTTGTACAGCGGGCACCGTATCAAATTCGGGCAGGTGATCTGCTTGACCCGAAGGTTATCGACGCGATCACCCGAACAGATCGCCCGTGTCGCGCCGACGGCGAGAAGCAGATCTCAATGTTTTCAACTACTTAGAAAGGTGGGGCACTATGAACAGGCCATTGCGATCGGCCGAATCTGGTTTTCGATATGGTTGTTGTCCACGGGCAGGCGTCCGTCACCTGCGAAACGCGTCAGCGCCACCCAGCGTTTCAAGCTGTAGTCCAGTGCTTTGGCCGTAGCAGACCCATCCGTGACCTTCTGGCGGGTCAGCAGCATCCACTGGTGCAAGGCATCGAGTACCGGTTTTGATCGGACTTGCCGGATGCGCTGGCGTTCATCGGGTGCCAGGTCTTTGAGCTCGCGCTCAATCTCGTAGACCTTGGCAATTTGCTGCAGCGCGCTCTCGGCGACCTGGCTCTTGTTGGCCGCGTGCAAGTCGAAGAACTTACGCCTCGAATGGGCCAGACATCCAGCCTCAGTCACGCCGTTGGCCAGGCTCTGTTTGTATCCGGCGTAGTCGTCACAAATCAAACTGCCCTTCCACTGGCCCAGGAACGCTCGGGCATGTTCACCGGCGCGGGTTTCGCAGAAGTCATACACCACGGCCCTGGTGGCTTCAAACACCCCGGGCGCGTAGGCCCAGAGGTAGGCCCGGTGCGTCTTTCCGTTGCCCGGCTTGAGCATCTGCACCGGCGTTTCATCGGCGTGCAGTACGGCGTGTTTAAGGACTTCATCCTTGAGCGCATCGACCAGTGGCTGCAACTGCACGCCACAGGAGCCCACCCACTGCGCCAGCGTCGAGCGCGGAATCTCGAATCCGGCGCGTCCGAAGATCTTCTCCTGGCGGTACAGCGGCAGGTGGTCCGCAAACTTGGCCACCAGCACCTGGGCCAGCAGCCCGGTGGTGGGGATGCCTTTATCGATGATGTGCGCCTCCACCGGGGCCTGCACCAGCGTTTCGCAGTTTGTGCAGGCCCACTTGCCGCGCACATGGCGCTCGACCGTGAACACGCCTGGCTGGTAGTCCAGCTTCTCGGCCACATCTTCCCCTATGCGTTTCATCTGGCAGCCACAGCCGCAGGTGGTGGACTCAGGTTCGTGGCGGATCTCCCGGCGGGGCAGGTTTGCCGGCAGCGGCTGGCGCCTGGCTTGCTGCTTCTCGCGTGGTGCTACCTCGACCGAGGCGAGCTGCTCGATCTCGTCGCTGACGGCCTGCAGGTCGGCGTCCAGCGTTTCGTCCAGCAGGCTTCGCTGCTCGGCGCTGTAGCGCTCGGACTGCGCGGCGAACTTCAAGCGCTTGAGCAGCGCGTTCTCATGGGTGAGCTTGTCGATCAGGGCCTGCTTGTGCCTCACCTCGACCAGCAGTCGGCCGGTCAGCTCGCGCAGTTGTTCTGCGCTGAGTTCTGACACGGATTGCTGCTCCACCACCATGGACACCAGTGTGCCAAGATCCACCTCATTGAACCATTAGCATATCTCCGGATTGCACGAGAGATACCGTGCAGCGGACGACTCAAACCACGGTGATGATGCCGCCTTCGCCGATGCGCTGCCAGGGCAATCCGAGCACCAGGGCATCGAGCTGGGCGCGGCTGATCGTGAGCTGGGGGGCGCCGCCAGAATCATGGGGTGATGGCCAGACAAATCGGCCCTGGTGCAATCGGCGCGCACACAGCCAGATGCCAATGCCGTCGTGGACCAGCACCTTCAGGCGGTTGGCGCGCTTGTTGGCGAACAGGTAGGCGTGGTGGGGGCGGGCGGCGCCGAAGACGGCCACCACCCGGGCCAGCGCGGTGTCGGTGCCGGCGCGCATGTCCAGCGGAGCGACGGCCAGCCAGGCCGCGTCGATGCGGATCATCTCAGCCAGTCGCGCAGCCAGGCGGCGCACGATGCCGCGCCTTCGAGCGGCCAGTTCACGGTGACCGAGCCTGTGCTGCGGCGGACCTCAATGCGGATGTCGCGTTCGGCCTTTGCCGGCGCAGCGGCGGCCTCCAGGGTCAGAGGTAAAAATTCCTGCGGGGCCACCGCCTGAAATTGGCAGGCACGCTCGCGAAGCCAGCGGTGAACGATGTTGGCGTTGATGCCATGGGCCAACGCAACGCCAGCGACCGATGCGCCTTGGGCCTGACATTCGGCGACGACCTGTGTCTTGACTTCTGGGCTGTAGAAGCGCCGCTTGGGGCGCCCGGCGATCGCCTCGCTCGCCATGGTGTGCATGATCTTCATCGTGCACACGATGCCCGACTGCCGGGTCTATCTCAAGATGGGATCACCGTTTGCTTAGTGCGCCAGCAAAGCTGGCAAGAGATAGTCAATGAAAGTTTGATACTGGTAAGAAATGGCGAATCAATCAGGCCCCGAGTCATGCGTTACACATCGCGAGGTGTGGAGCGAAGCGTTGACAGGGGAAACCGGCGGGCCAGCCATGGAGCCGCGAAATCAGGAAACCGGGATGCCGATGCTGTTAAGCAAAGCAGAAGGCAATACGGGGCATGGCGTTACACGCCAGTCATGCCCTGATCCCGCGCGGTCGAAGACCCTGAGCACGCCGGGAAGTCTCTTGCACGGAAGCTGGGAGATCTCATCTGTGCCCGATGCACAAGCTTCGGGCGGGACAGGCAAGGCTAAAAGCCGTAACCCTGTCGTCCACGCAGATGAGAAGTCGGATACGCCCGTAGTACCAAGGAAGCCGCCGAACAAAGGGGATGACCCGGCGGAGGTGGTGGAGGGAAGGGGCGTAGCCAAAGGAAACGTCAACAAGAACCCCGCGTCCCGGACACAGAGCCGGAACAGTTGCGCGTCGACGGGTCTTGAAGGCGTACGCGAAGTTGCCCGTTTGAACAGGACGGTGCGTTTCACGGCATTGCTGCACCACATCACGCCGCAGCTACTGGTGGAGAGCTTCTATGCGCTTCGCCACGACGCGGCGGCGGGAGTGGACGGCGTGACGTGGCGAGACTATGAGGAAGGACTCTACGAGCGGGTACACGGGCTGCACCGGGAAATTCATACCGGTGCGTACCGAGCCAAACCATCGCGGCGGGTACTCATACCCAAAGCCGATGGCAGACAGCGCCCGCTTGGCATCGCCTCCCTGGAGGATAAAGTCGTACAGCAAGCGGTGGTGACCGTGCTGAACACGATCTATGAAGAGGACTTTCTTGGATTCTCGTATGGGTTCCGACAGGGGCGCAGCCAGCACGATGCACTGGATGCGCTGACAGTCGGGATCAAGAGTCAAAACGTGAACTGGATAATAGACGCGGACATTACGTCATTCTTCGATGAAATTGACCATGAATGGATGCTGAAGTTTCTGGAACACCGCATTGCGGATCGGCGAATGCTGGGTCTGATACGCAAATGGCTCAAAGCGGGGGTGGTTGAGGACGGGTGCAGGGTAGCGGCGCTCAAGGGCACGCCCCAAGGCGCGGTGATCTCGCCGTTACTGGCGAACATCGGTTTTGTTGCGATAGTGGAGCCGAGGCGAAAAGAGTTGCGCGGTCGGCCTGTTGATCAAGCCGTCAGGCTGTAGAACTGCTGTGCCGCGGACATGGTTTGGCCCTCGAGGCAGCCCAACTGCCCCTTGCGGATCATGTGCATGATTTCGATTCCGGCGATGATGATCCTGGCGCTCCAGAATGACTTGAAGCCCAGCATCGGCCGGGTGATCCGCTTGATGGCCCGGTGGTCCTGTTCGACGATGTTGTTGAGGTACTTGTTTTGGCGCATCAGGATGTCGACGCAGGCGTCGGCTTTGACACTTTCAATGGCGGCCGTGTTGGCGCCGCTCTTGTCCATGGTGATCTTCTCTGGCACATCGTGCAGGTTGATGGCGCGCTCCAAGAACCGCCGGGCCGCAGCCAGATCCCGCTTGGCAGTGAGTAGAAAATCCACGGTGTCGCCGTCGCGATCGACGGCGCGGTAGAGATATTTCCACTGGCCTGAAACCTTGATGTAGGTTTCGTCCATGCGCCAGCTTCTACCCACGGGGCGTTTACGTCGGCGGAACACGGCAGCCAGAACCGGTAGCACCTTGATCGCCCAGCGGTGAACCGTGACGTGATCCACGAAAACACCGCGCTCCTGCATCATCTCCTCGATATGGCGAAGGCTCAGCGGGTAGGCCACATACCAGCGCACGCAGGTCAGCATCACCTCAAGAGGGTAGTGCAACCGTTTGAGCACCTTGCGCAGGGTGCTGTTGATCAGACTTTGGCGAAAATCAAGCATGGGCAAGATTGTCGTTTATGCTTACTGCAACAGAGCCCGACGATGCGTATGCCGGTCAAGGGCGCCGGCTGTATCGATTGCGCTTGAGGTAGATCAGTGCTCATTAATCTACCTGGACAGTGCTAAGTTCTCGCCGCGATTCAGTCGGTTTCTTTGATCAACCGCAGGGTTGACAATTCCGTTGCCAAGTCAATCCAACGCTCCATCAGGAGCTTCATGCGCTCATAGTTCTTGAGCTGCTTGCGCACCATAGGCAAATCCTCCTTCTTAACGAACTTGCTGCTGCTCTTGCCCTTGCGCGTGTAGCTCACCTGGTAGTACGGGCCGTGCTTTACGGGCGGCGTAGCCTTGCAACGGCATCCTGCCTTGCCGCATACGTTGTACTGCGTCGACAAACTCCCTGGACGCATGTCGCCAATAGCTGACAGCTCCTGCTTGATCTTCTCTATCTGACCCTCCAGCGTTGCCGCTCGGCGTGTGCTCATGGCAAAAATATCTCCTCGATTGGTGTTTCACAGTATAGATTTGTATTCCGATAGCATTATAGTGCTATCGGAGTATATCTACTATGGTTCTTCGCTGAATTCACTGTGATTTTTTCCTAAGCCATTGCCAAGTCCAGCTTTCCGCAATGAAACAGAATCCGTGCGCGGTAGTTTGTGAAGTTACGAAACCCACGAGCGTTGGCCTTGATGAGTTGGATGGCACTGTTGAAGCCTTCTGCGCAGGCGTTGCTGATTCTGTGTTGACTGAAGTTGAGCAGACCGTCCTCATGGCGCCTGAGCATCTTGACTACCTTTTTGACGGGCTCCAGACGGCTGCGCATCGCGCTGCTCGACCAAGCGTTAAAGAATCGCTTTGCCGCGCCTTTGTAGCTGTAGCTCCAGAACTGGGCGAAGTTCTCCTTGATGCACCAAGCCCGGCTGGTCTTGAGGTTGAGTTGATTCAAGGCCCGAAACGAGATTGCCTCGGCGCTACGGCCATCGGGATACTTCCTCAGCCACGCCCATTTGCTGCCTGCCAATGGCGATGCGCCCGCCTGGGACAAACTGCGGTGCTCCTGCTTTCTCACCGCATCCACTGCCTCACCAAGGTACTTGGAGATGTGAAACTTGTCATGCACGATGTCGGCCTGTGGCATGCATTGCCTGGCCGCACTCATATACGCCGGCCACATGTCCATTGCCACCGCTTTGACCGACAGGCGCTGCGCAGGTGTGAGCGTTTGCAGCAGACCCACGGCCGCTTCGAGCTTTCTCTGGGGCACCAAGTCAAGCACCCGCGAGCGGTCAATGTCGGTCAAGATGCTGGCGTAGGTGTGCCCCTTCTCAGAACTCTTTTCATCAATGCCGAGGTAGGAAATCTCTTCATCAGTGCGACGCAGCATGCCGCGCTCCACCGCACTGACCATGATGGCGTTGACCGTGCTCCAGGACAGTCGCGTGAGCGTGCATACGGCTTGCGTGGTGGGACAGGCCTGCAGCAGTTTGATGACAAACCCCGCCATCAATGTGGTAACCCTGCTGTAGCGCTCGGCCCAGGGAACGTTCAACTCCTCGACGCTGCCGTCGCCATACTTGAGCTGGGGCACACGGGCTTTGATGATGGTCTCGAACTGGCACGTGTCCAGGTGACGCCACTGGCGCTCGCTCCAGCCATTGATGTGCGCTCTCTTGGTGGCATCCGTTGGGTCTGCCCACACTTGACCTTTCTTCAGTACAACTTCAACCACCACACGCTGGTCTGCCAGCGAAAGGTCTACCCTCTTGACCGACCAAGGAGTCTTCAATCCAAGAAGCTGTTCATACAGCGCTGTGTCTTTCATGGGCGTGCCGAAAAATCTGAAAAACTGGATTCTCCAGGTTTGCGGAAAAAATCACAGTGAAATTGACGAAGAACCTCTACTATTAATTCACCACATGTCGCTTTGGAATCACTGGCTCACTGCCGTTCAAGAACTGCGCCCTGCTTGCTCTCGCTCTCGCACTTTCTTGTGGATGCTGCTGGCCTTGGCCGGCCTGTGCAGTCGCGCCGACAACGCCGGCGTTACCAGCTTCGTGCGTGTGTTGAACTTCAGGGCGCAGGCCTACCACCGCTTCTTGCACCTGTTTCACAGCGACGCGCTGGACCTGGATGTGCTGAGATCGAAGTTACCGGCTGCCAACGCCCGCCATCGAAGATTTCTATGCCCTCATCATTGACGCGCTGGAGCGCCGGCGCACGGGCATCATGGCCTACGGTCGCTCACGCATGGGTAAAGGTTGGGAGCTTGCGCGCGAGTTTCTGGACGTGGGCCGATTGATTCACGGCCCCAAGGCCATTGGCCGCGCCGAGCGCGCGCTGGAACTGGCGATCGCCTATGCCAGGCAGCGAAAAACCTTTGGAGAGCCGCTGGCTAACCGCCAGGCGATTCAATGGATGATCGCCGACTCCGCCGTCGAGCTGAATGCTGCGCGCCTGACGACCTATCACGCTGCATGGAAAGCCGATCAGGGTATGAACTTTCACATCGAAGCATCGCAGGTCAAGCTTTACGCCGACGACATGTACATGCGGGTGGTGGATCGAGCCATACAGATTCATGGTGGCATGGGCTTGTCACGAGAGCTTCCGCTGGAGCTGATGTTCCGCGATGCACGCAGCCGTACCATTACCGAAGGTTCCTCCGAAATGCAGCGCACGATCATTGCAAGGGAAATGCTCTCGGGGAGATCTCGAGTCAATCGGCTGGAGGCATAAAGCGCATGCTACTCCGGCCGGTGGCGAACTGACCCTGATGCTGCCACTGCATTCCATCGTTATTAACGGCTTCCATGAAGCCAGGCGAGATGGTCGGGCGTGAAGATGGCGGAGGGCTGCGGCGATCCCGTGAACCTTCTTGAAGATTGACCAAACTTATCTCCAGGTATTGTTCTGCGCGAGAAATCGTAGAGCGACGAATTTGTCCTTAAGAAATTGGCCTTTCAGCGAAGCGCCTTGGGTGCATGGTGAATTCGGTATGAACTCGATCAATATCTGCGCTACTGCAACCGGGAAATACTTCTTTCAGGAACTTAAGAAAGACACCTATTTTTCTGGGATGAATCAGAGCGTTGGAGCATTACCGCGTATATGGCCTGTCTTTGGGACTAATTCAGCCAATATCTGAATCAACCTGCCAGCCTCCAAGTCGGCTACCACCATCCAGCGCGGCGCCAGCATAATGCCAGAATGAGCAAGAGCGGCGTAGTGAATGGCCTCTGAATTATCAGAAATAAAGTTGCCGCTCACGTTCAGTTTTTCTGTTTCCTGTCACGAAAACGGTTCACCAGGTCAAGGGTGAAAGCATCGATGCCGTACTTTATGCCGTGAGAACAATAGATCTAAAGAGCTTACGCGCTGGGCCAGTGCACGAGGAAGGACGAATCGGCTATGCGGCATTAACTCGCGCTCGCAAGCTGCTCATCGTTGCCATTCCCGCGAATACGCTTCCAGCTAAAGTTCTGGCGCTACAAAGTAAGGGGTTTTCCTCTCTGGCATAACGCCAAAGCGATGCTCGTGGTGACGACGATCGTCTGCTGGTCAATCACGAATGGCGTGCTCATGGCCTGGACGATCTTGGCGGCAATAGTGGATGCTACTTCGGGCCTCGGCAAGCCAACAAGCCGGGACCGTTAGTTAGGTGCGGATTTGAGCGCGTGCATGGACAGGCTGGCTTGCTGGCCCAAGTGCTCCTGCAAAAATTCGATAAACCGCTGCGTCTTCGCCGGTAGCAAACGTGTTTCGGTGAGCGCGTAAACGGGAATCGGGTTGCCCTGCCACTCCGGCAGCACCCGACGCAGGCGACCGGCCGCCAAGTCTTCGGCGGCAATCTCCTCGGGCAGCAGTATCACGCCCAGGTCCAGCGTCGCCAGACGCCGGAACATGCCGACGCTGTTGACCAGAAACCGCCCCCCGACTTCCACCTCGACGGTTTCTGCTCCACGATGCAGTGCCCACTTGCCGGCTTTGGGAAAGCCCAGGCACTCGTGCCGCGCCAGCTCGGCGGGATGCGTTGGCTCGCCGGAGAGCTCCAGGTAGCGCGGCGAGGCATAGACCTGCACCGACAGGCGGGCCAGCAGGCGGGCGATCAGGTTTGAATCCGCTGACTCGCCCATGCGGATTGCCACGTCGAACGGCTCGGTGACCAAATCCACCCGTCGGGGCGTGAGGTCCAAATCAAAGGTGATGCCTGGGTAGCGGCGAGCGAACTCCGCCATCAGTGGCGCGATGTAGATGGTGGCGAAGTCCACCGGCAGTGAGGCAAGCAACACGCCGCTGGGCTGCGCCAGCATCTCACCCAGTTGCTCATGAGCGATCCGCGCTTCGTCGACGATGCGCCTGCAGCGCTCGTAGTAGATCTGCCCGGCCTCGGTCAGCTCGACCTTGCGTGTCGTGCGATGCAGGAGCCGCAGGCCGATGGCCTTCTCCAAGGCGCTGATTCGCCTGGAAATGGTCGAGTTTGGCACCCCCGTGGCATCGGCCGCACGACGAAAGCTCATCACACTGGCGACCTCGACAAACAAGGCCATGTCGTTCGTCTTTATCTCTGCAGTAAATTAATCGAAGATACGTCCATCGCATTCACATCCAAGGAATTGACCATGAACAAACTTCTCACCCCCGTTCGCATCGGCCGCTACATGGCGCCGAACCGTCTCGTGATGGCCCCGATGACCCGCTCACGCGCCGATGGCGACGGCGTTCCCAGCGACCTGACAGTCACCTACTACGCCCAGCGCGCCAGTGCCGGTCTCATCATCTCCGAAGGCGTGTTCCCTTCGGCCATGGGCAAGGGTTATGTGCACACACCCGGAATCGAAACCGAGGCCCAGGTCGCCGCCTGGAAGAAGGTGACCGAAGCCGTGCACGCCCGCGGCGGTCGCATCTTCATGCAGATCATGCATTGCGGCCGGGTCTCGCACCCTTCGCTGCTGAATGGCGCAACGCCGGTGGCACCCTCGGCCATCAAACCCGACGGTCAGGCGTGGACCCCTGCCGGCCAGGTTGACTTCGTCACGCCCCGTGAACTGGACCTGGCCGAAATCGCCGGCGTCATTGACGACTACCGCCAGGCCACGCGCCGTGCCATCGACGCGGGTTTCGACGGCGTGGAACTGCATGCAGCTTCCGGCTATCTGCCCGAGCAATTCCTCTCATCGGGCAGTAACCAGCGCCAGGACCTGTATGGCGGTTCGGTCGAAAACCGTGCCCGCTTCGTGCTGGACGTTTTGGACGCGATGGCGGCCGAGGCTGGCGCCGACCGGGTCGGCATCAAGATCTCGCCGGAGATGAACTACAACAGCATCACGGATGCCGCGCCGCAAGAGACCTACACCTATCTGGTCGACCAGCTGCGTGGCCAGGGCCTGGCCTATCTGCACGTTGCCCTGTTCGGCACGCCGAAGGTCGACTACCACGCCTTGTTGCGCCCGCGCTTCGAGGGCACATACCTGATCGGCGGAGGGCTGACCCAGGACAACGCCGAAGCCGTGCTGGCCGAGGGCAAGGCCGACGCCACGGTCTTCGGCAGCGCCTTCCTCGCGAACCCCGACCTGCCGGAGCGTTTCCGTGTTGGCGCTTCGCTCAACGCCCCCGACCGCAACACCTTCTTTGCGCCGCCAACCGCCCAGGGATACATTGACTATCCGGCGCTGGCGGTGACCGAAACCGCCTAAGCCAAGAAAGGCAAATCGCCATGACCACCATCGCCCGCATGCAACGCGCCAACCGCGGCAGCCAGTTCCGCGCGTACCGCCTGCATGGCTCCGATCCCGCACAGCTTGATCCCTTCATGGGCATCGACCATGCCTGGATGAGCGCGCCCACATTTCCTCCGCATCCGCACGCAGGCTTCTCCGCGGTGACCTACCTGTTCCTCGACTCGGAGACGGGCATTGCCAACCGCGATTCGCAAGGCAACAGGACACTGATCGAGCCGGGCGGCCTGCATTGGACTGCTGCCGGACGCGGGGTGGTCCATGAAGAGAACCCGGCGGTGCTGGGGCGTACCGCGCACCTGCTGCAGATCTTCGTCAACCTTCCCCGGGAACGACAGAACGCCGCAAAGGACGGCTCAACCCTCGTCTTGGTCACTAACAGCCTTGTGATCAATCTGCTGCTGTACCCGGCAACCTCGCGCTTTGATCCGCTCAAGAGCTTTGCCTCAGTCGCAAGCCTCGCGCGCTCGCCGGTCGTGCTCCTTGCGCGCGCCGACCTGCCGGTCAACTCGGTCAAGGATCTGATCGCCTACGCACGCGCCTATCCTGGAAAGCTCACGTAGCTTCCTGCGGAAACGGCTCCATCCACCAGCTGGCCGGGAGCAGCTTGCCCATCACGCCCAGGCTGGTGACCATGGTGCTGTTCTGCAGCAGCAGGGTGTAGCCATCGGCCGGCGCGCGCACCACTTCTTGGCTGCCGATATTGCCGGAGGCGCCGGCCTTGTTGTCGACCACCACGCCCTGGCCCCAGATCTGCTGCAGGCCGGCGCCGATCTGGCGCGCCAGGATGTCGGAGCCGCCGCCGGTGGCATAGGGCACGACAATGCGCACCGACTTCGATGGATAGGTGTCGGCCTGCGCCGAGAAGCCGATGGCGACGAGCGCCGCCGCGCAGATGGTGGTGAGGAAGCTGGTGAATCGCATGTGGGTCTCCTTTTTTCTTGACCGTTGGGTGTGGATGGCAGGGCCTATTGGTCCAGGTTGATCTCACCCAGGCGTTTGATCCACAGGTTCCACGAGCGCGGGATCTGCCCGTCGTTCATGTCGGACGACAGCTTTGCCTCCTCGGTGTTGAGGAAAGTGATGTCGCCCAGGCCCTGTGCCGCGAGCTGCAGCTTGGCGTTGACTTCGGCGTAGATGGCGCGGTAGACGGCCTGCTCCAGCGAGGTGCCGACCACGGTCGAGCCATGGCCGCGCATCAGCACGCAGTTGTGGCGGCCGAGCGACTTGGCCAGCGCCTCGCCGAGGTAGGAACTGCGGATCAGCATGTCGGTGTTGCCGCCGGCCTCGCGGATCTCGAAATGCGCCGAACCCTCGCCGAGAAAGCCCGACATGTGGAACACCGGCCGCAGCGCGTTTCTGGTGATGGCGAACGGGATCACGCTTTGCGAATGGCTGTGCACCACGGCGACCACGTCGGGGCGGGCGCGGTAGATCTCGCCGTGGATGAAGCGCTCGAGGTAGGGCCGCTCCGTCGTTTCGGACACGGCGTTTCCGTCGAAGTCGTAACACACAATGTCCTGGCGGCGCACCATGCCGGGCGCGCGGTTGCACGACAGCAAGAAAACGCCGGGTTCGCTGTCGTGCCGCACGCTCGCATGGCCCAGGCCGTCGACGATGCCCTGGTCGTACAGGATGCGGTTGGCATAGACGAGTCGGTCGACCAGATCGGCTGCGGGTGGTTTGATGGGCATGTTGTTTGTCTCCTTCAGATGGATTGTTGAATCAGATTTTTTGCACGGCGGGTATGCCGGCATCGGCCAGGCAGTGCTCGGGCCGCCAGCCGTAGAGCCATTCGAGCGCGTCGTAATAACGCTCTGGCGTGCGGCCGATCCACAGGCTGTTGCGTACCAGCCGGTCAACGCCGGCGGCATGGTAGAGCCGGCCCATTTCGCGCACCGACAGCACCACGCGTGCGGCGCGGGTGATGCGGGCTTTCTCGTACAGCTTGAAGGCAGCGGGCAGATCGAAGGCGCTGGCGCGCAAGGCTTCGCCGAGCGTCACCGCGTCTTCCATGGCCATGCACGCGCCTTGCGCGAGGTACTGCATCATCGGATGCGCAGCATCGCCGAGCAGCGTGGCGCGGCCTTGACTCCAGTGCGCCACAGGTTCGCGGTCGGCCGTGCTCCAGCGCTTCCACGTGGTGGGCAGGTCGAGCAGCTGGCGCGGCCGCGCGTGAATGCCTTCGAAGTACGACAAGACCTCGGCCTGGCTGCCGTCCTTCACGCCCCACTCCTCCCTGTCGCGGCTGTGGAAGGTGACGACCAGGTTGTACTGCTGGCCGTCGCGCAGCGGGTAATGCACCAGATGGCAGTTCGGCCCGGCCCAGACCACCGGCGCGTTGATGCGCAGGTCGGCGGGCATGTCTTCCACCGGCACCACTGCGCGGTAGACCACATGGCCTGAAACGCGCGCCGCATCGCCGACGATCTTTTCGCGCACCACGGACTTCACGCCGTCGCAACCCACAAGGCCGGCGGCCTCGAAATGCCGGCCGTCGGTGGTGGTCACGGCCACGCCGGCCGCGCCGATCTGCACCACCTCGACCTTGGCCGAAGTGTGGAAACGGATCAGCGGATGGCGGCCCACGGCCTCGTAGATGACGTTGTGCAGGTCGGCGCGATGTGTCACCGCATACGGGTTGCCGAAGCGCTGGCGGAAGGGTTCGCCCATCGGCACCCAGGCGACCTCGCTGCAGTCGACGGCGTCCATCATGTACAGGCCATCGGTGAACACGGCCTTGCGGCGGATCTCCTCGCCCACGCCGAGCGCGTCGAGCGCGGCGAAGGCATTGGGCCCGAGCTGCAGGCCGGCGCCGATCTCGCCGATGTGTGCGCTCTGTTCGAGCAGGTCGACCGGCATGCCGAGCCGCGCCAGGGCCAGCGCGGCGGACATGCCGCCGATGCCACCGCCGATGAGCAGCAGCGAAGGGGTTTTGGTGGTGGATGTCGTCATGGCGTGGATATATTCTGGTTCATCGAGATCACAAAGCTCATTCGGCGTCGGGCTGTGCGCCGGGCGCAGCCTTCCTGAACGCGTCGAGGCCGGCCAGGTGCGCGTCGATGCGGCCCAGCGTGGGGTACGCGTCCATCGCAATGCCGAAGCGGCGCGCGTTGAACATCTGCGGCGCCAGGCAGCAGTCGGCCAGGGTCGGGGCGTCGCCGAAGCAGCACAGTCCGGTGCGAGCGTCGCCGGCAAGGTGCACTTCCAGTGCTGCGAAGCCGAGCCCGACCCAATGCGCGACCCAGGCCTGCTTCTGCGCCGGCGTGACGCCCAGCGTGCGCTCCAGGTACTGCAACACGCGCAGGTTGTTGAGCGGATGGATCTCGCAGGCGATCTGCAGCGCGAGTGAACGCACCCAGGCCTTGTCGGCACTGGCCGCCGGCAGCAACGCGGGTGCGGGATGGCGCTCCTCCAGGTACTCCAGCATGGCCAGCGACTGGGTCAGCGTGGCTTCGCCGTCGCGCAGCACCGGCACCAGGTGCTCCGGGTTGATGTGGGTGAAAGCGGGCGAATGCTGGGCGCCGCCGTCGCGGGTCAGATGCACGAAATGCTGCTCGCTGGACAGGCCCTTGAGGTTCATTGCGATACGCACGCGGTACGAGGCCGAGCTGCGGAAATAGGTGTAAAGCTCCACGGTTGCGACCTCAGACGATGCGCACCGACAGCGGCGCCAGGCCATCGATGCAGGTGGTCAGCGTCTGGCCGGCCACCACCGCGCCCACGCCTTCGGGCGTGCCGGTGAAGATCAGGTCGCCCGGCTCCAGCGTGAACAGGGTCGACAGGTTGGCGATCACCTCGTCCACCGACCAGATCAGATGCTTCAGGTCGCTGTTCTGGCGCAGTTGGCCGTCCACCTCAAGCGTGATCGCGCCGCTGGTGATGGCTTCGCCATCGGCCAGGCGACGCAGCGGCGCGATCGGCGCCGAGAAGTCGAAGGCCTTGCCGATCTCCCAGGGCCGGCCCTGCTCGCGCATATTGATCTGCAGGTCGCGCCGCGTCATGTCAAGGCCGGTGGCGTAGCCGTAGATGTGCTGCGCGGCGTCGGCCACCGCGATGTCGCGGCCGCCCTTGCCGATGGCCACCACCAACTCGGCCTCGTAGTGGTAGTTTTTGGTCAGCGCTGGATAGGGGACGTTGGCGATTTCACCGGCAGCGACCGGAATTATCGAGGCGTTGTCGTTCGGCTTGCAGAAGAAGAACGGCGGTTCGCGGTCGGGATCGAAGCCCATCTCGCGCGCATGGGCGGCGTAGTTGCGGCCCACGCAGTAGACGCGGCGCACGGGGAAGCGGGCATCGGTGCCGGCGACGAAGAGTCCGACAGTAGGGGACGGAGGAATGATGAAGTTCATAAAGGCTCACAGAGAAAAAGTAAAAAGGCTGGGTTCAATCGTTCAAAAAGGCTTCGCGGTGGATGCCGATGGCTTCCTGCACTGGGCGGTCGGAGAAGCTGAACAGCACGGCCTCCTCGTCGGCCTGCAGCTGCAGCGTGGCCCATGAAGGCACGACGAAGGTGTCCTGCGGCTGGAAGGTGAACCGCTGGCCTGCGATCTCGGCCGTGCCGCGGCCCTCGACCACGCTGTAGACCGCGCCATCGGTGGCGCGGTGGACCTTGCCGCTGAAGCCGCGCGGTAGCAGTTGCAGGTAGGTGGCCATGGTCGGCATCGGCGCGCCGCCGGTCAGCGGGTTGATGTAGCGTAGCTTCCAGCCCTGCCAGTCGTCCGCCGGCTCGTCGCGCTGCAGGCGGGCCAGGGCCTCGCGGCTGCGCTCGTAGGGGTAGCTGAAGATCGGCGAGGTGGCCGAAGTGTGGCTGTGGCGAACCGGCGCCATGTTGTAGCCGAAGCGCGCATAGCTGTTGCCTTCGGGCTTGGCCACGTGCTGGGCACGCGAGGCGTCGTTTTCCGCGAAGCCCGCGTCAAGGAAGCGCACCAGCGGAATGTCCAGGCCATCGAGCCAGACCACCGGCTCGCTGACGCCCGAGATGCCTTCGTTGCCGTGGTCGTGCCAGGCCCAGCTCGGGGTGATGATGAAGTCGCCGGGATGCATGGTGGTGCGCTCGCCGCCCACGGTGGTGTAGGCGCCGCGGCCGTCGACGATGAAGCGCAGCGCCGACTGCACATGCCGGTGCGAGGGCGCGATCTCGCCGGGCATGATCAGCTGCAGGCCGGCGTAGAGCGACTGCGTGATGGACGAGCGGCCCGGCAGCGCGGGGTTTTCCAGCACCAGTACGCGGCGCACGGCCTCCTCGGCGGTGATGAGCTCGGCCGATTCCATCAGCAGCGGGCGGATGTCGGCATAACGCCAGAGCGCCGGCACGCAGGGTGAATTCGGCTCGCGCGGCACCAGGGCGTGCAGCTCTTCCCACAGCGGGGTGAGGTGCAGCGGGCGGATGCGCTGGTAGTAGTCGCGGCGCGGATTCGGGGCGCCAGAGGTGGGCGTGGCAGAGGCGTGCGCGGGCTTGGCCGCGAAAGCGGTGTCTTGCATGGGTTTGTCTCCTTTAGGTGGACATCGAAAGCCCTGAGCCTTCGCATGGACCCTATTCTTGGCGCCGGCCTTTATGTTGGCAAGCGTGTCAGACGATAATTGGTATCGCATTTTTCAATAATGGAGACTGGAGCGATGGCCAAGCTGGACCTGGAATGGCTGATGGTGTTCGATGAGGTGTACAAGACGGCCAGCGTGTCGAAGGCGGCCGACCGCCTGGGCATCCCGCAGGCCGCGGCCAGCACAGCGCTGATCAAGCTGCGCGCGCATTTCGACGACAAGCTGTTCAGCCGCACCGCGCGCGGCATGTTGCCCACGCCACGGGCCGAAGCCATCCAGCCCTCGCTGCGCGCGGTGCTGGCGCATCTGGAGCAAGCCCGGGCCAGTCGCAGCGGCTTCGTGCCAGCCGAGGCGCGGCGCACCTTCCGAATCAGCATGACCGACATCAGCGAGATCGTGCTGCTGCCCACGCTGATCAACCATCTGCGCCGCGTGGCCACGCTGGTGCAGGTGGAGATCGAGAAAATCTCCACCGACAGCGTGCGCCGCCTGCAGGAAGGCGACGTAGACCTGGCGGTGGGCTTCATGCCGCAGCTCGACGCAGGCTTCTACCAGCAGGTGCTGTTCGCGCAGAACTTCGTCTGCCTCGCGGCCAAGGACCACCCGCGCATCGGCGCGCGCCTGAGCAAGGCCGCCTTCGCGCGCGAAGGCCATGTGCTGGTCAGCGCCTCGGGCACCGGCCATGCCATCGTCGACAAGCTGCTCGAACGTGCGGATGTCGAGCGTCAGGTGGTGCTGCGGGTGCCGAGTTTCCTCGGCGTGGCGCGCATCGTGGCCGAGACCGAACTCATTGCCACCGTGCCACTGCGCTACGGAGAACTCATGACCACGCGCGAGGCCATCCGCCTGCTGCCGGTGCCGCACGCACTGCCGCACTACAACGTGAAGCAGCACTGGCATGAACGCTTCCACGCCGATCCCGGCAATGCCTGGCTGCGGCGCACCATCGCCGAGTTGCTGGGCGACGCGCGCCATGCCGGCGCAAAGGCCGAAAAGCCGTGGCGACCGGACTGACGGCGTTAGCGAATTTTTCGCGGGCACTGTTCGCGCCGAAGTAAATCTGAGCCACCGCACCGACTGAATCGTGAGCCAGGGGGAAGCCGACGTTGTGATGGTCGGCTGTGGATAAGAGCGGCTAACAAAACCTGTACGACGAACGTACGCAGATGACACAACAGGCCAGGGAAAGCAAGCCGGATGAATATCGATGCGACGTTCAAACCGAATGCGCAGCTTGCCGAAGGTGGCCTGAAGCCACTTCGATTTCCTGTCCATACACTGGGTTTACCATTCAGTTCGAAGACCGAATCTCCGTTAACTGAGCCAAGCCCCGTTTACACAAAAATTCGGACACGCCCTTTGCTGGGGATTTTCATCATCGGGATGCGTTGACGCGCCGCGGCCGTGGCCGCAATCCGTCCTTTCGTCACCAGAAGACCTGAAAGCACACCCTTGGACCACTCGAACAAAGCGCTGCGCCGCGATTACGCCTCGGCGGCCGAGGCCATGAAGATCCTCAACGTCAGGCAGCAAACGCTTTACGCCTATGTGAGCCGGGGCTGGATACGCAGCGTCGCGCAGCAGGGCCAAAAGGGCAAGCTCTACCTGCGCGACGACATCACACGCGTGGGCATGCGCTCCCTGGCGCGCTCCGGCCACGGCGCGGTGGCGGCCTCCGCCATGAACTGGGGCGAGCCGATTTTCCCGACGTCCATCACGGAGATCACCGAGCAAGGGCCGCGCTACCGCGGCCACCTGGCCGCGGACCTGGTCCGCTCGTGCGCCTCGTTTGAGGCGGTGGCCGAACTGCTCTGGACCGGCGAGCTCAACACGCAGGCGACCGCCTGGCCGGTGCGCAAGCCTTCCGCCGAACTCATCACGCTGACCGAAACGCTGACGTCGCTGAAGGCGCGCGACAACGTGCTGGAATCATTCGCGCTGGTGGTCTTGCTGCTGGGCATGCGGCGCGGCCCGGTGGCCGAGCGGCTGTCACAGGGCAAAACCCTGCCTGCCGCACGCGAGGTCATGCAGACAGTGGTGGCCTGCTGCGGCTTTGTCGGCCCTGCGCAAGCCTACCGGCCGATGCAGCGAGGCGAATCGGTGGTGGAGGGCCTGATGCATGCGCTGGCCATGCCGCTCACCACAGAGAACCGCGAGGCCCTGCGCGCCGTGCTGATCCTGATGGCCGACCATGAGCTGCCGCCCGGAACGCTGAGCGCCCGGGTTGTGGCATCCGCCGGTGGCACGCTGCACAGCTGCCTGGCGTCAGCGCTGTGTGCCACCTCTGGCGTGGATGTAGGGCGCATGTACGAACGGGTCGAGGATTTCCTGGGCCAGGCCCAGACCAGGACCGTGCTCGTCAAACGGGCCCACAAGCTGCATGCGCAAGGCCAGAGCGTTCCCGGTTTTGACCACCCGCTTTATCCCAAGGGCGACCCGCGCGCCGCTCAATTACTGGAGATGGTGTTCGCCCGCCAGAACCCCAGTCGTGAGCTACGGGCGATATCGCGTTTCATCGACGAGATGCGTACCAGCGCGGGCCTCCTGCCCCGGCAGGAACTGGCCCTGGTCGTGATGGCACGCGCCATGGGCCTGCCGCGCCAAGCAACGGCCGCGCTGTTCGTGCTGGGCCGCCTGGCGGGTTGGGTGGCCCACGTGCAAGAGCAGCGAGCAGACGGCACGCTGCTGCGGCCCCGCGCCAAGTTTGTAAAGCCCGCATCTTCATCAGTGCTGCTCGCTACCTGAATCGTTGACTTTGCGTATTTTTAGCGCATGAGTCGCGTCATGTGAGACGCCTTCATGTTGACGGTCATGTTGATTCAGTGTTCAAGATTGAATCTTGGTGATGTCTTCACTAGGATGACTTGCGTTGGACGATGCACGCAATAAATACAGGAGACAAACCATGACATTCAATCGCCGCACAGGAGCCTTGGCCCTTTGCCTTTCCGCCGTTTTTGCCAGCCCGCTGGGCTGGGCGCAGGACTACCCGACCAAGCCCATCCACATCGTCGTGCCACTGCCTCCTGGCGGGTCCAACGACGTGCTGGCCCGCCTCCTGGGCCAGAAGATGTCCGAGTCCTTCGGCCAGCCGGTGATTGTCGACAACAAGCCGGGTGCCGCCGGCAACATAGCCACCGACTTCATGGCCAAGGCCGTGGGCGACGGCTACAACATCGCCGTCGCACCCAACCAGACGGTCGCCGTCAACCCGGTGCTTTATCCCAAACTGCCCTTTGACGTGAACCGCGACCTGACCGGCATCACCATGATGGGCCGCGTGCCCATGGTGCTGGTCGTGTCGCCCGCCAAGGTGCAGGCCACCACGGTGGCCGAACTGATCGCGCTGGCCAAGGCCAACCCCGACAAACTGTCGTATGCGTCCGCCGGCTCCGGCAGCCCGCAGCACATGGCGGCCGAAGTTTTTAAATCAATGACCGGAACGAAACTGACTCAGATTCCCTACAAGGGCTCCGCGCCGGCGCTGGTGGACGTGCTGGGTGGCCAGGTCGATGTGATGTTCTGCCCCATGAACTCGGTGCTGCCGCACATCCGCAGCGGCAAGCTGCGTGCGCTGGGCACCACCGGCACCAAGCGGGTCGATCTGCTGCCCAACGTGCCGACGATTGCCGAGACCGTGCCCAACTACGAAAGCGACATCTGGATCGGCATGGTGGCCCCGGCCAAAACGCCGTCGGCCATCATCAACAAACTCAATGCCGAGTTGCGCCGCTCGCTCGCCTTGCCCGACGTGAAGAACAAACTGGCCGAGCAGGGGATTTACGCCGAGACCAGCACGCCCGCCGAGTTCACGCGCCTCATCGCCAGTGACCAAAAGCGTTGGGCCGAAGTGATCAAAGCCGCCAACATCAAACCCGAATAAGGAGCTGCCCACAAAACCCTCCTGGCGTTGTTGCGCCGCCTTGCCGTGCTGATGCACTGTCTGCGGCGGCGCGCCGAGCCAGGATCGCTACGCCGGGTTTTGTGAGCGACTCCTGGACCTATTTTTTCATCAGGAGATTTCATGACAGTCCCTTCCGGCCCCGCCGTGCGCCGCGATATTCCCAAGCCTTCCGAACCGCAAGAAACCGTCTGGGCCAGCGACGCCATTGCCGACATGCTGCGCGCGATGGACATTCCTTATGTGCTGCTTAACCCCGGCGCCAGCTTTCGCGGTCTGCACGACAGCATCGTCAACCACCTGGGCAATGAAAAGCCGCAGATGATGGTGGTGCTGCATGAGGAGCATGCCGTCGCCATCGCCCACGGCTATACCAAGGTCACAGGCAAGCCGCTGATTGCCATCCTGCACAGCAATGTGGGCCTGATGCACGGCTCCATGGCGATCTTTGACGCCTGGGTGGATCGCGTGCCGGTCATCGTGCTGGGCGCCACCGGCCCGGTGGATGCCAACAAGCGCCGGCCCTGGATCGATTGGATTCACACCTCGCAGGACCAGGCCGCACTGGTGCGTCATTTCATCAAATGGGACTGCCAGCCGGCGTCGATTCCGTCGGCGCAAGAGGCTTTGCTGCGCGCGCGGCAGATTGCCACCACCGCGCCCCAGGGCCCTGTCTACATCTGCTTTGATGCGGCCCTGCAGGAGTCCAAGCTGGCTGAGCGGCCGGCGATTCCCGACCCGACGCGCTACCTCGCGCCGCCGCAGGCCCGGCCTTCGGACGACATCGTCGCGCAGGCGGCGGCATTGCTGTCCAAAGCCAGCCGCCCGGTGATCCTGATGGGTCGCGTCACCCGCAGCGAAGCCGCGTGGGCGGAGCGCATCCAGTTGGCCGAAACATTGAATGCCGAAGTGCTGACCGACCTGCGCGTGGGCGCGGCCTTCCCGACCGACCACCCGTTGCACGCCGCGCCCAGCGGCGCCTTCCTCACGCCCAATGCGCAGGAAGTCTTGCGTGAAGCCGACGTGGTGCTGAGCCTGGACTGGCTGGACCTCTCGGGCACCCTCAAGCAGGCCTGGGGCGACAAGCCCGTGGGCAGCAAGGTCATCCAGGTCTCGGTGGACCACTACAGCCACAACGGCTGGAGCATGGACCACCAGGGCCTGCCGCCCGTCGACGTCTTCATGCTGTGCGAGCCTGAGCCCGCCGTGACTTTGCTGAACCAGCAGGTTAAACCGCGCAAGACGCCCGCGCCACCGAAGCGACCATTGCCCGTGTTCGCGCCGGTGCAGCCCGTGCCCGGCGCATCAGGCGCCAGCAATATGATGGTGTCTACGCTCGCCGCCACCCTCAAGCGCGCGGTCGGCGACCAGAAGGTCTGCCTGATGCGACTGCCGCTGAGCTGGAGCGGCGAGATGTGGGACTTCAAACACCCGCTGGACTTCCTCGGCTACGACGGCGGCGGCGGCATTGGCTCAGGCCCCGGCATGTCCATAGGCTCCGCGCTGGGCCTCAAGGGCAGCGACCGCCTGCCGGTCGCGGTGATAGGCGACGGCGACTACATGATGGGCGTCAATGCGCTCTGGACCGCGGCCAATGCCCGCATCCCCATGCTGGTGGTGGTGTGCAACAACCGCTCCTTCTTCAACGACGAGGTGCACCAAGAGCGCGTGGCGCGCCAGCGCAAGCGGCCGATTGAGAACCGCTGGATTGGCCAGCGCATCAGCGACCCGCCGCCCGACCTCGCCATGATGGCGCGCGGCCAGGGCCTGACCGGCATAGGCCCGGTCGAGGACGCCGGTGAGCTGGAGAAAATTCTGGTCGACGCGATCGCCGCCGTGAAGCGGGGCGAAACCGTGGTGGTCGACGTGGTGGTGCAGACCGGCTACAGCGCCGCCATGACGGCAGGCCTCACGCGGTCGAAAGACTGAGCCTGCCCCTTTCCCCCTCTCCCGCTGGCGGGAGAGGGAGTAAGCCCGAATGAAGAATTGACTATCCAAGAGCATTGAAGGACCCACAACATGCGCGCACACGAAATCCCCGCCGGCGTCTTGCCGACCCAACGCGGCCTTTACTATGGCGGCGCCTGGCACGCGCCCAAGGCGGGCGGCCAGGCCGAGACCATCAACCCGACCTATAACGAAGCCATCACCACAGCCCCCATCGCCGACGCTGCCGACGTGGACGCGGCGGTGCAGGCGGCCCATGCGGCTTTCCCGGCCTGGGCCGCCACGCCACCGGTGGAGCGCGGGCGCTACCTGCGCAAGGCGGCTGCCGTGCTGCGCGAGCACGCCAAGCCGCTGGCGCTGCTGGATTCGCTCAACAATGGCAATCCGGTGTCGGCCCTGGCCATGGATGCGGGCTTTGCCGCCGACTGCCTGGACTACTTCGCTGGCCTGGCCACCGAAATCAAGGGCGAGACCATCCCCATGGGCGATGGCAACCTGAACTACACGGTGCAGGAGCCGCTGGGCGTGATTGCCCGCATCGTGGCCTATAACCACCCCTTCATGTTTGCCGCAGCCCGGCTTGCTGCGCCCTTGGCGGCCGGCAACACGGTGGTGGTGAAATCCCCTGACCAGGCGCCGCTGTCCATCCTGCGGCTCGCCGAGCTGGTCGGCGACATCTTTCCCCCCGGCGTGGCCAATTTCCTCTGCGGTGGTCGTGAATGCGGCGATGCCATGGGCCGGCATCCGTTGGTGCGCAAGATAACCCTGATTGGCGGCGTGCCCACTGGCAAGGCAGTCATGAAGACGGCCTCCGACAACCTGAAACCCGTACTGCTGGAGCTGGGTGGCAAGAACGCACTGATCGCGTATCCCGATGCCGAGCTGGACAAATTGGTCAACGGCATCATCGCCGGGATGAACTTCACTTGGTCGGGCCAGAGCTGCGGCTCCACCAGCCGCGTCTTTCTGCACGAATCCATCCACGACCAGGTGCTGGAGAAAGTCGTCAAGCTGCTGCCCGAGCGCCACAAACCCGGCATCCCAACCGACCCCAAGACCACTATGGGCTCGCTGGTCAGCCGCGCGCAGCTTGAAAAAGTGCAAGGCTATGTGGCCAAGGGCCTGGACGACGGCGGACGGCTGGTGTGCGGCGGCAAGCAGCCCAGCGATCCGGCGCTCAAGGACGGTTTCTTCTACGAAGCCACCGTGTTCGCTGACATGAAGCCGCACATGCGACTGGCGCAGGAAGAAGTGTTTGGCCCCATCATGTCGGTCTTCCGCTGGAGCGATGAAGACACGCTGTTTGAACAGGTCAACGGCGTGGACTTCGGCCTCACGGGCTCGATCTGGACGCAAAACATCAACACCGCGCACCGCGCCGCCAAGCGCATACACACCGGCTACGTCTGGATCAACAACTCCAGCCAGCACTTCATGGGCGCGCCTTTCGGCGGCGTCAAACAGTCGGGCATAGGCCGTGAGGAATGCTTTGCCGAGCTGCAGGAGTTCACCTACACCAAGAATGTGAACCTGAAGCTGGCTTAAGGCGCTCGCCCGACCCAGCCCCGGACGGACCGGGGCTGTGCAGCTTCAGTGCGTCATGCGTGTTGATTTCCGGATGAAACTGATCCCTTTTTTGGTCAAGATTGGATGAAAATCAACACTAAGACTTTTTAGGGCTTCGTCGGGATGCGGCCAACCGTTACAGACGCATCCAACACCCTTTTGTAGTCACCGTCCGTGGCCAATACAAATCCGGTGTAGTTAGTCGGCATGGGAATGCTCTTAGCCCTGGCCGCATCAATGCCCACCAGCGCCTCCTGTAGGCGTTTGGTCAGCGCCGGGTCCAGACCCACGCGCACCGAGATAGGGTCTTGCGGCACTTCATCGGATTGCCAGACGATACGTACCTGCGACTCTTTAATCAGCCCACGGTTGATCATGGATGAGCGGTTGGCATCGCTATCTGTGGCCAGGTCTGATGTGCCTTTAGCTAGAATGGCACTTACTTTGGCTGTTTGGCATTGAGCGACGGGCGTATGTGCTTGAATGCAAAGGGAGGTGGCTGACCAAGGATCGATAGGATGGTTGTTTACGAAGCACCCAAACCATCTTCCCAAAGGCCAGCCACCATGGATCGTAATGCCCAAAGCGTCTTGCATCAACGTTGCAGCAGCATTGGACGCCGGGTGAGATCGACCCAGGCGGTGGAATTCTTCAACGTGCTGACAAGTCCGGAGTTGCTGGAGACGACCGAAGCGCTGCTGCCCGAGCACCGCGAGCGGCTGTATCCGCCAACGGTTGCGCTGTCGATGTTCATGCGCCAGGTGCTGGAGGCCGATGGCTCGTGCCAGAAGGCGGTCAACGGCTGGGCGGCGCAGCGCGCAGCCGATGGCCTGAGCCCGTGCAGCGTTCGCACCGGCGGGTATTGCCGGGCTCGCCAGCGGCTGCCACTGGAGATGGTCAGTGCGCTCACGCGCCAGACAGGCCGCTTGCTCAGCCAGAAGGCTCTGGCGCCATGGCTGTGGCGCGGGCGAGCGGTCAAGCTGGTGGATGGCACCGGACTGTCGATGCCCGATACCCAGGAGAACCAAGCCGTGTATCCCCAGCCCAGCACCCAGGCAAGCGGCGTCGGCTTTCCGCTGGCGCGACTGGTCATGGTGATTTGCCTGGCCACCGGCGCGGCGCTGGATGCGGCGATAGGGCCACACAGCGGCAAAGGCAGTGGCGAACTCGGACTGGTACGCCGTCTGCTCGCAGGCTTTCGCCCCGGCGATGTGATGCTCGCCGATGCCTTGTACTGCAACTATTTCCTGATCGCCACGCTGATGGCCGCGGGCGTGGATGTGCTGTTCGAGCAAAACGGATCGCGAATCACCGACTTTCGGCGCGGCCAGTCTCTGGGCACGCGCGATCACCTTGTGCGCTGGCCCAAGCCTGCTGCGCGCCCAGAGTGGATGACGCCCGAGCAGTACGAGCGCTTCCCCGATGAGATCACGCTGCGTGAAGTCAAAGTCGATCATCAGGTGCTGGTCACCACGCTGCTCAACCATCGCCAGGTCACCAAGCGCGACCTCTCGGCGCTGTACGCGCGTCGCTGGAACGTCGAGTTCGACCTGCGCAACCTCAAGACCACCACGGGCATGGATGTACTGAGCTGTCAGACGCCGCAGATGAACGAAAAGCAGCTGTGGGTCCATCTGCTCGCTTACAACGTGATCCGACTGCTCATGGCGCAGGCCGCCTGCAATGCCGGGATAGACCCGCGCGGCCTGAGCTTCAAGCACACGGTGCAACTGTGGACCGAGTGGGTCTCGCGAGGCCTCTCGGCCACGAAGGACTGCGGGCGGCTGTTCACGTTGATCGCGCAATGCAGGGTCGGCCATCGACCCGGACGCATCGAGCCGCGAATGCGAAAACGAAGGCCCAAACCCTACCCTTGGTTGAAGGTTCCGCGCGCCCAGGCCCGCCGACATGTTGAGAGGCATGGTCATGCCTATGAGCCAAAGTAAGTGCCATTCCCTTTAGCTACGGCGTACTCGTTATCGGGGTGCTGGTTGACAGCGGTGTATTTGAAGTACGTTTTGGGATCTACGCCCTGGTCCAGCAAGGCTGGCATAGGCCATGAGCCATCCGGTGGTCGAATTCTCATGCGTGAAGTTGATGGACAGACCTTTGGCATCGTGCGGAAAGTCTTTTACATCAACGCCCTCACGTGCGATGACGATGGAGCGGTATACCGGGGAGCCTGCAAACTTGACCGTGGCAATGGCCGGTCCACCGCCCTGTGCATGCACCACAACATAGCGGCCCGCGCCGCCTATCCATGCCGCGTCGAACTCTACCGGGCGGTATCACCCCAAAGCAGCATCTGGCCATGGCTGCATAAACCTTCTACTTCTGCACTCAGTGGAAAACGGGCGGATTACCGCCGGACCCGCCTTTGCGGGGCGCACGATGGCTGACGTGATCGCGGCGGCCAAGGCCAGGCCGGGCGACGTCAGCTACGACACGGGGTCCCCTCGTTTTCAGTGCAATAAGTGACGGTTCGCAAACCCAGCACTGACGCGGGGGTGGTGTTGGTAGATCGTTGATTCTTTTGGCTTTCCTGTTCGCTTTCAAATCCAGGATTTATGGCGTCAATGCGTGATGGGTTTCATCCATTGGTGCCAGTTATCGCGGCACTTTGTGACGGCAGAATTTGACCGGCATAGCGTTCAATGGGAAAGCGAAACACACCCCGCAAGTTGATACTTTCCAGTCTGGTGGGGGCAATTTTGCCGATCAGTTCGGGCGGAATGATCTGCCTGCGGTTCGACCAGCGATCCAGAACAGCCTGCATTTGTGACGTGTTCCATGCCATCACGATATTGGCCAGCAGACTTAAAGCGTCAGCCACAGCCTGCATTTCGTCCACACGCTTGGCTTGCGCCGGGCTGATCCGGCCGGTGTAAATGGCGC
>Ga0255338_1001792_pt1 | contig 37121 bp, 30 predicted proteins | sample MeOH1_35cm_T4_19_FD_203715 | JGI IMG/M metagenome (GOLD analysis project Ga0255338, IMG submission 203715) | Sandy soil microbial communities from University of British Columbia, Vancouver, Canada - MeOH1_35cm_T4_195 | ecosystem: Engineered > Artificial ecosystem > Sand microcosm > Unclassified ...
TCGCCAATGAGCGTAGGCGTGAGATTATTTATAGTCTGAGTCTTCATCCTTTGTCCATTAGTCAGTTGGCCACAATGCAAGATCTTTCGTTGCCTGCAATTCATAAGCACATCAAGCTGCTTGAAAACGCAGGAATAATAAAACGCAAGAAGAGTGGTCGAGTGAATTTTCTTACGTTAAACCGATCGTCACTTCGAGGTTTACAGGACTGGTTGTTTCAATTCCATGCGTATTGGGATAGTGGTGCTGAGACACTCGAAAATTATGCTCGAACAATTCAGTATCAAAACAAGTTGAAAAACAAGGAGAAGAAATGAAGAAATTTGTATTTCTATACAATATGAGTGGCGAGGACGAGAATACAAAAGAACATATGGACACTTGGATGGCTTGGTTTCAATCTATCGGAAAAGATATGGTGGATACGGGCAACCCTCTTGTGGGTGGCAAGGAAGTCAAATTAAAAAAGGCGAAGAGTGTCACACCTGAGATGGGCATCGTAAGTGGGTACTCAATTATTAACGCTACCGACATGGAGAGCGCAATAGAAATTGCAAAGGGATGTCCTGGAAAAACTGGGCTTCGAGTCTACGAAGCACTGCCAATGTAGAAATTCGGACAGACCCATAAATAATAATCAACCTAGCCGATACTAAATGGAGGAAACATGGCTCAGCTATTGGTTTCGCAATTGATCAACGCCCCAATTGATTCAGTGTGGCCCTTGGTCTCAGATATCACAAAGCACTCCCAATGGTCTCCAAAGCCTTATTCCGTCGAGCTCATCTCAGGCGTGAATGGCGCAGTTGGCAGTAAGTACCGTTCAACAGGATTCGTTCCTCCTGCCGACAAGAACCACCGGAACGATGTCGAAATAACCGAAGTTGTTCCCGGCTCGAAAATTGTCTTCACTGCCCATGATGACAATGGCTATTTCAAGAACACTTTTAAACTCGAATCAGTCAGCCAGGGGACACAAGTCACCTTCCAGCATGACTTTCCAAAAATGAAGGGCATGGGTCGGATTCTTCTGCCACTCCTTCTCCCTCTAACCGGGAAGAAGGATGCCATGGTCAGGCTGGGGAAGTTGAAAGCCAAGGCTGAAGGTCATTAAGGGGCGGGCACTCCGGCGCGACTGCTGCTTGGTGCGAGTCCGGCCAACTCCTCCAGCAATATGCCATCGCGTCGTGGGACCCTCTCGCTGAGAGCAATTTCAGAACGGGTTCGAACAACGCCCTCAAGATGCAAGATCGCCTGGATAACCGCCTCGAGATCCCGGTTATCGCGCGCGACTACCCGGCAGAGCATGTCAGCATCGCCGGTCACCGAGTGGGCCTCTACGACTTGGGCGAGGGTTGCCAGGTTTTTAGCGAATGACTCGAGACTGCCTTGTTGCAATTGAATATGTACGAACGCGAGCACAGGGAATCCCAGGGCCGCGTGGCTGAGTTGGGGTGCGTAATCGCCAATGACTCCTTGTGTCGTCAATCGATCGAGCCTGGCCTGCACTGTTCCGCGAGCTAGTCCGAGTGTGCGGGCGTAATCGCGAACACCTGCACGAGGTCGGCTAAGGAGTTCGCTTAAGATGGCGCAGTCAATCTGGTCTAGGGACATGATTTCACCTCTCGTTGACTGTAAATTCTGACATTAAATGGACCAATGGTCTAGCATAGTCGGCTCCTCTTGTACCTATGGGTCACTCATGGTAAAAATCGCCTAGTTACGCACGTCACATCCTCAGCCGTACTCGGAGGCCCGATGTACCAGTTCGATTCCTTCGTTCAACTACTCGACACCAATGGCTCAATCATCGACGATCCGCGATACGAGTCCACATTGGATAACGCCGCGTTGCTTGGCTTCTACCGGGACATGGTCCTCGTTCGCCAACTCGACCAGCAGGCAACAGCCCTGCAGAGACAGGGCGAGCTCGGCCTCTGGGCACCGCTTCTCGGCCAGGAAGCTGCGCAGATCGGCTCGGCTCGCGCAATGCAGTCCCAGGACTACGCCTTCACGACGTATCGGGAGCACGGGGTGGCGTGGTGCCGTGGGGTAGATCCCGTTGAGATGCTCCGATTCTGGCGGGGAACCATGCACCAGTCATGGGATGCAAACCTCCACCGCCTTTATGGCTACCAAGTGATCATCGGGGCGCATGCCCTGCATGCGACCGGGTACGCGATGGGTGCTCTGCTCGCGCGCCGGGCTAGCACCGATGAGTCCGGACGAGACGAAGCGGTTATGGCTTATTTTGGTGATGGCGCAATGAGCGAAGGCGACGTTAACGAAGCCTTTGTTTTCGCAACTGCCTACCATGCCCCCGTGGTTTTTTTCTGCCAGAACAATCAATGGGCCATTTCAGAACCGACGAAGCGACAGAGCTTGGTTCCGCTCGCACAGCGGGCCGATGGATTCGGTCTGCCCGGCATCCGTGTCGATGGCAACGACGTCATTGCAGTTCATGCCGTAACCACGGAAGCACTCAACCGTGCTCGGTCAGGCCACGGTCCGACCCTGATCGAAGCGGTCACTTATCGGATGGGTGCCCACACGACATCGGATGATCCCACGAAGTACCGCGATAGCGCCGACGACGAACTGTGGCGTGGCCGCGATCCGATCAATCGGCTCAGGATTTATTTGCGAGCGCAAGGAGTTCTCAACGAGGATCTGGAGTCCGAGTTGGCCCGCGAGGCCGAATCCCTTGCCGAGCGCATGCGCCAGGGCTGCCGAGAGTTGCCGGACCCAGACCCGCTCTCGCTCTTCGATCACGTTTACGCAGGCCCCGATGCCCGGATCGATGAGCAGCGGCACGAAGTCGAAGCCATCCTCTCCGAAGAGCGGGTGAATTGAGATGATAGAACTCAACATTGTTCAAGCCGTTAACCAAGGTCTGCGTCGCGCCATGGAATCTGATTCGAAAGTACTGCTCATGGGTGAGGACATCGGCAAACTCGGCGGCGTCTTTCGAGCAACTGAAGGCTTACAGAAAGATTTCGGCGAAGATCGTGTTATCGACTCGCCATTGGCCGAATCGGGGATCGTGGGTACCGCAATTGGTCTTGCTCTCTACGGTTATCGACCGGTGATCGAAATTCAATTCGATGGCTTCGTCTATCCCGCCTTTGACCAGATCGTGGTTCAGCTGGCCCGAATGAGATATCGCTCGGCCGGCGCCCTCTACCTTCCCATCACCATCAGGATGCCTTTCGGTGGGGGTATCGGATCGGTTGAGCATCATGGCGAATCGCCAGAGGCTTATTTCGCTTCCACTCCTGGCTTACGGGTCGTAGCCTGCGCCGACTCAACTGACGCGTATTGGATGATCCAGCAAGCCGTCGCCAGCGATGACCCCGTTATCTTTCTCGAACCGAAGCGGCGTTATTATCAAAAAGGCGAGGTCGACACCAGTGCAGATCTTTCGACAGTGCCGCCGATGTATAAGGCCAGAGTTATGGTTGAAGGTACGGACTGCACAATCATCAGTTATGGCCCGACACTCACCACTGCTCTGCAGGCAGCTCGGATTGCAGCAGAGGACGGCGTCAGACTTGAAGTGATCGACCTGCGCTCGCTCAGCCCGCTCGACATGCCAACACTTATAGAGTCGGTGAAGAAGACGGGTCGTGCCGTTGTTGTTCATGAGGCTTCGAGCAGTGGTGGCGTTGGCGGTGAGATCGGTCAATCATTGATGCAATCATGTTTCTACAATTTGAAAGCTCCAGTACTGCGAGTCACTGGGTATGACACTCCATACCCGCCGAGTCGAATTGAGGACGACTATCTGCCCGATGCCGATCGTATTCTGGATGCGGTCGAGAAAAGCATGAGTTATTGATATGACATCACAATCAGAATTCGAGTTTCTACTTCCTGATGTCGGTGAAGGATTGGAAGAGGCCGAGATCGTTGAGTGGAAAGTTTCGGTCGGCCAACAGATCGCAGTCAACCAGGTCATCGTCGAGATCGAGTCCTCAAAATCTCTCGTCGAGTTGCCGACTCCGTTCGCGGGCACGGTGCTCGAATTACTTGCGCAAGAAGGAGCAGTTGTTCGCGTCGGGACTGCGATCATCCGAATCCAACGCAACGAACCCGCGCAGGTCGCTGGTGTCGAATCGAACTCTGAAAGAACCGAGATGCTGGTGGGTTCGGGTCCGCGGAATGAAGAGGGCCGACGACGTGGTCGCGTACCGCGCAGTTACGGAGGTCATGCCACATCAAAGGATGCGAGTGTGCCGACACCGGCACCGACTCCAGCATCGCTAACTCCAGCATCGCTAACTCCGACTAACAGTTCTGCTGGTTTGGCCACACCTCCTGTGCGCAAACTTGCTCGCGAACTCGGCGTAGACCTAACCGGCGTGGTTGGAAGCGGCCCCGGCGGATCAGTCACGCGCGAAGATGTTCAGATATTTTCCGGAGAGAAAAAAGATCTGTCTGCGCCAATCATCGAGGCGGCGGATCAGTCGCGTGAGACCCGGATTCCGATCCGAGGTGTGCGTCGTGCGATGGCCGAGGCGATGGTTACCAGTGCTTTCACCGCACCCCACGTGACCGAGTTCGTTACGGTGGACGTGACCGCCTCGATGCAGTTGCTCGACACTCTTCGTACTCAGCCGGAGTTTGCAGGCATTCGGCTTTCTCCGCTGACGCTGCTCGCGCGCGCCATGTGCATTGCGGCCGGTCGGACGCCAGAGGTCAACAGTTTCTGGGATGAACGCTCGCAGGAGATCGTGACCAAGCACTACGTGAATCTCGGCATCGCAACAGCGACTGACCGTGGTTTGTTGGTCCCAAACGTTAAGGACGCTGACCAATTAAGTTTGAAAGAACTGGCTCAGGCCATCACCGTAGTGATCGATGCTGCACGGACAGGACGTACAGAACCGATGCAGATGACCGGTGGCACCATGTCCATTACCAATATCGGGGTCTTTGGTATCGACGCCGGAACGCCGATCATGCCGCCAGGTCAATCGGCAATCATCTCGCTTGGTGCAGTGGTGGAACGTCCATGGGTAGTCGGCGGCGAGATCGTGGTCCGTCAAGTGACCACACTTGCACTCTCATTCGATCACCGTCTTGTCGATGGCGCCCAAGGTTCTAAATTCCTTGCGGACGTTGCACTGATGCTGCAGGACCCGCCGAAGCCCTAACGTTAGTCTGAAATTCCTTGGTCGCCTTCTCGAGTTATGTTTTTAATTCGAGCAACAGAAAGCGCGCCCGACAGAATGAAACTGGGCACTGGGAATCGCGAATCAATATTCGATAGTCAACTTGACCGTCAACTAATTCGACCCTAGCAACAATGTTCCTGATTAAGGAAGAGTTTTCGATCTAAAGGACTCAATAAACTACGCTCAAGTCAATGACCGTAAGATCTCTTGTTAGCGATATATCGGATCGCTATCATCAGAAAGTGCGATCTCGGTCGGAATCACTCACTGATCGAAACCAATTCGATGGGAATGCGCTTTGACTTCAGCAAAACAATTACACAATTCGGTGAGTCGTGTACCACTCGTGTTAACTCTTGGATTCGCCCTCATTCTTACATTTTCCAATTCCCTCCCATCGAGCGCGGCAACAACGCCGAAGATTGTCGCCACTTTAAACTCCCCGACTTGTCCCGGCTCAGCACATTGGCACATGGCACTTCTCGAGTATTTTGCGGAGACAAATGGCTCGATATTGCCACGAGACGATGGCCAGTCCAGACTCATCGCGCTGGGTATACAGCCATTTCTTGATGGGATCGCTAAGGCGAGTGACTGTGGCGTCACTGCTGATATTGATGTCTGGGATATGGACGACTCCATCTATTCAATTGCTGAAGACCCTCCATATACGACCCAACGAGAATTTTTGGCTAGAGGGTACGACGTTGTCATGTATCGATACCCACATGATTTAGGAAAGGCCTTGAAGTTTATCGGATACGCCTCATCGAATAGGTGGATTATGTTTCCCGTACTGATCGATTGGGCTCTGGATACTTCGAACGGATTTCCTCATATAAGCACGCTCTGGCATGAGTGGCTACACCAAGCAGTTTTCAATATTGGCAATCGGAATTTGGATCAGGGTTTACCCCCAAACGATGTGCACTATTTGGCAGTTTCGAATCCAAACCGTGATCTAGCATCTGCGATGCAATTTTATTCCGATCTTACAGGTGGGAAGGTGGTGATTAGTGGGAAGTACTATGGCTTTACGAAGGAAGATTGGATAAGGCTCGGAACTCCAACGCATCCGAAAAACCTAATTGGAACCGTATCCATTTATTCCGGCTGGTGGAATGCCGGGACTGGCCATATAGCTCTTAGTGTTGAAAACCCGTCCTTTTCAATCACTCTGAAAAGAAAGGGGGTTGGCGCGAAGACCATAACGCCTAGTTATACATATGATGCATCTGGAACCAGCATCAATTTTTCTCTTCCGTTGGATTCACTGTGGAACGTGTGCGTGACTACAAAAGATTCAAGTGATCGGCACTGGGCTGGGACGAAAATTTGTCGGGACGTGTTATTTGAGGATGTAACGTCCAAGCCAGCATCTACGCCACGTGCAAAACCAAATACTAAGGAGATAACGATTCTCTGCGTCAAAGGAAAGTTTTCCGTGAGAGTCACTGGAGTTAAACCGAAATGTCCTAAGGAATACATTCATAAGTAGTGGCAACCGTGAATTGAGTGACTCTTACGCTTCAACTCTCCCCATCCGGATAACGCATGGACAACGAATATCCAAGGCGAACTCTTAGGTCCTTAGCTCCAGAACAGATCTTCCCAACTCAAATGCGCGAACACAGGCCGTCCGATTTTTCTTTTAACTTGTGCGCCGGAGGGGATGAAACTGGGCAACGGGAATCTGTAGTTAGATTCAGTTAAGCTTTCTTCTCCCGAAGGGATTCGAACTTCCAAACCTCCTTTTAAAACCTAAAAAAACATTGACTCCCTATCAGCGACCTTGCCAGCGAGGCGAGCGTTTTTCTTTAAATGCCCGAGGCCCTTCCTGGGCGTCTTCACTGAGATAGACCGGAGCCCAGAGCGCCTCTGCTTGTTGACGGGCATTGCCAAGAATCGCCGCAAGGGTGCTGCGCACCATGGCTTTGCCGGCGGCCACTGAGAGTGGAGCATTAGCTGCGATCTGCTCTGCAAGAGCGCGACTCGTGGAAGTTAGTTCCCCTGAGGGAACGACGAAGTTGACCAGGCCCACATTCTGGGCTCTAAATGCAGTGATGGGCTGCGCAGTCATGAGAAGTTCGAGGGCGACCCGCGGTGGAATCAGCAGCGGAAGTGGCGCGGCCCATGGTGCACCGCGACCGTAGCGTGCTTCAGTGATACCAAAAGTCGCATGACTTGCGGCGATGACGAGATCGGCGCTTTGGGCGAGAAAGAAGCCACCGCCAAGAGCGAGGCCGTTGACAGCGGCGATGACTGGCTTGTCACTTGCCAAATCAGAGATGAAGTCGTCAGGCGGAATGGTGAGATGTTCTTCGGACATTTCTTTGAGATCGGCTCCGGCACTAAATGCGACGTTGCCCGTCGCCGTGACGATCAGAACTTTTGCTTGATCATTCTTATTGAACGAGTCCAGTGATGCGCGGATCCCGCTGCGGACGGCAGAGTTCAGTGCATTGCGTGACTCTGGTCTGTTGATGGTGATTGTGGCGATGCCGCCAGCAACTTCGTAGAGCAACTGATCGTTGGTACTCATTAGGCATTCAATCCAAGACTGCGGGCAATGAGAATTTTCTGCACTTCACTGGTTCCTTCGCCGATTTCTAAAATCTTGGAGTCGCGGTAATGCCGAGCGACAGAATATTCATCCATGAATCCGTAACCGCCGAAGATCTGGGTGGCAGCACGCGCGTTATCCATCGCGGCGTCACTTGCTACCAGTTTGGCAATGGAAGCTTCGGTTTTAAAATCCTTGCCCGCCGCCATGAGGAAAGCCGCATGGTAATAAGCCAGACGTGCAACGTGTGTTCGCGCTTCCATTTCCGCGATTTTGAAGGCAATCGACTGATGCTCGCCGATCGTTTTCCCGAACGCTTTGCGTTCCTTGGCATAGCGTAAGGATTCATCTATGCATCCCTGAGCTGCTCCAACCGCAAGAGCGGCGATGGCGATGCGACCCTCATCCAATGCCTCGAGAAAATTAGCGTAACCCCGTCCACGCTCTCCTAAGAGATTGCTCGCTGGAACATGAACATCGCTGAACGAGAGTGGATGCGTGTCAGAGGCGTGCCAGCCAACCTTGAAATAAGAAGGTTCGACGATGAAACCAGGGGTTCCGTTCGGCACGATGATCGTGCTGAGCTCCTTTGATCCATCGGCCTTAGTCCCAGTTATGCAGGCGACTATGACTAAGGATGTGATCGATGTGCCTGAATTGGTAATGAAGGTCTTGGCGCCATTTATCACCCACTCATCGTTCTCCAGTCGTGCGGTTGTTCGTAGCTGGCCGGCATCGCTGCCGCCGTCAGGTTCGGTGAGACCGAATCCGCTGAGTGCTTCGCCACTGATGAGTGGTGGGAGAAATTTCTCCTTCTGCTCATCGCTACCGTGCCGGAAGATAAGCATCGAACCTAAACCGACCGCCGCCTCAAGGGTGACGGCCACACTCTGATCAATCCGAGCCAACTCTTCGATGGCAAGACAGAGCGAGAGAAAGTCTCCACCCATCCCACCGACTTCTTCAGGAAAGGGCAGCCCGAAGAGCCCCATCGCCCCCATCTTTTTTATAACCTCGTACGGGAAAGTTTGTTCTCTGTCATGGTGGGCCGCCACGGGAGCGATGACTTGGTTGGCGAAGTCTCGGACAGTCGCTGCCAGAGTCTGGTGTTCCTCTGATAATTGCATTAAGACCGAATTCATGTCGTTTCCACCATTCTCTTATCTCTTATCATTCGCCAGTGCGATTGCTGTTTTCGATCGGATCTTCAATCCGGTCTTCTCTCCAAGCCAGCGGCTTGTGTCGAGTAGTTTTTCGAAATTTATGTCCGTGGAGATCCCGAGTCCGTGCAACTGCCAGATGAGGTCTTCGGTAGCAAGGTTTCCCGTCGCGCTCTTGGCAAATGGGCACCCACCCAGACCCCCGATAGATGAGTCGACGGTGGTGATGCCTTCCAGTAGTGCAGTGAGTGTGTTCGAAAGTGCTTGCCCGTAGGTGTCATGAAAGTGAACCGCAAGGAGCGAACGGGCAATACCGCGAGTATCAAACGCATCCAGCAGATCCATGACATCACCGGGTGTTGCGACTCCGATGGTGTCGCCCAATGAGAGTTCGGTGATTCCGTCTGCGAATAAACTCTCTGCCACATCGACTACTTGATTTGTCCTCACCTTGCCCTCCCACGGATCGCCGAAGCACATCGAGATGTACCCGCGTACTCGCAGGCCTGCATCTCGCGCTTGTTTGATAACGGGGCCGAAGATTTCGAGCGAACCCGCAACGCTGTTGTTGAGATTTGCTCTGGCAAATGACTCGGTCGCGCTGGCGAATACTGCGATCTCTTGCACGCCCGCTTGCATCGCGCGGTCGAGTCCTCTCTGATTTGGGACCAGTGCACTCATCCGATGCGTGGCAAGCAGGGGAGCCAGTTGGGCTAATAATTCCTCGGCATCTGCCAATGCGGGGACGATATCGGGTCGGACGAAACTGGCGACCTCGATTGCTGGGAGTCCGGCACCTACAAGGCGTTTGACCAACTCTGCTTTCAGGGCAGTGGGTAGAACCACGCTCTCGTTCTGTAATCCATCCCGCGGCCCAACTTCGTAAACGGTGACTGCCGTGGGTAATCCGCTGCGATCAAACATCTTCCACCACCTCGAGTAAGAGTTCTCCGACTCGCACATTCGCGCCCACTGCGACGTTGCACCGCACAACATGGCCGGAGTGCCTGGCACGAACAATATGTTCCATCTTCATTGCTTCGATAACGACAAGCGGATCACCAACGGTTACCTGATCGCCGATTGCCACATTCACTGCTATCACCACTCCCGGCATCGGACTCACGATTTCATCGCTGAGCCGATCAGTCGAAATACGCCGCTCATTGATCTCTTTGATGAGCCAGGTACCGAAGGATCGATGATGGAGCCAGTAGTCAGCGTCGTCGCGGTAAGAATCCACTACGAGTGTCGGCTCACTTTCTACTGAGACGTCATGACGTACTCCATCGATATATGCCGCAACCGTTGCTTGCGGCATACCGTTGAGGCGCCATCCATCTGTGCGCCAAGAACCAACGTTCGGCGATGAGGATGCTATTGCAGCGTATGCAGCCAGGACTGCCGGTGATGGATTCGCGTGTTCCATCTCAATCGCCTCGAGATATTTTGTGTCGTAGTTAGATTCTGCAATATCGGTCAGGCGTAACAGCCTGATCAGGAAGTCGATGTTGGTGGTAACACCGAGCAAGACCGTATCCGACAGCGCCTCTCGCAAACGTGCCACGGCGCAATCTCGGTCCTCGCCCCAACAGGCAATCTTGGCCAGCATCGGGTCAAATGAAGATGAGACGAGTGCGCCATCCTGGATCGCCGAATCCGTCACGGTGTGGGGAATATCGGCTGGTGTGAATCTACCGATGACTCCGCCCGTTGGAAGAAAGCCGTTGAAGGCGTCCTCGGCGTAGATGCGCGCTTCGATGGCGTGTCCGGTGAATCCACTCGTTGGTATTACCTTCTTTAACGGCTCTCCTGCGGCTAGACGGAGTTGGCATTCGACCAGATCCAACCCTGTGATCATCTCGGTGACTCGGTGCTCCACTTGGAGACGGGTGTTCATCTCCATGAAGTAAAAAGTTTCGGGGCGATCGGCATCAACGAGGAATTCAATGGTGCCCAAGTTCTGATAGCCGATGGCCGAGGTCAGGGCCAGAGCTGCAGCGCCCATGATTTCTCGGTTGGTCTCCGATAGCCGCGGTGCCGGCGCTTCTTCTACAACTTTCTGGTGGCGTCGCTGAAGCGAGCACTCTCGCTCTCCTAGATGCATGCTCTTTCCATGGTTGTCGGCGACAACTTGAAACTCGATATGCCGGGCGTGGAGAAGATATTTCTCCACGAGCAAAGTCTCGTCACCGAATGCTGTCTTAGCTTCTCGTCGGGCGGTCGGAAGTACATCGCGTAGTTCCTGTAAGTCATGGGCAACATGGAGCCCCTTGCCTCCGCCTCCGGCGGCAGGTTTCACCAGCAACGGAAACTGCAAATCTCGACAGGCGTCGAGTAATTCTTCATCGGAGATCGCGTGCCCACCAATGCCGGGAACGACGGGGACTCCTGCTCGCATCGCGTACTCTCGTGCTGAGATTTTTTCGCCCATTGCGGTTATTGCATCTGCGGGTGGGCCGATGAAGATGAGCCCTGCCTCTTGACATGCTTTCGCGAACTGCGCATTTTCAGCGAGGAATCCATAGCCGGGATGGATCGCTTCGGAGTTGCTTGCGAGTGCTGCTGCAATTATTTGTTGGATATCGAGGTATCCACTTTGGTTGACGTCATGTAGGAGGTAGCTCTCCGAAATTCGCTGGACGTGTAGAGAGTCGCGATCGTGGTGGGTGTAAACACCAACGGAAGTAATGCCAAGTCTCTCAAGTGTTGCATGTATTCGGAGCGCGACTTCTCCGCGATTGGCGATGAGAACTTTTGCAAACACCATTACATCCGAAAGATTCCGAAAGAACTATCTGGCAATGGCGAAAGGCCAGAGATGGAAAGCGCTAGTGACAAGACTCTTCTGGTATCTCGCGGGTCGATAATTCCATCGTCCCAGAGTCGTGCAGTTGAGAAGTAAGCGCTGCCCTCCTTCTTGTACTTTGCGCGGATCGGCTCTTTGAATTCCTCGATCTCCTCCGAACTCCACTCCTCGCCTTTCGCCGCAAGCTGGTCCGTCTTGACGGTCGCGAGCACCGAGGCAGCTTGCTCTCCGCCCATCACTGAAATGCGGGCATTGGGCCACATCCAGAGAAAACGCGGGTCGTATGAGCGCCCGCACATGGAGTAGTTGCCGGCGCCAAAAGAGCCGCCGATGATCACGGTGAATTTCGGTACTCGGGTGCAGGCCACCGCAGTCACCATTTTGGCGCCGTGTTTGGCAATACCGCCGGTCTCGTATTCGCGACCGACCATGAAGCCAGAAATGTTCTGCAGGAAAACCAGGGGGATTTCCCGCTGGTCACAGATTTCAATGAAGTGCGCACCTTTTAATGCAGATTCGCTAAAGAGGACACCGTTATTTGCAATGATTCCCACTGGGTATCCGTCAATATGAGCGAAGCCCGTGACAAGGGTTTCACCGAACTCTGCCTTGAACTCGAGGAACCGACTTCCGTCGACGATTCTGGCGATAACTTCACGGACATCGTATGTCGTTCGCGTGTCAGTGGGCACGATGCCAAGGATTTCTTCATCGCTGTATAACGGTGGCTCAACATCTGCGTTGGGCTTCAGCCAACTTACGTCTTGGGGGAGTGTGGAGACGATTGAGCGAACAATCATCAGGGCTTGACCTTCGCTCTCGGCCAAGTGGTCAGTGACACCGGAGATACGTGAGTGCATGGCTCCGCCACCCAAGTCTTCGGCTGAGACTTCTTCACCTGTCGCTGCTTTAACCAATGGTGGCCCAGCCAGAAAGATATGACCTTGCCCAGCAACGATTACATTCTCATCGCTCATGGCGGGAACGTAAGCACCTCCCGCAGTGCAGGCGCCGAGTACGGCAGAGATTTGCGGAATACCCGATGCGCTCAGTCGTGCTTGATTGAAAAATATCCTGCCGAAATGATCTCGGTCTGGAAAAACTTCATGTTGAAGCGGCAGGAAAGCCCCACCCGAATCGACCAGGTAGATGCACGGAAGGTGATTCGCGAAGGCGATCTCTTGGGCACGCAGGTGTTTCTTCACGGTCATGGGGTAATAAGTTCCGCCTTTTACCGTCGCATCATTGGCAATAACCATTGATGGATGGCCGCTCACAATTCCGATACCTGCGATCAGTCCTGCACCTGGTGCTTCATCGTCGTACATTCCATTTGCAGCCAGCGGTGAGAGCTCAAGGAATGGCGAACCTGGATCAAGCAGATGGGTCACGCGATCTCGCGGTAGCAATTTGCCGCGATCTTGATGACGGATGCGTGTGCCTTCTGGACCTCCGAGAGCGGCGCGGCTCATCTGCGCGGTGAACTCACTGATGAGATCTCGGAACGCAGCATCTCTTTCGCGGAAGGAAGGGTCGCGAATATCTACTGTGGTCGTGAGTCGTGGCAAACTCATGATTCTCCGCTACTGTTAGTGATCATTAACATTGTTAGGATAGCCGCTTGGATACCGCGATTGGAAGAGCTTGAGGTGACTTTTTGATTGGGAGGAAGATGGGGACTCGTGAGCGCCTGCTTGAAAATGGAGCTGCTCTCTTTGCCGCCAAAGGATTCAACGGCGTTGGCGTTGAGGAATTAGGCGAATCGGTCGGCCTCACCGGTCCCTCGATGTACCGTCACTTTCGCACGAAAAGCGCCCTCCTTGCGGAGATGCTCATCACCGTGAGCAACTCTCTTCTCGAAGGCGCGACAGAAGTCATCGAGGAGAATCTAGATCCACAGCAGACTCTCTCCGCGTTGATCGAGCGTCACGTCGAATTCGCGATCTCATATCCGGATCTCATCAGAGTCCACGAGCGCGACTTTGGTAATCTTGAAGAAGATGATGCCCGGCAGGTTCGACGCCTGCAACGACGGTATGTCGAACTCTGGGTAGATCAAATTCAACTGGTGCGGCGACATGAAACCCCAGAAACTGCGCGCACCATGGCGCACGCAGTTTTTGGATTGCTCAACTCAACACCACGGTTGCGATCTAGTCAGCGACGCAATGAAGTTGCCGAGCTCATGATTGGCCTGGCACAACGGGCCCTGCTTCCATGATGTGGAGCAGGTTCCCTAGAAGCGAAATTGCTTGTGTGGGAATCCCTCCCATGAAATGCAACTACCTTGGAGTTCGAATTACTTCGGGCGCGCAATAATAACTCTGAGTAACTTCAATTTCTGGCATACTTTCCTTACCTTCAATTTGGCTGGCAAATGGGCTCGATTTTCTATCGGGCCCATTTGTTATTTCACATTAAGGCAGTGTCCACAGAGACACTTTTCGCTCACTGTTGTCATTTCAAGCTGACCGATACTTCGATCGCGATGTTGGCGTGTTGTAATTGGCAGCATATCCATTTTTGCCAAATTGAAGGTGCGGGTTCGATCCCCGTCGTTGACACCGTAGTCTCAGGCTCTCTTTACTGATTGAGTGGCATCGATCAGAAGGTGAAGGAAGTCGAGCAGGGGTCTTGGGTGAATACCTAGGACCCCTTCTTAATGTTTAAATCAACGACCGATCCCCAGTCCCAGTTTGATCCCTTCTGGCGCGCCAACTAGTTGCAAGACGCAAACCAGAATCTTTTTAAAGTGCTTAAACTGCTTCTTAAGTTCAGATATTCGACGTCCTGAGGATATTTTTGACATGACGTTTCACCCTTATGTAATAATTCACCTACAAAGACCCGTTCTCCGAACTGTCACCGGATGGTGTGCGTGCCCTTTAAGGGCTAGGAAACGGGTCGCTTTTTCATTTGAAGAGCCAGATGTCAGAGTTCGTTCGACGGCGTATGGGTTCGAGCGCTTTGGCATATTCAAGAGAGTCATTTGCAGAAACTACATGACTCTTGTGTATACAACCCGCAACCATGTCAGCTAATTGAATGAGTTGATTACTTTTCACGTCTTCCGCTGCCATCAATTTTAATCGATGCATTTTGGACTGTTCCACATACTCTTTTGACGGTGGGCAATTTGTGGGACTCTTATCGCCTGGGATAAATAATAAAGCAAGCCTTTGTCTATCTCCTTGATATCAAAGTATTAGAGCAATGCAATTGGGCACTGGAAGACTTCAATACGATTGATGTAGAGCTTGTGCAAGGAGAAAGTCAGGTAGCTGATATTAGTTTGGTTGCCAAGCAATGGGTCATTGCGTCAACCTCCTGAGCAGAAAGCGACCCCTCGCGAGATACGATCGCCTCAATCCCTTTGCTGTTAATGAGAACTCCATCGACTTCCAATTGTGTTCTGAGGAACTTGAAGGTCCCCCAATCAGCAGCATAAAAAGCCAATACTCCAACCACGGGGAATCCAATTGAGTTGTCCTGCAAGATTCTCTTTACGATTGAGGTTTGTCTCTTCATACCTGCCACAAGCCTCATGCAATTTCGTTTACCTACCCACAATTCAGGTGCACTCTTTTCAAAAAATCCACTCTTGTCCTGTACCCGAACTACGCCCTGATAGTTCTTGGCATCGATAACAAAGACGCCAAATTTGGTAATCGCTAGATGGTCAATGTTCGTTTTGGATTTCGGAATGAGCCGATCATGCAGTACTCGAAAGTCATATTTAATTGCTAGAGAATCAAGAAGTTTACCAATGGCAACTTCTCCTTCTGCTCCAGCTGCCCAAGCTCTCGTACTTTGCGGTTCATTCGTCAAAGCCAATATGTATTTTCCCGCTCTAGGGAATTTCTTAGTAACTCGTTTCTCCCGTTGCTTTATACGGCGTTCATTTTCGGCTCTAGCTGAGCCACCGGCGATCCCTTGACTCATTGGTGCTTCAAGTTCTGTTGCTATTACCACTTTCGGCTGCGACTCCACATTTTCAACTAACAAAATACTCGTCTCTGAGTGTACGGCGCACATGACCTTTCTTTGGGCAGCACTCCACAATGCGATGGTTCCAGCCTGCAAGGGAGCGCAACAAGTAGCACAGATTCCATCTCGCCGCAGTTTGAGACGTTTCCAGTCCTGGCTAGATGGTTCCATTAGCAATGTGTAAGCCAGTCAAGAAAGAAAAGCAAGGCATTTTGATGCAATGCGCGCCCGAAGGGATGAAATTAGGTATCGGGAGTTAGATCTTTCCGACCTATCTTTAAATTAAGTGGTTTATTTCCGTATTACAGAGAAAAGAGGAGAATAAACGCAGATATATCTATACGGTTGAGAAGGGTAGTCACAGTGGCAAGAACATATGTAATTACAGGTGCCGCCTCTGGAATTGGAGCGGCAACCTCGGTGTTGTTGCAAGAGCGGGGCGCCAAAGTAATTGGAGTCGATATTCATAACACCGACATCATCGCTGATCTAAGTACCTCCATAGGACGTAAAGATGCTGCGAAGAGCGCCATACAGTTGAGCGGAGGTAGCATCGATGGTGTTATCCCTTGCGCTGGATTGGTGCACTCCATTAGCAAGACTGTTTCCGTCAATTTCTTCGGTGTCACTGAGTTTCTGACCGAGCTCCTTCCTGCACTGAAAAACAGTTCGGCACCTAGAGTTGCCATAACGAGTTCGATGGCCTCCCTATTTCCGAACTCTCCTGAATTGGTCGATGCAATGCTTGCGAATGATGAGGCGCGGGCTTTGGTAATTGCGCAAGGACTAGTTGATCAAGGGCCTAAAACGGCAGGACTGATTTATGGTTCGACTAAGCGCGCAGTTAGTCGTTGGGTTCGCCGCGAGTGCATTAAGCCGGAATGGGCGGGGGCGGGGATCCCACTTAATGCTGTTGGGCCCGGAATTGTTGAGACACCGATGGTCGCGGGAATGATTGCAACTGCGGAATCCAGAGCTGCCATGGACGCGATGGTTCCTATGCCGCTCAACCATTACCTCAAGGCTCGGCAAGTTTCCTATCTGCTTGCTTGGCTAACAAGCGAAGAGAACACTCATACAACTGGTCAGACGATTTACATCGATGGTGGCGCTGATGCATCAATTCGTGGTGACAATATCTGGAGTTGAATCACGAATGCGCCGGAAGGGATGAAACTGGACATTGGGAATCTCAACTGTTGCTTTTCCAACGGAAGGATTCCAAAGAAGGAATTACCAATAATTCAGTACAGAAACACTAAAACCTCGAGATGTTCTCTCGAGGTTTTAGTTAGTAACTCAACAAACAGAGTTTGTTGCGCCCCCAACGAAGTTCTAAAACTGTAGCACGATTCAGAATCCACTCGCTGTGCTTTGCGGAATACGGATTACTACTCTCTGTGACTTTTCCCTTTAATCATGACAAGTTCTCCACACGGTCCCGCCAAGCAGCAAATCGCCAAGGCAGCGTCCTTTATCTTGCACGAGGTGCCCTCTGTAGCTCAACGGATAGAGCGCGCCCGCAACGAAGGCGGAGATACGGGTTCGAATCCCGTCAGGGGCACATCACTAGAAAGGCTCTACTCAGTCATCATGGGTGGGGCCTTTCTTAATGCCTACACCAAGGCAGACGAACCAAGTCTTTTAAGAGTTTCTAACCGTACTTAAACGACGTGCGCTCGAGAGGATGAAACTGGGCACGGGGAGTCGCTCTTCGTTGTTTGCTAGGACTGACGGACATTGCGCTTAATCAAGTACAAAACCGACTTCCAATATCTCCATGTTTCTAATTTCCGAGAATGACATGATTTCCTCATATTTGGAAAACCCCAATTTGTTCAAGATTGTCTGAGATGCCAAATTGTCTCCTGCGGTATGTGCGTATAGCGGTCGTTCGACAAATAATAAGAGAAACTCCTTCACCGCGGACGAAGTTAGGCCGATACCTCTGAATCTTTTATCAGTCCAGTAAGTCAATTCAGGCCCATGTTCACTTACCCATTTACCCACGCTTCCGACAACCCAGTCTTCGTGTTCAACCACCTTGTAAATCACATCTTTATCTTTAGCGATCTTGTGCATATGGCGTAAGAAGACCTCTTTGTCATCAAGGTCCTTGGATCCAAAAGCAGCCATCCACCTTGACTCAGGATCCTTCTGCATTTCGAATAGTGCCTGAAGGTCACTCTCTTGAACATCTCTAATACGCATGGAAAGGGAGACTACCCAGCATCAACTTAGGTGACTAGATGTACGTCTGAAGGGATTCGAACTCGCTGACACAGGTTGGATTGGAAGTGATGTCGTGCCATCTGCGTCATGTTCATCCGACGAATCGGAAGTAGTCGCTCAAGGAGAGTGATTAGTTAGATCCGACTTGATGGCTGTTCTCTAGTTCGGCGACTGTTCCATTCGCTCATGCGCCGGAGTAGTGCTTTCCGATTTCCGCTAGCGACTTGTCGAATAGTTCCAAGCCGAGTTTGGCGTCTGCTTCAGAGATATTGATCGGAGGCGTGAGGTGTAGTCGATTGAAATTGGGGAATGGCATCAGCCCATTCTTTCTGCACGCGGCAATCAACTCGTTCATCTCTGGGCTTGAACTTCCGTACGGAGCCATTGGCTCGCGGTTTTCGCGGTTTTTCACGATATCCATTCCCCAGAAGGCGCCGACTCCACGGATGTCGCCGATGACCTTGTGTTTCTTCGCCAATTCACGAAGTCCAGGACCCATGATCTTTTCGCCCAGATTCGCAGCGCTCTCAACCATTTTTTCCTCTTTCATCGCATCAATGGTTGCTACCGCTGTTGCACATGCGAGGGGGTGACCTGAGTACGTGAGTCCGCCTGGGAATACTCGATCGTCAAAAGTTCTTGCAATATTTTCCGGAATGATGACTCCGCCAAGGGGTACGTAGCCCGAGGTGACTCCCTTTGCGAAGAGGATGAGATCCGGGAGAGCACTTGAGTGCTGGAAGGCAAACCATTTACCGGTTCTTCCGAATCCAGCCATGACCTCATCGGCAATCCACAAGATCTCGTACTTGTCGCAGAGCGCGCGGACGCCTTCTAAGTATCCGGTGGGCGGAACGAGTATGCCTGCAGTTCCGGGGACCGTCTCAAGAAGTATCGCTGCAATAGTCTTTGGTCCTTCGAAAATGATTGTCTGCTCAAGATGCTCTAGTGCACGCTGGCATTCCTCGGCCTCGTTTGTCGCCCAGAAAGAAGAGCGATAGAGATACGGCCCCCAAAAATGGACGTGACCGAGAGCGTACTCATTGGGGAATCTGCGTGGATCTCCAGTGGCATTAATGGCCGCACCGGTGTTGCCGTGGTACGAGCGGTAGGTGGAGAGAATTTTGTCTTTGCCTGTGTGGAGCCGCGCCATGCGGATTCCATTTTCAACCGCGTCCGCTCCAGCATTTGTGAAGAAGACTTTCTGAAACTTTGGCCCGGCCAAATCAACAATGCGCTTTGCTGCTTCGTTGCGGGCAACGTTGGCATGTTGTGGTGCGATAGTGGCAAGAATCGCTGCTTGTTCTTGGATGGCCTTCACAACTTTGGGATGTTGATGACCAATGTTGGTGAAGACAAGCTGACATGAAAAATCCAAATACTTTTTTCCTTCGTAATCCCAGAAATAAGATCCTTGCGCACTTGCCACAGGAATGGGTGAAATTTGTGCCTGAGCAGACCACGAGTGAAAAACATGGGCGCGATCTGCAGCAAAAACCTCAGCACCTTTTTTGGGATCAATAGTTGGCGAGTTCATTTTCGTCCTTTTCTTTTTGCACTAGCGCCACTATATCCGTCTCAAGTATTCTCCGTACATGACTCATGTATCTCATTGGATTAATGGCGAAATTGCAGATGAAAAATCAGGACGCCACGGGGAAATCTTCAACCCAGCAACGGGCTTAGTAACCGGGACGGTTGCATTTGCGGACGCCTCAACAATTGATTATGCTGTCGAAATATCCAAAAAAGCATTCGACATTTGGCGACATTCGTCATTAACCAAGCGTGTACAAGTTCTTTTTGCATTCAGAGAATTGGTAAATACTCATAAAGAGGAGATTGCCGCGCTCATTACGGCCCAACACGGGAAAGTACTCAGTGATGCTTTAGGCGAGGTTACTCGTGGGTTGGAAGTTGTTGAATTCGCGTGCGGCATCCCGCACTTGCTCAAAGGTGGTTTCTCTGAGGAAGTCTCGACTGGGGTTGACGTGTATTCGATCCGCCAGCCTCTTGGGCCGGTTGCCATCATTTCGCCCTTCAATTTTCCTGCAATGGTTCCAATGTGGTTTTTCCCCATTGCAATTGCCTGTGGCAATAGCGTCATCGTCAAACCTTCCGAGAAAGACCCAAGTGCCGTTATGTACATGGCAAATCTTTGGAAAGAAGCGGGACTACCCGATGGCGTATTCAATGTTGTACATGGTGACAAGGTTGCGGTGGACGCACTTCTCACTCACCCCGAGATCAAATCGATTTCATTCGTCGGCTCAACTCCGATTGCAAGATATGTTTACGAAACTGGGACGAAGGCAGGCAAGAGAGTCCAAGCACTCGGTGGTGCAAAGAACCATATGGTCGTACTACCCGATGCCGATTTGAATCTCGCAGCCGATGCAGCGATCAACGCAGGTTTTGGCTCGGCAGGAGAGCGTTGCATGGCAATTTCTGTTCTTGTAGCAGTCGAACCAATTGCTGATGAATTGATTGCAAAGATCAAAGAGCGCATGGCGAAAATCAAGACGGGCAATGGCGCGATGGGCGCTGACATGGGGCCACTCGTAACACTCGTGCACCGAGACAAAGTCGCCTCCTACGTTGCTGCGGGCGAGAAAGAAGGAGCGACTCTCATCGTTGACGGCCGCAAACTACATATTGACGGTGGTGGATTCTGGCTTGGCCCAACCCTTTTCGACAACGTGACTTCCAGCATGAGTATCTATAAAGAAGAAATATTCGGACCTGTACTAAGTGTTATTCGCGTGAAGACATATGACGAAGCGCTCTCTCTTGTAAATAGTCATCCATACGGAAACGGAACAGCGATCTTCACAAATGATGGCGGTGCAGCTCGTCGTTATCAGAATGAAGTAGAGGTGGGCATGGTTGGAATCAATGTCCCGATCCCAGTTCCAATGTCTTACTACTCATTTGGCGGATGGAAGAATTCACTATTCGGTGATTCTCATGCGCATGGCAGTGAAGGTGTTCATTTCTTCACTCGTGGAAAAGTAGTTACGAGTCGCTGGTTGGATCCAAGCCATGGTGGAATAAATTTAGGATTCCCTCAAAACACTTGATTTTCCTCGCTTAATTGAGGCCCGATTTAAGGGTTGTATGCGCTAGATGCTATTCTTTGCACCGCTCTATTGATGTTCATTAAGGGCATAAATCGAGTGGAGTTGAGGGTTCATGGCTAATTCATTTACAGCGCATTTGGCAGGCTTGCCCGTAAAGAAGCGCGAAAATCTTCGAAACGTCGCAATCATTGCCCACGTCGACCATGGCAAGACCACTCTGGTCGATGCCATGCTCTGGCAGTCTGGGGCTTTCGCCGCATATAAGGAGCAATCCGAGGGCCAAGACCGGATGATGGATTCGATGGATCTTGAGCGCGAAAAGGGCATCACGATTCTTGCCAAAAACACTGCTGTCCACCGCGGAACAAATATCGTCAACATTATCGATACCCCAGGTCACGCAGATTTCGGTGGTGAAGTTGAACGTGGTCTTGAAATGGTCGATGGCGTCCTTCTTCTCGTTGACGCTTCTGAAGGTCCTTTGCCTCAGACACGGTTTGTGCTCCGCAAAGCACTGGAAAAGAATTTGCCCGTCATTCTCGTAATCAACAAAGTTGACCGTCCCGACTCTCGTATCGCCGAAGTGGTCGATGAGACTTATGAATTGTTCTTGGATCTCGATGCGAACGAGAAGCAGATTGAATTTCCGATTGTTTACGCCTCAGCCAAGGCCGGACGAGCATCTCTCACCCGCACCGCCGATGGCGGAATGCCAGAGGAAGAAAACCTTGATGTTCTCTTCGACACCATCTTCTCTGCAATCCCAGCCCCTGAGTATCACGAAGGCGCCCCGCTTCAGGCACACGTGACCAACCTTGACTCGTCTCCGTACCTTGGTCGCCTTGCACTCTGCCGCGTTCGCGAAGGCGTCATCAAAAAAGGCCAGATGGTCACATGGATCAAGACCGACGGCACCATGACAAAAGTGAAGGTCGCCGAACTTCTTCTTACTGAGGCACTTGAGCGAGTACCTGCGTTGGAAGCAGGACCTGGTGACATTATCGCTGTTGCAGGATTTGAAACGATCACTTTGGGCGAGACTCTTGCCGATCCCGATAATCCCATCGCACTTCCACTTATTACAGTTGATGAGCCAAGTATCTCGATGACAATTGGTATTAATACCTCTCCACTGGCAGGTCAGAGCGGAACAAAGTTGACTGCGCGACTCGTGAAGAGCCGTCTTGATGCAGAGCTCATTGGAAATGTTTCGCTCCGAGTCCTCACGACAGAGCGTCCAGACACGTGGGAAGTACAAGGCCGCGGAGAACTCCAGCTTGCCGTTCTCGTTGAAATCATGAAGCGTGAAGGTTTCGAACTCACCGTTGGAAAGCCTCAGGTTGTCACAAAGATCGTTGACGGAAAGATGCATGAGCCGATGGAGCACCTCACCATTGATGCTCCCGAGGATTATCTGGGCGTGATCACGCAGTTGATGGCGCTTCGCAAAGCGCGCATGGAGCAGATGGTCAACCATGGCACTGGTTGGATCCGCCTGGATTATCGTGTTCCATCCCGAGGCTTGATTGGATTCCGCACTGAATTCCTTACGGAAACTCGCGGAACCGGCCTGCTTCACCATGTCTTTGACGGCTACGAGGCGTGGCACGGCGAGCTTCGCACTCGTCCAACTGGATCACTTGTTGCCGACCGTCGTGGATTTGTGACCAGTTATGCGATGTATGCCATTCAAGATCGTGGAAGCATCTTCGTCGAGCCTGGCCATGAAGTTTACGAAGGCATGGTCATCGGCGAGAACTCCCGCTCTGAAGACATGGATGTCAACACCGTTCGCGAGAAGAAGCTGACCAACATGCGCGCCTCAGGCACCGATGAGTCAGAGCGATTGATTCCGCCGAAGCGTCTGAATATGGAGGGCGCTCTGGAATTCTGTCGTGAAGACGAGTGCGTCGAAGTGACTCCGGCAATGGTCCGTATCCGCAAGGTGATCCTCAACGCGGACGAACGAGCACGCCTTACAGCACGCGCCAAGCGAGCCAACCAGGAGTAATTGCGCGCCTTTGTCATGGCTCTCATGTTAAATGGGGGCTATGTCTAGAGAGGTAGCGCCGAAGGAACAATTAGGAGTGGTCGGCGCTCTCAAAAGACGCCCACTGGAGACCAAGTCTCTCAACTTCACCGTAGATCAAAGCCGAGTCGTTTCGCATCGCGGCTCGCCTCTTGTCGTTTTAGGCGGACCTGCAACCGGGAAAACCACACTTCTCATTGAAGCGGCTCTCTCACGTATCAGTGAAGGACAAGATCCCAACTCACTATTGATGCTGACATACGATCGCGAGAGGGCCTCCGAACTTCGCGATGCCGTTGCACTTCGCACGACTTCTATCATGCACGAACCTATAGCAAGGACTTTTCACTCACTCGCTTTTTCAATTCTTAAAATGAAAGCTAATCCTGACGCCGCCGACCCGATCCTCATGTCAGGTGCCGAGCAGGAATATTTCATCCGCGAACTCATCGCTGGAGATATCGACCTTGGCAAGAATTACTGGCCAGCCGATTTGGAGAAAGCTCTTACAACACATGGTTTCGCACGAGAACTTCGCGATCTCATCTTGCGTGCTTCCGAAAGGAATCTCTCACCCGATCAACTTGCAAAGCTTGGTCAAGAGAGCAGTGAGAGATATTGGCAGGCGGCAGCGATTTTTTGGAAGCAGTATCTGGATATTTTGGATCTGCAGGCTGATTCAGCCGCTGACGCGAAGCGACGTATTGATCCAAGCCAGATTGTTGTGGAGGCGTTCCGCCATCTCAGAGTCAATCCGATCCTCGCTACTGACCTTCGCTCGCGCTTCACCACCATCCTGGTAGATGAATTTCAGGAGAGCGATCCGGCGCAGCGCGCACTTTTGCGAGAACTCGTCAATCAGGATGTCGTCATCTGTGCGGACGCGGATAGCGCAGTTGGACGGTTTAGAGGCGCCGATCCTGACCAACTGAGTGCCGAATTGGATTTCTACGAATCTGGCATGAGGCCAATTGGAGAACGGATTGTTCTGCACGATGAATTCCGGAGTAGCCCTGATATTTTTGACGTAGGCGCTCATATTGCATCTGGATTTTCAGGAGCCGCTCCCCAGAGAAAGCGTCTCTGCACGAAGGCAACTCAAGGCGATGAGTACGCACCTGTTCTGGTTGGCCGTTTCCGATCGCAGAGCGAGGAAGCGCAGTTCATTGCCTATCAATTTCGCCACGCCCATCTGATCGAGAAGAAGCCCTGGAGCGAGATGGCAGTGATCCTGCGTGCTCCTGGAATTCAGGCTGCGGCCTTACGCCGGGCCTTCTCCCAATCAGGAATCCCCGTGGCCTCAGAAGTTGAGGCGCTGGCGAGCAATCCTGCCATCGCACCATTCTTATTGATCGCGCAGATCGCACTGGGAGAAGTGCATCTCAATCTAGAGAATTGTGAGCGACTCCTTCTTTCCGAATTCGGTGGTGCCGACTCTGTCTCTTTACGGAGAATTCGCAGAGCGCTCCTGGCATCGCGAGTTGAAGAGGACCAGCGCACAGGTGCCCAACTTCTGATTGACGCGGTTGACCATGGCGATATTTCAATTGAAGGTACTCAATCCCTGCAAAGGATCCATGATCTTTTATCGCGCGCACGAAAAGTCCTTCGCAAGTCAACCGCGCAAGGGGAGGACCTCCTCTGGGAAATTTGGAGCAATGCGGTAACAAGTGATGGCTCTAAATTGAGCGAGAGTTGGAGACGGCAAGCACTGCGGGGTGGAACGCGCGGAGCTGAGGCGGATCGTGATTTAGACGCGATGATGCAGCTCTTTGAATCTGCCAGGCGCTTTGCGGAGCGATTCCCTCATTCCAAGGCGGATAGTTTCATCCGCCAAATTAGTCAGGAAAGTATTCTGGGAGATGTTATTACCGCCCAAGGGCAACGTCCTAATGTCGTGCAGATTCTTACCGTCCACGCCGCTAAAGGTCGTGAGTGGGAAGTGGTGGCAATCGCAGGTTTGCAGGAAGGCACCTGGCCCAACCTTCGCCAGCGCGGATCACTTCTTGGAAGCGAACGGTTGGTAGAAATAATGCGTCACGGAGTTTTTGCCCGCAAAGAGTTGGATGCATTGGCAGCCAGTGGACTAGCCGAAGATGAGCGAAGGCTCTTCTACGTTGCGACGACGAGGGCCAAATCTAGACTCGTCGTTACGGCGGTAGCCAAAGAGGACGACGAACCTTCTATTTTCCATGAAGAAGTCTCACTGTTGGTCAATGGTGAAGAGGGCGAGAGGGAAATAACTCAGGTTCCGCGTCCCATCACTCCCGCTGCGTTGGTTGCGACTCTACGTCGAGAGCTTCTGGTAAAGAGTGAGACGGCGGCTTCACTTCTCAAACGCCTGGCCGAAGAAGGATTGCCCGAAGCCGATGTCAATACGTGGGCAGGGGTTCTTCCGATCAGCAGCGACGACCCGATTGTTCCGCCTGGGCAGCTTGTTTCAGTCTCTCCAAGTAGCGCAGAAGGCTTTATTGATTGCGGTTTAAAGTGGTTTCTTGAGCGTAACGGCGGCACCAATGGGGATAGCACCGCCCAGGTCCTTGGTTCGGCCATCCATGCCTATGCCGCCTTGATGGAAGAAGATCCTTCACTTACGGAAGAAGAACTCACCAGCAAACTTCGCGATGCATGGAAATTGATTGATCCCACAACCGGGTGGGTGAGTGCAACGCAGTTAAATCGAGCACTCATGATGATTGAGAAATTTGTCCGCTATCACAATGAGTCCCTACAAACGCGCCAGATCATCGGAGTTGAAGTTGAGTTCAATGTCGTGGTTGGTCGCGCGCAGATACGCGGCAGTGTGGATCGCCTTGAAGTAACTTCGTCAGGGGAGATTTATGTTGTTGATTTCAAAACAGGTGCTTCGTCCGTAAGTCATGCAGACGCACTTACCAATATGCAGATGCAGGCTTACCAACTTGCTGTTGTTGAAGGCGGTTTCGATGAGAGACATCCAGGTCGCATAACCGCAGGTGCTGAACTCGTTTATCTTGGATCAAAGAATAAAGAGGCGTCTGTCCGTCGGCAGCCACCGGTTGATGCAACTGAAATGCGAAATGAAATCCAAGTCATTGCTGAGGCAATGGGCGGCAGTGCATTTACTGCAAGCATTAATAAACGGTGTGATACCTGTCAGGTACGAACGGCCTGTCCGATCCAGAGCGATGGACGGATGGTGATGGAGTGACCAAGGAGATTTTCTATTCACCTGAAGCAATCGCCAACAAGCTCAGAATTGTTGATCCGCAAGTTCGTATTCCCTCTCGTGAGCAATCTGCCATCATCGAAGCGCCGCTCGAACCAGCAGTTGTGATTGCGGGCGCCGGATCTGGCAAGACGGAGACGATGAGTGCGCGAGTCCTTTACCTGATTGCCAATGGTCTGGCCAAGCCGGAAGAGATTCTGGGTCTCACCTTTACGCGCAAAGCTGCGGGTGAATTGGGAGTTAGGATCCGCAGCAAGTTGCGGCAGTTGCGCGACCCGCGAGTTGGTCTAGAGATTCCACGTGGCGAACCCGTGATCATGACCTATCACTCCTACGCAGGCCGTCTTCTCAACGAACATGCCATCCGGTATGGAATAGACGCTAGCTCTGATCCCATGGGGGAAGCTGCTATTTGGCAGATGGTGGCAAAAATCGTGAGCAATTGGCCAGATGACGAGTTCTCGTCAGAGAGTGCATTAAGCACTGTTATATATGACGTTATTGGCCTTTCTCGGATGGTTCTCGAGCACATGACCTCCTCGGATGAGATCAGGAAAATATCTGAGAATCTCTTGGAGCAGCTTGAAGCACTCGGCACCAAATCAAATGAAACCGTGCGAGGAGTTCAGAAAGTTCTTCAGCAACGTATGTCAATTCTGCCGATGGTTGAAGAGCTCATCTCGACTCGTCAGAAGAATGGCGAGCTTTCCTTCGATGATCAGATGTCCCTGGCTGCTCGTATTGCTATGGAGATTCCCGAAGTTGTCGAGATCGAGCGCTCCAAGTACAAGGTGGTATTGCTGGATGAATACCAAGACACTTCCCAGTCACAAGTACGGATGCTTGCCTCACTCTTTGGAGATGGACATGCTGTTATGGCAGTGGGCGACCCTTGCCAAGCGATCTATACATGGCGCGGCGCATCGGCAGGAACCATTGGCGCTTTCGCAAAGAATTTTCCGGGTAAGGGTGACGTGAGCGGATGTGCCAAACATTTCTCCCTTCCCATTACATATAGAAATGACAAAATCATTCTCGAACTTGCAAATAATGTTTCATGGCAGATCCGCGAAAATAGCCCGGTGGAGGTGCTCCCGCTAGTTGCGCGAGACGGTGCCGGGAGAGGCGAGTTGGCTTATGGAATTTTTGAAACATTGGAGGGTGAAGCAAAGGGAATCTCGGAGTACTTCTCAAATCTCTGGTTTGACCCGGCGCGAATGGTCAAGGATGAGAAGGATCGAACCTCATTTGCCGTTCTCGTCCGCAAGCGCTCGCAGATCGCAGAAATCGAACTAGCCCTTCGAGCCGAAGATATTCCCGTCGAAGTTCTAGGTGTCGGTGGGCTCATTCACGTCGCAGAGGTCGCAGATCTCATTTCTCTTTTGCGCGTCATAACCGACCCGGAAGCTGGTGCATCACTGATGCGTCATCTGACTGGTCCGCGCATTAATTTAGGCGCATCCGACATCGCTGCCCTTGGTCGCTTCTCTCGCTCTCGTGCAGAGGCGCAGAAGACAACCTCCAGGGGCTTAGTCACGAAAATTGTGCAGGGAAATCCTCTTCGCGAGGAAGCAGATGACCAGTTCCTTGGGAGTCTCATCGACGCAGTAGATGAAATAAGAAGCGCTAATTCTGCACATTTCACGCACGAGGGATTTTCTCGACTGACGCATTTTGCCTCCGACCTGCGTCGCATCCGCTCCCGAGCCGGGGGTCCACTGACAGATCTTGTTTCAGAGGTAGAGAGTTATCTCAATGTAGATGTAGAAGTGCAGCTCCGCGACGGCAGCGAGAATGGCCGACGACACCTTGATCGCTTTATGGATGAGGTTGCGAAATTCTCGCGCAGCGGCGGGACAATTGCTGACTTTCTTGAATGGCTAGATGTAGCTTCTTCGGAAGAAGCTGGTTTGAAATCTGGCGCCCCTGAGGTTCGACGCGACGTTGTTCAAATTCTGACGATTCATACAGCCAAAGGCGCCGAGTGGGATGTTGTCGCAGTACCTGGGTTGGCGAAGGGAAATTTTCCTGGCAATGGTTTAAAGCGAGATAACTGGTTGACCAATGAGGAACATATTCCATTCTCACTCCGTGGCGATAGCCATGAGTTGCCGACTTTCGATATTTCTGGGTGCAGTACAAATACGCAGGCGAAGAAGGTTTTTGATGCATTTGCCGGGGAGTGCAACAAACTCAGACACGATGAAGAGATCCGCCTTGGGTATGTCGCAATCACTAGAGCGCGCACTCACCTAATCTGCACGACGTCGAGATGGCGCGATGGGATAAATCCAGTTGAGCCCAGTGAAATTTACGAACTCGTGGCGCAAACAGCGTTAGTGCACGGCGGATTGATTCTGGCAGATGTTCCCGCTCCGCAGGATGACGATGAGAAACCCGAATCTGCTAATCCACTTTCTGCAATCTGGCCACGAGATCCACTCGGTGGCCGACGCGCTTCTTTTGACGCGGCAATTGACTTAGTTCGCGCGAGTTCGGCGCACTCGCTTGAGCCTGAGTTCATGCCCGGTGATGGTTCTATCGAAGGTGACCTTGTGGATCCTCAGACAGTCCAGTCGTGGATACGCGATTCCCAAGCACTGATCAACGAGCTTCATCGAAGTAAGGATCGAGCCGATGTTCTTCTGCCTCCTCGACTCTCGGTCTCAACGCTCGTCGCACTCCGTGAGAATCCGGAGGAATTGGCGTTGGCGATTAGAAGGCCAATGCCGCGGCCACAGGATGAATATTCACGACGGGGCACTGTTTTTCACCTCTGGGTGGAGAAGCATTTTGGCCACGGGACGCTCTTTGATGATGAAGATCTCGATCCCATCGATCCTTTGGAGACAGATCAAACGTTGGAGGAACTTAAGACCACATGGCTCGCAAGTGAGTGGGCAGAGCGTCAGCCTTATGCTGTCGAGGTGCCCTTTGAAAGCGTCCTTGCTGGAGTACTTCTACGCGGTCGAATGGATGCCGTCTACAAGATTGGAGATCGTTACGAGGTTGTCGATTGGAAGACGGGATCTAAAAGACTGGGGGACTCTGCAGCTATCCAACTGGCCATGTACAGGTTGGCTTGGGCAAAGTTGCAGAATATTGATCCGTCACTCGTAAGCGCTGCATTCCATTATGTTCCTACTGGAGTTACGGATCGACGTGCTGACTTGCTCGATGAAGCCAGTTTGATTGCTCTTTTAGAGAATCATTAATCCAGTTCTACAGTCAGGGGCAAATGGTCGCTCACTCCAGTGAGCATCGAAGGAACGTGAACCACATCCTCGGGTGAAATCTTCTGGGAGAGAAAATAATCGATCTGAACTCTTGGACTCCATGTTGGGAAAGTCCGTTCTTTGACGAGGGAGTTCCAATGGAGTCCACGAACGAACGCGGAGATTGGCAAATTGAGATCGCCCATAATAATGATTTTGGTTTTGTCGGTGACAGGTAGTCGTTTTACCCACCGCTTAATTTTTTGAAGTTGCAGAAAGTTAAATACCGGCACAAAAGAAAGATGAGTATTGATGATGAGCCAACCATTTTCCAGTTCGACAGCCAATGCAGACCGAGGATGATCTCGAACGTAAATCCTCTTCAGTTTTCCATCACGGGGCAGCGTCATAAGCACTCCGATTGGAGCTGCCGGTAGTTCCAATCGATGCCACGAGCGGATGGGGATTTTCGAGACAACTCCGATTCCATACCCCGACAAGCCGGCGGAGTTTTTATTGGTGATGATCCGAGTATCTGTATCCGTAGTACCGCGCCAATTTTCATCCGGCGAGCCGATGACTGAGGGAGCAAAGGCCCAGTGGTCGGCACCCATCATCGCGGCGATCTCGGCCACCTGGTTTGAATTTCCTGAGCGATTGAGGCGAAAGTCCATCTCTTGAAGGCCAAGAAGATCGGGATTGAGGGTGCGAAGGGCGCTGGCTAGCAGCGTGTTTGGCTCAGCAGGGCTCCCAGATGGGGCATTTTCTCTTGCTGAGGCGAACGGGGTCGTTAGGCCGTGAAGGAGGTTCCATGAGGTGAGGCGCACGGGTTCATGCTAGTAGTGTCGCCCATCATGAGTGCGAGCGAGGAAAGCAAACCGAGGCGATTACACGGGCTTCTCCTTGCTCGAAGCTCAATAGATCGAGCAGGTGATGTTCGAACGAATTCGTCACAACTTGACTTGCTCTGGCGAAGTGCCAAAATCCTCGTTCTGGTCAAGGACCGCTTTCATGCCGCAGATACCGCCTTACTTTTTCATGATTCCCTCTCCATCCATGGAGTGGGCGAGCGGTACTTTTTAGGAATCGATAGAGAGACGGGAGTCGGCTACTTTGTCTGGCATACCGATGAGGAGGTCATTGACGAAGAGGATCTTCGAACGCTTCGCCAAATCGGTGCAACGCTTTCAGATAAAGAAGCAGGGTTAGCGGTACATGCTCTCGGGTTGGCGAATTGGCACCATACACATCCGTGCTGTTCTCGATGTGGCGCGAAAACGAGGATTGGTTTAGGTGGAGCGGTTCGAATGTGCGACGTCGATGGAAGCGAACATCATCCTCGGACTGATCCTGCCGTTATTGTCTTAGTGAAAGACGAAACCGATCGTCTTCTGCTCGGACGACAACGCGTCTGGGTAGAAAAACTATTCTCTAACTTTGCAGGCTTTGTCGAACCTGGCGAATCATTTGAGCAGGCTGTTGTAAGAGAGGTATCGGAGGAATCGGGCGTTCTTGTTCATTCCGTGCATTACCTGGGATCGCAGCCGTGGCCATTTCCTGCTTCGATCATGATTGCTTTTGAGGCGATTACTTCTGATCCTTCTGCTGCCCGTCCGGATGGTGAAGAAATTGTGGATTTACGCTGGTTCTCACGAGAGCAGATGCGCGATGCGGTTAAAAGTGGTGACTTAACTCTGCCTTCGTCAATCAGCGTTTCTCGTCGAATGATTGAACATTGGTACGGCGCGGGGGCAGTAGAGGACCTGTCGGTTATACATGGATCGCCACATGGATGAGGTGCGAGATTTGAATGATGTCCGTGCCGAAGAGATATTGGAGGCATTAGATGACGAACAGCGAGAAGTCGCACTCGCCTCGCGTGGTCCCGTCTGCGTCATTGCAGGGGCAGGAACAGGTAAAACACGGGCAATTACCCACCGAATTGCGTATGCGTCAGCAATTGGAGTCATGAATCCATCGAAGGTTCTTGCTCTCACTTTCACCGCCCGAGCAGCCGGGGAAATGAGAGCGCGGCTCCGATCTCTCGGTGTTCCAAGCGTTGCCGCGAGGACAATTCACTCCGCAGCACTCAAGCAACTTATCTATTTCTGGCCGGGAGTATTCGGTGGCAGAGCGCCTGATCTCTTGACGACAAAATCCAGCTTCGTGAAAGAGGCAATCTCTCGTGCTGGACTTGAAGGGAAAGTTTCTGGCAATTCGCGCGAGTTAATTCGTGATATTTCAACGGAGATCGAATGGGCAAAAGTTTCCCAGATTGCCCCCGAAGATTACATTGAGGAGTCCAAGGTTCGTTCTGAGCGGAGCAGAATAAATTTTGGACAAGTGGCTCAGGTTTATGCGGCGTATGAGAGTCTCAAACGGCAAGAGCGGACAATTGATTTCGAAGATGTTTTATTGTTGACGACCGCGATGCTTGAAGAAGAGCGTGAGATACGCGAGCGAGTTCAAGATCAGTACCGTTTCTTCACGATTGATGAGTATCAAGATGTTTCGCCACTGCAGCAGCGTCTTATCAATGCATGGCTAGGAAGCCGTGAAGAGATTTGCGTGGTGGGAGACCCAGCCCAAACAATCTATTCTTTCGCTGGCGCAACTCCCATTTTCCTCAATAACTTCACCCGTAGATTTCCTCGAGCTGAAGTAATCCGCCTCACATCTGGTTACCGATCAACTCCCGAAATCATTTTCATGGCAAACAGCGTTCTGCGAAGTGGATTGATGGGACAAGAACTTGTCTCTCTCAATCCACACGGTGCACATCCGGAAGTTCACAATTACAAGGACGAATCCCACGAAGTGGCAGGAGTCGTCGCTGAAATTGTCAAACTTACTTCCGAAGGAGTAGCCGCCCAGGATATTGCGGTGTTGGCTCGAACTAACTCGCAAATCAACGCATTGGAGCGTGGATGTTTGGCTGCCCGCATTCCTTATCAAGTTCGGAATAATGATCGGTTCTTCGATCGTTCTGATGTGAAAGATTTTCTGCGGGCGGTACGTCAAGCATCCGTAATTCCAGCACCTGGGAGAGAGTGGATTGATGAATTACGGACGATCGCTGCGCCGTTTATTTCTGGTGCAAGTACCGATGGGATCACCGCGTTACTCCATCTAGCCCGAGAAGTTGATGACGATCCGGCGTTCATGCCTAAGACTCTCCGTGGCTATCTTCGTGAGATAGAAGAGAGGGCTGAACAGAACAATCCGCCTGTAATGCCGGTGACGACTTTGGCAACATTGCACGCGGCCAAAGGACTGGAATGGGAGCACGTATTTCTCATCGGCTTGAACGAGGGAATTTTTCCGACGCACGAGAATGCGGTTGATGAAGAAAGACGCCTCTTTTATGTGGGGATCACCCGCGCAAAAAGGCATCTCAATCTCAGTTATCGATCCAGCGCGGCTAGCGTCAGTGGCCCTAGTCGATTTCTACGAGAAGCAGGGTTGATCGAATAGGCGACTGGCCGATGATTAATTGATTTGCCTCAATCGCGGCCTGTGCTTTAGTCTGTAGCACTGCTTGATCAAATGATCAGGAAATTCAGTCGGCGGAAGAAATTCCACGGTTGTCTGGCAGTTAAAGCGAAAGGAAGCGCAAAATGCAGTTGTTATCAACACATTTCACTGTAGCGCTTTCGGCTGCAGGAAATCATGCCGCTACCGCTACCGCCAACCGTGCGTCAAAGCGCACAACTTGGTACCCCGCATTTAGCGAGCAGGCCGCTTGGAGTTCGATCGGATAAACCGAACAGGACCCCAAGGGCCACGAATCCTCACAGGATTCGGGCCCTTTTTCTTTTCCCCGAGAAAATGAGAGACACGTACAGAAGAGAAGGACACGAGAAGGAAGACCACTGGGAATCCAGTAGAGATGAGGTGAGGAGAATGACTGTTCTCTTTAGTGAATTATTAGTGCCAGGGTGGGCTACTACCGGCGAGAAGATCGGCCTTGATGGTGTCACAGGCGCCTACGGCTCGGACATCGCCTTCACTTTGCCATGTCACAACTCGGATCCTGAACTCTTCTTCTCAGAGCGGAGCGAGGGAATTGAGGCGGCTAAATCCCTCTGCGGGGGATGCCCTGTTCGCGCTCAATGCCTGCAGGCTGCGCTCTCACGCGAAGAGCCATGCGGAATTTGGGGCGGGGAGTTATTTGAAAATGGCCGAGTGATTGCTCGTAAGCGAACAGTGGGTCGCCCGCGACTTGTTCCTGCTGCAGTCAGTGAAGAGGTGGACGAGTCTGACGCTGCTTGATTTACCACGTGCATCCGCAGGCAGGGTGGCGGGCGTATAGCCGTTTTTCTGTCACGGTCGGTGAGTGGAAATTAATGCGCGCTGATGCCCCAATCATTTTTGTGGTGCCATTATCCAAGAACGCCAGAAGTTCTAAGGCGAGAAATCCCGCTACATAGTGAGCCACTGCAACGGGAACTTCGGATGTTGGTGAGTTCTGCTTCTTCCAAGAGATCTCCCGCCAGAGTTCGTTGAGATCCTCATTGGCAATTGAGACGCATCTCGTGCAAGGCGTCTTTCCTGGAATGACAAGTGGTCCGATGGTGACTGAAGCGCCATCGGGGCTATCAACCAGTAGGTGTGCGATACCTTCGCTCATCCAGGTTTGGAGCTCATCCGATGGGGGATTTCCGACAACTATTGCAATGGTTTGTTCTGTGGGACTGCCTTTTTCATCGGCGCCTTCCGTTTCCTGCTTGTGATTGGGCCTTGCCGGAGTAGTCGGGAATAGGGAGAGTTCTCGTGCCAGCTCATCAAGTCGGGCTTTGTATGAGAGTCCGATGTCGCTTGCCCGCAAAAAACCGGCGCAGAGGTCGGGTTCGGAAATTGCCCGGTTCTCTTGCACTACATGTAGGCGCGTTTGAGTAACGCCACTGGAGAGAAGAATTCCGTAGAGCAAGGTGGCGATTCGTGAGCCGCCATAGATATTTACGCGCCATCCCCGCCGAGAATTAATGATGGAAACTCCTCCATCTTTGGCTTTGGAGCGCCAGGTCGTAGAGGTGAGTTCTGGCACGAGTCGGGTTTTCAGCTGCTGGTAGGCGCCATCACTGCTGTCATCGCCTGCGTGCGAAGGTCGATGAGCGTTGGGAGAATGAAACCGAGCGTGAACTGCGATTTTGGTAGCTTCTGTATCAAGCAGCTCCGCAGTATCGAGCTCGGTGATGAGTTCTTCGATTTTTTCAAGAGGAGTATCAAGCATTCGACTTAACTCCTTGATCGAGTGCTCCCCATTTAAGAAATTGATGGTGTTGCGCGCTGGTGATGAGAGGGCAACACCCGCATCCATCCGACCGACGTATGTGAATTCCTTATGGGTTACGACAAGCACCCCGACCTTAAGCCGCGGATGTGTACTTTTGAGATGTACCTCACTTCCGCCGCTTATCACATCAACATTATTCATTTCGCCTCTTCTCTGTTCGCTTATGCAGAACGCTCGCGCAGAGGGGAGAGGTGCATGGTCACGCGTATGAAAAAGTGTTGATGAACCGGCACAATGTAAGCGCGAAGTGAGGTTGTCGTCACGATGGGGCATATTTGCTTGTCATCACTCCCGTTGCGCAGGCCACCGTGAACATATGGATCACCGATGAAGATAAAAAAACTGGCGCTCTGTATCAGAGCGCCAGTCTCCCAACTTCTACGTGACCGCAGTACGCGGCTCTTCAACGCAGTTGAGAAAAAAGGTTGGGCTTACTGTGCCTTGCCAAGAATGCGGTTGAGCTTGGTACCACAGATCGAGCAGATGCCCTGAGCCATGCGGCGACCAGAGTCTGAGACTTTTACGGTTCCCGTAAAGTCACGCTTCTCCTTGCACTTAACGCAGTAGGCGTCACCCGTGTATGTCTCTGGTTCTGTCATGTCCTCCTCCAATCGACGCAAGCGGTTTGTGGGAGAGCTTCCCGACTCATAAGCGAGCGTGCATCGGTCACGATACCCCTGCCTGAGCGTGAAAGGGTGGATTCTGAGCGCAAATCGGGATCTTTTTGAGCCACCGTGGATCGCCATGTCGGCCCTAAAAGCCTGCATTTCGGGTTATTGGGAGAGGCGCGGGAGTCAGAGCATTCTCGGCGGCCTCGTAGCCGTCCAGATACGCCTGAGCCAGATCTCCCTGAGGGCATCGGGCAAGGAGTTCTTGGAAGTGAGCCCCGTGGTCCCCATATCGAAGGTGAATACCTTCGTGGAAGAGGACGTAATTCAGAACATACTCTGGAAAGTGCGCCAGGCGGGCAGATATCCGGATCGTCCCATCTACATTGGTGCAGGAGCCCCACCGCCCGTTCATATTCTCCCGCCACGTGACCGAGAAAGGACGCTCGCTTATTTCGGGGGCCCACTGTGCGAGTAGCTCGACCACTCGGCTGGAAAGAGCCGAATCGGTGAGCACTCGGGTTGCCTCTTGGGCTCGGACCTTTGCCACCATCTCTGGAACAACCATCCGCTCATCGGCTTTGCTCAACCTGGCAGGTATGGAGACGACAATGTGACCACCTTGGCGGTAGGCCGCGATATTCCTCTTCCTTCGGGTCGAGCGGATGACGATGATTTCGCCCTCAGAAATCCCAGGAAGTACCTGGGAAAGTGGCCGCTCCTGAAATTCGCTCTCGATTCGGTGCATAGCACGAAGGTATCGGATGACCTCCTGATTTCCTTTGTATTGCTTGGCATGGCACGTCGGAGAAATTATCCGATGGCCGAATTACATAGGAGGTATTTCGCAATGAGATTTTGACTGGGTTTGTCAATACATTTGTCAATACATATCGGAATATATAAGTGGGAAATTTGCCATAAACCCAGAGTTGAGCGTTTTTATGAACTTTCTTGCTGTTTTTTCGCCTTCTCAGTTGATTCTCTGAGAAATGTCACGTACGTTGCGCATACGAAGTCCTCGGATAACCGTTCTCTATCTGCAAGGGGAAGGCAGATATGGAATCGAGCGCCCGAGGACTTCGCCTTTTTCCCGACCACTTGTTCGATCTCATGGTCGAGCCAGGCAAAATCTATAGGACGGTCCCAAGAGGTCGGTCAATATCAATTTGTTATAGATTGCCTGGGCAATATGTGTACCTGAGTAGAGATGTGCATTGCCACTTGATCAAGAGTCGAAGGTGGAGAGGTTTAGTCGGTCAAACTCGATAAATCGTCAGGCACCTCGATACTTCGCAAATAACCTTCGGCATCGGTGAGCTCTTCGTGAGTTGGAAGGATTCCACTCCAAATATGGTCACGAGCACCTACATCACGAAGTGAGCGGATTTGTGACCAGAACGCACTGGCTTCGCGCGACATACGTGGTGATACTTCGAGTCCGAACAGGGACGCGAAGAGTTGTTGTACGGGAGAGGAAGTGGCGCGCCGACGACGAAGAGTTTCGCGAAGCGCGTTGAGTGAAGGAAGTCGATCAGCAGCTGCGAGAGTTGTGACATCGTCAGCCCAACCATCAATGAGTGCGAGCGCAGTCTCCAACTTCGTTAGCGCCGCAACTTGTGTCGGGCTTTCTTCCGGCGTAAACAACCCTTCATTGAGTGCCACTTTAAATGTTTCAGGATTGTTTGGATCGATGGCTCCAGAGTCAATTGCCTCCTCGGCTTGTCGTTGCATCGCCTCTACATCGATGCGAATTC
>Ga0255338_1001793_pt1 | contig 37088 bp, 31 predicted proteins | sample MeOH1_35cm_T4_19_FD_203715 | JGI IMG/M metagenome (GOLD analysis project Ga0255338, IMG submission 203715) | Sandy soil microbial communities from University of British Columbia, Vancouver, Canada - MeOH1_35cm_T4_195 | ecosystem: Engineered > Artificial ecosystem > Sand microcosm > Unclassified ...
TCCCGGGCCGGTCGTCTCGGTGGTGAATGGCCCTGCTGTGGGCGGAGGGGTTGGCCTCGCCTTGGCGGCAGACATGGTGCTGGCGGCGAAGTCGGCCTATTTCAGCCTTCCCTTCGTGCCGAATCTCGGCCTCGTCCCCGACCTCGGCGGATTTGCCTTCATGCAGAAGCGGATAGGATCGGCGCGCGCAATGGGGTGCGCCTTGCTCGGCGATCGCCTGGATGCGGAGACGGCCGCGAATTGGGGGCTGATCTGGCAGTGCGTGGCCGACCATCGCCTCGCCGATGTTGCCACGACGCTTGTGAAGCGGCTCACCCTGCTACCCGTTTCGGCGGTCGCGGCGCTCAAGCAGATGTCGGCACATGCGCAGGAAGAAACGTTACCCGCTTTTCTCGACCACGAGCGCGCGCTGCAGGCTCATCTGTTCTCCGGCGACCATGCGTTCGAGAAAATATCGGCCGTGATCGAAAAGCTGCGACCAGCCCCTCGTCGACCAGAGTAGGCGGCTTTAATGGCTTGGCTTCAATAGCCTCGCTCAATATCGACCGTCTGCGGGAGGGCGCCGGTGGCGCGGTAGGCCCGGATGTTGGCGGCGACAATCGCGGCGGCTGTATGTTGGTCTGTCGGAGCCGAAATATGCGGCAGCACCGTCACTTTCGGATGACGCCAGAAGGGCGATGCGGCAGGCAGCGGCTCTTCGTGAAAGACATCGAGAACGGCATGCGAAAGATGCCCGGCGTCGAGCGCCGCGATGAGGTCGGCGTCGACGACAATGGGGCCGCGCGCGAAGTTGATGAGTGCCGCCCCTTCCTTCATCGCTGCAAGGCGCCTGCTGTCAAGAAGGCCGCGTGTTTCGTCGGTCAGCGGCATGAGGCAAACGACGACGTCGCTTCCGCCGAGTACGGCGATGAGCCCATCATCGCCGGTAAAACTTTCGATGCCGCTTGCTTCCTTCGGCGATCGGCTCCATCCCTTGACGACGAAGCCCGCCTCCTTAAGACGGTTTGCCGATGCCATGCCCAATGCGCCGAGACCGAGTATGCCGACCGTGTAGCGGGAAGGATGGCGATAAGGCTGCTGTTCCCAGACGCGATCCTGCTGTTGCTGCCGATAGATCGGCATGTCGCGATGCAGGTAGAGGGTCCAGGCGAGTACCGCCTCGGCCATGACGCGTGAGAGTTCAGGGTCCACCAATCGCACGATCGTCGGTGCGCCCACACCCAGTTCCGCGACCAGCCGTTCGACGCCCGCCCAGAGGCTCTGTATCCATGCAAGGCCGGGAAGTTCGGCTACCTGAGCGGGGTCGGGGTCGGCAACAATGGCGATCTCCGCGGACTTGCGTTCGGTCTCGCTCATGTCGCTGAAACATAGAATGTTCTCATCGGGCAACTGATCGGCGAGAAGCGCCAGCCATTCCTGTTCGGAGGCTTTGTCAATGCGCGTGACAAGGGCAATGGGCTTGTGCATGCGGTGGATCTCATTCTCCGTTCAGTGTGAGAAGACACGGTTGGCGCCGTTGAATGCCTCGACCTCGAGCGGATTGGCGACGTGGTCGCGGAAGAACATGGTGTCTCGTTCACCCGGTTCTCGCGCGAAACGCAGGACCGGCGCAATGGTAATTGGGATGCTGCAGGATTCCACCTATCCGGGGGTGGCGGCTTTTTCAGCAAGTAATTTTCTGAGTTCGCTTCGCTTGATCTTCTGCGTTCCGGCGACGGTTCTAGGAAATTTCGACAAGACTTCGAATCGGACGCCTTCAAACTGCGGAAAATGTTGAATGACGGTGTCCAGCTTCGCTTGAGGCGGCATTCGATCTGCTTCGATTGCCACGAAAAGCTCGTCCTTGCCGGAAGCACTCAAGCCCGAGAACAGGCATACGGCGTCGACGCCAAGCGTCTGCTGAACCTTTGCCTCAAGAGGCGCCGAGGCGACCTTGAACCCCTGAATGTTCAGTACATCGGCGATGCGGCCGAGCACGCGAATGCGGCCATCCTCCCGCTGGATGGCAATGTCACCGGGGTAGAAATAGCCGCCCCGGAAAAAGCGTGAAGTCGCGTCTTCGTCGTCCAGATAGGATTTCATATCCGACTCAAGCACCTTGACGCGCAGTTCTCCTTCGGCGCCGAGCTCGCATTGATGCCCATCCTCATCGACGATTTCGACCGTCCTGTCTTTGGCGACGGTCAGCCAGAGAAGGTCGTCGGGCGACTCGAAGCGTGATTGGGCGATGGATTGGCATTCCGTTGAACCATAATGAATCGAAATGTGGGGATAGGACTCGCGCGCCAGTTTTTGGGCCGTGGCGAAACTCAGGAAGCCTCCAGAGCATATCAACTCGCAGTCCTCTTGCGGGTGCTTCGGCAGCATGTCGTCCGCGATCAGCTGTTTCAGAATGCCTGGAGTGACGGATATCTTGCTGAACCTCTGCTTGAAGGAGGCCCGTATGGCATCCACCTGCTGAGTGATGATTGCCGTTCCGCCCGCGTGCCAAACGCAAATGGAACGATCGAGGCCAATTGCGGTCCAGAGGGGAAACCAAAGGGAGTGATGCACGGTATCGGCGTCGTAGTTTCGAAATCTGTTAAGCCGTTCAATTCTGGTGTCTTCGTTTGCGCCGTCCCAAAGGACCTTTTTATAAGTGCCCGTGGTGCCTGACGTGTAGATGACGTGCCCCCCATAAGGTGGCGCCCGAAGAAGTGGGCGAGGGAGCTCAGCATCATGCATGCCCGCATATATAGATGAGGGCACGACGATCATCTTTGCGCCGCTTGGAGCGTTGCGATTGAAATTGTGCGCTGCTTCCTCCACCTGGACCGTCACGACGCAAGCGACATCCTTAAAGTTCAGATCATTTAATTGAGCTATTGAATGGACCGATATGGTCGTAAGACCTAGTGCGCGAAGCGCGAGGACATTGACCCACGCATCGGCAAGGCCAGACATCAGCACGACGACATTGCGCCCGGCCGGCAACTCCTGCTGTGCGAGGAAGCGGCGAGTGGCGTCGATGGTTCGGGCAAAATCCCCGTAGCTGATCGAGATGCCATTGTAAACGAGCGCGATCTTGTCTGGTTGATTGTGCGCCCACTCGTAAATGCGATTTGTAATCATGATGCGTGCTCCAATATTGAGCTCATGACCAAGAATATGCGTTTAGTCTATCCCGAAGCGAGATCAGGCAAAGGGGCATAGTAGTCTCAAGGGCGGTTTGGCGCTTATTGAGCGGTCGGTGATAAAAAGTCATTGCGCCGGATGTTCTCGACTTCTGTTCAGCGGGATGGCCAGAGTTCAGACGTCGCCCATTCGCTATGCATATTTCTTCAGGCGAAGCCTTGTTTTTATGCATGAAGTGGTGCCGTACGCTGGACGCTGCGAAACAAGCGAACGGCTTGCGGGGTTCTGCTGCCTTTGTTGGTTAGGTCTCGTTGCACAGGCCCGTATCTTGCTAGATTGAAAGCAAGCCGGCGCGCGCAGGTGCGGCGCGTTCAAGTCCTCGTCCTTCAGTTTGTCAAAAGCGTAAAATCCAATGCCAGCAACACGTATGAGCTACCGCGGAATGGCGGTCGCGCCTCACCATCTTGCGGCGAATGCTGCGCGCGACGTTCTTGCCGAGGGCGGCAATGCAGCGGAAGCGATGATTGCCGCCGCTGCCGCGATCGCCGCGGTTTACCCACATATGAATCATCTGGGCGGCGATGGATTCTGGATTCTGTCGCGTCCAGGCGAGACGCCGGTTGGTATCGAGGCATGCGGTCCTGCAGCGGCCGCGGCAACGCTCGACTTCTATCGGGAGCATGGCGTTACGCAGACGATACCGCCACGCGGCGGCCTGGCGGCGCTCACCGTGCCCGGCGCCGTCTCCGGGTGGGATCGGGCGCATCGTGTAGCGGCGGAATGGGGCGGCAAGCTGCCTCTCTCGCGGCTGCTTGGGCCTGCAGCATTTTTCGCGCGGGATGGCGTTGCCGTGAGCGAGAGCCAGGAACGGTTGACGCGGGAAAAGTTTGATGAGCTGAAAGACGTGCCGGGATTTTCCAAGGCATTTCTTACCGATGGAAAGGTGCCGCAACTTGGTGCGCGGCTTCGGCAGACGGCGATGGCCGATACGCTCGAAAGGCTTGGCCGCGCAGGCCTTCGCGATTTCTATGAGGGCGAAATCGGCGCCGTTCTGGCGGACGATCTGAAGAAGGCAGGATCGCCACTATCGGCGAGCGATCTCGCGGGCTTCAATGCGCGCCTTGTTGCACCGCTTTCCACTAAGCTCTCATGCGGCACAATCTACAACATGCCGCCACCCACGCAGGGCATTGCGTCGCTCGCCATTCTCGGTGTTTTCGATCGGCTCGGGGTCAAGCAAGGCGAAGGCTTCGATCATATTCACGGTCTTATCGAGTCGACGAAGCAGGCCTTCCGCATGCGCGACGCGAATGTCTGCGATCCGGCCTATATGGCTTGCGAACCTGCGACGCTCATCACCGATGCGGAACTCGAGCGCATGGCGGGCGAGGTGGATATGGTCCGTGCGGCACCCTGGCCGCATGTCGCCAGGCAGGGCGACACGATCTGGATGGGCGTGATCGACGCGGAGGGCCGCTCGGCGAGCTACATTCAGTCGATCTATTGGGAATTCGGCGCGGGCGTCGTTTCGCCGTCGACAGGCGTGTTGTTCCAGAACCGCGGCATCAGCTTCGCACTCAACGAAAAGCATATCAACGCGTTGAAACCAGGCAAGAAGCCCTTCCACACGCTCAACCCCGCCATGGCGCGTCTCGATGGCGGGCGGCTGATGGTTTACGGAACCATGGGCGGCGAAGGCCAGCCGCAGACACAGGCGGCAGTCTTCTCGCGCCACGTGCTTTTCGGTCGCGATCTCGGCGAGGCGGTGGCCGCGCCGCGTTGGCTGCTCGGTCGCACCTGGGGCGCGCAGTCGATCACGCTCAAGATCGAAAGCGATCTCGATGCGGGCGTCATCGCGCAATTGAAGGCGGCGGGACACGATGTCGAACTCGTGGCTCCCAGGAACGACATGATGGGCCATGCGGGCGCGGTCACGCTGTCGCCTGACGGGCGCTTCGAAGGGGCGTCGGACCCGCGCTCCGACGGCGACGCCATCGGCTTCTGATTTTCAGCCCTGATAGGGGTGGGTGGCGAGCCAGTGCCGCGCAATGTCGATGCGCTTCGCCACCCAGACCTTGTCATGCGACATGACGTAATCGAGGAAACGGGCGAGAGCCGCAGCGCGCGCGGGCTTTCCGACGACGCGGCAGTGAAGGCCGACCGACATCATCTTCGGCGCCGTCGCGCCTTCCGCATAGAGCATGTTGAAATTGTCCTTCAGGTAAGTGAAGAACTGATCGCCGGAATTGAAACCCTGCGGCGCGACGAAACGCATGTCGTTGGTGTCGAGCGTGTAGGGCACGATCAATTGCGGCTTGCCATGCGTCGCGTCGTAATAGGGCAGGTCGTCCGCATAGGAATCGGCGTCATAGACAAAGCCGCCTTCCTCGACGACGAGACGCGCCGTGTTCGGGCTCGTACGCCCCTGATACCAGCCAAGCGGGCGTGAGCCTGTGACCTTGGTGTGGAGTTCGACTGCGCGGGCGATATGCTCGCGCTCGATCTCTTCGGGAATGAACTGGTAGTTTATCCAGCGAAACCCGTGGCTCGCGATTTCCCAGCCGGCATTCAGCATGGCTTCGACCGCTGCGGGGTTGCGCTCCATCGCCATGGCGACGCCATAGACGGTGACCGGAAGCCCGCGTTCGGTAAAGAGCCGGTGAAGCCGCCAGAAGCCCGCGCGGGAGCCATATTCATAAAGGCTCTCCATCGACATATGCCGCATGGCGGGAATAGGCGGCGTACCGACCATTTCCGACAGAAACGCTTCCGACGCATCGTCGCCATGGAGAATGCAATTTTCCGCACCCTCTTCGTAGTTGATGACGAATTGCACGGCGATGCGCGCGTCGCCGGGCCATTGCGCCTGGGGCAGGGTCTGGCCATAGCCGATGAGATCGCGGGGATAGGTCATGGTGCGACCTTTCAGGCGGGAATTTCGGATGCGGAGTAGACGGCGAGAGCAGCGTCAGCGGCGGCGCTCGAGGGAAGCTTGAAGCCCTGTCCACGCAGCACGCATTCGAGAGCGTTCAGCGTGATGAGGACATTGTGCTTGCGGCAGTTGTAGCCCATGGCGCCGATGCGCCAGATCCGGCCCTGCAAAGGACCAAAGGAGCTGCCGATTTCGATTTCGAAATCCTGGCGCATGCGTGTGCGCACACGCTCGCCATCGATCCCGGCCGGAATCTGGATACCGGTGACGTTGCTCATCTTGTTAGAGAGATCGCCGAAAAGCGTGAGACCCATCGCCTCGAGCCCGGCGACCATGGCGCGGCTCGCAAGCGCGTGGCGTGCGTAACGCGCCTCAAGTCCTTCCTGCAGAACGACGCGGGCGCATTCACGCGCGCCGTATAGCATTGTCGTCGCCTCGGTATGGTGGTTGAGGCGCTTTTCCGACCAGTAGTCCATGATCATGGCAAGATCGAAATAGTTGGACGCGATGCGCGCACCGCCGTCAGTGACAAGGCCCGCAGGCGCGATGCCTTTTTCGACATGGCGGCGCGAGAAGATGCGCTCCGCCGCGCGATCGGAAATGGTGATGGGCGCGCTGCCGGACGGGCCGCCGAGGCACTTCTGCAGGCCAGCCGTCACGATGTCGATGCCGAGCTTGTCCACCGGCAGCGACATGCCGCCGAGCGTAGCGGTCGCATCGACGTAAAAGAGCGCTCCGTGACGATGGCAGATATCGCCAATGCCTTCGAGCGGCTGGGCAATGGTGGTGGAGGTGTCGCCATGGACGCAGGCGACGAGGCGCGGCTTCACGCGGGCGACTGCCTCCTCGATCGCGGCCAGTTCAACGACCGTCCCCCATTCGGCATCGACCGTCGTGACTTCCGCGCCGCAGCGCTGCGCGATTTCGGTCAGAAGAAGACCGAAGCGGCCGAAATTCGGAATGACGACACGGTCGCCAGGTTCGAGCACCGAGATCAGCGCCGCTTCAATGCCTGCCCGCGACGTACCATCGATGAGGAAGGTCCAGCGATTTTCCGTTTCGAAGACGCGGCGATAAAGGGCCATCGTCTCGTTCATATAGGCCGTGAATTCCGGATCGAACTGACCGAGGAGCTGTGCCGACATGGCCCGCAGCACGCGCGGATGCGCGTTGACGGGGCCGGGGCCCATAAGCAGGCGCTGCGGCGGATCGATTTCGTCGAAAATATCGTTGGTCATTTCTTGTAGCTCGCTTCAAGGCGATCGATAAATCTCAGCATGGCTTCGGCGGCGAGGTCGGCATCGGCGGGATCGACCGATTCTGCCGGATTGTGGCTGATACCGCCCGCACAACGAATGAAAAGCATGGCCATTGGCGTGATGGCGGCAAGGGCGCCCGCGTCATGGCCTGCGCCACTGGTTAGCCGCAGGGGGCGGAGGCCCATATCGGAGAGAACGGACTCGAGAATGGCGGTGAGAGCCGGGTCGCTCGGGTGCGGCTGCAAATCCAGCGTCTGACGGAGCGCAAAACCTATTCCGCGCCGGGCGGCGATGGCAGCGATGCGCGTTTCCATCTCTTTCGCGGCGGCGTCGCGTATTGCGCGGTCTATCGCACGCACATCGAGGGTGATCTCGACCGCGCCGGCGATGACATTCGGCGCACCGGGCTTTGCCTCTATGAAGCCCACTGTGCCGACGACGCCCTTCGTCGCCCAGGTCTCTGCGATCTCCTCGACGGCGAGGATAGCTTCGGCGGCTGCGGCGAGCGCGTCATGTCTGAGCCCCATGGGGTTCGTCCCGGCATGGCCGGCCTTGCCGGTGAATGAAGCGTGGAGCCGCAATTGCGCGGAGATGCCGCTGACGACACCAAGAGCCTGATCTTCGGCTTCGAGGACGGGGCCTTGCTCGATATGCGCTTCGAGATAGGCGACGAGTTCCTCGGGCTTGCGAGCGGCGAGCGGAATTTTCGCGGCGTCGAGGCCGAACGCTTCCATGGCGTCGGCGAGGCTGATGCCGTCGCTATCCTTCAGCCCGGCAAACTGCGCACCGTAGTTTAACTGGCCGGAGGCAGCGCGGCTGCAGATCATGCCGGTAGAGAAGCGCGATCCCTCCTCATCTCCGAAGGCGACGACTTCGATGGCGAATGGCAGGCGGCGGCCAGCCGCGGCGAGGGCTTCGACGCAGGACAGGCCGAGCATCACGCCAAGCGTGCCGTCATAGCAGCCAGCATCGCGCACCGTGTCGACATGCGAACCGATCATCAGCGCGGGCGCGCCGGGCGTTGCGCCCTCATATCGCCCGACGAGATTGCCAACTGGATCGAGGTGGACCGTCATTCCGGTTGCGGTCATCCACCGCGTCAGGCTTTCCAGTGCAGCGGCGTGAGCAGGCGTCAGGAAGCGCCGCGTGAGGCGGTGCGCGTCCTCGCTATAGGGCGGTACACCGAATGCGTCGCTTCGGGCAACGGCGCGTGCGCCCAATCCATCTTTCGTCAACTCGCTCATACTCATCTTGTGTCTCGGGCATCTCGCGGCCCGGGAAGTCTCAGATCGTGGGCTTCGCCTCGGGAAGAAAGCTGACATGGGCGGAGATCACCCGCCAGCCTTCCGGCAGGCGCAGCCATGTCTGGCTCTGGCGCCCGCATTTTCCGTCATCGAGCCTTTGATATTCGCAATTCGCGGTCGCGAAATTACGGCCATAAGTCGAAATCTCGACGCGCAGAAGTTTTCGTGCGATCTTTGCGGCGTTACGTCCCGCGCGGAAGGCAGCGATTTCTTCAAAGCCATAAAGGTTTTCGCCTGCGCCATATCGGATGGTTCGCGAATCCTGCCAGAAGAGTTCGTCGAGCACGTCGACGTCGTTCTCCATCAGCGCCTTTTCATAGCGATCGAAGGCGGCACGCACCTCTGCGACGACTTCTTCATCGTCGATCGGTTCGTCGAAGCCTTCTTCGGCACCGAACGAGAGGGAAATGGAAGGGCTCATCACATAGTCTCTTTCTTGTCGCCGCCATTCACGATGTCGAAGCCATAGCCGGCGGAGAGCCGTTCCATGATGTGCTTGAGGCCGGTCGTGGGAGCGTAGCGGGCAGGGCGCTCCGGCGTAACGCAGGTCGGCAGTGCCTCGACATGAGCGTCGGCATTCGGATCGAAGAAGAAGGGCAGAGAATAGCGATCCTTCTCACTCGTATTGATGACGCGGTGAAGCGTCGAGATATAAAGGTCGTTGGTCCAGCGCTGGAACATGTCGCCGATGTTCATGACGAAGCAATCCGTGCGCGAGGGAATTTCGATCCATTCGCCAGCGACATTGCGAGCCTGAAGGCCGCCGACGCCATCCTGCGCCAGAAATGTGAAGCAGCCGAAATCCGTGTGCGCACCGCAGCCGAGCTGTTCTTCGGTGATGACGCCTTTCTGTGGCGGATAGTGCAGGAAGCGCATGGTGGCGAGCGGGCGGTCCACCATCCTGTCGAAGTAATCTTCGGGCATGTCGAGCGAGATCGCAAAGATGCGGATCATGCGCCGGGAAAGGTCGTTCATTGCATCGAAATAGGCGAGCATCGCCTCGCGGAAGCCGGGAAAGTTTTCCGGCCATGCGTTGGTGCCGCAAAGAGGCGTATTCCGGTCGGGATCGTCCAGCGCGAGTTCACGACCGATATTGTAGCCTTCCTTCAGATCGCCGGCGGCCTGTGAGGCGGGATCGAGATTTTCCTCGCCGATAGTGAAGTAGCCGCGATTATGCCCATGCACGGCCATGGAAACGGCCTGCTTCTGTTCCGGCGTCGTTTCATTGAGGAAACGCTTCGCCCAGGCGAAGGTGTTTTCGACCAGCGATGCGGAAACGCCAGAGTTCTTCGCATACATGAAGCCGGCATTGATGCAGGCGTCGCGCAGGTTCTTCGCGACTTCGAGCTTGCCTGCGCGCGTGCCACCTTCGGCGGGGCCGAAGTCGATGACGGGCGCCTGAGTGAAAGGAATGCGCTTGCCGACGAGCGATGAGTTGAGAATTGCCGCTGGTGTCATCATGCTAGCCTCCGCGATAGGTCGAGTAGCCATAGGGGCTCAGGATCAAAGGCACGTGATAATGCGAGGTTGCATCCGCGACGCCGAAATGGATGGGGATATTGTCGAGGAATGGCGGCTCTGGCAGTTCGAGGCCGTTCGCGCGCTGATACTCGGCGGCGTGAAAGACGATCTCGTAGGTGCCGGAGGTGAGCGCCGTACTTTCGAGCAAGGTCGCGCGGCCGCTTTCATCGAGGGTGAAGTCGTCGGGCTTCGTTGCTTCCGGCGCGAGCTTGCGCAAGGTGAGCCTCAGACCGGCGGCGCCAGTGCCCCGGGCCGTATCGAGTGCGTGTACGGTCAGCTTTCCGGCCATTGTCCGATGAACTCTTCTTCGTTGTAGGCAAAATAGTCGCCAAGGATCTTGTCCGCGTCGTCGGTGAAAAGCTGACGCGTGATACCTGCGACGAGGCGGGGCAACGCGAACTTCATTCCCGAAAGGGCCGCAGCCGAAAGGCCGAGGCTCGCCAGTGCGGAATAGTTATAGGCAAAGAGGCCATAGATACGCTCTGCGCCCTCATCGCTTTTCGGCGTGAATTCGAAGGAGGGGCCGAGATAGGGATGGGCGTCGATCAGCGCGTTGGCCTTGCCATCGGGCGGCGTGTAGACATCGCGCCAGTTCGCAATGTCGCCCGCGAGGTTTGCAAGCTCCGGCCTGAGCTTTACGTCTGTGAGAAGGCCGGTGCTAAGGATGATGAAGTCGAAGAGGAAGTTGTCCTTCGGCGTCGTCACCTTGACGCCTTCGGGCGTTTCCTCGACCTCCGTCCAAGGTGAGCCGAGATGCAGGCGAAAGCCTGGATAGGCGGCAGCGCGCCCGAATGTATCGTTGGTCGGCGGCTGGTTGTGGCCGAGGAAGAAAGAGATGCCCGCATATTTCGTCGCGTCGTCCAGTGTAGCGAAATTGCGCAGGAAGCCCGCATTCTCCATGTAGCGGATCGGATTGATGCGCGGCATCTTCTCGCGGCGCAGGAACACATGTACCTCGCCGACGCCGAGACCGAGCGCATATTGGGCGTTGTCGAAAGCGGAAGCGCCGCCACCGAGAATGCCGATCTTCTTACCCTTGAGCGCCTCGAAATCGATCCTCTGTGAGGTGTGGGCGTAGCGCGCGGGCGAAACCTTGTCTTCGATGAAGTCCGGCACATGCCATTCGCCGCCACCCTGAATGCCGGTGGCGAAGACGACCTTGCGGGCAAGGATGTTGCCCGAAGCGCCGGAGCCGGAAACGGTCAGGCGGAAGAGTTGCGGACCGGCGGGGTCAACCGAGGTGACGCGGGTTTCGTTCTGCACGGGCAGCGCCAGCACATGACGGAACCAGCGCAGATAGCGCATCCATTCCTCGCGGGGAATCTTGACGAGGCTGTCCCAGGCTTCCGCACCGAACTGAGCGGTCCACCACGCACGGAAGGTCAGCGACGGGATGCCAAGGTCAGGGCCTGTGAGATATTTCGGCGTGCGCAGCGTGACCATGCGCGCATAGGTGATCCATGGCCCTTCGAAGCCGGCGGGGTTTTCGTCGAGGACGAGGATGTTCTCGACCTTGTCGCGCATCAGGCCGAAGGCGGCAGCAAGACCGCTCTGCCCGCCACCGATGATGACGACATCATATATATGTGCGCCGGAATCGTGGGAGCGCGGCCGGACCCAGGGCTTGGCCGGATAGTCGAGCATGTCGAGATCGATGCGCACCTGATCCGCCAGAACGGAAAGGGCCTTTGCCGCCTCGGGCGTCGGCGCATCGCTGAAAGCGGTGTCGGCGATCTTCGTCGTGATTTCGTTCATGCGATTTCGAGATCCTTCAGTCTCAGGCGCGAAATTTCACCAATCTGCTTCAATGCCTCCATGCGCTCGGTATCGGCATCACGCGCGAGGCGGCGCTCGAACTCGAGCAGGATGGAGTCCTTGGTGTTGAGACGGACGCAGATGATGAAGGGAATGCCGAAGCGCTCGCGGTAGGTGGTGTTGAGAGTATGGAACTTCGCGAATTCCTCGGGCGACAGGCGGTCGAGTCCGGCGCTGGCCTGCTCAAATGTGGATTCCGTGGTCAGCTCGCGCGCGATGGCGGCTTTGCCAGCGAGATCGGGATGGGCAAGGATCAGCGCGAGCTGCGCTTCCGGCGTTGCCGCGTAGATCGCCGACATGAAGGCGTTATGCAGGGCGTCGAGCGACGCGAAGGGACGTTTCGCCCATGTGCCTTTTGCGACCCATGGCGAATGCTCATAAGCCCCGCCTACGGCGCTGACGAACGCCGCCTCGTCCATGCCATTTATTTCAGAAAGATTCATCGGTGGACTCGCAGACAAACGGTGCGGGTCGAGGAAAGCCTCGCCGCGTCTTGTCTTTCCTCTCGCAATGCTCATGCCAGCGGGCGAGCCGTGGTTTGCAGCCAGATCGTGCGGGCTTGGGCGCGGGGCGTCCAAAAGATGAGCAAAAAACTGACCGCATGGACAATATGTATGCAAGTCGTCGGTGCGACCCACGGCATCGCGCTTCAAAAACGCGCCATGCCGTGCAATCCGCCACCGGCTTTGCTGGCATGAAAATGGCAACTCTCCCTTGAGGCGTTACCGCGCCTTGCGGCCAATCAAGCGGAGATCACGCGCTGAAAATGACTGTCACCGTCCGGTTCCTCTTGAATGGAAAGCCGCGCGTCGCGCGAGGCGTCGAGCCGACGCGCACGGTTCTGCAGCATTTGCGCGTCCATGAGCGCGCGCTCGGCACGAAAGAGGGGTGCGCCGAAGGTGATTGCGGCGCCTGCACCGTGGCGCTCGGACGCCCCGACGGAAAGGGCGGCTTCGCATTTCGGGCGGTGAACTCCTGCATTCTGCTGACCGCGGAGATCGACGGATGCGCAATCGCAACCGTCGAGGGCCTTGCGGATGCCGAGGACAAGCCGCATCCGGCGCAGGCGAAGCTCGTCGAGCATCATGGCGGCCAATGCGGCTATTGCACACCGGGCATTGCCATGAGCCTCTTCGCGCATGAGCGCGAGGGGCGGGGCGACGCGACCGACGACATTCATCAGACGCTTTCGGGCAATCTCTGCCGGTGCACGGGCTACAGACCCATTGTCGACGCAGCGAAGGATATGATCGCCTGCGGGCGTTCCGCTGAATTCGACGCGCGCGAGCGTTTGTGGCGCGGTGAACTCGACGCACTGATCGCCAATGAAGCGGACGAAAAGGCGCAGATCGACATTGCGGGCTATGAGGCGCCGAGCGAACTCAAGGATCTCGACGGGCTGCTTGCGAGGCATCCACAGGCGCGGATTCTTGCTGGCGGTACCGATCTCGGCGTCGCAGTCGCCAAGCGTGCGGAAAATCCGGGGCCGCTCATCTCCCTTTCACGCCTTGAGGCGCTGAAGGTGATCGAGGAAGGCGAGGAGGGTGTCGTCATCGGAGCGGGCGTTACCTATGAGACGGCGCTGCCGGCTCTGGAACGCCATTTCCCGGCCTTTGCGGGCGTCGTGCGTCGTATCGGATCGCGCCAGGTGCGAAACCTCGGCACCATCGGCGGGAATATTTGCAACGCATCGCCCATCGGCGACAGTGCGCCCTGCCTGCTGGCGCTCAACGCAGAAGTTGTTCTTCGCTCTGTCGAGGGGCGGCGCAAGGTGCCGCTCAATGAATTCTTCATTGCCTATCGCAAGACGGCGCTGAAGCAGGGCGAATATCTCGAAGCGATCCATGTGCCCTATCTGCGCGAAGGCGATTTGTTCCGAGCCTACAAGCTTTCGAAGCGCTACGACCAGGACATCTCGACAGTATCGGGCGCCTTCGTGCTGAAGATGAGCGAGGGCGTGATCGTTGCGGCACGCGCCGCTTTCGGCGGCATGGCGGCGACCCCGTCCCGCGCCGTCGTGCTTGAAAGGGCGTTGGTTGGAGCAACGCGGGAGAAATCATCGGAACTGGCCGTTCGGCTTGGCGAAGACTTCAAGCCACTGAGCGATTTCCGCGGCTCGGCTGCATATCGACTTGCCGCCGCCGGCGGGCTTGTCGAACGGCTTCTGCTCGATGTCTCGGGCAACGAAATGCCAACGGAGGTCTGGGCGCTGTGAACGTGATCTCAACCTCGTCGAAGGAAGGCATTCGTGTGAAGGGGGGCGTCGGCCAGTCTATCGCGCATGAAAGTGCCAATCGCCATGTGCGCGGCAGCGCGGTCTATGTCGACGACATGCCGGAAACAGAAGGTCTTCTTCATGCTTGGGTGATCCTCTCCGACAGGGCCCATGCGAAAATCACGAAGCTCGATCTTTCTGCGGTCAAGGCAGCGCCGGGCGTTGCCTGCGTTTGCATGGCGGACGACATTCCGGGTACGAATGACGTTGCGCCGATCCTCTCCAATGAGCCGCTGCTGGCGAAGGACGTCGTCGAATATTGGGGACAGGCGGTCGCTATCGTTGCCGCCGAGACCGAGGCGCAGGCGCGCGCGGCGGCGGCGCTTGCCGTCATCGACTATGAGGATCTTCCGGCGCTACTGACCATCGATGCGGCGCTCGAGGCAAAGAGCCTCGTTATCAGGCCAATGAAGATGGTGCGCGGCGATGTGGATGGGGCTTTCGACCAGGTTGCGCACGTGCTGGAGGGCGAGGTGCGCGCGGGTGGGCAGGATCACTTTTACCTTGAAACGCAGGTCGCTCAGGCCGAGCCCACCGAGGAAGATGAGATGCGCGTTATCTCCTCGACGCAGCATCCGAGCGAAGTACAGCATATCGTCTGCCGTCTCCTCGGGGTTCCCTATGCCGCGATCACGGTGGAAGTCCGTCGTATGGGCGGCGGATTCGGCGGCAAGGAAAGTCAGGCCTCCCAGATCGCGGGCATGGCGGCAGTTCTCGCTCGTCTTTCCCGGCGGCCTGTGCGGCTTCGCCTCTCGCGCGACGTCGACATGATGATGACGGGCAAGCGCCACGATGTGTTGGGGTGCTTCAAGCTCGGCTTCGACGATAACGGCCGGATCGACGCGGCGGATATTGTTATAGCGATCAGGGCCGGCAATGTGCCCGACCTGTCGGGGCCGGTGCTGCAGCGCGCGCTCTGCCATGTCGACAATGCCTATTATCTGCCGAATGTGCGGGTGAATGGTTACGCCTGCAAGACGCACACGGTTTCCAACACGGCTTTCCGCGGCTTCGGCGGCCCGCAGGGGATGATCGTCGCCGAGGCGATGATTGCGCATGTCGCGGCGAAGCTTGGCAAGACCATCGATGATGTGCGCGCCGCTAATTATTATGGCGACGAGGGCCGCAACACGACTCCCTACGGGCAGCGCGTGACGGCCAATAATATGCCGCGCATCCTTAAGGAGATTGAGGAGAGCGCGACAATCGCGGCGCGGCGCAAGGCTATCGACGCATTCAATGCGCAAAGCCCCATCGTCAAGAAAGGCCTTGCGCTCTTTCCCCTGAAGTTCGGTATTTCCTTCAACATGCCGACGCTCAATCAGGCGGGTGCGCTCATCCATGTCTATACGGATGGAAGCGTGCATCTCAATCAGGGCGGCACGGAGATGGGGCAGGGGCTCTATCTCAAGGTGGCGCAGGTCGTCGCCGAGTGCTTTCAGATCGATATTGAACATGTGCGCGTCTCCTCCACGCGCACCGACAAGGTGCCCAATACCTCCGCAACCGCTGCATCCGCAGGCTCCGACCTCAACGGCATGGCGGCGCTTGCGGCGGCGGAAACCATCAAGGGCCGCATGCGCGATGTGGCGGCGATGAAGTTTGGCGTTGCGGTAGAGGAAGTTATATTCGCCAATGGTCACGTTTATGGCGGACAGGAATCGCTGAGCTTCGCGGAGCTTGCGAAATCTTGCTGGCTGGAGCGCGTCTCGCTCTCGGCTGCTGGTTTTTATAAGACGCCCGACATTCACTTCGACGCGGAGAGCTGCACGGGCGAGCCCTTCTATTACTTCACCTATGGCGTCTGCGTCGCGGAAGCGGCCATCGATACGCTGACCGGCGAGAACCGGATCCTGCGCGCTGACATTCTCGAAGATGTGGGCGCCTCGCTCAATCCTGTCATCGATATCGGTCAGATCGAAGGCGCCTTCGTTCAGGGTATGGGCTGGCTCACCATGGAAGAGTTGTGGTGGGACAAGGAGGGGCGCCTCAAGACCCACGCGCCCTCGACCTACAAGATCCCGACAAGCCGCGACATCCCCGCAGACTTCCGCGTGAAGCTTCTGGGCGATGCACCAAACGCGAAGCCGACGATCTTCCGCTCCAAGGCGATCGGCGAGCCGCCTTTCATGCTGGCGCTCGCTTGCTTCCTCGCGCTTCAGGATGCTGTAGCATCCGTGGTGGGTGCGCAAAGCGCGCTCAAGCTTGAAGCGCCTGCGACGCCGGAAGCGATCCTCCGCGCGCTTGGCCGCGTCGAATAGGGGAAGTCTGAATGTGCAATGAGAGTGATTTCATGCGACGGGCCATCGCGCTTTCCGTCGAGGGTATGGCGCAAGGCGCGGGCGGGCCTTTTGGCGCCGTTGTCGTGAAAGACGGCAAGATCATCGCCGAGGGTTGGAACGAGGTGACGAGTTCCAACGATCCGACCGCGCATGCGGAGGTGCAGGCGATCCGACGCGCGGCGCAGGCGCTTGGCACGTTCGATCTTTCGGGCTGCGATGTTTATGCGAGCTGCGAGCCCTGTCCCATGTGCCTCTCCGCCATCTACTGGTCGCGCGCGTCGCACCTGTTCTACGGCGCGAAGGCCGCCCACGCGGCTGCGGCCGGCTTCGACGATGCCTTTCTCTATGAACAGATGAAACTGCCGGAGGCGCAAAGAACGCTTCCGACAAAGAGCATCATGACCAATGAAGCGGCGGAAGTTTTTCAGGCCTGGCTCGCAAAGCCAGATCGAGTCCCTTATTGAGTAAGAGTGGCGAATGGACATGAATGAGGTTCTGCTGACTGCCGACGCGGTTCTGACGATGGATGCCGCCAATACCGTGTTCACCGATGGCGCGGTTCTGGTGCGCGACGATAAGATCGCGGAGGTCGGAAAGGCGGCCGAACTTTCGACGCGCTATCCGGCGGCGAAGCGTAAAGACTTCGGCAAGGCGGTCCTTCTTCCCGGTCTCGTCAACACGCATATGCATTCCGGCATTCTGCGCGGCACGGCGGAGGGGCTACCGCTCTGGGATTGGCTGCGTCTCTTCGTCGATCCCATGCATCGGGTGCTGCGTCCCGAGGAGGCCGAGGCGTCGTCATGGCTTTGCTATGGCGAGAGCCTGCTGGCGGGAACGACGACCGCCGTCGACATGTGGCGCTTCATGTACGGCTCGGCCAAGGCGGCGGCGCAGCTCGGGCTTCGCGTCGTGATGGTGCCTTACGTGGGCGAGGAAGTTGGCTTCGATTATTTCGATAATCTCGACGACAACGAAAAGCTCATTCAGGAATGGCACGGCAAGGCGAACGGCCGCATCAATGTCTGGGTCGGGCTTGAGCATCAATTCTATGTGGATGAAGCGGCCTGCAAGCGCGCCATCGACATGTGCGAGCGTTATGGCGTCGGCCTTCACACACATTCCAATGAGTCGCGCGACGAGGTGAAGGAAGCCTACAAGCGTTATGGCATCAGCCCCATACAGGCGCTGAAAAACAAGGGAATTCTCGATATCGAGAATGTGCTGCTCGCGCATTGCGTCTGGCTGGAGGATGAAGAGGTCGCGCTTCTTCGCGACAATGGCATCGGTGTCGCTCATAACCCGACCAGCAACATGAAGATTGCGAGTGGGCCTGCGCCGGTTGTCGACATGATCAAGGCGGGAATTGCGGTTGGCATCGGTTCGGACGGCGAGAAGGAAAACAACAACCTCGATATTTTCGAGGAAATGAAGATCGCGTCGATCCTCGCCAAGCTACGAGGCATGGATGCGGCGGCCTATGACGCCTGGGACGTTCTGCGCTCCGCGACCATCGAAGGCGCCCGCGCCATCGGCATGGCGGACCGGATCGGCTCCCTGGAGGCTGGCAAGCAGGCCGATATCGTTGCGGTGCGCGCCGATGGTCCGCATATGACGCCCTTCATCAAGGAAGGCGCTTTCTTCAACCTCCATCACAACATTGTCCATGCCGTTCAGGGCGGAGATGTGGCGATGACGATGGTCGACGGGTTCATCGCGGCTGAAAACGGTGTTCTCACGGCGGGCGATATGAAGAAATTCATCGCCGATGCGGAAAAGGCCTGTGCCGATGTGATCGAGCGCCGGACCGAATGGCTCAAGGAAAACGAGCAGGGTGCCCTTTCGCCAGTTTGAGTAGAGCGTTCCATGAAGAAGAGTCTCGTTGCGCCCCAGATCTGGCATCCCGAAGATCTATCCGAAGCCTGGTCGCTTCTTCGGCGCTTCGGCAAAGCCGCACGCATCCTTGCGGGCGGAACGGCGGCGCAGCTCGATTGGGCAGCGGGCGCTCCTGTGCCGGAACACTGGATCGACCTCAACGGGCTTGATGCTCTTCGCGGCGTGGTGGAACTGGCCGATGGCGGCATCAGGATCGGTGCGCTGACGAGCCTGAGCGCGCTTCGTCACGATGCGCTCATTGACGAAAAGCTCCCGATGCTGTGCGAGGCGGCGGGCCGGGTGGGCTCCGCCGGCATTCGCAATCTTGCGACGCTGGGCGGGAATGTGGCCGGTGGCGCCGGTTGCATCATCCCAGCCTTGCTTGCCTTCGACGCGGAGGTCGAGCTCTTCACCGCCAATGGGTTGGTCAGGCGCAACCTCTGGGCGTTTCTGTCGTCGAGTCTCACACCGATGGATGGTGTGGTTCTCGCGGCGATCATCCTCCCGGCGAATTTTCCGACGCTAACCTGCTTTGAAAAGACGGGCCTTCGGCGCGCTTTCACGCCAAGCGTCGTCAATGCGGCGGGAGCGGTCTGGCTCGACAGCGCGGGCAATGTGGTCAAGGCGCGACTCGCCATCGGTGGCGGCATCACGCCGCCGCAGCGGCTGACGGGCGCGGAGCGCAAGCTTTCCGGCAGGATGCTGGCGTCGATCGACTGGGTCGCGTTCAAGCATGACATGCTTGACGAAATGCGCGTGCCTTCGGATGCATTTCGTAGCGCGGAATATCGCCGCAATGTTGCGGCCAACGCGATCCTTGCGGGGTTCGGAGGAGGTGCGGCGCTGGACGCGGTATCCGGCAAGGCGTCCTCGCGCGGCTATTCTTCGATGCCCGCCTTCGTGCCGGTTCCCTATAGCGAAGCGGAGGTCTCGCGCGCGGCCATGGGCGAGCGCTGGCGGATGAGGCCCGATGTCACGGCAAAGGTCGAAGGTTCGTTCACCTATCTCACCGATATTCGAAAGCCGGACATGCTTGTTGGAAGGGTGCTCAGGGCACGTTATCCGCATGCGCGCATCCTCGGCATCGATACGTCGGAGGCGGAGGCGTTGCCCGGCGTACATGCGGTCGTCACGCATCGCGACGTGAAGGGGCTCAACGGCTACGGCATCGTCATTCCGGATCAGCCGGCTTTCTGCGCAGATAAGGTGCGCTATGTCGGAGATGTTGTTGCGGCGGTCGCTGCCGAGAGCGACGGGATTGCGGAGCGCGCGCTGTCGCTCATCCGCGTCGATTATGAAGTCCTGCCTGTCGTCGCCGGTGCGGAACTGGCCCTCGCGCCCGATGCGCCGCTTGTGCATGAAAGCGGAAATCTTCTGGCCGACCTGGGTCTCGAGCGCGGCAAGGTGGACGAGGCATTCGCCCGGGCGGCGCATATCGTCGAGGATGTCTATGTCACGCCGCGGCAGATGCACGCCTTCATGGAGACGGAAGGCGGCTATGCGGAGCCGACGCCAGATGGCGGGCTGATGGTCTGTGTCGCCGGGCAGCATGGATATCGCGATCGCACGCAGCTTGCGCGCATTCTCGACATGGGTGAGGAGCGCATTCGCGTTGTGTCGAGCCCTTCTGGCGGCGCATTCGGCGGCAAGGACGAGCTGACCGTGCAACCGGCACTCGCGCTGCTTGCACTGAAAGCCGGGCGCCCGGTACGCATGCAGCTCGATCGCTGGGAGTCCGTTCTTTCCGGTACCAAGCGCCAGCCGATGCGTATCAGGATGCGCACAGCTTGCGACGCGGAAGGCTATCTGGTCGCGCAGGAAGTGGACGCGCTTGCCGATGGCGGCGCCTATGCCTCGCTCGGCGCGTCTGTGGTTGAAACCGCGCTTGAGCACGTCACAGGCGCCTATCGCATTCCCAATGTCCGCTCGCGTGGGCGGCTCGCCTATACGAATAATGGCTTCGGCGGTGCGTTTCGGGGCTTCGGCTGCAATGAGATGCTCTTTGCTGTGGAGAGCCAGATCGGGCGGCTGGCTGAGAAGGCAGGACTCGATCCGGTTACCTTCCGCGCGCGCAATCTCCGCCAACCGGGAGATATCGGCTATCTGGGGCAGGTGGTGGCCCCCAGCGATCGTGGCCGCGAGACACTGGCCGCCGCCGCCTCCAGCGATTTATGGACACGAGCGCGTGGCGTTTCGGCCGACGGGCGCAAGGTCATCGGCGTTGGGCTCGCCGTCGCGCTTCAGGGGTCGGGGCTCGGCTCGGCCATCGGCGACAGCGGCGCGGCGCGGCTGTCGCTCGCGGCAGACGGCAAGATTGAGGCCGCCTTCGGCGCGGAAGAAATCGGGCAGGGCATTCTCGCGCTCATTCAGGAAAGCGTCGCGCGGGCTCTGGGCTGTGAGCGCGACGATGTGCGGCCGGTCATCGGCGATACGGCGCGAACGGTCGATTCCGGATCGACCACGGCGTCGCGCATGACCTATGTCGTCTGGCGTTCCGCCTCCGAGACCGGACCGGAACTTCGCGCGAAGCTGATCGCGGTCGCGGCGAAGGAACTGGGCAAGGAGCCGGAGGAACTTACCGTTGGCGCGGGCGGTATCTACGACGCGCGGCGAAATGCGTCCGATGTGCCGCTGCTTGGTTTTGCGGCGCTGGCGCAATCTCTGGATGAGGCGGAGAGACCGACCGCCGAGTGCAACTTCGCCTTTCCGATTTCGCATGGCACCGTGGAGGGCAATGCGCGCTTTCTTCATTGCCATAGCGCGGTGCTGGCGCGAGTTGCCGTCGACCGGGTGACCGGCATGGTGGAGGTTCTCGATCTCGATCAGCACACGGCTGCCGGGCCCGTCATGGATGTGGCCAATTACAGCGGTCAGATCGAGGGCGGTGGCGTCCAGGGACTCGGCTTCACGCTTACCGAGGACACGTTGATCGAGGGTGGCGCCTTCACCTCGCGCAATTTCGACAGCTACATGGTTCCCATGATTGCGGATGCGCCTGCGAATATGCGTGTCTTCGCCATGGAGGAACTCGATGCCGACGATCCTTACGGTCCGCGCGGCGTGGGCGAGCTCGGCATTTCGGCGGTCTCTCCCGCGATAGCGGCAGCCGTCGCCGATGCGGTGGGCGTCTGGGTGGCGGAAGCGCCGTTCAGCCCGGAGGGGATATTGGCGCGAACGGGCGGCATGACCGCGCGTACGGAGTAATGGTCATGACCTACCATCAGACGCGCATCACCATCCGCTTCGTTCTCAATGGCGAGCCGGTCGAAATCGCCGCCCGGCCCGATGACCGCTTTGTCGATCTGCTGCGCGACCGGCTGGGCCTGCCGGGCGCAAAGGTCGGTTGCGGCATCGGCCGCTGCGGCTCATGTACGGTCATCGTCGACGATGTCGCGATGAATGGTTGCCTGCTTTTGGCCTACAGGCTGGAAGGTCGGAAGGTCACGACGATCGAAGGGCTCGGCACCCTGCCCGAAGGCCGCGCCGTCATGGCGGCTTTCAGCGAGGGCAACGCCTTCCAATGCGGCTATTGCGCGCCGGGCTTCACGCTCGCAATGGCAGCGCTTCTTATGCGCACGGCCGCGCCCGACGAGGCGGATATTCGCGAAGCGCTGGGCGGACATGTCTGCCGTTGCACTGGCTATCATTCGATTTTACGCGCGGCGGCGGACGCGGCGTTGAAGTGCGGCAATGGTGACTAGTTTTTGGTCATTCTGACCAATGCAGGGTCGCTTATGCGGTCGGTTATTGCGTCAGAGCGTCGCTATTCCGCCATTCGCCCATGGCATTCGCTTTGCATACATATGCTAAGCCTCGCGGCTGGGAATTTCCGGGTCTAGAGAACCACCTGGATGGGACTCCTGAGTCAAGATGACGGGTTAGCCTCCGTCATAACGCCTATTGCGTACGGTTCTCTTCTCCTGTTCGGGAGCATGGCTATGACTCTACCCACTGTGAAGAAAACCATCCTCAAGAATGGCCGGGTTATCGACCCGGCCTCGGGCTTCGACGCGATCGCCAATGTGCTGGTCGTGGACGGCAAGATCGCCGCGGTCGGCGCGGCTGTGGGCGCGGACGTTACCGACGCCGAAGTCATCGACGTCTCGGGCTGCCTTGTCACGCCGGGCCTTATCGACATTCATACGCATTGCTTCGTCGGTCTTGGCGACTTCTGCCTCCCCGCCGACATGATGGGCGTCAACTCGGGTGTGCCGGTCATCGTCGATGCCGGAACCGCGGGCGCTACCATCTTCGGCCTCGCGCGTCGCGCCGTCATCGACCACCCGGACACGAAGACCAAGGTTCTGGCCTTCATGGATCCCTGCCAGATCTATCTCGCGAACAAGGGCTATATCTGTCACCAGCTTGAGATCGCAGCCGATCTTCGCAACCTCGATCCCGAGGTGACGCTCGAAGCGCTCGAAGCAAATCGCGACGTCATCGTTGGCTTCAAGGTCCGCGCAACCTATACCGACAATCCGAAGGTCTCACCCTTCCTCGAAATGGCGAAGGAGATCGGCAAGGATCTGCCGATCATGATCCATCTCGGCACCTTCCCGCATACGCCGGTGATCGACTATCACGACCTTCTCGATGCACTGCGTCCTGGCGACATCATCACCCATGCGTTCCGCGGCGGCGGTGGCCAGCTCGACGCGAAGGGCGAACCGACGCAGCAATTCGTCTCCGCGGTGGAACGTGGTGTGGTTCTCGACATCGGCCATTCGGGTGGCGACTTCCACATTCCGACAGCGATGCGTCTGATGGAGCGCGGCTTCCGTCCCAACACGATTTCGACGGATCTCAACGTCTTTAACGTTGACGGGCCGGTCTTCTCCATGTCGACCACGATGACGAAGATCTGGGCACTGGGTGCATCGCTCACCGATGTTATCAGCATGAACACGGTCGGCGCCGCCGCTGCCATCCGCAAGAGCCATGAATATGGAACGCTCGGCGTCGGCCGGTCGGCCGAAGTCAGTGTGTTGCGGATCGAGGAAGGCGACTTCCTGCTGACCGATGGCCACGAAACCATGCGTACCGATCAGCGCCTGCGCGCGGTCGGTTGCCTGCGTGCCGGTGAATGGTTCGACGCCACGCATGACCGCGTCCGTATGCTGGAGGCCGCCGAATGAGCGCCGAAACAGCGGAAGCGATGGATCCCAAGGCTTTCTACGACGATCTTGTCGCAAGCCTAAGCAAATGGCGTGAGGGCCAGGACGAGGCCGCCAAGAGTTTTGGCGCCACTCGTCCCCTCGGCCGCGCGGAACTCCTCGAGTGGCTCAAGTTTCAATGCTGGTATGAGCGGCAGGCGGCGAACTTCATCGGTTCCTGGCTCGCGGATACGCCGGAGCCCGAAGCCTTTTTTGGCCTCTGCACACAGATTTCAGATGAAGGCCGACACTGCAAGATCGTGCAGTCGCACATCGAGTCGCTTGGCAGTTCGATGGAAGGCTGGGTACCTGAGCCGGAATATGTGGAATGGGTGCAGGAGTTCTATGCCAGCGGCGATGACACGCTGGAGCGCGTCTCGGCTCATAACATCACGGGCGAAATCGGCGTGATGAATGCGTTCGAAGGGCTGATGCCGCGCATTCCGGAAACGACGCGGCATGTGATCGAGAAGATCATGCCGGATGAGGCTTTCCACATCGCGCTTGGCCGCACCATCGTTCATCGCTATGCGACGACAGCGGATCGGCAAGAGCGGGTGCGGCGCCGCGTGCGTCAGGCCTTCGAGCTTGAGCAGAAGGGGCGTCTCGCTTTCGACCGGCGTGTCCAGGCGCTCTCGGCGGCGGAATAGGTGAGCGCATGACCTTATGGATCAAGAATCCGCTCGGCATATTCGCCGATGGCGCGGAGGGTGGCGTCGTGGTCGATGGCGCTCGCATCGTCGAACTCGTGCCAGCGGGCGCCAGCCCGTCGGTGCCCGTCGGTGAGGTGTTTGACGCGTCCGAGCATGTCGTTCTACCCGGCCTCATCAATACGCATCATCATTTCTACCAGACGCTGACCCGTGCTTTTCGTCCCGCCGCCGACAAGGCGCTCTTCGACTGGTTGAAGGCGCTTTATCCGGTTTGGGGCCGGATGGAACCGGAGGCATTTCGCCTTGCGACGAGACTCGCAATGGTGGAACTGCTGATGTCCGGTTGCACCACCGCGTCGGATCATCATTACGTGTTTCCGGCCGGCCTCGAAGAGGCGATCGATATTCAGATGGAGGAGGCCGAAAAGCTCGGCCTTCGCGTGGCTCTCTGCCGTGGCTCTATGGATCTCTCGGTTGAGAATGGCGGTTTGCCGCCCAAGCAGGTGACGCAGGATATCGATACGATCCTCGCCGACTGCGAACGGCTGGTCGGGCGCTGGCATCAGCGAGAGGAAGGCGCAATGCGGCAGGTGGTGCTTGCGCCTTGCTCGCCTTTCTCCGTTTCGGGCGACTTGATGCGCGAGAGTGCAAAGCTCGGCGAAGCCCTCGACGTGCGGCTCCATACGCATCTCGCCGAAACCTATGACGAGAACGACTATTGCGTTCAGCAGTTCGGCGTGCGTCCGCTTGATTATGTTGAAAGTCTCGGCTGGGTTTCGGATCGCGTCTGGTTCGCGCATGGCATCCACTTCACCGACGACGAAATGCGCCGTCTGGGCGAAGCTGGTACAGGCATTGCCCATTGCCCCACGTCGAACATGATCATCGGCTCCGGCGTCTGCTCGCCCAAAGCGCTTGAGGATCTCGGCGCTCCGGTCGGTCTTGCCTGCGATGGTGCGGCGGCGGCGGACAGTTCCAACCTCGTGCAGGAAGTGCGGCAGGCGTTTCTGTTGCAGCGCGCGATGCGCGGCGTCGGCGCCGTCACCCACAAAGACCCGCTGCGCTGGGCAACGGAAGGTTCGGCGCGCTGCCTCGGTCGCAAGGATATTGGCGTCATCGCGCCGGGCGCGCAGGCAGATTTCGCCATGTTCCGTCTCGATGAGTTGAGGTTCTCCGGCTACGACGACCCGGTTGCCGCCATCGTCATCTGCGGCGCGCATGCGGCAGACCGGATCATGGTTGCCGGCAAGTGGCGCATCGTCGATGGCGAAGTGCCCGGGCTCGACCTTGCCGAATTGCGTCATGCCCATCAGGAAGCGGCTCGCCGCGTCCAGGCAGCATGAACGGAAGGACATCATGAACATGAAAGTGACGATCGGTTCCGGAACGGCGACCGAGACGAAAGCCAAGTGGGTCTGCAAGGTCTGCGGCTGGATTTACGACGAAGCCGAAGGGGATCCCGATAGTGGTATTCCTGCTGGCACGCCTTTTGAAGAGATTCCCGACGATTGGGTCTGCCCGCTCTGTCTGGTATCGAAGTCAGACTTCGTTCTTCTGTCGGTTTGAACAGAATCCGGGTGGCCCTCTCCTGATGAACGCATGTTTCGCGTTCGCCGATCATCACCTGGGAGGGTGCGTGGACACCGAGCGACTACCGACCGAAGCTTCCTCCGAACCTGAGGCCGAGACCTCGGGATCGGAAGAAGGGCGGCTGATGGCCCTGCGCTTCGACGCGAATGAAGCACGGCGCGGCGGCACGAGAGCCGACGAGCTCCGTACCCGGATCGCGGACGAGATCACGAGCGGGCTGATTCCGCCGGGAACTCGCCTCGATGAGGTTCAATTGGCAGAGCGCTTCGATGTCTCGCGTACTCCGGTGCGCGAGGCACTGAAGCAATTGAGTACCATCGGGCTTGTCACGCGCGGCGCGCGGCGGACCATGACGGTCGCCGAGATCTCTTCACCCCAGCTTGATCAGATGTTCGAACTCATGGGGGAACTTGAGGCGACATGCGCGCGCCTCGCCGCCGTCAAGATGACGAGCGAGGACCGGGCGCGGATCGAACGGGCGCATGAAATCTGCCGTGAGCGCATGCGGCAGGGCGATGCCGTGGGCTATGGAGAGGCAAACGCCTCTTTTCACGCCATTATATATGCGGGCTCGCATAATCCTTACGTCGTCGAGGCGACGCAGCAGATCAGGATAAGGCTCGCGCCTTTCCGCAAGGCGCAGTTCTATACGCCGGATCGCATGGCGAAATCATTCGAAGAGCACGACCACATCGTTCGCGCCATTCTGCGGGCGGATCAGGTGATGGCGGCCGACATCGTGCGCGAACATATCGTCGCTGCACGGATGGCCTATGCCAATTTCTTCGCGAGCGTGCAGTCGGGCGCCGACTAGCACTCGCATTTCAGCGCGATGCTTATTTGTTCGGCGTCGATGGATGCACTCGCTCCCTCGGCAAACGAGGGCGAACACGCGCTCGTGCCAGGCCGTCGAGGCCAATAGTGGCGCATGAGTAACAGTGGCCTCCAATTTTCATTATCGAAACGAACCCTGGCATGGCAACGCACTGCATTTCATTCGAGCAAATGCTGCATGCGCTCACTCAATGGGCAGAAAAAGCACCGTCTGCATACAAAAAGACAGGTTTATGACGCAGTGCGGTGCAGGAACCTGACCAATCGGTCGGAAAAGCACCGAAACACGCGATATGGGGCCTGAATCCACCCTCGCAGGAACTGGTACGCCGATTGCTATTCACCCCGCATGCGTTCGAACCAGCCGGCTGGATGGGCGACGTGATGGCTAAACAAGTAAATGTGCAACTTAGCGAGGTAGTGCGGGGATGTTTGTAACGAACAAGATTTTCTCGAAGGCAGTCGGCGGGGCGATTGCCGGTGGTGTGATGGCGGTCTCGCTGATGGCGGGTACCTCGGCCCAGGCAGCAGACTGGAGCAACACGGACATTCAGTATCTCTATGGCCGGGGCTACCAGGACTACGATGACCACGGCAACAAGATCGACGATCAGGCCAAGGGTGTTGTGTCCATCGAACATGCCGATGGCTGGTCTTACGGCGACAACTACTTCTTCTTCGACGTTTCCAACCCGTTCGGCGGCAACAATGGCACGGACGGCCTCGGCAATGACGGCAAGGGCACGGTCACCTATGGCGAGTGGTCGCCGCGTCTCAGCATCGGCAAGACGTTCTTCGGCAAGGAGCTTGGCTTCGGCGGTATCGTGAAGGACACGTTCCTCGCGGCGAACTTCGAATATTCGAGCGGCGATGTTTGGGCACGCGGTCACTCGATTCTCGTCGGTCCGGGCTTCTCGCTCGACCTGCCCGGCTTCGCCTTTGCGGATATCAACTTCTACCTCCGCAAGAGCTATCGCGATGTGATGGCGAAGGATACAGGCCTTGGCGGTCAGGTGACCATCGACTGGCTCTATCCCTTCTCGATCGGTTCGACGAGCTGGTCGTTTGGCGGCTTTGCCGACTATGCCTTCGGTGAAAAAGGAGGCTACGACAAACTTTATCATGGCAATGGCTCGAAGGCCAATTCGTTGATCACGCAGCCGCAGCTATTGCTCGACGTCGGTGCACTGATGGGCGCAAAGCCGGGCGTGCTGAAGGCCGGTATCGAATATGACGTCTGGATCAACAAGTACGGTCTCGACGGTGCGAACGAGAGCAACCCGAACGTCATGGTGATGTGGACCTTCTGATTGCGAAATGCTGCCGCGCTTCTCGCAGTGGCGCGGCAGCAGCGTAAGCGGGGACGACCTCCGTGTCTGCTCCTTCGGGCGCGGAGGTCGTTTGTTCCGTCTGTTACTTTCAGGTCACCTCATGCCGATAATCTCTGCCAGGCCTTATGACTATTCCTTCCCTCTCGAAGGCACCGCGCTGATTGTCATCGACATGCAGCGCGACTTCCTGGAGCCGGGTGGCTTCGGCGAAATGCTCGGCAATGATGTGAGCGTCCTTTCCGCCATTGTGCCGACGGTGAAGCGCCTGCTCGACGGGGCGCGTGGCGCAGGCATTCCAGTTATCCATACGAGAGAGGGGCACCGGCCCGATCTGTCGGATTGTCCGCCTTCCAAGCATCAGCGTGGCGGCGGCAAGGTGACGATCGGAGATCAGGGGCCGATGGGCCGCATTCTCATTCGTGGCGAGCCGGGCCACGACATCATTCCCGAGCTTGCGCCACTTCCGGGCGAGGTTGTGCTCGACAAGTCGGGCAAGGGATCGTTCCATGCGACCGATCTCAGCGCCATCCTCGCCAACAAGCGCATTACTCATCTGATTTTTGCCGGCGTGACGACCGAAGTCTGTGTGCAGACGACGATGCGCGAGGCGAATGATCGCGGATTCGAGTGCCTCCTCGCGGAGGACGCGACCGAGAGTTACTACCCCGGTTTCAAGCAGGCGACGCTCGACATGGTGCGGGCGCAAGGCGGCATCGTGGGCTGGACGGCGACGACGGATCAGATCGTCACGGCGCTCGCGGCGGCGGGGGCATGAATATGGCCGTTCCAGTTGATCTCGACGCCTATCTCGATGCGGCATCGGCCATCGTCGCCTTGCCGATCGCGCCTGAATATCGCGCCGAGGTGCTGGCCAATCTCCAGCGCACGGCCGCAATCGCGGCGGCGGTGCTTGAGTTTCCAATGTCCGATGAAGAAGCGGAGGCTGCCTCCGTCTTCTGCCCTGGTGAAATAGAATGACGTTGGCTCAGGGCTCCGCAGCCGAGATCGCAGCCAGTGTTCGCAGCGGTTCTGTCAGCGCGGGCGACGTTCTTGCGGCTACGAAAGCGCGCATCGAAAACGTCGATGGTACCGTCAAAGCCTTCACGGACCTGACGTTGGAGCGCGCCGAGAAGCAGGCGCAGGAGATTGATGCGGCGATTGCAGCGGGTCGCGATCCGGGACCCCTCGCGGGGGTTCCGTTCGCCGTCAAGAATCTCTTCGACATCAAGGGCTTGCCGACGCGCGCAGGGTCGAAGATTAATCGCGACAGGGCACCAGCCATTGAGGACGCGGTGCTCATCCGCCGCCTCACCAAGGCCGGTGCGGTCCTCATCGGCGGTTTGAACATGGGCGAATATGCCTATGACTTCACCGGCGAGAATGTGCATGACGGCATTTGCCGCAACCCGCGTAACACGGATCATATGTCAGGCGGTTCGTCGAGCGGTTCCGGTGCGGCGGTTGCCGCCGGGATGGTGCCGTTGGCGCTGGGTTCGGACACGAACGGGTCAATCCGCGTGCCTTCGGCGCTGTGCGGCATTTTCGGTCTGAAGCCAACCTATGGCCGCTTGCCGCGTAGCGGCACCTTTCCCTTCTGCGACAGCCTCGATCATCTCGGGCCTCTTGCGCGATCGGTACGAGATCTTGCGATTTCCTTCGACGTCATGCAGGGCCACGACCCTCACGATGCCGCATGCGCGCGCAAGCCTGTGCTCGAAACCGCAATAACGCTCGATGTAGGCGCGAACGGTCTTCGCATGGCCGTCGCGGGCGACTATTTCAATCGCGGCGCAAGACCCGAAGCGCTGGAAGCCGTCGCGAAGGTGGCGGCCGCGCTCTCCGTGACGCGCGAGGTTGTGATTCCTGAGGCCGCACGGGGGCGAGCCGCCGCCTTTGTCATCACGACGAGCGAAAGCAGCGCGCTGCACATCGACCGTTTGCGGACGCGGGCCGCGGATTTTGATCCCGACACGCGCTATCGCTTTCTCTCCGGCGCGCTGGTGCCCGCCACCTGGTATATCAAGGCGCAGCGTTTCCGCCGCTGGTACCACGATCAGGTTCTCGCGCTCTTCAAGGATGTGGACATCATTCTTGCGCCCGCAACGCCCTGCGCGGCGCCCCAGGTCGGCGAGAAGTTTCTGACGCTTGGCGAAGAGACGGTGTCGCTCAGGCCCAATCTCGGCCTCTTCACGCAGCCCATTTCCTGCATCGGATTTCCAGTCGTCGTGGTACCTGTCCAGAGGGAAGGGGCCTTGCCACTCGGTGTTCAGATCATCGCCGCGCCATGGCGCGAGGATCTCGCGCTTCGCGTGGCCGCGGAATTGCAACGTTTGGGCGTAGCCACTGCGCCTGTGGCGACAGGAGTTTGAGGAGATCGCCATGACCGACACGCCATTGCTCAAGCTGACCGGCATTGTAAAGCAATTTCCAGGTTGCCTCGCCAACGATCATGTCGATCTGACCGTTATGCCGGGCGAGATCCACGCGCTGCTTGGAGAGAACGGCGCGGGCAAAAGCACTCTGGTCAAGATCATCTATGGCGTGCTTCGGCCCGATGAAGGAGAAATCCTTTGGCAGGGTGAGGCGGTATCGATCGCCAATCCAAATCATGCGCGCAAGCTGGGCATCGGCATGGTCTTTCAGCACTTCTCGCTCTTTGAAGCGCTGACGGTTGCGGAGAATATTGCGCTCGGCCTCAGCGACCCGAAGGACCGCGAAGGACTTCGGGAGCGCATCGTCGAGATCTCGACCAATTACGGGCTTCCGCTTGATCCCGACCGCGCAGTCCACGATCTCTCGGTCGGCGAACGCCAGCGCATCGAAATTGTGCGCTGCCTGTTGCAGAGCCCGAAATTGCTCATCATGGACGAGCCGACCTCGGTGCTGACGCCGCAGGAGGTTGAGAAGCTCTTCGAGACCCTGCGCCGTCTCGCGAGCGAAGGCTGTTCTATTCTCTATATCAGCCACAAGCTCGAGGAAATTCGCGCGCTCTGCGAGAAGGCGACGATCATGCGCCTCGGTCGCGTCGTGGCGCATTGCGATCCGCGCGAGTCGTCGGCAAAGCAGCTCGCCGAGCTCATGATCGGCACGGAGTTGAAGCCGTCATCCGCCATGCGCGCGGGCGCGATCGACGGGCCTCCGCGTCTCGAGGTCACCCGCCTGACGCTGGTCTCCGACCATCAGTTCGGAACGAGCCTCCGCGAAATCTCCTTTTCCGTGCGGGGTGGCGAGATTCTCGGAATCGGCGGCATCGCCGGAAACGGCCAGACCGAGCTCATGGATGCGTTGTCGGGCGAGGTCTATTCGGGAAAGCCTCAGACCATTCTGATCGACGGCGTACCCGCGGGACATATGGGGCCATCGCAGCGCCGCACCATTGGCGCGAGCTTCGTGCCTGAGGAACGCAACGGGCATGGCGCAGTATCAGCCATGACGCTTTCGGAAAATGCCTTTCTCTCCGGCCATATCCGACATTCGCTGGCACGGCTCGGCTTGATAGATCACGGCAAGACGGTGGAATTCGCGCAGGAGGTGATCAGGGTATTCGACGTGCGCACCGTCGGCCCCAAGGCGGAGGCGCGTGCTCTCTCCGGCGGCAATCTGCAGAAATTCGTGATCGGCCGCGAAGTGCTCCAGAACCCCAAGGTGCTAGTCGTGAGCCAGCCGACATGGGGCGTCGATGCGGGCGCCGCCGCCGCCATCCATCAAGCGATCATCGAGCTCGCCAATGAAGGCGCGGCGGTTGTCCTGATCTCCCAGGATCTCGATGAGATTTTTGCACTCTGCGACAACATCGCCGTGATTGCAGGCGGTCGACTCTCCGCGCCCAAGGCCGTTAGCGCAACCAGCGTTTCGGAGATCGGCATTCTTATGGGCGGTATCAGCGATCCGGTTGGAGACAGTCATGCAGCTTAAGCTCGAACCGCGTGGATTTCAGTCGAAGTTCTGGAGCTATGCTTCGCCCGTTCTCGCCATAGCGCTGACGATCGCCACCATGGCCGTCATCTTTCTTGTGCTCGGAAAAGATCCGGTCATTTCTCTCTACACCTTCCTCATCGAGCCACTGGTTGCCGAGAATGGTGCGACGGAGCTGCTCGTCAAGGCCTCGCCGCTCATTCTCATGGGCGTCGGAATCTCGCTCGCCTATCGCGCCAATGTCTGGGACATCGGCGCGGAAGGTGAGTTCACCATCGGTGCGCTTTTCGGCGGCGGCATCGGTCTCGCCTTTCCCGATCTGCCTTTTGCGCTTCTTTTCCCGTTGATGCTGATCGCGGGCATGATTGGCGGAATGTTATGGGCGATGCTCGTCGCCCTGTTGCGTACGCAGTTCAATGCGAACGAAATCCTGACGAGCTTGATGCTGACCTATATCGCGCAGCTCATCCTCATCTACATGGTGACCGGCCCGTGGCGCGACCCGCAGGGTTTCGGATTTCCGCAGACGGCCATGTTCAGCGCCAATGCGACTAATCCCACGATTATCGAAGGAACGCGGCTTCATCTCGGCATATTCTTCGCGCTCGCCGCTGCGGCTGCAGGATGGCTTCTGCTGACGCGCTCGCTGCTCGGCTTTCAGTTGCGCGTCCAGGGCTTCGCACCGCGCGCCGCGCGCTTTGCCGGTTACAAGGAAACCAGACTCGTATGGACCGCGCTCGCGCTGACGGGCGGGCTCGCCGGTATTGCCGGCACGCTCGAAGTCAGCGGTCCGATCGGCCAGCTCACGCCGCAAATCTCTCCCGGCTATGGCTATACGGCGATCATTGTCGCGTTCCTCGGTCGCCTGCATCCCATCGGCGTCGTGTTCGCGGCCTTGCTGCTCGGCCTTTCCTATCTTGGCGGTGAGGCGGCTCAGATTGAGCTGGCCCTTCCCAGCGCCGTCACAGGCATTTTCCAGGGCGTATTGCTTTTCTATCTGCTCGGTTGCGACACGCTCATTCTCTATCGCCTTCGTCTCCGGTCCTCGCGTCCGGCCGCTCTGCGCGCATAAAGGGGACCACGAACTCATGGACTTTCAGTACACAAGTTTCCTTCTCAGCGTCGTTGTCGCTTCGACGCCGTTGCTTCTCGCCGCTGCGGGTGAACTCGTCGCGGAACGCGCGGGTGTGCTCAATCTTGGTGTTGAAGGCATGATGCTGGTCAGCGCCATCATTGCGTTCGCCGTCGCCGTGACGACCGGCAGCTCGACGCTTGGCATTCTTGCGGGCGTCGCCGCAGGCGTTCTGACGTCGCTCATCTTCGCGGTTCTGACGCTCTCCTTCCTCTCCAATCAGGTTGCGACGGGGCTTGCGCTCACCATTTTCGGCACGGGCCTCAGCGCACTGATAGGCAAGGCTTATGTCGGCATGGTGGTGAAGCGGCTGCCGCAGATTCACATTCCCGGGCTTTCGGACATTCCGTTCTTTGGTCCCGTTTTTTTCGGGCAGGACGTTCTGGTCTATCTGAGCTTCGCTCTCGTCTGCGCGATCTATTGGTTTCTCTTCAAGACGCATGCTGGTCTCGTGCTGCGCGCGGTCGGAGATTCCCATGATGCCGCACATGCGATCGGCTTTCCCGTCATCAAGATCCGTTATCTCGCGGTGATGTTCGGCGGCGGAATGGCAGGCCTTGCGGGCGCCTATATGGCGATTGCCTACAACACCAGCTGGTCGGAAGGCATGACGGCGGGGCGCGGATGGATCGCGCTGGCGCTCGTGGTCTTCGCAACGTGGCGTCCGTTCTGGCTCGTCGTCGGCGCCTATCTCTTCGGCAGCATCATGTACCTGTCGCTCTACATCCAGGGCTTCGGAGTGCATATCCCGTCGCAATTCATCTCGGCGCTGCCCTACGCGTCGACGGTCGTGGTGTTGGTTGCGATTTCGCGCGATCGCAAGCGCATCAGGCTCAATGCTCCCGCAAGCCTCGGAAAGACGTTCCACGCGGCGGGATAAGAAATCGCCCGCGATGGGCGAGGTTACGAGACCTTGGGGATCGCTCCAGGGGCAGTTTACGGACGGTCTTCGGGCTTTGAATGGGCCAGTAAATGACAAGGAGTCTGCTTCAATGATGAATCGTAGAAATTTCAATAAACTTCTGGGCGCCGGGCTTGTCACCGCCGCGGCTCCGAAGATCGTCACGCCGGCGTTGGCCGAAGACGTTCTCAAGGTCGGCTTCGTCTATTTCGGACCGGTCGGCGATTTCGGCTGGACCTATCAGCACGATGTGGGTCGGCTGGATATCGTCAAGAAGTTCGGTGACAAGGTGAAGACGACCTATGTCGAAAACGTGCCGGAAAGCGCCGATGCCGAGCGCGTCATCGCGAACCTCGCCGCCAAGGGCCACAAGCTCATCTTCACGACGTCGTTCGGCTACATGGATCCGACGATCAAGGCGGCGAAGCGCTTCCCGAAGACCTACTTCGAGCACTGCGCCGGCTATAAGCTCGCCAGCAATGTCAGTGTCTACGAGGCGCGCTTCTATGAAGGCCGCTACGTGCAGGGCGTCATCGCCGGCATGATGTCGAAGACCGGCGTCGCGGGCTATATTGCCTCGATCCCGATCCCCGAAGTCATCATGGGCATGAATGCGTTCCTGCTCGGCATGCGTAGCGTGAACCCGGCCGCGAAGCTGAAGTTCATCATGGTCAACACCTGGTACGATCCGGGCAAGGAAGGCGATGCTGCCAAGGCGCTCATCGACCAGGGCTGCGATATCGTCACGCAGCATACGGACTCGACTGCGCCGCTTCAGGTCTATGCCCAGCGCGGCATCAAGGGCTTCGGCGAAGCGACGGACATGCTGAAGTTCGCGCCGGGTGCGCAGCTCACCGCCTCGGTCAACAATTGGGGTCCCTACTACGTCAAGCGCGTACAGGACGTGCTCGACGGCACCTGGAAATCGGCCAACACCTGGGGCGGCCTCGCTTCCGGCATGTTGGAAATGGCGCCCTACCACAACATGCCCGACAATGTCATCGCGGCGGCCAAGGCGACCGAAGAAGGCATCAAGAGCGGCAAGATCGTCATCTTCAAGGGCCCGCTCAAGGATCAGAAGGGCATTGCCAAGTCCACTGAGGGCGTCGTGCTCGACGACGGTAGCATCTCGAGCATGGATTGGCTCGTCGAAGGCGTGGTCGGCGATCTGCCGAAGTAATTGAGCTGTCGCCGGACAGCGAGACAGGGGCCGCCCGCTTTGCTGAAGCGGCGCGGCCCTCCTTGTTTCGGCTTCAGGTATTTGTATCGGGAAACAGCTCATGAAGAGCGAGACGCACAGTTTTATCGACGCTCTGCCCAAGGCCGAATTGCACATCCACATCGAGGGGAGATTCGAGCCCGAGCTGATGTTCGCGATCGCGCGGCGCAACGGGATAGCGTTGCCCTATGCGGATGTGGATGCTTTGCGCCGTGCCTACGCCTTCACGCGTCTGCAGGATTTTCTCGATCTCTATTATCAAGGCATGTCTGTTCTGCTGAACGAGCAGGACTTTTACGAACTGGCAATGGCCTATTTTGAAAAGGTCGCGTCGCAGAATGTTCTCTATGCCGAGGTGTTTTTCGATCCGCAGGGGCATACTTCGCGTGGAGTGGCCTTCTCGACCGTCATTGGCGGCCTCACGCGGGCCATAGCCGATGCCGAAGCGCGCTTTGGATTGAAGGCGAAGCTCATCCTTTGTTTCCTGCGGCATCTCGACGAGGCGGACGCGGAGCGCACGCTTGACGAGGCGTTGCCCTATCGCGACAAGTTCGTCGGCGTTGGCCTCGATTCATCCGAGGTCGGCTTTCCGCCGTCGAAGTTCCGAAATGTCTTTCGCCGGGCGAGGGAGGAGGGATTCAAGCTCGTCTGCCATGCAGGCGAGGAGGGCCCGCCCGAATATGTGTGGGAGGCGCTTGATATTCTCGGCGTCGACCGCATCGACCACGGCAACAGCGCGCTTCAGGATAAGGAGCTGGTCAGGCGGCTCGCCGCCGACAGGATGCCGCTGACGGTCTGCCCGCTGTCTAATTACCGGCTCTGCGGTGTGCCCGAGCTGACGGCGCATCCCGCCAAGCGCATGCTCGATCTGGGGCTCTTCGTTACAATCAATTCCGACGATCCAGCCTATTTCGGCGGCTATGTCGGCGACAATTTCAAGGCCGTCGCCGATCATCTTCCGCTGTCTGCGGATGAACTCTGCACAATGGCGCGCAACGCATTTCTCGCCGGGTTCATGGATGATGACGAGAGAGCGAGATGCCTTTCCAATTTCCATGAACACTGAGTCGCATACGGACGTATCGTTCACCGCCCTTGTAGATTTTGCATGCAGTCGCCCGCGCTGATGCATGGTTTTTGTGCGCGTGGACAAGCTTGCGTTCGATGGTGCCTGCGCCCCTCTCCATGAAAACAATGGCTTGGACCCTGCGAAGCGCATGGCACGGCATTTGCTCTTGTATACAAGATTGGCTCCCATGAGGGGATGGCCGAAGGTGCTGAGGGGTAAGTCACCGTGTCGAACAAGCTCGAAATTTCACGTCGTTCTCTTCTTCTGTCGGGCGCCGTGGGCGCTGCCGGTCTCGCTGTGTCGTCGCTGCCCTTCGGGCGTGCGCTCGCGGCGGGATCGCTGTCCGTCGGCTTCATCTACGTCGGTCCGCGCGACGACTACGGTTACAATCAGGCGCATGCGCAGGGCGCGGCCGCGCTCAAGAAGCTTCCCGGTGTGAAGGTCACCGAGGAAGAGCGCGTTCCCGAGACCGTCGATGTCGAGAAGACCATGGAAAGCATGATCAATCTCGATGGCGCGAAACTCATCTTCCCGACCTCGTTCGGATATTTCGATCCTTATGTCCTGAAGCTCGCGAAGAAATATCCGGACGTCACGTTCATGCATTGCGGCGGCCTCTGGAAAGAGGGCGAGCCGGACAACGCGCACAGCTATTTCGGCTATATCGATGAGGCCGAATATCTGTCGGGCATCGTGGCGGGCCACGCGACGAAGTCGAAGAAGCTCGGCTTCATCGCCGCAAAGCCCATCCCGCAGGTTCTTCGCAACATCAACGCCTTTACGCTCGGCGCGCGTTCGGTCGATCCCTCGATCACCACGCAGGTGATCTTCACGGGCGACTGGTCGATGCCGGTCAAGGAAGCCGAAGCGACAAACAGCATGGCCGATCAGGGCATCGACGTTGTCACCTGCCATGT
>Ga0255338_1001794_pt1 | contig 37038 bp, 40 predicted proteins | sample MeOH1_35cm_T4_19_FD_203715 | JGI IMG/M metagenome (GOLD analysis project Ga0255338, IMG submission 203715) | Sandy soil microbial communities from University of British Columbia, Vancouver, Canada - MeOH1_35cm_T4_195 | ecosystem: Engineered > Artificial ecosystem > Sand microcosm > Unclassified ...
GGTCCTGCGTTCGATCGTCGAACATGGCCGCAAGGACATCGAGGTTGTGGCGATCAACGACCTGGGGCCGGTCGAGACCAACGCCCACCTGCTGCGCTACGACAGCGTGCACGGCCGCTTCCCCGGCGTGGTGACCACCGGCGAGGACTGGATCGACGCGGGCTTCGGCAAGATCAAGGTCACGGCGATCCGCGACCCCAAGGACCTGCCGCACAAGGACCTCGCCGTCGACATCGCGCTCGAATGCACGGGCCTGTTCACCGCCAAGGACAAGGCCGCCGCCCACCTGGCCGCCGGCGCCAAGCGCGTGATCATCTCGGCCCCGGGCGACGGCGTCGACAAGACCATCGTCTACGGCGTGAACCACGACACCCTGACCAAGGATGACGTGATCATCTCCAACGCGTCCTGCACGACCAACTGCCTGGCGCCCGTCGCCCACGTGCTGCAGCAGCTGTGCGGCATCGAGCGCGGCTACATGACCACCATCCACTCCTACACCGGCGACCAGCCGACCCTGGATACGATGCACAAGGACCTGTACCGCGGCCGCGCCGCGGCCATGTCCATGATCCCCACCTCGACCGGCGCCGCCAAGGCCCTGGGCCTGGTGATCCCGGCCCTGGCCGGCAAGCTGGATGGTTCGTCGATCCGCGTGCCCACCCCCAACGTCTCGGTGGTCGACCTGACCTTCGTGCCCGGCAAGGCCGTGACGGCCAAGGAGATCAACGAGGCGATGAGCGCCGCGGCGGCCTCCGGCCCGCTGAAGGGCGTGCTGGCGGTCACCAACGACCCGCTGGTCTCCATCGACTTCAACCACGCCCCGGCCTCCTCGACCGTGGCCCTGCCCCAGACCCAGGTGATCGACGGCGGCCTCGGCCGCGTGCTCAGCTGGTACGACAACGAGTGGGGCTTCTCGACCCGCATGGCCGATACGGCCCTCGCCATGGCGAAGCTGATTTAAGCCAGCCGCCATGACCTTCCGCACCCTCGACGACGCCGAACTCCAGGGCCGGCGCGCCCTGGTGCGGGTGGACTTCAACGTCCCGATGCAGGACGGGGCGGTCAGCGACGACACCCGCCTGCGCGCCGCGTTGCCGACCATCCAGAAGCTCCGCAAGGGTGGCGCAAAGACCATCCTTCTCGCCCACTTCGACCGGCCCAAGGGCAAGCGCGTCCCCGAGATGAGCCTGAAGCCGGTGGTCGGCCCGCTCAGCAAGCTGCTGGGCGCGACGGTGGCCTTCGCCGACGACTGTATCGGCGACGACGCGGCCAAAGCCGTGGCGGCCATGAAGGACGGCGACGTCCTGCTGCTTGAGAACGTCCGCTTCCACGCCGGCGAAGAGAAGAACGACGCCGAGTTCGCGGCGGCCCTGGCCGCCAACGGCGACCTCTTCGTCAACGACGCCTTCTCCGCCGCCCACCGCGCGCACGCCTCCACCGAGGCCCTGGCCCGCCTGCTCCCTGCCTACGCCGGCGAGCAGATGCGCAAGGAGCTGGAGGCATTGGATGCGGCCCTCGGCAACCCGAAGCGCCCGGTCATGGGCATCGTCGGCGGGGCCAAGGTCTCCACCAAGCTGGACCTGCTGAACAATCTGGTCGGCAAGCTGGACGTGCTCGCCATCGGCGGCGGCATGGCCAACACCTTCCTCTTCGCCCAGGGCATCGAGATCGGCGGCTCGCTCTGCGAGAAGGAGATGGCCGACACCGCCCGCGAAATCCTCAAGAAGGCCGAGATCTCCGGCTGCCGGATCATCCTGCCCACCGACGCGGTGGTGGCGAAGGACCTGGCCCCGCACGCGCCGAACCGGGTCGCTGAACTGGCCGGCGCCAACGGCGTCGCCGCCGACGAGAAGATCTTCGACATCGGTCCGGACACCCGCAAGCAGGTGATCGACGCCATGGACCAGGCCAAGACCCTGATCTGGAACGGCCCGTTCGGCGTGTTCGAAGTGGAACCCTTCGACAAGGCGACGGTTGAATCGGCGAAGCACGCCGCCCGGCGCGCCAAGTCCGGCGCCCTGGTGGCTGTCGCAGGCGGGGGTGATACTGTGGCCGCCCTGAACGCGGCCGGCGTCTCGCAGGACTTCACGTTCGTATCCACTGCGGGCGGCGCGTTTCTTGAATGGATGGAGGGAAAGGAGCTGCCCGGCGTGGCGGCCCTCTCCCAATGAGACAGGTGGGGACCTGACGTTATGGCTCGCATTACGCTTCGACAGCTTCTGGATCACGCGGCCGAGCACGGCTACGGCGTGCCCGCGTTCAATATCAACAACATGGAACAGGCGCTGGCGATCATGGAGGCCGCGGAGGCCACCGACTCGCCGGTGATCATGCAGGCGTCGCGCGGCGCCCGGTCGTACGCCAACGACATCGTGCTGAAGCACCTGATCGACGCCATGGCCGAGATGTACCCGCACATCCCGATCTGCATGCACCAGGACCACGGGAACAACGAGGCCACCTGCGCCACGGCGATCCAGTACGGCTTCACCTCGGTGATGATGGACGGCTCGCTGAAGGCCGACGGCAAGACGCCGGCCGACTACGACTACAACGTCGAGGTCACCCGCAACGTCGTGAACATGGCCCACTGGGTCGGCGCCTCGGTCGAGGGCGAACTGGGCGTACTGGGCTCGCTCGAAACCGGCATGGGCGAGAAGGAAGACGGCCACGGGTTCGAGGGCAAGCTGGGCCACGACCAGCTGCTGACCGATCCGGACCAGGCGGTCGAGTTCGTGAAGGCCACCGAGGTCGATGCGCTCGCCATCGCCATGGGCACCAGCCACGGCGCCTACAAGTTCACGCGCAAGCCGGACGGCGACGTCCTGGCCATGAACGTGATCGAGGAGATCCACCGTCGCCTGCCCAACACCCACCTGGTGATGCACGGCTCCTCGTCGGTGCCGCAGGACCTGCAGGACGAGATCAACAAGTACGGCGGCGAGATGCCCCAGACCTGGGGCGTGCCGGTCGAAGAGATCCAGCGCGGCATCAAGCACGGCGTGCGCAAGATCAATATCGACACCGACAACCGCATGGCGATCACCGCCGCGATCCGGAAGGTGTTCGCGGAGAAGCCCGGCGAGTTCGACCCGCGCGGCTACCTGAAGCCCGCCAAGGAAGCCATGCGCAAGGTCTGCATCCAGCGCTTCGAGGAGTTCGGCACGGCCGGTCACGCCGCGAAGATCAAGGCGATCCCGCTCTCGGCCATGGCCAAGCGCTACGCCTCGGGCGAGCTGGCTCCGAAGCTCAGCCTGACGAAGGTCGCGGCCGAGTAGGTTCCTGCGCGGCGCCGGCCATCCCGGCGCCGCACGCAATAGGCGAAACTTCACAATTGGGGCACAATCCGCGGTGGAGACACCGATGGAAACCCTTGAAGTCATCGCCCGGCCGCACTTCGACAAGGCGGACCTGGCCTGGCTGACCGACATCCGCTCCCGGCGGGCCGGCAGCCGGGGGCCGCCCTATTTCACCCTGGTTTTCCACGGCGCCGCCCTGACTGCGGCCGCCTTCGTCGAGCAGGTGCGCAAGGTCGCCGCCGAGGCGCCCCGCATCCGCTTCCACCTGCGCTCGGCCCTGGTCGTGCCCGAGCCCACCGTGGGCCGTTTCCACGTCTTCCTGATCCCCGACGAAGGGTTCGGCGCGATCCTGAAGCTGCACGACGCGCTGCACGTGGGTGGGATCGAGGCGGCGCTCCGCTCGGACACGCCCTATCTGCCCCACATCACGGTCGCGACGACCCCCGACTACGACACCGCCCGGAAACTCGCCAAGGCGCTCAACATGGGCGGCGTAGATATCGCCGGGCACATCGAAACCCTCGAAGTCGAACGTCGCGCGGGCGACGTGGTCCGCAAGGTCGCCGAAGTGCCGCTGGCGAAGCACGGCTGGTTCGGCTGATCATACAAAGGATCTATGCTATCCACTAGAAGGATCAATTTTCCTTTTAGCTTGGCCGCGCGCATTGTCTCTCCACACCGCGAAGAGAGACGACCCATGGACAAGCCCAAGACCCTGACCACCGCCGCCGGCATCCCCGTCTCGGACAACCAGAACAGCCTGACCGCCGGGCCGCGCGGGCCCCTGCTGGTCCAAGACCTGCACCTCTTTGAGAAGCACGCCCACTTCAACCGCGAGCGCATCCCCGAGCGAGTCGTGCACGCCAAGGGCTCTGCGGCGCACGGGACGTTCACGGTCACCCAGGATATCACGCGCTACACCCGCGCCGACCTGTTCTCGCAGGTGGGCAAGCAGACCGATGTCTTCCTGCGCTTCTCCACCGTGGCCGGCGAACGCGGCGCGGCCGACGCCGAGCGCGACGTGCGCGGCTGGGCGCTCAAGTTCTATACCGAGCAGGGAAATTGGGACCTGGTGGGCAACAACACGCCCGTGTTCTTCGTCCGCGATCCGCTGAAGTTCCCCGACTTCATCCGCACCCAGAAGCGCGATCCCCGCTCGAACCTGCGCAACCCCACGGCCATGTGGGACTTCTGGAGCCTCTCGCCCGAGAGCCTGCACCAAGTGACGACCCTGTTCTCGGATCGCGGAATTCCGAAGAGCTACCGCCACATGCACGGCTTCGGCTCGCACACGTACAGCTTCCTGAACGCCGCCAATGAACGGTTCTGGGTGAAGTTCCACTTCAAGACCCAGCAGGGCATCCAGAACCTGACCAACGACGAGGCCGCGGCCCTGGTGGCCGGCGACCGCGAGACCCACCAGCGCGACCTGTTCGAGGCCATCGAGCGCGGCGAGTTCCCGAAGTGGACGCTCTACGTCCAGGTCATGCCGGAAGCCGAGGCCGAGACCACGCCCTACAACCCGTTCGACCTGACCAAGGTCTGGCCGCACGGCGACTACCCGCTGATCGAGGTCGGCGTGCTGGAGCTGAACCGGAACCCGGACAACTATCACGCCGAGGTCGAGCAATCGACGTTCTCGCCGGCCAACGTGGTTCCCGGCGTCGGCTACAGCCCCGACAAGATGCTGCAGTTCCGGCTCTTCTCCTACGCCGACGCCCACCGTCACCGCGTCGGCACGAACGCCGAGGCCCTGCCGGTCAACCGCCCCAAGAGCCCGGTGAACAGCTACCACCGCGACGGCGCCATGCGCTTCGACGGCAATGGCGGCGGATCGGTGAACTACGAGCCGAACAGCTTTGGCGGACCCAAGGAAGATCCCGCCTTCCGAGAGCCGCCGCTGAAGATTTCCGGCGACGCCGACCGCTACGACCACCGCGCCGGCAATGACGACTACAGCCAGGCGGGAGCCCTGTTCCGCCTGATGAGCGACGACCAGAAGCGCCAGCTCATGGACAACATCGCCGCGGCCATGCAGGGCGTGCCGGAATTCATCCTGCGCCGCCAGATCGCCCACTTCTCCAAGGCCGACCCGGCCTACGGCGAGGGCGTGGCCCGGCGTGTCGGGCTGGCCGCGCTCGAACCCGCGGAGTAGCGCCGGCCCTGGTTTTTTGTCCGCTCCGTGTCGGAACGGCCGCGCCTTCATCGTCCTCGGGCCATGAAGGCGCGGCCAGGCCGACGCCCCCAAGGGCTGGAGAAGACGATGACCAAGCTGATGCGTTCCCTGCTGATCGGCGCCGCGCTGACGACACTTGCCTCGGCGCCGGTCGTCGCGGAGGCCGCGCCCCCGAAGCCCGCCGCCGCCTTGGCCCCACAGGCGATGCCCAAGCCCTCCAAGAGCGGCCACGTCGAGGTGAACGGCGTGAACTACTACTACGAGGTCCGCGGCTCGGGCCCGCCGCTGCTGCTCCTGCATGGCGGCCTGGGCTCGATCGACATGTTCGCCCCAGTCATGCCGGCGCTGGCGGCGAAGCACACGGTCATCGGCGTCGATCTGCAGGGTCACGGCCGCACGGTGCTGGGCGATCGTCCCTTCACCCTGGAGGCCCAGGGCGCCGACATGGCCGCGATCCTGACCAAGCTGGGCTACGGCAAGGTCGATGTGATGGGCTATTCCATGGGCGGCGGCGTCGCCTTCCAGCTCGGCGTCCAGCACCCCGAGCGGATCAACAAGCTGGTGCTGGTCTCGGCCGGCTACGCTCAGGACGGCTTCTACCCCGACATGATCAAGCAGCAGGCACAGGTCGGCGCCCAGGCCATGCCCTTCATGAAGGACACGCCGATGTACACGTCCTACATGGCCGTGGCGCCCCGGCCGCAGGACTTCCCCAAGCTGCTCGACACGCTGGGCGCCTATATGCGCCAACCCTACGACTTCTCAGGTGACGTGCCGAAGCTGACCATGCCGACGATGCTGGTGTTCGGCGACAGCGACATGTACCGGCCCGAGCACGAGATCAAATTCTTCCAGATGCTGGGCGGCGGCCTGAAGGACGGCGGCTGGCAGCGCGAGGGGATGACCAAGCACCGCCTGGCGATCCTGCCCGGCCGCACCCACTACGACATCTTCTTCTCGCCCGAGCTGATCTCGACGGCGCTCACCTTTATCGAAGGCCGCGAGCACGCCGCCGACTGGCAATCCGCCACGGCGAAAGTAGGCACGGTGGAGGGGGAGCCTCAGTCCTCGATGCGGTTCCCCTTCATCTCCTTGACGAAGAAGAAGCCGATGACGGCCGTGGAGGCGGCCACGATGATCGGGTACCAGAGGCCGTAGTAGATGTTGCCCGTGGCCGCGACCATGGCGAAGGCCGTCGTCGGCAGGAAGCCGCCCAGCCAGCCGTTGCCCAGGTGGTAGGGCAGCGACATCGAAGTGTAGCGGATCCGCGCCGGGAACATCTCGACGAGGGCCGCGGCGATCGGGCCGTAGACCATGGTCACGTAGATCACCAGCAGCCACAGCAGGAAGACGACCATCGGCTTGTTCACCAGCGCCGCGTCGGCCTTGGCCGGATAGCCGGCGGTCTTGAGGATCGCCCCCAGCTCCGCGGTCCAGGCCGCCTTCTTCGCCGCGAACTCGGCGCTGGCCAGGGCGCCGCCCTCGAAGCTGGCGATCTGCGTGGCCCCGACCTGCACGACCGCCACAGACCCGGCCGGCGCCACGCGGTTCTCATAGGAAACGCCGGCGCTGGCCAGCGCGCCCTTGGCGACGTCGCAGCTGCTGGTGAAGGCGGTCTTGCCCACGGGGTCGAACTGGAGCGCGCAGGCCCCGGGGTCGGCGATCACCAGCACCGGGGCTGAGGCCGTGGCCTGGGCCAGCTGCGGGTTCGCGGCCGTGGTCAGCGCCTTGAACACCGGGAAATAGGTCAGGGCGGCTAGCACGCAGCCCACGAGGATCACCGGCTTGCGGCCGATCTTGTCCGACAGCCAGCCGAACACCACGAAGAACGGCGTGCCCAGCACCAGCGCGATGGCCACCAGGGTGTTGGTCAGCGCCCCGTCGACCTTCAGCATCTTCTCCAGGAAGAACAGGGCGTAGAACTGGCCCGTGTACCAGACCACCGCCTGGCCGGCGGTGAGGCCGGCCAGCGCCAGGATCACCAGCTTCAGGTTGGACCAGTTCCCGAAGGCCTCGGTCAGCGGCTTCTTCGAGGTGGTGCCCTCGTCGATCATCTTCTGGAAGACCGGGCTCTCGTTCAGCCGCAGGCGGATCCAGAGCGAGACGCCGAGCAGGAGGATCGAGACCAGGAACGGGATCCGCCAGCCCCAATCCCTGAAAGCTTCCTCGCCGATCTGGGTCCGGATCAGCAGGATGACGATCAGGCTGAGGAACAGGCCGAAGGTGGCGGTGGTCTGGATCCAGCTGGTGTAGAGGCCGCGTTTGCCCTCGGGCGCGTGCTCGGCGACGTAGGTCGCGGCCCCGCCGTACTCCCCGCCCAGCGCCAGGCCCTGGATCAGGCGCATGACGATCAGCAGGATCGGCGCGGCGACCCCGATCGTCGCGTAGCTGGGCAACAGGCCCACCACGAAGGTGGAGAGGCCCATCAGCAGCATGGTGACAAGGAAGGTGTTCTTGCGGCCCCAGAGGTCGCCCAGCCGGCCAAACACGATAGCCCCGAACGGCCGGACCGCGAAGCCGGCCGCGAAGGCCAGCAGAGCGAAGATGTAGCCGGTCGTCTCGTTCACGCCGGAGAAGAAATGCTGGGTGATGAACCCGGCCAGCGAGCCGTAGAGGTAGAAGTCGTACCACTCGAACACCGTCCCGACCGAGGCGCCCGCGACCACCGTCACGTTCGACCCCTTCCGCGCCGGCGTCTCCGCCTCCGCCGCAGCCATGCCCGTCTCCCCCGCTACTCGTTGCGAGACGGTAGGGCGAAACACCCCCGCTCGTCATCCCACGGTCGTCCGTCAGGACGATCCGGGGGATGACGAGCGTTGAGGACGATCAGCTGTCCGGCAGTTCGCCCATGGCGCTCTGCAGGTAGTTCGCTTCGCCCAGGCTGGCGGCCAGGCTGAGCTGGGTCTCGAGGAAGTCGATATGCTCTTCCGTGTCGTGCAGGATCTCGGTCAGCAGCTCGCGCGTGACGAAGTCGGCCGAGGTCTCACACAGCTTGATGCCTTCGATGAGCGTCACGCGGCCGCCGGTTTCCACGCCTAGGTCGGCGGTCAGGCCCTCGACCAGCGTCTCGCCGATCGAGAGCTTGTGCAGGTCCTGAAGATTGGGCAGGCCATCGAGGAACAGGATGCGCTTGATGAGCTTGTCGGCGTGCTTCATCTCGCCGATCGACTCCTCATAGGTAATCTTGCCGATGCGCTTGAAGCCCCAGTTCTCGTACATGCGAGCGTGCAAGTAATACTGATTTACAGCCGTCAGCTCATTGGTGAGCACGGCGTTCAGCAGCTTGATGATTTCCCGGTCGCCACGCATCGTCGCACTCCATCCAGTTCCTGGACGCGGGAATGCCTTCGGCGCACCGCCGGTGTCAAAGACTATGTCTGCGACTGAGTTGCGGTTGCTGAAAAACCGCGCATCCAACTGAGAATGATTTGCGGTCGCCGCAAAACGACGCCGGGATGCCTATTCGGCGGCGAACCGCAGCGCTTCGCGCTCTTCGTCCAGCATCTTGCGCATGTCGCAGACGCAGCGGGCGCACTGGGGAGCCGAATCGCAGGCCTTGAAGATCTGCGCCGGTCGGCTGGCGCCGGCGGCGATCGCGGCGCGGACGTCGCGCTCCCGGATGCCATTGCAATTGCAGACGTACATGATCGCCCGATCGGTCCCTGACTGACGCTTTCAAATTAGCGTCCTGCGATTAAGTTTGCAAGTCATTCGCAACGTTTAGCGAACATGGGTCCCCCTGCGACCGGATGTCGCGGAGACCCAGGCCAAGCTTAGGCGTTGTTGCAACTGGGGGCTGTTCGGGGTCGCGGGAGACGACGCCGTCGGCTTGCCTTGGGGACGGGCCATGGATCTCGACGCGCTGATACTGTCGCGGCTGCAGTTCGCCTTCACGATCGCGTTCCACATCATCTTCCCCAGTTTCACGATCGGGCTGGCCAGCTTCCTGGCGGTGCTTGAGGGGCTGTGGCTGGTCACCAGGAATGAGGCGTTCAAGACGCTCTACCTGTTCTGGGTGAAGATCTTCGCGATCTCGTTCGGCATGGGCGTCGTCTCCGGCGTGGTGCTGAGCTACCAGCTGGGCACCAACTGGAGCGTCTTCTCGACCGTCTCCGCGCCGGTGATTGGGCCGTTGCTGGCCTTCGAGGTGCTGACCGCCTTCTTCCTCGAGGCTTCGTTCCTGGGCGTGATGCTGTTCGGCTGGAAGAAGGTGGGCCCCGGCCTGCACTTCGCCTCCACGGCGCTGGTCGCGATCGGCACGTTGATTTCGGCCTTCTGGATCATCTCGGCCAACAGCTGGATGCAGCATCCCACCGGCCACACTGTGCTGGCGGATGGCGCGCTCAGGGCCGTCGACTGGATGCAGGTGATTTTCTCACCGACCTTCCCCGAGCGGTTCGCGCACATGGTGCTGGCCGCCTACCTGACCACCGCCCTGGTGGTGGGCGCGGCGTCAGCCTGGCGGATCCTGAAGCGCGGCGCCGAGAACGAGTCCTGCCTCGGCCTGCGGATGGCCATCGGCATGTTCGCGATCGTGGCGCCCCTCCAGCTTTTCGTCGGGGACCTCTCGGGCAAGGAGGTGCTGGAAGTCCAGCCCGCCAAGCTGGCCGCCATCGAGGCCTTCTGGGAGACACGGACCGAGCAGCCGTTCCACATCGCGGCCTGGCCCGACCGCGCCATCGAGGGCAACCGCTTCGAGATCTCGATCCCCAAGATCGGCAGCCTGATCACCGCCGGCAGCGCCTCGGCCGAGGTGAAAGGCCTGAAGGACTTCGCGCCCCAGGACCGGCCCCCGGTGTTCATCGTCTTTTGGGCGTTCCGGGTGATGGTGGGCCTTGGCCTGCTGATGATCGGGCTGGGCCTGTGGGGCGGCTGGCTGCTCTGGCGCACGCGCGGACCGGAATACAGCCGGCCCTTCCTGTGGGCCGCGGTGGCCATGGGACCGGCCGGCTTCGTGGCGGTGATCTCGGGCTGGATCGTCGCCGAGGTGGGCCGCCAGCCCTACACGATCTATGGAATCCTGCGCACCGCCGACGCCGTCTCGCCGGTGGGCGCGGGACAGGTCTCGGCCTCGCTGCTGGCGTTCATGATCATCTACGCGGTGATCTTCAGCGTCGGCGTCCTCTACATCCTGCGGCTGATCGGCGAGGGACCCGAGACCCCGCCGTCGGAGACCGATGAGCCGCCCGGCAACCCGCTGGCCGCCGGGACGAAGGGAGCCGCATCATGACCCTCGACCTGCCGCTCGTCTGGGCCGGGATCATCGCCACGGCCGTGCTGCTCTATGTGCTGCTGGACGGGTTCGACCTGGGCATCGGTATCCTGTTCCCATTCGCCGCCTCGCCCGCCGAGCGCGACGTGATGATGGAGTCCATCGCGCCCGTCTGGGACGGCAACGAGACCTGGCTGGTCCTGGGCGGCGGCGGGTTGTTCGCCGCCTTTCCCTTCGCCTACGCGGCCCTGATGCCGGCCCTGTATCTACCGATCATCCTGATGCTATTGGCGCTGATCCTGCGGGGCGTCGCCTTCGAGTTCCGCCACCATGGCCGGGCCCGCGGCAAGGCGTTCTGGACCGCCGCCTTCGCAGGCGGCTCCATCGCCGCCACCCTGGCCCAGGGGCTGGTGCTGGGCGGCTTCATCCAGGGCGTGAAGCTGGACGGCAAGGGCTTCGCGGGTGGGCCGTTCGACTGGCTGACGCCCTACAGCCTGCTGGTGGCCGTGGGCCTGCTGGCCGGTTACGCCCTGCTGGGCGCCACCTATCTGATCTGGCGCACCGAAGGGCCATTGCAGGTGCGGGCGCGCCGCTGGGGCTGGATCGCGGGCGGCGCCACGGCGGCGCTGCTGGCGGTGGTCAGCGTGGCGACGCTGTACGTCCACCCGCGCATCGCCGTCCGCTGGGGCTTCGACGGCGACGCGTTCCACCTGCCGACGCTCCTGCCCCTGCTGCCCATTCCGCTGCTGGGCCTGATCGGCCTGGGCGTCGTGGTGCTGGGCCTGCGGCGGGCGCATCAGGCGACGTCGCTGCTCGGCGCCTATCTGGTGTTCCTGTCGGGCTACATCGGCCTGGCGGTGGGTTTCTTCCCCAACATCGTGCCCTACGACCTGGACTTCCGGGACGCGGCCAACGCCGACAACGCCCTCAGCCTGATGCTGGTCGGCGTCGCCATCCTGCTGCCGGCGATCCTGGGCTACACGATCTGGGTCTACTGGCTGTTCCGCGGCAAGGTGGGGGGCAATGCGGGATATCATTGAACGGCCGCCCGACCCGGGCGACGCGCTGCCGCCGCTGTGGAAGCGGCTGGCCTGGTTCGCCGGACTGGCGGTCACCGGCGCGGCCTCGTGCGCGGTCATTGCCTATGCGCTGCGGTTGCTGCTGCGCTGAGCCCAGGGGCGTGTATGTAGGGCCATGGCCCCACCGCTTTGCCGCCTCTACCTGATCACCCCGCCCCGACTGGACGACCTCGCCGCCTTCGGCCACGTGCTGGCCCACGCCCTGGACGCCGGCGACGTGGCCGCGCTGCAGATCCGGCTGAAGGACGTCCCCGACGAGATCATCGCCGCCGCCGTTGACGTGCTCATGCCGATCGCCCAGGCGCGCGGCGTGGCGGTGATCCTCAACGACCGGCCCGACCTCGCGGCGAAGCTGGGCTGCGACGGCGTCCACATCGGCCAGGACGACATGCCGCTGGCCGAGGCGCGCCGGATCATGGGGCCGGACGCCATGATCGGCGTCACCTGTCACGACAGCCTGCATCTCGCCATGGAAGCGGCCGAGGGCGGGGCGGACTATGTGGCCTTCGGCGCCTTCTTCCCGACCACCACCAAGGACGCGCCCACCCGCGCCGACCCCGCGCTGCTGACGGGCTGGCAGGCGGACATGGTCATCCCCTGCGTGGCCATCGGCGGCATCACGGCGCAGAACGCCCGCGGCCTAGCCGCCGCCGGCGCGGACTTCCTGGCGGTCTCGGCCGGGGTCTGGAGCCATGGCGACGGCCCCGCCGCGGCCGTGAGGGCCATCAACGCCGAGATCGCCGCGGGCGTCGCCGAGCGCTGAGACGGGGCCCTAAGGGGCCAGCTTGTAGCCGCCCTGCTCGGTCAGCAGCAGGCGCGCATTCGCCGGATCGGGCTCGATCTTCTGGCGCAGGCGATAGACGTGGGTTTCCAGCGTGTGGGTGGTGACGCCGGCGTTGTAGCCCCAGACCTCGGCCAGCAGCTCCTCGCGCGTCACGGCCTTCTCGCCGGCGCGGTAAAGGTACTTCAGGATGTTGGTCTCTTTCTCGGTGAGCCGGATCTTCTTGCCCTTCTCGTCCACCAGCATCTTGGCGGCCGGGCGGAACTCGTAGGCCCCCAGGCGGAAGATCGCCCCCTCGGAGTGCTCGTAGTCGCGGAGCTGGGCGCGGATGCGGGCCAGCAGCACGGCGAACTTGTACGGCTTGGTGACGTAGTCGTTGGCGCCGCTCTCCAGCCCCAGGACCGTATCGTCATCGGTGGACGCCGCGGTCAGCATGATCACCGGCGTGGTCACCCCGTCCTCGCGCATGCGCTTGCACGCCTCGCGGCCGTCCATGTCCGGAAGGTCGACGTCCAGCAGGATCAGGTCGGGCTTTGCGTCCCTCGCCTGGCGGATCCCCTCGCCCGCGGTCTCGGCTTCGACGGTGTCGAAGGCCTCGGCCTGGAGCTGTTCGGCGATCGCCCCGCGAAGGTCCTGGTCGTCGTCGACGATGAGGAGGGTCTTGCGTTGAGCCATGAGCGGCAACAAACACCATGTGAGCGGTTCGCGGCAAAGGGTTTCGAGGTTCCGTTGATCTTCGTAGCGACATCCGACGGCTGGCTGGACATCGGGGAGCGCAAGGTGCGCTGCGCCCTTGGCCCTGCCGGCGTGGTCCCGGCGGCGGCCAAGCGCGAGGGCGACGGCGCCTCGCCGGCGGGGGTCTGGCCGATCCGCGAAGTGATCTACCGCCCCGACCGGGGGCCGCCGCCGGCGTGCGAGCTGCGGGTGCGCGCCATGACCGAGGACGACGGCTGGTGCGACGACCCGGCGGACCCGGAATACAATCGTCCGGTCAAGCTGCCCTACCCGGCCAGCGCCGAGCGGCTTTGGCGCGAGGACGGGGTCTATGACATCGTCGTGATCCTGGGCCACAACGACGATCCCCCGGTCCCGGGCCTGGGCTCGGCGATCTTCCTGCACATCTGCAAACCCGGCTATCCGCCCACCGAGGGCTGCGTGGCGGTGATGCGGAGCGACCTGGAAGAGCTGCTGGACACCGCCCGGGCGGGCGACGCGGTGGAGATCCGCGCCGCATGACCCATCCGCCCGCCCGCCAGACCGTCCAGCCAGGCGCACTGCCACGGCATCGCCATGCGGAGGGCTATGTCGCGGTGGTGATCGCCGGGGGCTACGAGGAGGCGGGCGACGCCGGGCGGCGACGGGTCTCCGCCGGCGACGTGGTGGTCCATCGCCCCTGGGAGGCGCATCTCAACCGCACGCCCGCGGCCGGCGCCCAGGTGCTGAACCTGCCAATGCCCGCGGACGGGCTCGCCGCCTTCGGACGGATCGACGACATAGACGCCCTGGTCCGGCTGGCCCCGCGCGACCCCGCCGAGGCCTCGGAGCGCCTGTGGGGGATGTTCCGCCCGGCCCCGACGCGGGCGGCGGACTGGCCCGACCTCCTGGCCGAGGCCCTGGCCGGCGGCGACGCGGACAGCCTGGGCGGTTGGGCCGCGCGCCTCGGATTGTCGCCCGAGCACCTGTCGCGCGGTTTCCGCCAGGTGTTCGGCGTCACCCCGCATCGCTTCCGCTGGGAGGCCCGCAACCGGGCCGCGCTGCGCGACCTGACCCTCACCGCCACGCCCCTGGCCGAACTGGCTCTGGCGCACGGCTTCGCCGACCAGGCCCATCTGACCCGCAGCCTGCGAGCCTTCTCCGGCCGGACCCCGGGCGCCTGGCGCACATCAAATCGGTTCAAGACGCCGGCCTGACGCTCGGCCACCTAAGGGCCATGAACCGACGCCAGCTCCTCGCCGCCGTGGCGGCCGCCGCCCTGCCCGTTCCCGCGCTCGCCGCCATCCGCACCCAGTGGAAGGTCCGGGGCTCCGAAGGCTTTGACGCCCTCTGCTTCCTGGGTCCGCTTTCGGGCAAGCCGCTCTACACCCGCTACTACGAGGCCGAGCTCGCCGAGTTCCGGCCGAAGTTCGCGGCCCAGGCCCAAGCCGCCCTGGATCGGCTGCAGAAGCGGGCGGACGCCAGCGGCTCGCTGCTGGCGCCCGGCCTCTGCACCATGCTCTCCGCCGCGCCAGACGCGACCCTGGACGAGGTGATCCTGGCGGTCCGCGAGGCCGAGACCCGGGTCATGCCGGCCTACAGGGCCAGTCCTTATTGGGATCAGGAGAGCTGGAACGCGTTCCTCGGTGGGCGCGCCGACCTGCTGGCGGTGCTGACCGGCCTCCGCGACGCCGGGTTCCCCGACTTCCGCCGGCGCTTCATCGCGGCCAAGCTTGATCCCAAGATCGCGGCCCTGTCCGCACGCCTTGCGACGCTCGACGTGATCGCCGAGCAGGAGCGGCTGATCGGCCGCCAGCTCGAGCCCGGCATCGAGATCGTCCTCCTGTGGTTCTCCAAGCCGCACGGCGTCCGCATCCAGGGCCAGCGGTTCCTGAGCCACGTGGACTATCCCGACGAACTGACCATCCGCATCGCCGGCCATGAGATCCTGCACCCGCCGTTCCCGATGGAAGGGCCCACCGCCAAGGCCGCTCTCGCGACGCTGGAGCGCGACCCGCTGATGGTCCGCATCGTCAAGGAGCACGACCCCTCATTCGGCTACACCACGATGGAGGGCGTCCTCAACGAGGACACGGTCCAGGCCTTGGATCAGATCATCGCCGAGCGGCTGGGTGTCTCCGTGCCGCCCGCAAAGCGCTGGAACCAGGCCGACGACGGCATGCATGTCCTGGCGGCGGGCCTCTACGGCATCCTCAAGGTCGAGGGCTACGACCGCACCGGCGGGAACATCGAGGCCTGGATGGCGGCGGCGGTGAAGGCGGGCAAGCTGGCTCCGGCGTCCCTGCACGCCGCGGCGTCGAAGGTGCTGGGCGTCCCCGCGGACCAGCTGTGGCCGCGGGCGAAGCCCGCCGCTTAGCCGGCGTCCGTGTCGTGGTCCGGGTGTTGGTGGGACACGACCTGGGCCTGGTAGGCGGCGGTCTTGGCCTGGGCCTCCGGCGACGGCGTCCGCAGCGAGCCCAGCTCATCGACCCAGGGCAACTTGGCGTCGAGCCCGATCTGGATCGTCGGCTTGATCTCGCTCGGGTCGTCGAAGGCGCCGATGGTGATGTCGAAGAAGCCCGCGCCCTCGAAGGTGAGCTGGGTCCCGCAGTCGCCGCAGAAGCCGCGGCTGACGAGGTTGGAGCTGGCGAACAGCTTCCGCTGCCCCCGGGTCCAGGTGACCTGCTCGGGCTTCATCGAGACATAGGGGCCGTAGAACGACCCGAACGCCTTCTGGCACATGCGGCAGTGGCAGATGCTGGCGCGGCCCAGCTCGCCCTCGACGCGGAAGCGAACCGCCCCGCACTGGCATCCGCCCGACCGGCTCCTCACGGCCGGCGACGTCATGTGTCGTGGTCCGGGTGCTGCAGGCTGACGATGCTGGCGAGGTGCGCGGCGGCCCGGGGCTCGGTCGGCTCGTGGGTGGGCAGGTCCGCCAGGGTGGCGACGCACGGCAGCTTGCTCTCGCTGCCCAGTTGCTCGGTCAGCGTCACGGCGGCCGGTTCGTCCAGCGCTCCGATCGCCACCCCGACCAGGCCTGCGACATGCTCCCAGGTCAGCGGCGTGCCACACGCGGCGCAGAAGCCGCGCCAGACCTTGTTGGAGCTCTGGAAGCGCTTGCGCTCGCCGCGTGTCCATACGAGGCCGTCCACGCCGACATAGGGGCCGAAGAGCCCGCCCGTGGCCTTCTGGCACATGCGGCAGTGGCAGATGCTGGCCTCGCCCAGGGCGTCCGCCCGGAAGCGGACGGCGCCGCACTGACAGCCGCCGGTGACGCTCATGCCGCCGCCGCCTCCGGAACGATCGCCGTCAGGCGCCTGCCGTCATGACCGGTGACGCGCAGCGCCGCGACCTGGCCCACCTCGGCTTCGCCGGTGAAGGTGATCTCGGTGAAGTCCTCCGCCCGCGCCACGCCCGGCCGTTCGACCAGGCCCGACAGGGTCCGGCCCGCCTGGCGCGCCAGATGCCGGGCCAGGCCCGCCTCGCCCGCCGCCCGCAGTCGCGCGGCGCGCGCCTTGACCACGTCGCGCTTCACGGCCGGCATCCGCGCCGCAGGGGTGCCGGGGCGCGGGCTGAACGGGAAGACGTGCAGGAACGCCAGCTCCGCCTCCTCGATCAGCTTCAGCGTGTTCTCGAACATCTCGTCGGTCTCGGTCGGGAAACCGGCGATCAGGTCGGCGCCGAACGCCGTGTCGGGCCTGACCGCGCGAACTTCGGCCACCAGCTTCAGCGCGTCGGCTCGGCTGTGGCGGCGCTTCATGCGCTTGAGGATCATGTCGTCGCCGGCCTGCAGCGACAGGTGCAGGTAGGGCATCAGCCTGGGCTCGGTGGCCAGGCAGCGCATCAGGTCCGGGTCGATCTCGGCCGCGTCGATCGACGACAGTCTAAGCCGGGGCAGCTCGGGGACCAGTTTCAGGATCCGCGCCACGAGCTGGCCCAGGGTGGGCTGGCCCGGCAGGTCGGCGCCCCAGCTGGTCACGTCCACGCCGGTCAGCACCACCTCGCGGTAGCCCTCGGCGGCCAGCCGCCGGACCTGTTCCACCACCTCGCCCGCCGCCGCCGAGCGCGAGTTCCCGCGGCCGTAGGGGATGATGCAGAAGGTGCAGCGGTGGTCGCAGCCGTTCTGGACCTCCACATAGGCCCGCGCCCGGTCCTTCAGCCCGTCGATCAGGTGCCCGGCGGTCTCGCGAACGCTCATGATATCGTTGACGCGCACCCGCATCGGTTCGGCTTGCGGCGCATAGGCGCCGGCCTGGCTCTTCTCGGCGTTGCCCAGGACGAGATCGACCTCGGCCATGGCGGCGAAGGCGGCGGGGTCGATCTGGGCGGCGCAGCCGGTGACGATAAGCTTGGCGCCGGGCCGCTCGCGCCGCGCCTTGCGGATCGCCTGGCGGGCCTGGCGCACGGCCTCGTTGGTGACGGCGCAGGTGTTGAAGACGATGGCGTCGGACAGGCCGTCCTCCGCGGCGCGCTTGCGGATGACCTCGCTCTCGTAGGCGTTCAGCCGGCAGCCGAACGTCACGATGTCGACGTCGTTCGTCGCGGTCGTGGCGTCAGGGTCGGCGGCCGACACGGGTCTTGTCCTTCGCGTAGACGGTCTTCAGCGCCACCGCGCAGATGTCCCGGCCGGGCACGGGGCCCTTGATGCGGGAGTCCGCGGCGTTGTCGCGGTTGTCGCCCATCAGATACCACGAACCGACGGCCAGCGTCGTGGCGGCCACGTCATCAACCTCGCCGTCCGGTCCCAAGTCGTAGATCCGGTGGCGCACGCCGTTCGGGAGCGTCTCCTCGAACTCGGTGACCCGGAGGGGTGTGTTGGGCATGGCGACCGAGCCCAGCGGACGCCGCGCCAGCGGGCTTCCGTCGATCGTCAGCAGGCCGCCCCGCATCGCCACCGTCTGGCCAGGACCGGCCACGATGCGGTGCATGTAGGGGGCCGCGGTGTCGGGACGGCGGAAGACGACCACGTCGCCCACCTTCATGTCGGTCCGGCCGCAGTTCGCCCGCGCGCCCTCGACCATGACGATATCGCCCTGCTTGAGCGTCGGCTCCATCGAGGAAGACGACATGACGTAGGTCGGGTGCGGGCCATAGGCGCTGAACAGCATGTTGGCGACGAACAGCAGGACCCAGGGCGCGATGTAGAGCAGCGCCAGCTTGCTGGGCCGCCCGCCGCGGGGCCGGGCGCGCCACGCCAGCCAGGCGGCATGCAGGCCGAAAGCCAAGGCCGCGACCCCGGCGCCGATCAGCACCCCGTCCAGGCCATAGGCATAGACCCCCGGCGGCGAGGCCAGCGTCCATTCGGTCACGACGACCGCCCCCGCCATTACTCCGACCACCGTCACGGCGACCATCTTCCACGCGCCGGCGTAGGCGTAGCCCACGGGCGGGAAGAGGGCGTTCAGGATCAGGGCGATCCACCAGCGGCGTGGCCGCGGGGCATAGGTCTCGGTCAAGGCAACTCGCCCATGAAGTCGACCGCCGCCGGGCCCGTCATGATCACGTGGCCGTCGTCGCGCCACTCCACATGCAGCTCGCCGCCATCCAGCTCCAGGGTGGCGTACCGGCCGACGAGGTCACGGCGCGAGGCCGCCACCAGGGCCGCGCAGGCGCCGGTGCCGCAGGCCTTGGTGAGGCCCGCGCCGCGCTCCCAGACGCGCAGGCGGATGTAGTCGCGCTCGACGATCTGGGCGAAGCCCACGTTCACATGCTCCGGAAACAGAGGGTGCTTTTCCACCACGGGCCCGATCTTGGCGATCGGCACGGCCTCCACGTCGGGGACGAAGAAGACCACGTGCGGGTTGCCCATGGAGACGCAGCCCGGAGGCGCCATCAGCGAGGCGTGGTCGTAGAGCGCCACGTCCAGGGCGGCGGTGTCGTGCTCGGCGGCGAGCGGGATGTCCTGCCAGCCCAGGCCGGGTTCGCCCATGTCCACGCTGACCAGTCGGTCGCCCGCGCGGGTGGCGACCAGGCGGCCGGCCTTGGTCTCGATCACCGCCTCGTCCGCGCCCGACGCCTGCATCAACAGCCAGCCGACACAGCGCGTGCCGTTGCCGCAGGCCGAGACCTCCTCGCCGTCGGCGTTCCAGAACCGCACCTTGGCGTCGGCGCCGTCCGCCTTCTCCACCACGATCAGCTGGTCGCAGCCCACGCCGCTCTTGCGGTCCGCGATCGCGCGCACCTCTTCGGCGGTCGGCGAAAAGGGCGCGGTGCGGGTCTCGATCACGACGAAGTCGTTGCCGAGCCCGTTCATCTTCAGGAATGGACGGCTCATGGGGGCCGCATATAGGCGAGAACCGCCCGGGAATCACGCCGCCGGGCGGTTTCGCCGGCCCAAGGGCTCGAACGTCGCCTTCGCGCGGGCGAACCGGGCCTCCATGTCCTTCATCACCTCGGGATGCAAGCTGGCGAGGTTGTATTCCTCCGACGGGTCGTCGCGGACGTCGAACAGCCCCGCCCCGCGCACGACGGTCAGGGGATACTCGCCGCCGCGATAGTAGCTGCGACCGACGTACTTCCAGCGGTCGGTGCGGATGGCGGCCACCAGCTCATTGTTGAACAGCACCAGCTCGTTATGGGGGCTCTTGGCGCCGCGGGTCAGCACGCCGGTGAGGTCGCGCCCGTCGATCTCGGTCTGCGGCAGGGGCTTGCCGGCCATGGCCAGCAGCGTCGGCAGGATGTCGATATTCATGGCGATCTCGCGGCTCACCTTCCCGGCTGGGATTCCAGGGCCGCGGGCGATGAACGGCACGCGATAGCCGCCGTCCCAGCCCGAACCGCCCTTGCGGTCGCGCAAGGGACCGCTGGAGCCCTCGAACCACGGGCCGTTGTCGGACGTCACGATCACCAGGGTGTCTCGGTCCAGCGACAGCCGCTTCAGGTGCTCCATCAGGCGGCCGACCTGGATGTCCACCTCCTCGACCACGTCGCCATAGGCCGCGGCCTTGGAGTGGCCGGCATGGTCCGGGTGCGGGAACAGGGCCAGGTGGGGCGCGGTGAGCGCCATCATCAGGAAGAACGGCTTGTCCCGGTTGTCCTCGACGAACCGGCGGCCGCGGTCGAAGAACCGCTCGGTGAGCTTCGGGAAGTCCACGTCTTCCCGCGTCAGCTCCACGCCCGGCGCCGACTCGTAGAGGCCGAGCGGCTTCATGTCGTGGCTGTAGGGCAGGCCGAAGAACAGGTCGAAGCCCTGCACCGTCGGCGGCCAGTAGGGCTTCACGTGGCCCAGGTGCCACTTGCCGACCAGGGCGGTGGCGTACTCGGGCCTGAGCGCCTCGGCGATGGTGATCTCGGAGAGCGGCAGCCCGTTGGTGTCCGGCGGCTGGATCACCTGGTGGCCCAGGCCGGTGCGGATCGGATAGCGCCCGGTGAACAGGCCCGCCCGTGAGGGCGTGCAGATGTTGGCCGAGGCGTAGAAGTCGGTCATCCGCAGGCCCTGGCGCGCCAGGCGGTCCAGGTTGGGCGTGGCGATCAGGCGCGAGCCCTGGACCCCGAGGTCGCCGTAGCCGAGGTCATCGGCCAGCACGACGATGATGTTGGGCGACCGCCGCGCCGGCGCCGCCCGCGCCGCGCCCGCCGCCGCCAGGGCGCCCAGGCCCGCCAGCACATTTCGCCGCTGCGGCGCAAATCCGGTGCGCATCGCGCTTCCCCCACCTTTTCGATGGAGCGTGGCGGCGTCTGGCGGACCTGTCGAGGGCTCAGCTGCGCTCGATGGCGGCGGCGGTGTCGTCGATCATGTTGACGATACGGTCGAGTTCGTCCGGGCTTACGGGCCGGCTCATCCGGTTCTTCAGCGCCATGCCCAGGTTCACCATCGCCCGGCCGATGCGCGGGCGGCCGGGGCCGGCGCTCCGGGAGGCCTCGTCCATCTTGGCGAACACAGCCTCGACGCCGGGGCGGTTGCGGTCCAGCTCGGCCTTGCCCTCGGGTGTGATCTCGAAGTGCTTGCGGCCGGCCTCGCCCTCCGCCTGGCGGATCATGCCCTCGTCCTCGAGCATGGCCAGGGTCGGATAGACCACGCCCGGGGACGGCCGATAGGCGCCGCCGGTGCGCTCCTCCAGCGCCTTGATCAGCTCGTAGCCGTGGCGGGCCTGCTCCTCGAGCAGCGCCAGGAGGACGAACCGCAGGTCGCCGTGGCCGAAGAACCGGCCGCCTCGGCCGCCGCGGTGCTCGCGGCCTTCGCCGTGATGGCCCATGCGGCCGCCCCAGCCGTGCCGACCGCGATGCAGGCCGCGTTCGTGGAAGTGTCTGTGCATTGGTATTCAGATCCTATTTCGATATGTCTAAATCTTAGATACATCGAAACCTAAGAGGACCGCAAGCATTTTTCGATACAGTCTAAATGCGGACGGTTTCGGTCCCGCCCACGCCCGCCATCTCGGCCGCCACGCGCCTTGCCGCGGCCTGCGGATCGTTCGCGGCCGTGATCGGGCGGCCGCAGACGATGTGGCTGGCGCCGGCCTCCAGGGCCTCGGAGGGGGTGGCCGCGCGCGCCTGGTCGTTCTTGGCGGACCAGTCGGGCCGGACACCCGGGGTCACCACCAGGAAGTCCTTGCCGCCAAGCTTGCGGGCCAGCTCCGCCTCGTGCGGGCTGGCGATCACGCCGTCGCAGCCGGTGGCGATGGCCTGATGGATGCGGCGCTCGACCAGGGCGCGGGCGCTCTCGTGATAGCCGGTCTCGATCAGGTCCTCGTCGGTCAGGCTGGTCAGCACGGTCACCGCCAGGATCTTCAGGTTGGAGGCGCCCTTGCCGCGAACCGCCGAGGCCATGACCTGGGGCTCGCCGTGGACGGTGAGGAAGTCGCAGCCCGAGCCGGCCAGCACCGCGGCGGCCCGCTGCACCGTGGTGCCGATGTCGTGCAGCTTCCAGTCCAGGAACACCTGCTTGCCGGAGCCTTTGAGCTCCCGGGCCAGGGTCATGCCCTCGCCGCCCGCGAACAGCTCCAGCCCCACCTTGTAGAAGGAGACCGCGTCGCCCAGCGCCTCGACCATGGCGCGGGCCTCGTCCACCGAGGGCAGGTCCAGGGGGATGATCAGGCGCGGATCGGCCTTTACGGCAGGTTGCGCGAGCGTGTCTGCGGCGACCATGACATGGGCTCCGGTTGGGGCGGGGTGTTCCGCCGTCATCGATTTGGGCTAAGACCCTGACATGAGCCAGGCCGAGTTCGCGGTCAACTTCTTCGTCGCCCTCTTCGCCCTCCTTGATCCGGTAGGGAACGTCCCGCTGTTCGCGGCGGCGACCGCGGGCGCGAAATCGCGCGATCGCGCCTGGATCGCGCTCTACATCTCGCTGTTCGTCCTGGGCTTCCTGACCTTCTTCTACTTCTCCGGCCTGAGCCTGCTGGAGTTCTTCGGCATCTCGTTGCCGGCGTTCCGGATCGCGGGTGGGATCATCCTGTTCCTGCTGGGGCTCGAGATGGCCCGCGACGACTTCACCGCCACCTATGCCGAGGCGGCGGAGGCCCCGGTCGCGTCGGGCCGCGCCTATGTCCGCAAGCGCTTCGAGCGGATGATCGTGCCGTTCGCGATGCCGCTGCTGATCGGGCCGGGCGCGATTTCCAGCGTCGTGATCTACGCCAGCCAGGCGCGGCAGTTCGGAATGCAGGGCGCGCTGATCGGCGTGGGCGTGATCGGCGCCGTGGCGCTGGCCACCCTGCTCGCCTTCCTGGCGACGCCGATCATCACCAGGATCCTGGGCCGCATCGGCCTGACCATCGTGGTCCGCGTCCTGGGCCTGATCCTCTGCGCGCTCGCGATCCAGTTCATCCTGGCCGGCTTCGCCGAGAGCACCACGGGCTTCATCCGCCCCGGGGTGGCCAACCCCTACGGGCACTAGGTCCCCCGCGGGACCGCACGGCTGAGGGGTCCGCCCGAGCTTGCGAGCGGCCCCCCGGTCGGCCTGCGCCGACAGCTCGCCGACAGAGAGCGGCAGGCCTCAGTGCAGGATCTTCTCCTCGACGGTCGGCTTCTTGCGCCTCGCCAGCATATTCAGGGTCTCGACGCCGGCGGAGAAGGCCATGGCGGCGTAGATGTAGCCCTTGGGCACGTGGACGCCGAAACCGTCCGCGATCAGTACGGCGCCGATCATCAGCAGGAAGCCCAGGGCCAGCATCACCACGGTCGGATTGTTGTTGATGAAGTTGGCCAGCGGGTCGGCGGCCACCAGCATGACGCCCACGGTGATGACCACGGCGGTGATCATGATCGGCAGGTGGTCGGTCATGCCCACCGCCGTCAGGATCGAGTCGATCGAGAACACCAGGTCCAGGAGGATGATCTGGAAGATCGCGGCGCCGACGTTGGTGATCATCTTGCCTTTGGTGTCCATGACGCCGTGGCCGTCGCCCGGCTCCATCTTCTCGTGGATCTCGGTAGTGGCCTTCCACACCAGGAACAGGCCGCCGGCGATCAGGATCAGGTCGCGCCAGGAGAACGCCAGCTCGAACATCGGTTCGCCGTGCTCGCCGAGCGGAGCCTGGAAGGGTAGCGAGAACACCGGCTGGGTCAGGCCGACGATGAACGCAAGGGTCGAAAGCAGGGCCAGGCGCATGATCAGGGCCAGCGCGATGCCGATCCGGCGGGTGCGCGCCCGCTGATGCTCCGGCAGCTTGTTGGAGAGGATCGAGATGAAGATCAGATTGTCGATGCCGAGCACCACCTCCATGACGATCAGGGTGATGAGCGCGGCCCAGGCGGCGGGGTCGCTGATCAGCGCGGCGATATCCATCAGTTCCTCCGGCGGGTTGCGTACGTGCATCTAGTCGGCGCGTACGCGTATGGCTAGCGCATGGCGCGCTTTTCTACAGCGCTGCTTTTTTGTGCATATAACCGGCGCTCACGGGCTCGTGAACGCTTGATTTCTCCTCTTAGGCGAGTCTTGCCGAACCGCTGCGGCCCGGAGCCGAGCTCTTGTTTCGGCTTGTTTCGGACGCGTGACGAGAAGAATAGAAAAAATTACAAGAGATTAAGGAGGGGGGCGAATTCAAGTTAACAGCAGCTCAAATACGAGATGTTCCGCAGGTGTGCCGCAATAGTTTTCTTGAGGCCGGTATTTTGATTGGATGATTGCTGGGATCATCTGGCAATTTCGAACGCGCGTTGGGGTTCATGCCTGAGCGGAGCTGTGGATAAACCGCCCGCGACATCCCGCCACGCGGCGTAAACCCTCTTTTCACTCAAGACGGATACGGTTACCCCTTCACTCGTAGTGTCGGGGAGTTCACCGAAGATGCTGAAACGGACGCGGGCCCTCCTGGGTTCCCTGGCCGCCGCGGCCTTCGTCGCGTTCACGCCCGCCGGGGCGGTCGCCGACACCTATTGGCAGTGTGTGCCGTTCGCACGCCTGATTTCCGGGATCCAGATCTGGGGCGACGCCTGGACCTGGTGGAACCAGGCCTCGGGCAAATACGAGACCGGATTCCAGCCGCGCGCCGGCGCGGTCCTCTGCTTCAAGCCCACCGCTCGCATGCGCCTTGGCCACGTCGCCGTGGTCAGCCAGGTGCTGACCGACCGCGTCGTCCAGATCACCCACGCCAACTGGAGCCCGATCGGCGGCTCGCGCGGCAAGGTCGAGAAGGACGTCACCGTCATCGACGTCTCGCCCTCCGGCGACTGGAGCCAGGTCAAGGTCTGGTACGATCCGAACCGCGACCTCGGCGGCTCGACCTATTCCACGCACGGCTTCATCTATCCGGACATGAGCGCCCGGGTCATGGCCGCCTCGGGCATGTCCAAGGTCCAGAACGGCGCCATCGCCGTGGCGCAGTCGGCCGCCTCGCAGATGGCCGGCGCCGTCCGCCCGGGCCAGGGCGCGCTCAGCGTGCTGAGCCAGGCCGCCGATTCCACCGACCGTATCGCGGCCCTGATCGCCGCGGCCACGGGCGGCGGCGGCGACACCCCCGCCCCCAAGTAGCCCGACCCGGTTGACGCTCCTCCCGACGCACCCTCACAAGGTGCGGACGGAGGCGCGGCCATGCTCAATGTCCTTCGGCGCGGGCAGCGCGCCGCCCAGTTAGAACAGGTGGGCGAAGGCTGGCGGCCAGGGGCCGAGGTCCTTTGGATCGACCTTCTGAAGCCCACGCGAGATGAGGAGTTGGCCGTCGAGGCCGCCCTCGGGCTGCAGCTTCCCACCGTCGAGGAGATGCAGGCGCTAGAGCCCTCCAGCCGCCTGTATCAGGAATGCGGCGGCACCTTCATGACCGCCACACTGCTCGCGCACAGTCATGAGGAGGCCCACCACGCCACGCCCGTGACCTTCGTGCTCGCCAAGGGGCTTCTGGTCACCCTTCGCTATGAAACACTCCGGGCGTTCTCGGTGTTCGCCGAGCGCGCGCCGGACAGCGACCTGAAAAGTGGCACAGCCACGCTGCTCGCCCTTATGGACGCGATCGTCGAGCGGCTGGCCAAGACCCTGGACGACATGGGCGACAAGGTGGAGCTGGCCTCCAAGGCGATCTTCAACCGACCCAAGGCGGGAAACTTCCGCCCGCTGCTGACCGACCTGGCCCAGGCCCAGTCCGTGACCTCCTTCACCCGCAACAGCCTGGTCAGCCTGGCCCGCACCCTGGGCTACGCCAGCCTGGCGACCGAGATCTCCGGCGACCCCGAGTGCCGGGCTCACCTGGAAGCCCTGCAGCGCGACGTCCAATCGCTGACCGAGCACGCCGGCCACCAGTCCTCGCATATCGCGTTCCTGCTGGACGCGGCCCTGGGGCTGATCAACATCGAACAGAACGGGATCATCAAGTTCTTCTCGGTCGTGGCGGTGGTGTTCATGCCGCCGACGCTGATCGCCTCGATCTACGGGATGAATTTCGATGTCCTGCCCGAGCTGCACTGGGTAGCCGGATACCCCATGGCGCTGGGGATGATGGTCGTCGCCGCGGCCCTGCCGGTGCTCTGGTTCAAGAAGCGCGGGTGGCTCTAAGCTTCACCACGGAAAGTTGCGTTCAAGGTTCGCTTAAGGCTGTAGCGCAACCCATCCTTAAAGACGTCCGCGCCATGGTGAACGCGGATCCACATGTCGACTCAACCGCAACAGCACCATACGGCGCTTGACGCCCACGCCCTGCGGGAGGCGCTCGACGCCCATCAGCGCTATCTGGCGGGCCGGGCCGGCGGCCGGCGGCTGAACCTCACCTATGCCGACCTGGCCAACTGCAGCCTCGAAGGCGTGGACCTGCGCGACGCCGACCTCACGGGCGCCAAGCTGTCAGGCTCGACCCTGGCGCGGGCCAACCTGAGCCGCGCGATCCTGTTCGGCGCGGACCTGCGCGAAGCCGACATGCGGCACGTGAACCTGAAGCGCGCCGACCTGCGCGGCGCCTGCATGCGGGGGGCGAATCTGGCCGGCGCCGAACTGGCGGGCTGCGACCTGCGTGAGGGCCGCATCGCGCTGCAGGACAAGTTGGACGGCTTCCGCATCCTGCGCCACGAGCACCGGCCCGGCGAGCTGAACTACGCCGTGCTGTCGGGCGCCAATCTGGCGGGCGCCCAGATGAGCGGCGCGGTCGCCATGACCAGCGACTTCACCGACGCGAACCTCTCGGGCGCGATCCTGACGGGCGCCAAGCTGATGCGCGCGGTGCTGGACGGCGCCGACCTGTCGGGCGCGGACCTGGGCGGAGCCGACCTTTCGGGCGCCTCGATGAAGCGCTGCGTGCTGACCAATGTGAACCTCAGCCAGGCCCGACTGGACGACTGCGACCTGACCGACGTGCTGCGCGCGCCGCCCCCGATCTTCTACATCGACGACAAGTCGCTGGGCGAGGTCATGGCCGAGCACGAGCAGTTCTGCGACACCGCCGGCCGCAAGGGCCAGGTTTTGAAGATGACCGAAGTCGACTTCCGGCCGATGAAGAGCCTGAAGAAGCGGCGGCTGTCCGGCCTGTCAGCCCCCCGGTCGATCTTTTTCGGTATGGACCTGGAGGGCGTCCAGCTTCAAGGCGCGGACCTCACGGGCTGCGATCTCCGCGGCGCCAACCTGCGCGAGGCCGACCTGCGCGGCGCCCGCTTCACCGACGCCCAGCTGGCCCGGGCCGACATGCGCGGCGCCAAGATGGGTCCGCTGGCGATCGGCGATTCCCGCTTCGTGCGCACCGACTTCAGCCGCGCCTCGCTGCGCGGGGCCGACCTGCGCGGCGCCCACGCGCCCCGCGCCCGCTTCCTCGAAGCCCAGATGGACGGCGCCCGCATCGCCGGCTGCGACCTCACGGGCGCCGAACTGGAAATCTAGACGACTCCAATTGCTCCCCCGTGAGGGGAGCTGTCGGCGAATGCCGACTGAGGGGCCCCTCAACCGCTTTTTGAGCGGACCCCCTCCACCGCTTCGCGGTTCCCCTCCCCTGACGGGGGAGGAACTCTAGGCTCACATTCCTTTGCGCAGCGGGGCTAGGTCCGGGAAGTCGCCGTCGCGCTTCTCGGCCTTGGCCTTGAAAGCCTCGGCCATGTGGGGGCCGGAGAACATCGCGGTCTGCCAGACGGCGATATAGTCCAGGCCGTCCTTGATGGTGTGGTCGCGGGCGTAGTTGATCATCACCTTCGAGCCGGTGACCGCCAGCGGCGCCTTGCCGGCGATCTCGCGGGCGGTGGCGAGTGCGTGGTCGACCACCTGCTCGTGGGTGTCGAACACCTCGTTGACCAGGCCGATCTCGCGGGCGCGGTGGGCCGGCAGCCTGCGGCCGGTATAGGCCAGTTCGCGCACCCAGCCCTCCGGGATCAGCTTGCACAGGCGCGGGAAGGTGCCCACGTCGGCCGTCATCCCGATGTTGATCTCCTGGATCACGAAGAAGGCGTCGGCGGTGCAGTAGCGGATGTCGCAGGCGCTGGTCATGTCGACCGCCCCGCCGACGCAGCCGCCCTGGATGGCGGCGATCACCGGCATCCGAGCCTCGTCCAGGCAGGAGAACGCGTCCTGCAGCTGCTTCACGTGATAGCGCATGGCCTCGGCGTTCACGTGTCGGTCCTGCGACGCCGCGGCCGAGGTGGAGCCGCCGCCCTGGAACACGGCCAGGTCCATGCCGGCGCAGAAGTGCTTGCCGGTGGACGAGATCACGATGCAGCGGGCGCGCGCATTGTCGTCGATGTCGCGGACGATCTGCGGCAGCTCGTTCCAGAAGTCGCGGACCATGGTGTTCATGGCCTCGGGGCGCTTCAGCCTGATGTGGGCGACGTGGTCCTGGATCGTGACGTCGAAACAGGTCCAGTCGGTGGTGGTGATGTCGATGGCGGCCGGCGCGTTCATGGCGTCCTCCCTGGGGCTGGGCGGATCATCGCGCCTGGACGCCGGGGAAGGCTAGAGGCTCCTCTTCAGCTCAGCGTCGAAGGCTCCAGGTTCTCGACCGCGAAGTCGGCGGCTTCGCGCATGTGCTCGACCACGATGGAGCGGTGGCAGCCGCGATGGTCGGCCTCGTAGCAGAGGAGGGCCGCCTTCTTCGTCTTGGCGATCTCGATGGCCTTGGCGAGCTGGAGCTGCGCCTCGGGCTCCGCCAGGTGGGCCTCGAAGATCTCCCGCATCTCGGCGGTCCTGCCCCGTCGGGCGGCCATCCGGCCTTCCTTGGGCGTGCCCAGGGCGCGCAGGTGGACGTATTCGATGCCGGCGTCCTCAAGGCTGGACGACAACAGGCCCTTGGAGAAGCCGGCGCGGCGCGAGGCGGCGATGGCGCGCACGTCGATCAGCACCTGGACCCCGGCAGCCTTCAGGGTGTCGATCACCCTGGCCTGGGGCGCGGCCTCGTAGCCGATGGTGGCGAGGGGAAACGGCATCAGGCCTCCTTGGCGTGCCCCTCTCTCGTGTGGGCTTCGATCAACGCTTCGGCCGCGCCCCGGGCTGCGCCGGCCGGGCCGTCCTTGCCGAACAGCTGGCTCGAGACGTAGACCCCCTCGATCAGCAGGAGCAGGGCGTCGGCGAGCTTCTTGGGCTTCCGCGCGTCCATGGCCTTCGTCATCTCGCGCAGGCGCTCGCGCAGGCCCTGCTTGTGCTCCACCGAAACCAGGCGGCCCGGATGGTCGGCAGCCGGATACTCCACCGCCGCGTTGGTGAGCGCGCAGCCCCGATAGCCAGGCCGGATCGCCCGCTCGCCCAGTTCGTCGAAGAAGGTCAGGATCTGGGCCTTCGGATCGCCGGGGTGTTTCTGCACCGCGGCTTCGAAGTAGCCCCAGAAGCCCTCGCCCTGGCTTTCCAGATAGGCGGCGATCAGGTGGTCCTTGGAAGGGAAGGCCCGATAGAGCGTGGGCTTGGTGGCGCCGGCCCGCGAGACGATCTCGTCCACGCCCACGGCGCGGGTGCCTTCGCGGTAGAACAGCTCGCCCGCCGTCGTCAGGATACGGTCGGCGGCCCGGGGCTCTTTGGGCGGGTCTTTCGGTGCTTTGGTCATGAGGACATGGCGCCTTGACAATGTTACAGACCGGTACGTAAGAGATTTGGAACAGAAATTTCCGTACCGGTCAGTAACATGAACGTAGCACAGCGTCGGCCGTTCGGCCAGAACTACGCCTGGGTGGTGGCTGCGGTCACCTTCCTGAGCCTGCTGGCGGCCGCCGGTCTGCGCTCGGCGCCCGGCGTCCTGCTGACCCCGCTGCACCAGGCGTTCGGCTGGGAGCGGGGGGAACTGTCGGCCGCCGCGGCCATCGGCATCTTCCTCTACGGCCTGGTCGGCCCGTTCGCAGCGGCGCTGATGCAGACTCTTGGCGTGAAGCGCACCCTGCTGGCCGGCCTGGTGCTGATGAGCGTCTCCACGGCGCTCAGCCTCTTCATGACGGCCCCCTGGCACTATGTGCTCACCTGGGGGGTGCTGTCGGGCTTCGGCAGCGGCGCGGTGGCCCTGGCCATGGGCGCCACGGTGGTGAACCGATGGTTCGTCAGGCGCCGGGGCCTGGTGATGGGCCTGCTCAGCGCGTCCACCGCCACCGGCTCGCTGATCTTCCTGCCCGGCATGGCCGCCCTCGCCGAGACCGGCGGCTGGCGGCCGGTGGTGATCGCCGTCTCACTCGTCGCCGCTCTGCTGGTTCCGCTGGTCTTCTTCCTGCTGCCCGAGCGGCCTTCCGACATCGGCCAGCCCGCCTACGGCGCCACTGAGGTGGAGCCGCCGCCGCCGCCCGCGCGCGCCCGGGACGCCGTGGCTCTCGCGCTGTCGGTGCTGGTGAAGGCGGGCCGCAACCCGGCTTTCTGGCTTCTGTTCGCCACCTTCTTCGTCTGCGGCTTCACCACCAACGGCCTGGTGGGCACCCACCTGATCTCCTATTGCGGCGACAAGGGGCTGCTGCTGATCCAGGCCGGCGCCCTGCTGGCGGCCATGGGCGCGTTCGACATCGTCGGCACCACCGCGTCGGGCTGGCTCACCGACCGCTACGACCCGCGCAAGCTGCTGTTCGTCTACTACGGCCTGCGCGGCCTTTCGCTGATGGCGCTGCCATTCCTCAGCTTCGACGTGGTCAGCCTGTCGATCTTCGCGGTGTTCTACGGCCTGGACTGGCTGGCCACCGTGCCGCCCACCGTCAAGCTCGCAACCGAGAGCTTTGGCGAGCGCGAGGGCCCAATCGTCTTCGGCTGGATCGCCTTCGGCCACCAGGTGGGCGCGGCCACGGCGGCGTTCGGAGCTGGCGTGCTGCGCGACATCCAGGGCAGCTACATGGGCGCGTTCGTGATCGCGGGCTGTCTGGCCGTCGTGGCCGCCTGCGCCGCCCTGGCGATCCGGCGCGAGGGCGACGGGCCGACCGCGACGCCCGTTCCCGCCGGTTGAGGTTTCCTGTCGCGGCGTCACCGCGATAGGAAGCTTCCCATGAATGCGATGGTCGAGTTCGAGCCGCGGGCGCGGCGGGTGGCGCTGCCGGCGCGGGGCGGTGAGATGGCGGTGCTGGACTTCGGCCCGCCGGAGCGGCCGGTGGACGTGGTCTTCTCCCACGCCAACGGCTTCAACGCCCGCACCTACCGGACCATCCTTTCGCCCTTGGCCGGCGCCCTGCGCATCCTGGCGGTGGATATGCGGGGCCACGGCGCCTCCACCCTGCCCACGGTGATCGAGGGTCGCGACGGCTGGGCCGAGTTCCGCGACGACCTGCTGGCGTTGCTTGAGGCCGAGACGAGCGGCTCGGTCGTACTCGCCGGCCATTCCATGGGCGGCACCTCCAGTCTGCTGGCCGCGGCCGCCCGGCCCGAGCGGGTGAGGGCCCTAGCGCTGTTCGATCCCGTGATCTTCGGGCTGGGGATCGAGCATTCGGCCATGACCGACAATCCGCTGGCCGACGGCGCCCTGCGCCGCCGCGCGACGTTCCCCAGCAAGGCGGCGGCGGTCGAGGCCTATACCGACCGGGGCGCCTTCCGCACCTGGAGCCCGGCCCAGCTCGCCGACTACGTCGAGGCGGGATTCCGCGAGACGGAGAGCGGCGAGGTCACGTTGACCTGCACGCCGGCCTGGGAGTCGTCCAACTTCCGCACCCACAACTACGACCCGTGGGCGGCCTTCCGCGCGACCCGCTGCCCGGTCCGCATCCTGCGCGCCGAGATCGGTTCGACGGCGCGGCTGGACGGCGGCCAGGCCGAGCTGGAGGCCACGGGCCGGTTCCGCATCGACGTGATCCCCGGCGCGAGCCACTTCCTGCCCATGGAGCGGCCGGACCTGGTCCGCGAGACGCTGCTCGCGGTCACGGCGGGCTGACAACCGAAGCCGTTACGGCCCATCTTCTCTGCGAGCCTGCTGGAGGAGACGCACATGGCCGACACGTCGAAGAAGCGACTGGCGGACTACCTGGTCCGCGGGGCGAACAGCGTGGGCGAGCTCCTGGCCATCTACGCCGGGCTGGTCGTGTTCGCAGCGGCGGGCTTCGCTTTATTCGAGGGGAAGTCGTTCGGCGACGCGCTCTGGTGGTCGGTCGTGACTACAACGACGACCGGCTACGGCGATATCAGCCCGCAGACCCTGGGTGGGCGGGTGATGGCCGGCTTCGTGATGCTGACGGCCATCCTTTTCGTCCTGCCGCTGCTGATCGGGCGGATCGCGATGGCCATGATCGAAAACCGCGACGCCTACACCCACGAGGAACAGGAGGCGATGAAGGCCGAGCTGGCGGCGATCCGGGCCGAGCTGGCCAGGCTCAACGCCGATTGCGGATCAAAGCCCTAGGCCCGGCACGGCATCTGCCTCCACCCGCGCGAACTCCTCGTCGGACAAGGTGATCAGCTTGCGGGTTTCCAGGTCGAAGGAGACCGCGATGGCCTCGGCGCTACCCCAGGGGCGGCCCGTGTCGGGGTCCAGCAGCCAGTGAACCAGGCGGCGGAAGCGCGCGTCGCCGCCGGCGGAGCCGGACCGCAACTCCAGTCGGTCGCCGGCCCGAGGCCAGGCGTGGTGGATGAGGCGGTACTCCAGCGCAGCCCCGCCCACCTTGCGGTCGGGCTCCCCGGTCCCTGGCCGGCGCCCCGCGAAGAAGTGGGGGATCCCGTCCGAGAGGCGATGCATGAAGGTCTCGGTGCGCATGCGGCCGAAGGCGTCGCAATCCTGGGCGTCGATCACCCGCAGGCCCGTGCGCACCAGGCCCAGTTCGTCGGCGCGGGCCAGGCTGGCCTGGGTCTGGATGGGCTGCAGGCCGATGGACCTCGGCGCGGCGTTCTCCGGAACCTGGACGCACAACGCCTCCGCGCGGGCGCGGATGCGATCGGGCCAGGGGAAAGGGCGGCCGTCGCGCGCCGTCGCGTGGACCGCCAGGGTCTGGAAGCTGGCGGCCAATTCCCCGGTCTGGTGGCGCATCAGCAGCATCAGCCGGGCGTCGGTCTCGCCGATCTCGATGACGCCGGCGCTGATGGTCAGCGGCGCCCCGGGCCGGGCCTCCTTGATGAAGCGGATATGCTGCTCGCGGACCACCAGGGTGGCCTCGGCGTTGGCGGCGAAGGCGCCGGGCATGCCCAGCTCGGCCGCCAGGCCCGCCAGCGCCTCCATCGACTTGGCCACGTAGAAGCCGACGTTGAGGTGACCCATCTGGTCGCATTCCCAGCTGGCCACGCCGCCCCGCCACACTTCGACTTCCGCCACACCCGCGCTCCCCGTTACGAGGCGCGGAGACTAGGGGTGTGCGGCGTCGGGGGCTAGCGCTTGCCCGAGACGGGGCCGCCGTCGCCGGCGCCCTGCCGCGGCCGCGGGTTCGGCGCCTCGACGCCGTCGTCCTTGCCAGCCGGCGGGTAGCGCTCCGCCCCGGCGTTCGGCGGGGCGGCGTTCAAGGGCTGGGCGGCATTGGCTTTCCGGCCCTCGGACTGAATTTTGTCATCGTTCGGGTTCTTTTCAGCGCCCATGGTGAAGCTCCTTTGAACGTCCTCGCCCTCAGAAGCGCCGCCCGCGCGGTTATCGTTCCGATGTCTTCCGCGGGCTCGCCGCCGGAGCCGACCTGCGCCACACTGCGGGCTGGAGGAACCCATGGCCGATAAGCCCGCCAAGGTGCTGGTGCGCCGCCACTCCGGCGTCACGCGGGTCACCCACTGGCTCAACGTGCTGGCGGTCAGCCTGTTGCTGATGAGCGGCCTGCAGATCTTCAACGCCCATCCGGCGCTCTACTGGGGGCACAAGTCCACCTTCGCCGAGCCCTGGGTCTCGATGAAGAAGGAGGAGGTGGGCGGCGAGGCGCGCGGCATCACCACCGTGGGCGGCCTGCGGTTCGACACCACCGGCGTGCTGGGCTGGTCGGGCAAGGAAGGCGCGCGCGAGCAGCGGGGCTTCCCAAGCTGGGCGACCGTGCCCAGCTACCGGTCGCTGGCCGACGGCCGACGCTGGCACTTCTTCTTCGCCTGGCTTTTCGCGATCAACCTCGCGGTCTACTGGCTCTGGGGCCTGGCCGGCGGACACGTCGGCAGGGACCTCTTGCCCACCCGCGCCCAGCTCAAGCCGCGCCACTTCCTGCACGAGATCGCCGCCCACGCCCGGCTGCGGTTTCCAAAGGGCGAAGAGGCGCGCACCTACAACGTCATCCAGAAGATCACCTACCTCCTGGTCGTCGCCGTCCTCCTGCCCCTGATGGTCGCCACGGGGCTCTCGATGTCGCCGGGCTTCAACGCCGCCCTGCCCGGTCTGATCGATGTGTTCGGCGGCCGGCAGTCGGCGCGGACGATCCATTTCCTGGCGGCCGGCGGGATCGTGATCTTCATCATCGTTCACCTGTTGCTCGTTGTGCTCTCCGGCGCCTGGAACAACCTCCGTTCGATGATCACCGGCCGCTACGCCATCACCGTGGAAGGAGACCGGCCATGAGCCTTGACCGCCGCCGCTGGCTGGCCGCCGCGGGCGCCAGCCTGGGTTCGCTCTGGCTGGCCGGCTGCGACAAGCTCGTGGCCAATTCCACGTTCAATGGCGTGCTCAAGGTCGCCGAAAAATGGAGCCAGGGCGCCCAGCGACTGGTGACCGATCGCAACGCCCTGGCCCGCGAATTCGCCGCCGCCGACATCTCCAAGGACTTCAAACCCAACGGCACCATGCGGCCGCAGGACCCGGCCTATCAGACGTTGCTGGCGGAGAATTTCGCCGGCTACCGGCTGACCGTCGACGGGCTGGTGGAACAACCCCTGGCGCTGACCCTGGCCGAGGTCCGAGCCGCGCCGTCCCGCACCCAGATCACCCGCCACGACTGCGTCGAGGGCTGGTCGTCGATCGGCAAATGGAAGGGCGCGCGGCTGTCGGCCCTGCTCGACCGGGCGAAGCTGAAGCCCGAGGCGCGCTACATCGTCTTCCACTGCGCCGACACCCTGGACCCCTCGGCCACGGACGGGGCGGGCATGTACTACGAGAGCATCGACCTCATCGACGCCTACCACCCGCAGACGATCCTGGCCTACCAGATGAACGACGCCGTCCTGCCGGTACGCCACGGCGCGCCGCTGCGCCTGCGGGTCGAGCGCCAGCTCGGCTACAAGCACGCCAAATACGTCATGCGCGTCGAGGCGGTGGCGTCGCTGGACGGCATCGGCCGCGGCCAGGGCGGCTTCTGGCCCGACCGCGGCTACGAATGGTACGCGGGAATTTAGATCTCAATACGGGCTCTGTGCCACGACCTCGGCTTCGGCGGCGCACTGGGCGGCGTCGGGGGCCGGGGCGGTCTTGCGGACGGCGGCGACCTCCTTGCGAACCTCTTCCAGGTCCTTGCGGAAGGCTTCCTTGCCGTGCAGGGCCGCCACCATCATCGAGCTGTTCACCCAGCCCATGTAGACCGAGTTGAGGTTGTGGACGCCGCAGACCAGCCGGCTTTCGCCATAGGCGCGCGCCCGGGCCATGATCGGGGTGGCCCGGTCCGGCGCGACCTCCGCCAGCAGCAGGCCGACCGTCCAGCCCCAGGTGTTGTGGCCCGAGGGATAGTCCGGGCTCTTGGCGAGGCCGTCTGACTTGGCGATGCAGATGTTCCCCTCGTCGATCAGATAGGGGCGCTGGCGCTTGTAGATGTCCTTCGGCCGGTTGGTGACGACGCTGGCGTCGCGGCCGACCCGGGCGAGCATCGCGTGGGTCTTGGGCGCGTTCTGAGCGGTCAGCTCAGCGCCCAGCGCGCAGCTCATGCCCTTTATGATCCCGAAGATGCTGTCGTCGGCCTTGGCCATCTCCCAGCGCGGCGTGCCCTCCAGCTTCCGCGTCTGCAGGTAAATGGTGCGGTCGGCCTCATAGCGCGTCGTGCCGGGGACCGGAGACGGCGGCAGGACCTTGTAGGTGTCGAGGTCGTCGGGGGTGAGGTATGGCGTGACGGCGACGGGCGCGGCCGGCGCGGCGGCCTTCTTGGGCGCCTCCTTGGCGCCCAGCAGGCCCAGGGCGGCGATCGCCACCACAACCAGTTTCGTCCGCATCGCCCGCGCTCCCCACGTTGTTGACCTTGGTGTCGCAAAGCGCGCGCGGGGTTTCAACGGCGGAAAGGGAAAGGGCCGGAGATCGCTCCCCGGCCCTTGGCGTCCTACCGCTTGAACAGGTCGGCCCAGCGGCGCTTGGTGCGGTTCTTGTGCGCGCCGCGGTGCCAGGCGTCGGAGGCGATCAACGGCACCACCGTGGTGGCCTCGGCGAACACCATCTGTTCCCAGGTCACGTCCACCTTGCCCCAGGAGCAGGCTTCCTTGAGCGTCGAGGAGGAACAGGCGCCGTCGCGCACGTCGGCCACAGTGATCTGGACCGCGTACTTATGCATCTCGGCTTCGTGGCCGAGGATCTCGGCGCAGACGACCGTGTCCTGGGCGAAGTTCTTCGGCACGCCGCCGCCCACCATGAACAGGCCGGTGGTGCCGGCCGCCAGCTTGATGTCGGTCAGCTCGCGGAAGTCGGCCACCGCGTCGATGGTGAGGTAGGGCTTGCCTGCCTTCATCCGCTCGACCTGGTGCTTCACCAGTCCGAAGCCGGCCGAGCTGTCCACAAACGCCGGGCAGAAGATCGGAACGCCCTCGCGGTAGGCCACCTCGATCAGGCTGTCGGGCTTCTTGGCGTTGCCGGCGGCCAGCCACTTGCCCATCTCGTAGATGAACTCGCGGCTCGAATAGGGGCGCGGCTCCAGCTGCTCGCAGATCTCGTAGATCGTGCCGTCGCAGTTCTGGAGCTCTTCCTCGTCGATGTAGGTGTCGTAGATCCGGTCGATGTAGAGGTCGCGCAGGTCGCGGTCGTCCACGTTCGACTGGGCCTGGTAGTGCTTGAAGCCCAGGGCCTCGAAGAAATCCATGTCGACGATCGAGGCGCCGGTGGCGACGATCACGTCGATCATCCCGTACTTCACCATGTCGCGGTAGATGTGCATGCAGCCGCCGGCCGAGGTGGAGCCGGCCAGGGTCAGCCAGGTCGAGCAGCCGGCGTCTTCCAGCG
>Ga0255338_1001795_pt1 | contig 37029 bp, 33 predicted proteins | sample MeOH1_35cm_T4_19_FD_203715 | JGI IMG/M metagenome (GOLD analysis project Ga0255338, IMG submission 203715) | Sandy soil microbial communities from University of British Columbia, Vancouver, Canada - MeOH1_35cm_T4_195 | ecosystem: Engineered > Artificial ecosystem > Sand microcosm > Unclassified ...
CTCCTGGCCGTCTTCGATCGCGTCAACGGCGCCGGCGTCAAGGAGAAGACCGCGGCGACGATCCTGCAGAACGTGAAGGTCCTCGGGGTGACGACCAGCGCCGACCTGCGCGCCACGGGAGTCCTGACGCTCGAGCTGAATCCGATCGAGGCGCAGTATGCTCTGCTCGGAGTGCGCCAAGCCGACCTGGGCGTCGCCGTGCGCTCTCCGGGCGACGAGGAGAAGTACCCGATGGAGATGTCGGCGTTTTTCCGGCTTTTCCGCTGACGCCCGGCTAGGCGAGCGCGTTCAGCAGGCGGCGGCGCACCGACAGCGCGATGCGGGACAGCTCCGCGCGGCGCTCGGAGAGCGTCGCCACGGTCCACGTCGCGTGCAGCGCCGCGAGCTTCAGGTCGCCGCGGTCGAGCGCCGCGACGGCGCCCTCCAGGTTGCGGGCGGCGAGGCGCTTGGCCTCGACGCGTCCGCGTCCGGCCCACTCGGCGGCGGCGGACAGGCGCGCCCGCGCCTGGGCGCGGTCGGCGGCGGACGGCCGCGGAGAGGACAGCAGGGCCTCGGCGTGGCGCAGGCTCGTCTCGAAGTCGAGCGTCTCCAGGTAGTCGGCGCGCGTGGATTCCAGCGCGTGCACCTGCGCGCGCATCGCGGAGGAGAGCTTCTCGTAGGGGACCGGCGCGGCGGTCTTCACCTCGGGGTGGGGGACGAGGGACTTGGCGGCGAGGATCGCGTCCGACTTGGGGCGCTTGGCCAGGGCCTCGAAGGCGGCGGCGGCCTTGAGGTCGGCGGCGTCGCGCCCGGCGAGACGCAAGGTCGCGGCGGCGTCGCGCAGGGCCTTGCGGGCTTCGGCGGGGCGGCCGTTGCGCGCGTGGCGGGCGGCCGTCTCGAGCTCGGCGTGGATGTTCGACCAGCGGTTCCAGACCACGTAGGGCCGGCCGTCGCCGAACACTTCCTCGCCGCGGGCGAGCGCCTCGAGGCGGGTCGCCTCGGCGGCGGAGGCGGCGGCGCTGTTGTGCGCGCCGACCAAGGACCACAGGGCCGCGTTGCGCTTGAACGCCTTGGGGGCGACCGGCGAGGCGTCGGAGATCATCTCGCGCGCCACGCGCAGCTGCAGCGCGGCCAGCTCGCCGCTGACGGCGGCCAGGCGCAGGGGCTCGCCGGCGCGCTCGGCCTTGGCGCGCTCGCGGCGCAGGGCCTTCACGCGCCCGCGCGGCGACTGGCCCTCGGGGAGCTCGACGGCGGGCAGGCCGGCGATCACGCCGTCGAAATCGAGGAGCAAGGCGCGCTTGAGGGCGTTGAGGGCGGCGGGCGTCTCGTTGGCCTTCTCCTTCGAGTGGATCTCGGCGAGCGCGGCGTACAGGCGGTCGGCGTCGTCGCGCAGGCCGAGGACGGTGCGGGCCGGCAGCGCGGCGGGGACGACCGCGGCGGGCGCTTGGGGCGCGGAGGGGGCGGAGAGCAGCGAGGGGGACAGCGACGGGACGAGGGGCGAGGCGACGGACGGGGCGGAGAGCGCGGGGGCGGCGAGGACGGAGACCGCGGGGGCGGCGTGGGCCTGGAGGGCGGGGACGACCCGGACCTGGGCGGCCGCGGGGAATGCGAGGAAAAGGGCGAGCAGGGACCGCATGATCTTCATGTGCTTATTCTACCGCGCCTCCGACGCGGCGCTCTGGGTCCTGCGCTCCCCCTCGCGGGGGGTCCTAAGTCCCCTGGCGGGAGGGGATTTCCGGGGCTACACTGGCGGCGATGGCCCCTCCGTCCTTAATAGCCCTGCTGCTGCTGTTCTCGCCCGCCCCGTGCGCGGCGGGCGAGGCCCGCGTCGTCGTCGAGCGCGTGGAGACCGCGCCGCAGATGCGCGCGCCGTCCTTCTCCGTCCCGCTGCTCTCGCCGGCGCAGACCTTGGCGCCGTCTTTGTCGCCGACGGTGTCGCCGCTCTCCGTGTCGCCCGCGGCGATCGCCCCGATCCCCGTCCTTCCGGTCCCCGTCGCCGGCCTGGCGCCCGTCCAAGCGCTCGTCCCGGTCAAGGCCGCCGCGTCCTTGCCCGACGCCCCGCAGCGCGGGCCTCCCGCCGCGGCCGCCCCCGCCGAGGCGGACTCCGGCGCGGCGCTGTTCGACGGCGCCTCGGCGGCGCAGGCCCTCGCCGACGTCGCCCGCTCGGCCTCCGGCCGCCCGCTCGCGGCCGGCGTGTTCATCCAGCAGGAGCAGGAGGGCAGCCTCATCGCGCAGGACTCCCGCGACTCGTCCGGGACCTTCTTCAAGTATTACCGCCCCGCCGAGCTGCGTCCCGCGCTCGTCGCCGAGGTCCGGGCCGGGCTCAAGGGCTTCGCGAAGGCGGGCTACGGCCTGCGCCGCGCCCTGTCGCCATTCTCGAAGGGAGACGCCGCCGTCTGGGAGGCCCTCAGCAAGAACGCCAAGCTCGCCTACCTCGACAAGTACGAGAAGGCGGTGATCGCCGAGCGCGGCGCGGCGGCCGCGTGGATGGGGAAGACCTTCCTCCTGATGGACCGCGCTCCCGGCGCGCCGGACTTCCTCGCCGAGCATCCCGACATGGAGGCGCCGCCGCCGGGCTACGAGCACATCCCGGGCCACCGCTTCCTCCAGCCCGAGATCGTCAGCGGCAAGACCACGCCGGCCGCCTCGGTGGGCGAGGCCCTCGGCCGCACGAAGCGCATCATCGGCGACACGGGCCACGCCGGCACGCAGTACCACGTCTTCGTGAAGGCGGAGCCCGCGGCCCTGCGCGCCCAGCTCGCGGGCCTCCAGGCCGCCCTGCAGGCGTTCAACGACGCGCTGTACGCCCAGGCCGCCCAGGACAGCTTCCAGAACGTCGTCCACGCCTCTCTCCAGCCCTGGCACGCGGGCCGCTCACGCCGCGTGGCGGAGCTGCTCGCCGCCGCGGCTCCCGAGGCGCATACTCCCCCGGCCGAGGACCCCGACAGCGAGAAGCACGCCTTCGTCGGCCTGCGCTACTGGGGGACGGAGAACGGCAAGCTCGTCGTGTCGCTCGAGCTGCGCGGCGCGAGCCTGCCCTTCAAGGGACGCAAGTCCGCCGCGCGCGACATGGAGATGGCCGAGATGCCCAAGCGGGACTACGGAGAGGCCCAGCGCTGGCTGTCCCTGATCTCCGCCTACGCCGAGTCGCTCGCCCGCGGGTCGGCGCCGCGCGCCGCGGGACGGCCGGTGGTCCTCGACGAGAAGGCGGCCGACGCCTTGCTCGCCGCGCGCGCCGCCAAGCGCGGCATGCCCAAGGACTCGTACTTCGGGACGGCGGCGCTGTCGAAGCTCTTCACCGGCAAGGACCGTCCCGCCCCGGGCCTGCTGGCGCCTTTCGCGTCCTCCAAGCCCGGCTCGGCCGAGCTCGACCGCTTCATGGACGAGTGGCTCGAGGTGTCGGCGAAGGCGCGCTCGCTCGAGGCCGCCGGCGGGCAGTTCGCGGACGCGCGGCGCTTCCTGGAGTACCAGCTCTGGAGCGCCTACGCCGCCTGGGGCCGCTCGCATGAGCCCGTGGCCCGCGCCCGCCTGGCCGCGATCCTCGCGGCGCGCTGACCCCTTTTTTCAATTCCCATTCTTCCGGGGAGGGTTTTGATCACAATTGTGCTCAAAACCCCCGAGGGAGGGATCAAATCCGGGGCAGAGACATCCTTGCGGCGGGGATCGACAGGACGCTCAGGAGCAGCACGGCGAGCGTGCGCCCGGCCCACAGCTCGAGCCCCGGGCTCCAGATCAAAGCGGTCAGGACGCCGGACACGACGTAGCCCATGAAGTAGTCCAGGGGCAGGCCGCCGACCTTGCGGCGGAACCACGCCACGTCGCGCGTGCGCAGGGCGTCGAAGCCCCAGGCGGGGTTCCAGACGAACCACTGCAGGTCCCACGCCGCGGTGACGAGCATGTACGACGACAGGCACTTGGCCCACAGCGCGAGGGAGAAGCCCGCGAACACGAGCGGCAGGTGGAACACGCCGATCAGGAACAAGGTGAGCCACAGGTGGTAGCCGGTGAGCTCCTTGCCGTTGGTGAGGCCCAGCCACCACTCCGGGCCCCAGCGCCAGGTCGGCAGGTTGACGGCCCAGCCGTGGGCGCCCTCGATGTGGATCTCGACGCGGGCCAACACATGGCAAAGAACGAAGAGATAAAGCCCCTCGCCGGCTCCGGCGAGGAGATCGGCGCTCATTTCCGCTTCTCTTTGATTATCTTGCGCGCGGCCTTGTGGATCGCCTTCCACTTCTGCTTCTCGGTGACCGCGGCGGGGGCCTCGCGGCGGCGCGCCTCGTGCAGGGACTCGCGCTTGAGCTTGGCCCACGACTCGAGGCGGTCCGCGGCCAAGGTCCCGGCCTCGACGGCGGCCTTCACCGCGCAGCCGGGCTCGGAGCCGTGGGCGCAGTCCTTGAAGCGGCACGAGGGAGCGAGCGCCTCGATGTCGTCGAAGGTCTTCTTGAGGCCCTGCTCGGCGTCCCAGAACTGCATCTCGCGCATGCCCGGGGTGTCGAGGAGGATGCCGCCGCCGGGAAGGATGAAGAGCTGGCGGTGGGTCGTGGTGTGGCGGCCGCGCTCGTCGGAGGCGCGCGTCTCGGCCGTCTTCAGCGCCTCGTTGCCCGCCAGGCGATTGACCAAGGTGGACTTGCCCACGCCGGAGGAGCCGATGAGGCCGACGGTGCGCCCGGGCTTGATCCACGCGGAGAGCGCGTCGAGGCCCGCGGCCGTCTTCGCGCTGATCGCGACCACGGCTGCGTCGCCGGCGGCCTGGCGGGCCTCGGCGAGGAACGGCCCGGGCTCCGCGCAGGCGTCGAGCTTGTTGAGGAGGAGCACCGGCTCGGCCCCGCTCTCGCGGCTCACGGTCAGGAAGCGCTCGAGGCGGCGGGGGTTGAAGTCGGCGTTGAGGGCGGTCATGACCAGGACGGTGTCGAGGTTGGCGGCGATGACCTGCTCCTCCATCGTCTCCCCGGCGGCCTTGCGCGAGAGCTTGGTGCGGCGGGGGAGGATGCGGCGGATGAGGACGACCTTCTCGTTGGGCACCGACTCGGCGGCTACCCAGTCGCCGACGGCGGGCAGGCCGGCGCGGTCGGCGGCCTTATGGCGCATGGTGCCGGGAGTGCGCGCGGACTTGACGCCCTGCTCCGACATGATCTGGAAGAGGCCGCGCTGCTCCTCGATCAGGCGGGCGGGGAAAAGGCCTTTCGCGGCGTCGCCGCCGAACTCCTCGGCCCACCGCGCGTCCCAGCCCCAGTCCTCGAGAATCCCCACGCCGAGATTCTAACTGTTTCCGGAAACAGTTGGATCAAGGCTGAGCGCTCATCGAGAAGCGGTTCGAGGCCTCGATGCGGTACTCCGGGATGTTCGAGCCGGTGGACACGCCGCCCAGCATGCCGAGCGTGCAGGAGCTCAGGTCGGCGGTGCAGCGCGGCCAGATCATGAGCCTCGCGTCGGAGCCGTAAAGGGTCCCCCGGTCGGTGCGGTGGACGCACCACTGCAGGCCCGACCCGAGGGCTTCGACGCCGACGTAGGTCGGGATCTCGAGCGTGAAGTCGTACCCCTCCTTGAACCGGGTCGCGTAGGCGTAGGTCTGTCCGACCCCGCCGGACCTCAGCGTGTAGGGCGTATTGGCCGCGCCTCCGCCGGGCAGGAGCTCCAAGGTGAAGTTGAAATTAGTGATGATCCGTTCACCGGCGGTGTTCGGCTCCTCGTCCATGTCGAAGTCCATGTTCAAGACCACCGGCTGGTAAAGGCCGCTGAATCCGAAGGCGCCGTCGATCCTCGCCCGATGGTGCCGCGTGCCCGCGGCGGAGGCCGTGCCGGCGATCGCAGCGAGGGCGAGGCTCAGGAGGATGTTCTTGTTCATGCTCACATGATAACCGCGACGCGGGGGCGGCGCATGGGCCGAACGGGAGGGAAAAGTCGGGACTGCGGTAACCTGGCCGGTTGCTAGGACGACCGGATACGGCTCAGGGCGACGGGGGTGATGCCCAGGTAGGACGCGATGAGCTTCTGCGGGAGCTTCGCGGCGAGGTCCGGCTTTTCCTTCAGGAAGGTCCGGTAGCGCTCGGTCGCCGAGTCGAGGAGCAGCTCCTGCTCGCGGCGCTCGCGCTGGCGGTAATGGTCCTCGGCGATGACGCGGCCGAGCTCCTGCCAGCAGGCGTGGGCTTTATACAGCGCGGTGAATCGGTCGTGGCGCACGACCAGGATCTCCGAGTCCTCGAGCGCCTCGATCGTCGTGCGCGAGGGGCGCTCGTCGAGGAGCTCCGCGTAGGCCGCGAGCATCTCGCCCGGGCCGCGGAAGGCCTTCGTCGCCTCGCGTCCCTCCGCGTCGGTGTAATAGAAGCGGAAGAGCCCGGAGAGTACGATCGCCGCCTCGACCGACGGCTGGCCCGGCTCGATGAAGGCCCGGCCCTTGGCCAGGCGGCGCGGCCGCAGGTGCGCCTCGAGCTTGACCCACTGCTCGGGAGGGACCGGCGCCAGGCGGCGGACGGCGGCGAAAACGCTCGGGTGGCGGATTAACATAGGTTAACGACAGGGGCTCGATTCGCCGTTATCGTATCGGGATGGATATGAACGTCTACGCCGTCGCGACCCCCGCCGTGCTCGCCGTCGTCGCCCTCGAGGCCGCCTACTGTTTATACCAGAAAAACGGCTATTACAGGTTCGACGACGCGATGGCCAACTTCGGCACCGCCATCGGCCATCAGGTGGTCAACGTCGCCGTGGCCGCCTTCGCCTTCGAGCTGTTCGTCGGCCTCCGCGCCCGCTGGCCCCTGGCTGACTGGGGCGGGACGCCGCTGTCCTTCGCCGCGCTGTACCTCTCGGTGGATTTCCTCTTCTACTGGTTCCACCGCGCCGGCCACGGGATCAACTTCCTGTGGGCCGCGCACGCGCCGCATCATTCGAGCGAGGAGCTGAACTACACCGTCGGCCTGCGCGCGAGCGTCACCCAGCGCCTGGCCTCGTTCCTGTTCTATTGGCCTCTGGCGCTGGTCGCCCGGCCCGAGGTCATCCTGCCTTTGATCGGCCTGCACCTCCTGTTCCAGCTCATCCCTCACACCCGCGTCATCGAACGCCTGCCGCGCTGGATCGAGGCCTGGCTCAACACCCCGACCCATCACCGCGTCCATCACGCGATCAACCCGGCCTACCTCGACCGGAACTTCGGCGGGACCTTCATCCTCTGGGACAAGCTGTTCGGCACCTACGCCGAGGAGGTCGAGGCGCCCGTGTACGGCGTCCTGCGCCCGCTCAAGACCTGGTCGCCGGTGGCGATCAACGCGCAGTACTGGGCGCTGCTGTGGCGGGACGCGCTCGACGCGCCGTCGTGGACGGACAAGGCCAGGCTCTGGCTGATGCCCAACGGCTGGCGGCCGGCGGGCGTCCCGGCGCGCGCGGCGATGCCCCCGGTGTTCGGGCGGGCGAAGCTCGCGTCCTCGCTGAGCCCGTCCGCCCGTCGCGGCCTCCTGCTCCAGCTGCCGGTCCTGCTCGGCGCGATGTGGCTCGTGACGAGCCGCGGCTCGCCGCTGGGGCCGTGGGGCAGGGCCGCCCTCGGCGCGGGGATCTGGCTCGCGGTGATCGCGTGGGGCCGGACCCTCGACGCGGGGCTACGGGATGAGGACGATCTTGCCGCGGGCGCCCGGGGCCAGGATCGCCGCGTGGGCCTTGAAGGCCTCGGCGAGCGGGAACCTCGCGCCGATCAGCGGCTTGAGCGTTCCGTCCGCTAGGCCCTTCCCCAGGTCGGCGTGCACGTGCTCGCGCTCGGCCTCGTTCATGTTCCACAGGCTCATGCCGCGCACGGTGAGGTCCTTCGTGATCGTGAGACGGGGGTCGATCGGCACCGGCCCCCGGCTGCCGACGATGACGACGCGGCCGCGCTGGGCGGCGAGGCGCAGGTCGTCGGCGAGGTTGACGTTGGCGAGCATCTCGACGATGAGGTCGGGGCCCTTGGCGTCGGTCAGCTTCAGGATCTCGTCGAGATAGCCCGGCTTGCGGTGGTCGAGGGCGTACGAGACGCCGAGCGATTTCAGGAATGAGGCCCCGTCCTCGCCGCCCGCCGTGCCGATGACGATGAGCCCCGCCGCGAGGGCGAGCTGGACCGTCGCGACGCCCACGCCGCCGCTGGCGCCGTGGATGAGGACGGTCTCCCCGCGCCGGGCGCCGCCGCTCTGGAACAGCGCCCGGTGCGCGGTCGCGTAGGGCACGCCGATGGCCGCGCCCTGCTCGAAGGAGAGCCGTTCCGGGAGAGGGAACGCGCGGGAGGCATCGACGACGGCCTTCTCCGCGTAGACGCCGCCGACGGCGCCGTAGACGTAGACGCGCTCGCCCGGCTTGAACGAGGCGCCCGCGCCGGCGGTCTCGACGAAGCCGGCGGCGTCCGTGCCGGGAGTCCACGGCAGGTCCGCCTTGCGCGTGTACGTCCCGGCACGGATGTAGGTGTCCACGGGGTTGACCCCGATCGCCTTGAGGGCGACCAGGACCTGCCCGGGCCCGGGCTTCGGCTCCGGGACATCCCGGAGCCGAAGGACCTCGGGTCCGCCGAACTTCTCGACGACGATCGCCTTCATATGTGCTCGACGAGCTCGCTCAGCGGGAAGCGGACCTTGGCGTTCTTCGCGTAGGCGTCGTCGGAGGCGCGCACGCCCGCGGTCGCGACGACGATGGACTTCCACCCCTTGGCGTGCAGGCCGAGGATCTCGTCGTACGCGTCCTTGTCGAAGCCTTCCATCGGGCAGGCGTCCACCCCGAGCACGGCGGCCGAGGTCAGGAAGTTGCCGAGCGCGATGTAGACCTGGCGCGTCAGCCACGCTTCGACCTTCTCCGGCGGCAGGGAGACCGACTGGTTCATCATCTGCTTGTAGCCCTCGAGCATCTCGGCCGGGAGGCGGCGCACCTCGGAGATGCGGTCGACGAAGCGCTGGACGTCCGCGGGGCCCGCGTCCTTCCTCACGAGGAAGACGACGAGCTTGTCGGCGTCGGTGATCTGGGTCTGGTCCCAGGAGGCGGGCTTGAGCTTGGCGCGCAGGGCCTTGTCGTCGACGACGAGGAACTTCCAGGCCTGCAGGCCGTAGGAGGAGGGGGACAGCACGAGCGACTGCTCGAGCGCGGCCCAGGTCCCGGCCGGGATCCGGCCGGCGGGGTCGAATTTCTTCACGGCGTAGCGCCACTTCAGGGCGTTGAGCAAGGTCTCGGACGGGACGGTCTTCTCGGCGGTTTCGGTGGTCATCTGTATCATCTCCAGTTACAGTTTAGCATAAAAAAAATCAGGCCGGCAGGCCGATCTCGCCCACGATGTCGGCCAAGGTGGTGCGCTTGAGCTCCGGCAGGACCTTCGACTCGACGCGGGTGAAAACGCCGGCGAGTATCTTCTGCATCCGGCAGGCCAGCGGGCACTTCTCGTTGCGCTTCTCGTGCTGGACGAAGAAGGAGCCCTCCTCGACGGCCTTGTAGATGTCGTGGAGGGAGACCCGGCCGGCGGGCTTGGCGAGGCGGAACCCGCCCTTGGCCCCGTGCGTCGACTCGACGATGCCGGCGCGGGCGAGCTGGGCGAGCAGGCGGCGGATCACGACGGGGTTCGTCGCGACGGAGCCCGCGATGTCGCGCGAGGTCTGCCGCTCGTCCTTGTGGACGGCGAGCATCGAGAGGGCGTGGACCGCCACGGCGAATCGGGAGTTGGCCGCCATATTGTAACCATTATAGTGACATATGCCGGAGTTGTCAAGGGCCTTTGCTATCATGGGGCCATGGCCCGCTACCGCTACCTGCTCGGCGACTCCCGCGGCGAAGCCGCGCGGCTTCGCTTCCAGGCGAAGCTCTGGGATCCGGCGTCGCTCGCGCTGTTCGACCGCCTCGGCGTCAAGCCCGGCTGGAAGGTCCTCGAGATAGGCCCAGGCCAGGGCTCGCTGCACCTGGAGCTGCGGCGCCGGGTGAAGGGGCCCGTCGACGCGGTCGAGCGCTCCCGGCCGTTCGCGGCTCGCCTGCGCCGCCTGTGCGCGCGCGACGGGCGGGGAGCGGGGACGATCTGGGAGACCGACCTCATCGACGCCCCCCTGCCCGAGGGAAGATACGACCTGATCTTCGCGCGCTGGGTGTTCCTGTTCCTGCCCCAGCCGGAGAAGCACCTGCGCAAGCTCGCGCGCGCGCTCAAGCCCGGCGGGCGCATCGCGATCCAGGATTATCACCGCGCGACGATGGCGCTGTACCCGAAGCCGAAGGACTGGGACGCGATGATGGCGGCCGACCGCGTCTTCTTCGAGACGCAGGGCGGCGACGCGAGCATCGGCGGACGCCTGCCGGCCCTGTACAAGCGAGCCGGGCTGATCCCCACCGAGGCCCATCCGAACCTCAAGACCGGCTTCCCGGGCTCCGCGGTGTGGACGTGGGCGTCCTGGTACTTCCTCGGCGTGATGCCGCGGCTGGGCAAGCTGCGCCCCTTCACGCCCGCGGCGGCGCGGCGCACCGCGGCCGCGTGGCGGGCCGCCGCGCGGCGGCCGGAGAGCCTGTTCATCGCGCCGTGCGTCCTCGACTGCGTCGCCCGCAAGCCTCGTTCATGATCGAGAGCTGGATCGCGGTCTCCTCGGCCTACCTGGCGTCGAAGAAGGCGAAGGACAGCCTCGCCGTCGACCCCTACTGGCCGAAGTGGGACTCGCCGTGGTGGCACATGACCTTGCTGTGGGAGCTCGGGCGCGCCGACGCCATCCCCAAGGAGTCGGCCGAGGCGATGCTCGCCGCCATGGAGGCCAAGTACCTCCGTTTCTTCCCGAACCCGCGCGAGCCCCTTCCGCCCGGCAAGGACCCCCACCGCGACGTCCTGTGCCACTGCGCCTTGGGCAACATGTATCAGGCCTTGGCGGCGTGCGGCCTCGACCTCGACGCCCGGGCGCCGTGGATGCGGGCGTGGTTCCTCCACTATCAGCTCCCCGACGGCGGCCTCAACTGCGACGACAAGGCGTACGAGAAAGGAGGTTCCTCCTCGATCCAGTCCACCTTGCCCGCCCTGGAGGCGGTCCTCGCCGCCGGCCGGCCCCTGACGCCTATCGAGGAGCATTTCGTGGACCGCGGCGCGGAGTACCTGATCGAAAGGCGCCTGGCCTTCCGCTTGAGGGACGGCCAGCTGATGGACCCGTCGTTCCTCGACATCGGCTTCCCGCGCTTCTACGACTACGACGTCCTGCGCGGCCTCGCCTTCGTCGCCGACTGGGCCCGCCTGCGCCGCCGCCGCGTCCAGCGGCGAGCGGTGAATTGGGTCATCGAAGCCCTGGACGAGCGGTTCCCCGACGGCCGCATCAAAATAGAGAAGCCGGGGCTGATCGAGATCGAGAAAACGCTGGTGGCCGATAAAGAGGGGAACTGGAGCCGCGGAAAGTCCTCTTCGTTCCCGCTGCTCGACGCGGTGCGCAAACCGGGGGCCGTTTCCGAGGTGCTGACCCGCTCCTGGGCCGAGACACGAAAGGTGCTGGAATCCCGTCTTGAAGGGTAGGTCCAACGATAAGTTGGGATTGCCCTTACGGCCCTGTGAAGGGAATGGGTTGTTGGGTTACCCTTTAAAGGATGCGCCGGATGATCGCCGTTTGGCTGTGTATCGCCCTTTGCCTTCCCACCGAGTCCTTCGCTCAGGTGAGGGCCGTGCTCCCGTCAGCGGCCAGATCCGTTCCAGGCTCCGTGCCGGTCGTGCCGAACATCGGGCCCTCCCTTCCGTTGTCGGGTTCGTTCTCTCCGTCGTTCAATCCGTCCCTGAGTCAGCTCCCGGTGGCGCCGTCGATCTATTCTCCATCCGTTGCCGTTCCGTTATCCGTTCCACAGGCGATAACGCCGGCTCGTCCCGTGCAAACGCCGTTCGTCAGCGCCCGCCCTTCGCTCGAGGCCGTTGCGTCCCGTCTGACCGCCGCCTCGACCCCCGACAAGCCGGTCTCGGACGCGAAGCAGGTCTCCGACGAGACCTTCTCCGGCGAGGTCCCCCGCCGTCCGTCCGACGAGACGCCCGTCCCGGGCCGTTTTTCGGATTCCCCGTCGCTGGCCCCCGCGTCCGCCCCGCTCCCCGCGAGGAAAGAGCCCCTGATCGCCCGCTGGAGGTCCGCCATGGCTGACGGCTCCGGCCCCCTCGTCGTCGCCGCCTTCGCCTGGAACTTCCTCACGATCGCCGCTTATTCGATCATCGGTCCCGCGCGCGGCGCTCTCCTGATGACGAAGTTCGGACCCGAGACCTTGCCCTGGGTGTACATGGCCAGCGCCGCCCTCACGGGCGCCGTCGTCTTCGCCTACGGCCGCTTCTCCCGCGCCCCGCGCAAGCTCCTCATCGGCGGCTCTTTGGCCCTGCTCGCCGCGACCTTGGTCGCCGGCGCCTTCGCGGTCTCCGCGACCGCCCTGCCGTCCGTCGCCTTCGGCTACTTCCTGTGGACCGACGTGTTCGGCATCATGTCGGCGACCTTGTTCTGGACCTACGCGAACGACGTGTTCACCCGCGACGAGTCCAAGCGCGTGTTCGGCCTGATCGCGGCCGGCGCGCCGCTCGGCTCGATCGCCGGCGCCTTCCTGATGAAGATGCTCGTCGGCTCGATGGGCCCCATCCCGATGCTGATGGTCGCCGCCGGGATATTCGCCGCCGTCCTGCCGATCTTCTTCTTCATGGAGAGCCGTTCCAAGGGGCGCGGGGCGTCCGCGGCGCCCCAGGAAGCGGCGTCCGCGCCGGCGAAGGGCATCCTCAAGACCATCATGGGCTCGCCCTTCCTGATCTTCCTGACCGTCGTCGTGGCCCTCGAGCGCCTCGTCCCGGACATCACCAACTACCTGTACAGCTTCGCGGCGTCCGCGGCCTACAAGGGAGACCCGGCCGGCATGGCGCAGATGTTCGCCAACGTCAACTTCTACACGAGCCTCGCCTCCTTCACCGCGAGCTCCCTGCTCGTCGGCCTCACCTTGCGCAAGATCGGCACGGGGGGGAGCCTCATGACCGCCGGCCTGGTCAACCTCGCCCTGTTCGCCGTCTTCCCTTTCATGCCCACGCTCGGGGTCGCCGCCGTGTTCTTCGGCCTCGACGGGGTGACGCGCTACACGTGGTTCAAGACCGCCAAGGAATCCACCTACGCGGCGACCGACCGCGACACCATCTACCGGGTGAAGGCCTTCGTCGAGATGTTCGTCTACCGCTTCGCCCGCGGCCTCGCCGGCCTGCTCCTGCTGGGCGTGGCGTGGCTGCAGGGCGGCCCGACGGGCGCGGCCCTGCTCGGCATACCGCTGGGCCTGCTGTGGCTGTACGCCTCCTGGCGCATGGGCCGCGAGCACAAGAAGCTCGAAGACAAGAAAGGTTGACGCGGCCGCGCCCGGGGTGGTATCATATTCGTGTAAACGAATATGAATCCTCTTCTCTTCAAGGCGTTCGCCGACCCGACGCGCCTGCGCCTCCTCGGCCTGCTGTCCGGGGGGGAGGTGTGCGTCTGCGACCTCATGGCCGTCCTGGGAGCGCCCCAGTCGAAGGTGTCCCAGCATCTGGCGTTCCTCCGGGCCGCCGGCTTGGTCGTTTTTCGACAGGAAGGGAAGTGGCGTCATTACGCCTTGGCCAAGCCCGCCGCGAAGGTCCATGCCCGCCTCGTGGGCTGCCTCGGCGAGATCCCCGGCCTGAAGGGCGACCAGGCGCAGCTCAGGAAGATCCTCAGGGCGAAGGAGAAGTGCGCATGAAGCGACTGCCGACCGTCCTGTTCGTCTGCGTCGAGAACTCCTGCCGCTCCCAGATGGCCGAGGGCTTCGCCCGGCGCCACGGCGCGGGGAAGGTCGCGGCCTGGAGCTCGGGCTCGCGCCCGAGCGGCAAGGTCAACGAGACGGCGATCGCCCTGATGGAGGAGAAGGGCGTGGACATGTCCTCCCATCGCTCCAAGAGCCTGGACTCCCTGCCGAAGCAGACATGGGACTGGGTGATCACGATGGGCTGCGGCGACGCCTGCCCGTTCGTGCCGTCCAAGGGCAAGGAGGATTGGGCCATCCCCGATCCCAAGCACATGTCTCCCGACGACTTCCGCAAGGTGCGCGACCTCGTCGAGAGCAAGGTGAAGGACCTCGTCGCGCGGGCGGTCAAGGCCGGCGCATGAGCGCCTCGCGGCTCTCCTTCCTCGACCGCTATCTCACCGGCTGGATCTTCGCCGCGATGGCGCTCGGCGTCGGCCTCGGCTTCTTCCTCCCGGGCGTCCCCGCCTTCGTCAACCGCTTCCAGGCCGGGACGACGAACATCCCGATCGCGCTCGGGCTCATCCTGATGATGTACCCGCCGCTGGCCAAGGTGCGCTACGAGGAGCTCGGCGAGGTGTTCCGGGACAAGAAGGTCCTGGCGCTCTCCCTCGTGCAGAACTGGGTCATCGGCCCGGTCCTGATGTTCGCGCTCGCCGTGATCTTCCTGCGCGGCTATCCCGAGTACATGGTGGGCCTGATCATGATCGGCCTGGCGCGCTGCATCGCCATGGTGATCGTGTGGAACGAGCTCGCCGAGGGCGACACGCAGTACGCCGCGGGCCTCGTGGCCTTCAACAGCGTCTTCCAGGTCCTCTTCTTCAGCGTCTACGCCTGGTTCTTCGTCGGCGTGCTCCTGCCGAAGCTCGGCCTGGCCGGGAGCGCGGTGACGGTGAGCATGCTCCAGATCGCGGAGAGCGTGGCGGTCTACCTCGGCATCCCGTTCGTCGCCGGGATGGCCACGCGCCGGGTCCTCCTGCGGACCAAGGGCCGCGAGTGGTACGAGTCCGTCTTCATCCCGCGCGTGAGCCCGCTCACCTTGCTGTCCTTGCTCTTCACCATCGTCGTGATGTTCAGCCTCAAGGGAAAGCTCATCGTGACCTTGCCCTTCGACGTCCTGCGCATCGCGGTCCCGCTGCTGGTCTACTTCGTCGCGATGTTCCTGCTCAGCTTCTGGCTGAGCCGCAAGGCGGGGGCGGATTACGCGAGGACGGCGACCTTGTCCTTCACCGCGGCCAGCAACAACTTCGAGTTGGCCATCGCGGTCGCCGTCGCCGTGTTCGGCATCGACTCCGGCCAGGCCTTCGCCGCGGTGATCGGCCCTCTCGTCGAGGTCCCGGCGCTCATCCTGCTTGTGGACGCGTCGCTGTACTTCCGGAAGAGCTATGAGTGGTGACGCGCGCTGGCTGGCGGGGACGGGAGCGTGCGCCGTCGCCTGGTGGCTGGCCTACTCGCATCTGACGGAGTTCTCCGACGGCGTCGTGCGGCTCCTGGGCGTGCCTCCCGCCTCGCATCTCGGGGCGGCTCTGGGCTTCTTCATCTTCGAATCGCCGAAGGTGCTTCTGCTGCTGGCCGGCATCGTGTTCGTGATGGGCGTCATCCACACCTTCGTGTCGCCGGAGCGCACCCGCGCTTTGCTCTCCGGCCGCCGCCTCGGCCTGGGCAATGCGATGGCGGCGGGCCTGGGCGTGGTGACGCCGTTCTGCTCCTGCTCGGCGGTGCCGCTGTTCATCGGCTTCCTCCAGGCCGGCGTCCCCTTGGGCGTGACCTTCTCCTTCCTGATCTCCGCGCCCATGGTCAACGAGGTGGCGCTGACCTTGCTTTTCGGCATGCTGGGCTGGAAGGTGGCGGCGCTGTACCTCGCGCTCGGCCTCGCGGTGGCCGTCGTCGCCGGCATGGCCATCGGCCGGCTGGCGATGGAGGAGCATCTGGAGGACTGGGTCCGCGCCATCCAGCGCAGCCGGCCCGCCGAGCGGGCCTCGGAGGCTCCCATGAGCTGGGCCGAGCGCGTCCGCGCGGGCCTGGCGCACGACCGGGAGATCGTCGGCAAGGTGTGGCCCTACATCCTGCTCGGCGTGGCCCTCGGCGCCGGCATCCACGGCTTCGTGCCGCAGGACCTCATCGCCGGCATCATGGGCAAGAAAGCCTGGTGGTCGGTGCCCGCGGCCGTGCTGCTCGGCGTGCCCATGTACTCCAACGCCGCCGGCATCATCCCCGTGGTCCAGGCGCTGCTGGCGAAGGGCGCGGCCCTGGGGACGGTGCTCGCCTTCATGATGAGCGTCATCGCGCTCTCGGCCCCGGAGATCGTCATCCTGCGCAAGGTCCTCAAGCCGCGCCTGATCGCGGTCTTCGTCGGAGTGGTCGCGGCCGGGATCATGCTCGTCGGCTTCGTGTTCAACGCCGTGCTCTAGGAGGACGCCATGAAGGACATCAAGGTGCTCGGGACCGGCTGCGCCGCCTGCAAGGCCACGGTGAGGCTGATCGAGGAGGTCGCCAAGGCCAAGGGCGCCGACATCCGGCTCGAGAAGGTCGAGGACATGGCCGCCATCGTGGCCTACGGCGTCCTCTCCACCCCGGGCGTGGTCGTCGACGGCAAGGTCGTGCATTCCGGCGGCTTGCCGAGCCGCGACAAGGTCCTCGGCTGGCTGTAGGGAAGGCGCTCAGCCGAAGATCAGCTTGAAGCCGGCGATGGCGAGGACGAGGGCCAGAAGGCGCTTGATCGCCGTGTGCGGCAGGCGCGAGCTGCCGAGGTAGGAGCCCGCGATCCCGCCGGCCAAGGCGGCCAGCGCGAGGCTCGGGACGACTCCCGGAAAGGACCTGGTCTTGAGGACGTTGCCGATCAGGCCCGCGGCGGAATTGACGAGGATGAAGACGGCGGACACCGCGGCGATCGTCTTCGTGCGGTCCCATCTCAGGAATATCCCCAGCGGAGTGAGGAAGATCCCTCCTCCCGTGCCGGTGAGCCCCGAGAGGAGGCCGAGCCCCGCGCCGACGCCGAGGGACACGGGCAGGGAGGGATGATCCGCCGGCGGTTCCGCCGGCGGATCGAACAGGAAGCGCGCGGCGGAGAACAGGAGGACCACGCCGACGGCGATCTTGAAGGCGTGGGAGGGGAGGTTGAGCCAGCCGCCGAGGAGCGCGCACGGCACGGAGGTCAGCGCGAGCGGCCAGAACAGGCGCCAGGAGAAGTGCCCCGCGCGCCGGAACTGCCAGGAGGCGATCGTCGCGACGAGGATGTTCAGGGCCAGGGCCGTCGGCTTGATCACGCCGGGCTCCAGTCCGAACAAGATCATCGCGGCGATGTATCCGGAGGCGCCCGCGTGGCCCACGCAGGAATAGAGGAAGGCGACGGCGAACACCGCGACGGTCAGCAAGGTCTAGGCGCCCCCGGACCAGCTGTTCGGGTCGAGCATCTCCCGGACCATGGTCACGAGGGCGTCCATGTCCAGGGGCTTGAGGAGGAACCGGACCCGCGGCTCGGGGGGGATCTGGCCGGCGAAGCGCACCGCCTCGGTCCCGCTCATGAGGAGGACCGGCAGCAGCCGGGTCTCCTCGCGGGCGCGAAGATCGGAGAGCAGCTGGACCCCGGTCTTGCGCGGCATCAGATAGTCGATCAGCGCGAGGTCGGGTTTCTCCTCGAGGGCGGCGCGCTCGGCCTGGGTCGCGTCGTGGCAGAGGACGACCGCGTGGCCCTCGCCCTGCAGGCACTCCCGCAGGATCTCGGTCAGGGGGACCTCGTCGTCGACCACCAGGATCTTGGCCATCCGTATAGAGCATAGGAGCGCGCGGAAGCGGCGTCAAGTGGGGTGTGACCGTTACGCGCTTGCGGCGGCGGGGCTCCGGGGGCTAAACTCCGAGGAATGGAGAATCCCGTGCCGAGCGGAGATTCCGGCTTCCTGCGTTCGCTCATCGACGCGGTCGCCGACCCCATCTTCGTCAAGGACCGGGACCACCGCTGGGTGCTCTTCAACGAGGCCTTCGTCGCGCTGCTGGGCCGCCCGCGCGAGCAGGTGCTCGGCAAGTCGGACTACGATTTCTTCCCGAAGGCCCAGGCCGACGTGTTCCGGCGCCAGGACGAGCTCGTCTTCGAGACGGGGCGGGAGAACTCCAACGAGGAGATCCTCACCGACGCCCAGGGACGCACGCACGTGCTCGTCACGCGCAAGACCCTCTGGGTCTCGCCTTCGGGCAAGCCGCACCTCATCGGCGTGATCCGGGACATCACCGCGGTCGTCGACGCCGCCGAGGACATCAAGCGCAGCAAGGAGCGGCTGCACCGCGCCCAGAAGCTCGAGACGATGGGGTACGTGGCCGGAGGCGTGGCCCACGACTTCAACAACCTCATCGCCGCGATCCGCGGCTGCGCCGAGCTCATGCTCGAGAACCTGCCGATGGGGCATCCGTCCCGCGTCGACGCCGAGGAGATCCGCGCCGCCGGCGAGCGCGCCGCGGCGCTGACCCGGCAGCTGCTGTCGTTCGGCCGGAGGCCGGGCGGGATGACCCGGCCCGTCGACCTCGTCTCGACCGTGTCGGGGATGCGCGGCATACTCGCCCGCCTCCTGCCGGCCGGCGTGCGGCTGGAGATCGACGCTCCCATGGATCCCGGCGCGATCCTCGCCGACCCCGGCCTCATCGAGCAGGTCCTGCTCAATCTCGTCGTCAACGCCGGCGAGGCGATGCCGGAGGGGGGGCGGGTGACGGTCGAGATCTCCCCCGCGCCGAAGGGGGGCGCCGGCGTCTGCGCGCCGTGCGCGCGTCTGACCGTGCGCGACCGGGGCGTCGGCATGACCGAGGCGGTCCGGGCCCGGATCTTCGAGCCCTTCTTCACGACGAAGGAGAGCGGCAGCGGCCTGGGCCTGCCCACGGTCGCGGAGACCGTGCGGCGCTGCGACGGCGGCATCGAGGTCGAGAGCGCCCCCGGCAAAGGGGCCGCGTTCCACGTCTACTGGCCGCTGGCGGCCGTCAAGGCCTCGGGAAAGTCCGGGCCGAAGAAGAAGCGGGGCCGCGCGCTGGTGGTGGACGACGACGAGGCCATCCGCCGCTTCGCGGTGCGCTGCCTCGAGCGCGAGGGCTACGAGGTCCTGTCCGCCGGGGACGCCGCCGAGGCCTTGCGCATCGACGGCGCCAACGCGGGCCTCTTCGACCTGCTCCTGATCGACGTCGCGATGCCGCGGATGCAGGGCCCTGAGCTGGCCGAGCGCCTGCGCGAGCGTCAGCCCGGCGCGCGGGTGCTGTTCACCTCGGGCCGTCGCCGCGAGGACTGCGGTATCGTCGAGGGAGAGGGCTCGGGCTTCCTCTCGAAGCCCTTCACCGCGGGGGACCTGACCGAGAGCGTCAGCGCCGTGCGGCGCGCCGGAGACGGTCCATCACGGCGCGTCCGACGCCCCGGTCCGGCACGGTCTCGACGTAAACGGTCCTGACGCCCGCGGCTTCCGCGTCCCGCAGGGCCGCGAACAGAGCCGTCGCGTAGGCCCCCGGTCCGCCGCGCACGCGCCGGGCGAACGCCGGCCGGCGGCCCGGCCAGGGAGCCCGGTGGACGAGCCCGGCGCCTCGCGCCGCCGCGGGTAGACCGCCCTTGCGCACGAGCGACGGCGGCACGAGGATCACCCGGCAGGACGGGGCGTAATGGCGGTGCGCGGTCCCGGGGGAGGCGGGCGCGGCGCCGCCCGGGGCCTTCAGCGGGGCTCCGGCCGCCCGCGCGATGCTCTCCCCGGTCAAGGTCCCGTGCCGGAGCACGACCGGGCGGCTTCCGCGCGCGTCCACGATCGCGGATTCGAGGCCTTTGCGGCAAGGGCCCCCGTCGAGGATCAGAGGCACCCGCCCCCGCAGGTCGCGCAGCACGTGCGCGGCGGTGGTGGGGCTCGGCCGTCCCGAGAGGTTCGCGGAGGGCGCGGCGACGGGTTCGCCCAGGGCCCGGATCAGGGCGCGGGCCGCGGGATGCCCGGGGCAGCGCACGGCGACGGTGCGCCCGCCGGCCGTCACCGCTCCCGGCACGCGGTCCGACTTCTCGAGTATGAGGGTCAGCGGCCCGGGCCAGAACGCGTCGATCAGCCGGCGCGCCAGCGGCGTGACGCGCTTGACGACGCCCGCGAGCATGGCCTCGTCGGCGACGTGCACGATCAGCGGGTTGTCGGAGGGGCGCCCCTTGGCCTCGTACACCTTCCGCGCGGCGGCGGCGTCGAAGGCGCGGGCGCCGAGGCCGTACACCGTCTCCGTCGGGAAGGCGACCAGGCCGCCCGCGCGCAGGATCCCGGCGGCCGCGGCCAGGCTCTTCGCGCTCGGCTTCGCGACCCGGGTGCGGCTCACGGCAGGGAGGACCGCACGCTCGCGAGCTCGGCGAGGAAGTCCTCTTCCTTCAGCAGGCGCGCGCACACGCGGGCGCCGAGGTCGCGGCCCGCGGCCACGTCGCTCGGGTGGTGCACGCCGGCGACGAGGCGCAGCTCGCCCGCGCCGCGGCCGTGGGAGGCGAGTATGCCCGCGCGGTCCGGGAACAGGCGGCCCAGCACGCAGGCGTCCAGGACGCCGGCCGCGGCGTGGGTGCTGGGGTAGGAGGTGGAGCCGGACGGCTTCTCGATGCAGGGCTTCACGCGGGGATCGGCGTTGAAGGGCCGGGGGCGCGAGAACTTCTTCTTGTAGTAGCCGGAGACCTTGGACAGGAACTTCGAAGCCCCGTTCACGAAAGGCCCGGCCGCCTCCGCCTCGGCCTTGGACAATATGCCCGAGGCTCCGAACAGGGATTGGAAATCGGGGATGGATTGGGCCGCGGCGGCCTCGCACTGCTCCGGCTTGCGCCCGGCCTGGAGCTTCAGCAGCTCCGCGAAATCGAGGTCGTATTCGGGCGAGCCGGGAGCCGGCGGCGCGGCCAGCGCGAAGTCCGTCGACGGGATGTCCTTCCAGGACGCCGCGGCCGGCGCCGCGAGCAGCAGGGCGAGAAGGGGCGCGAGCGCGGCGGCGCGGAGGCGGTTCATGCGCTCATTATAGCTTGGGCTTGAACGACTTGAGGACGGATTCGAACGCGCGGCGGTTCTTGCGGTGCAGGGACTTCGGAGCGTAGTAGGTCAGCAGGTAGAAGCCTTTCGACGCCGGGACCGCGACGAGCTCCTCCCGCATCGGGACCTCCTTCGTGTCGCGCGAGCCGGGCGGCACGAACTCGGAGGCGTCGCGGGCGTAGGCCTTGGCCGTGCGGCCCGCGACGGGGAGGTCGGGGCGCCTCTGGGTCGGGCGCGAGCTCTTGAACACCGGAGGGGCGGCCTGCCGGGAGACGAACTCGTCGAAGCTCGCGAAGTCCGCGTCGCCGGGCGGGTAGTGCCGCAAGGTGATCAGGGCGGAGACGTCGTTGGCGTCCGCGGGTCCGACGAGGACCGCGCCGCCGCCGGAGTCGGGGCGCCGGCTCCAGCCGGCGGGAAGGGCGTACTCGAAGGCTTCGCTCATGATCAGGTCCTTGGGGGGCGCGGCGGGGGCCGCCCAGGCGGCGGGTACGAGCAGCAGGGCGATCAGCGAGAGCTTCATCGGGGCTCCTGGCCGGCGCCGGGCGGAGGGGGGACGCCCATGCGCTTGGCGGCGGGGACGGTCGGGTTCTTGTCGTCGAGCACGAGCTTCAGGCGCTCGGCGGTCTGCGCGTTGATCATCTCGAGGCGGCGGCGATACGCGGCGTAAGCGGCGGGGATGTTCCCCTCCTCGCCGCGGTGCACGGCGAGCGACGCCTTGATGTGCGGCGTGCCCGTCTCCCGCAGGCCCTTCTTCCAATCCTCCTCGGAGGAGATGCGGTCGGGGAAAGCCCCGCCGGCGGCGAGGCGGTCCTGCTCGGCCTTCGGAAGGGAGGCGCGGCGCGACAGCTCCTTGTCGAGGTCCTCGGCCATGCCCCCGTGCCATTTGATCGAGCACCAGGCGGTCCCCTCCAGCGAGCGCAGCTCGGGGTAGTGCCAGGCGTTGATCCCGTCGCGGAATATCTGGGTCCCTTGGAGCAGCCGCTCGGACTTGTTCGCGGACTCGCGCGCCAGGATCGAGGTCTTGCGGTCGCGCTCGAGCAGGGCGTCGAAGGAGGGGTCGCGCCGGCGCTTCTCGACGATGAACAGCGCCTCCACCTGCATCGTCTCGAGCTCGTTGTGCTGCCCCGGCATCCAGGGCAGCTTGTTCTCCCGGGCCCAGACCATCTGGCGCTGATGATTGGCCTCGTGCACGAACAGCGGGGCGAGCTGGACCGACAGGCGGCGGAGCAATTGAGGGTCCTGGGCGAGGTCCATGATGTCGCGCCCCTCCGCCTTGAGGTACTCCTGGATGTGCTTCTCGTTGAACGTGATCACGCCGCCCTGGTGCCAGCCGATCCAGTTCTCCTGGCCTTTGAGCGGCGCGGCGACCCTGAGATCGAGCTTGTTCGTCCGGTAGAACTCCTCCAGGTCCCGTCCGGCGAAGGTGCCCTCCGTCTCCTTCATCAGGCCCGTCCTCAGAAGGCCCGCGACCATCTCCCGGCGGCCGTCCACGTCGAAGCGCTGCCCGTCCCGCGCGGGCGCGGCCGCCCGGAAGGCGGGGTCTTTGACCCCGGCGCCGTCGAAGATCCCGCCGAGCCCGGCCAGCATGTCGTCGAGGTCGGCGCCGCGGGCCGCCTCCAGCGCCTTGCGCTTGGCTGGGTCCGTCCCGACGAGCTTCTCGGCGCGCGCCAACCCGTCGACGGCCTGCCGGGCGTGGTTGACGCGCTCCCACAGCCGGGAGCTGTCGGAGTTGCCCACGATGCCGCCGATCGCGAGGGCCCGCTCCTCCAGCGCCTTGTACTCGGCCGGGGTCCGCGGGGTCGTCGCGAGTATCGCGGCGAGCTCGGAGCCGCTCCACGCCTGGAGGCGGTCCATGCGCTCGGGGAAATCCAGCTTCTCCCATTGCCCCTCGGTGACGGGCTTGGCGGCCAGGATCTTCTTCGCCGCCGGCGGGACGAACTCCCAGGCCCAGGTGGCCTCGCGCAGCGCCTTGATCCGGGACTTGTCCGCCCACGGAACCTCCTTCTGGAACCACGCCTCGAGGCGCGCGGGGCTGCCGCAGAACTTGCAGTCCGGGCGCTTGTCCAGGCCGAGGCGGATCGCGCGAGGCTGGGACATGCCCATCAGCAGGTCGCCGATGTCCTTGAGCTCGGCGGCGGAGGCGAAGGCCTTGCGGTAGCCCTCCGGGTCCTCGGCCTTCCAGCGGTCCTGCAGCGCCTGGTCCCGGAGCAGCGCCTGGGCGGTCTCGAGCGAATCCTCCTGCGCGATGAGCAGCAAAGTCCGGTCGTATTCGTCCCGCTGCTGGGCGCTGGCGGCCGCGGGGCCGAGGAAAAGGAGGCCCGCGAGGGCGAAACGGAGGAACGGCGCCGGGGAGAGGGGGTTCATCGAGGGGGCTCCCGTCGACGCCAGTGTAACCCCGGGAACACCCGCGGTCAAGGCCCATCCCCGGCGTTGACGGGCCCCCCCGGCGGGGGTATACTGCGCCCATGTTCGAGAGCGCCGAGGTCGGCCGGTCGGTGGACAAGAAGGAGTACGCGAAGCGCGTGGCGGTCCTGCGCGAACGCATCCTCAAGGCCCAGCACGCCCTGGCCGCCACGAGCCTGCGCCTCGTGGTCCTCGTCGGCGGCGTGGAGGGCGGCGGCAAGACCGAGGTGGCCCGCCGCTTCCTCGACTGGATGGACCCGCGCGGCCTTCAGGTCGAGGCCTACGGCGAGCCCTCCGACGAGGAGAACGAGCGCCCCGAGTACTGGCGCTACTGGCGCACCTTGCCCGCGGCGGGCCACGGCGCGATCCTCGTCGGCTCCTGGTACACGCGCCCGATCGTGCGCCGCACCTTCAAGGACATCGGCTCCGGCGCCTTCGACCAGGCCCTCGACCGCGCGATGGCCTTCGAGGCCATGCTCGTGCGCGAGAGCACGGTGCTCGTCAAGCTGTGGCTCCACCTCTCCAAGAAGGAGCAGAAGCGCCGCTTCGAGGAGCTGGAGTCCGACCGCGACACCGCCTGGCGCGTGACCAAGCAGGACTGGGGGTTCTCGAAGAAGTACGACCGCTTCCGCGAGGTCTGCGAGCGGGCCCTGACCAAGACCAGCGTCGCCGAGGCGCCGTGGACCGTGGTCGAGGCGACGGACCGGCGCCACCGCGACCTGGCCGCGGGCGAGGCGGTCGCGGACGCGATCGAGGGCGCGCTCGCCAAGGCCGCGAAGGCCGCGCCCAAGGGAGAGCCCGACCGCTCGAAGCCCCCCAAGGTCTCCGTGCTCAGCCGCCTCGACCTGAGCCGAAGGCTCGGGGACGATCACGCCAAGAAGTTCGAGAAGCAGCAGACGCGCGTGGCGCTCCTGTCCCGCCGCTTGCGCAAGGAGGGGCGCTCCTTGATCTGCGCGTTCGAGGGCGTGGACGCCGCGGGCAAGGGCGGCGCGATCCGCCGCCTGCTCGGCGCCATCGACGTGCGCAACGCCCGCGTCATGGCCGTCGCCGCGCCGACCGACGAGGAGCGCGCCCACCCGTACCTGTGGCGCTTCTGGCGCAACCTCCCGCGCCTGGGCCGCGCGACGATCTACGACCGCACCTGGTACGGGCGCGTCCTCGTCGAGCGCGTCGAGGGCTTCTGCGCGCGGGACGACTGGAAGCGCGCCTACGCCGAGATCGCCGCCTTCGAGGAGGAGCTCGCCGAGTCCGGCGTCATCGTCTGCAAGTTCTGGCTGCAGATCTCGCCGGAGGAGCAGCTCCGCCGCTTCCGGGACCGCGTGAAGACGCCGTTCAAGCAGTACAAGATCACCGAGGACGACTGGCGCAACCGCGCCAAGTGGGACGCCTACCAGGCCGCCGCCGTGGAGATGATCGAGAAGACGAGCGCCCCGGACGCGCCGTGGACCTTGATCGAGGCCGAGGACAAGCGCTGGGCGCGCCTGCGCGTGATGAAGGCCGTCGCCGACCGCCTCGAGGAAGAGCTGGGCTGATGAGAGCGATCCCGGAGGGACGCGTCCGCCGCGTGTTCGTGGCCGCGTTCGCGGGGACCGTGGGGACCATCCTGCTGCTGGAGGCGTGCCGGCGGCTGGGCGTCGTGCCACCGATCCTGTTCGGCGGGGTCGGCATGTTCCTCTACCTTCACGCGCCGCTCGCCGCGGCTCTGTTTCTCGGCGCCGCCGCCGCGGGCGAGGACGGCCGGCCGCTGTGGCGGCGGGGCCTGGAGGCGACCCTGCTCCTTGCCGCCTTCTGGGCGGCGCTCGAGCTGACGGCCCAGGCGACGATCCTGGGAGACGTCGCCGGGGGCTTTTTCGGCGCCATCCACGCGCACGCCGGCGACTGGACCGACGCCCGGATCTTCGAGCTGGGCGGCTGGCTCGTCGTGCTGTTGTTCGCGTGGTCCCTGACCCTCGGCCGCCTGTTCGGCCGCGCGTGGCTCGGAGCCATGCTCGCGATGCCGGCGGCCTTCCTCGGCTTCATCTTCCTGGCGGTCCCCGGCGTCGCGTTCCAGAACGACCTGCTCTTCGACGGAGAGGTCGTGCGCGGTGCGGCGGGCGTCGCCGCCCTGTGGTGCCTGCTCGCCGCGTTGAGGGCTCGCGAGGCGGGGGCGGGCCTTCGGGTCCAGGCGGCCTGGCTGGCGCTGTCGGTCGCGGCCTGCGTCGCGGTCACCGTTCAGGCCGTGAGGCAGGTCGATTCGACGCTGTTCCTCGCCCATCCCATCATCCTCTCCAGGTCGGATTACTTCCGCGTGTTGAACGCCCGCTCTCCCGGGGTCCGCGAAGGCGGAGGCGCTCTCTGGAGCGCGCGCGGCGGCTCCTACCTGTCGACCGCCTCAGGCGAGTTGTCGACGCTCGAGCGGGGGTTCGAGGGTTCCGCGTACTGGCTGCTCAGCATCCCGGGGCCCGTCCCCATGGAGGCGCTGTGGGACGACTCCGGCCGTCTGTGGACGCTCCGCTCGGCCCCCGCGCAGCGGGAGACGGTCGTCAGCGTTTTCGGGCGCGGGGCGGCCGCGCGGCGGGTCGTCGACCGTGATCGCCACTATTGGGGCCTGTTCCTTCGCGGGGGAGAGACGGGCGTTTTCCGGACGTCAGGCAAAGAGCATTCGTCCTGCGAACTGGACCAGGCGACGGCCGCGCTAGGCCGCTGCGAAACGGTGCCAGATTTCAAGGATCTGGATGAGCGGCTTCTGGAGAGATTCCGCGCTGCGGGCTTGACCGCGCGGATCGACGGAAGGACCTTGCGCCGCGAGCGGCCGGGGCCCGGCGCCCGCGAGTGGGCCCTGCCGGGCGTCGGCCTGAAAGACGAGGAGGGGATCTCTTTCCAGGTCGCCCTGCGCCTGCGAGACCGTGACTTGTTCGCCATCCCCGTCTCGAGCGGCGGGGCGGGGGCGGTCGCCCTGTGCGAGCCGGACGGACGCGTGCGGCTCGCGTGGCCGGGAGCCTTCTCCCCGCGCGGGGCCGTCCCCCTGTTCGACACCTTGCCCGACGGGACGGTGGTCGCGGAGTCCTCGGGCACTTTGCTGATCATGGATCCGGCGGGGCGCTGGGTTCCGGCCTTCGATCCTCGGCCCGCTCTGGCGCGTCTCGGGTATCCCTCCGCGCGGACGCCGCGGGTGTCTCTGCTGCGGCGCGCGGACGGGAAGCTCTGGATCGCGGTCGACGGGGCGTTCGTCCTTCTAGTCGACGAGCGGGGAGGCCCGGCTCATCGCCTCGACCGTCTTCCGGCGGAGGGAGCGTGGATGCTCCAGACGACGACGGCCGCGGCCTTCCTTCAGACCTATCGCGGGGCCTGGCGTTACGATTGGGATGGACGGCTGACGCGGCTCCGGCGTCCCTCGTGATCGGCCGTCGCGTGCCGGCCTAACGCCGGGCTTCGTCGAGCTGCAGGAAGAGCCTCCGCCCGGAGTAGTGCACCCCCAGGTCTCCCGGCCCCGTCGCCAGCTCGATATGAGGCGGCGCCGAGATCGACAGCGAGCGGAAGACGGTGTGCGTGTCGCCCTTCGGGGCCCAGGGCTTGCCGTCGACGAGGACGACCGCGTCGGGCGGCAGGATGAACTCGGACGTGTTCGCGTTGCGCCGGACGAACACGTCGCGGAGGCGTATGCGGTAGCCGGGGCGATCGTCGGACCAGAGCTTGGCGCGCATCAAGGACGTGCCGTCGGGATAATCGAGCCAAGGTCCCGAGTGGCTGGCCCGGGCGGCCTCGCGCGAGAGGACGAAGCGCCGGCCTTGAAGCGAGCCGTATTCGACGCTCCACCGCTCGCGTTCGGCCTCCAGCCGCCCGATGTCTTTCCGGGCAGCTTCCACGGCCTCGTCGTATTCGGGGCGAACCGTGAGCGCCTCGACGCGGCGATCCATCTCCTCGGGAGCGAGGGCCAGACGAGAGCTCGCAATCTGGGACGGCGTGATGCCGGCTTCGACCGCTCCACGCCAATCGCGCTCCTTCTCCTCGTCAAGCCATAGGCACAGCGCCGCGCCGATGGGATAATGGCGCCACTTCGCCATGTCGGCGATCCTTCCCTGCTTCCTCAGCCGTTGGGCCAGCAAGCGCCGCACGGACTCCCGGGGCCAGGCCGTCTCGTTCCCGACGGTCTCGACGAATTCCGCCGTGCCCTCGCTGTGCTCCTCCCATATCTCGGTCCAGCTGTCCGGGAAAAGGCGGCGCCTGTGTCGCCGGATCGCGGCGAAATCGCGCACGCCTTCGGCGTCCCCGTGCTCCAGCCAATCGGCGAGGCGGCGTCCCTCGATCCCCGCCAGGGCCACGTCCCTCGGGTCCTCGATGGGGTACCGTCCCCACGAGCGGTTCCTGAACCGGGCGTCCTGGGCGTTATGGAAGCGCTCATGGACGAAATACGCGGTCCAATCGTAGACGTCGAGGCCGTCCTCGATCAGCATGGCGGTGACGGTCGACCCGTCAAGGTCGAAGGCCCGCACGTAGGAGAATCTGGGCGTGAAGGACCGGGCGCTGGCCGACACGGAGGCGTCCGCCCAGGGGGCGCGCTCGAAACCCTCCGGGTACGCCGTCGTTCCGATGAGGAGAGCTCCGTCGCCCTTGATGGCGACGAGCAGGGGCTGGCCGAGGGGGTCGTAGCCGGGCCAGGCGCGCGCCGCGGCGGCGGAGGCTTTCTGGACGGCCGCGACGAGGTCGGCCTTCGACCGCGGGGGGGACTTCCGGTCGAGCGCCGCATGGACTGAGAACGCGACGATCAGGACGGCGAACGAGGCGCCGAGGCGGTCCGGCAAGCGGCCTACGGGATCAGGATGCCGGCGATGTTCGCGGTCATGAAGGTCGCGATGGCGCCGACGACCATGGCCTTGAGGCCGAGCTTCGCCAGGTCGTGCCGGCGCGTCGGGGCGATGCCCGAGATGCCGCCGATCTGGATCGCGATCGAGGAGAAGTTCGCGAAGCCCGACAGCGCGTAGCTGACGATGATCACCGAGCGGTGCGTCAGCGGCTGGCCGGACTTGAGGATGTCGGTCAGCTGCAGATAGGCCACGAACTCGTTGAGCACGGTCTTCACGCCGATGAGCTTGCCGACGACCCAGCAGTCCTGGACGGGCACGCCCATCAGGAAGGCCAGCGGCCAGCCGAGGACGGCGAGCAGGTTCTCGAGGCTCACCTGCGGGTAGCCGACCCAGACGCCGGCCTGCTTGAGGATGGCGTTGAGCATCGCGATGAGCGCGATGAAGGCCAACAGCATGGCCGCGACATTGAACGCCAAGCCCAACCCCTCGGAGGCGCCGCGCGCGGCCGCGTCGATCACGTTCGCGTCGAGCTTCTCGCGGCCCATCTTGACGTGACCGAGGGTCTTCGGCGTCCCGGTCTCGGGCATCGCGATCTTGGCGCACACGAGCGCGGCGGGCGCGGACATGACGGACTGCGCGATCAGGTGGCCGGCGATGTCGGGGAAGTACTGGTGGAGCATGCCCACGTAGGCCGCGAGCACGCCGCCCGCGGTGTTGGCGAAGCCGCCGACCATGATGGCCAGCAGCTCGGAGTTGGTCATGTCCGCGACGTACGGCTTGACCACGAGCGGGGCCTCGGTCTGGCCGACGAAGATGTTCGCCGCGGTGGACAGCGTCTCGGCGCCGGAGGTCTTCATCGTCTTGTACATGACGATGGCGAAGATGTCCACGACCCACTGCATCAGGCCGATGTGGTAGCCGACGGTCATCAGCGCGGAGACGAAGATGATGGTGGGCAGGACGTTGAAGGCGAAGTTGATCATCGGCGCCTCGATCTTCCCGGTGATGAAGGAGCCGAACAGGAACTTCGTGCCCTCGTTGGTGAAGCCGAGCAGCGCCATCGTGCCGTCGTTGAGGCGCTCGAAGAACCAGAGGCCCGGCGCGGTCTTCAGGACGATGACGCCGAAGAACAGCTGCAGCGCCATGCCCCAGGCGACGAGCTTCCAGTTGATCTTCTTGCGGTCGGTGGACATCAGCCAGCACAGCCCGACCAAAGCGAACAGGCCGAAGAAGGAGGTGGAGCGCTCGAGGACGGTGCTCGGGGCCTCGGCGGCGCGGCGCGCCTCGATCTGGGCGCGCACCTGGTCGGCCTGGGACGGGGCGGCGGCGCTGGACACCGCGACGGCGTCCTTCGCGACGGAGGCGGAGAAGACGGTGGTGCCGAGCGCGCCGAACAAGCCGCACGCCGCGAACATGGCCCAGACGCGTCCGAGACGGCGAACCGAGGGGGGGATGGTCATGTAGGAATTGTAGCAAAGGGTCGGAACTTTTCTATGATGCTGACCATGAACGACGCCGCCTCCAGGAAGAACGCGATCGCCGCCGTGCTCCTCGCCGCCCTCGGCTACTTCGTCGACATCTACGACCTGATCCTGTTCAGCATCGTGCGGGTCGCGAGCCTCCGGGACATCGGCGTCGCCCCGGAGGCGATGATGGACACCGGGCTGCTGCTGATCAACATGCAGATGGCCGGCATGCTGCTCGGCGGCCTGCTGTGGGGCGTCCTCGGCGACAAGAAGGGCCGGCTCTCGGTCCTGTTCGGCTCGATCGCGATGTACTCGGTCGCCAACATCGCCAACGGCTTCGTGCACAGCGTCCCGGCGTACGCCGCCTGGCGCTTCATCGCCGGCGTCGGCCTCGCGGGCGAGCTCGGCGCGGGGATCACCTTGGTCTGCGAGCTGATGCCGAAGGAGACCCGCGGCTACGGGACGATGGTCGTCGCCGGCGTCGGCATCGCGGGCGGCGTCGTCGCCGGCCTCGTCGGCGACTGGTTCGGCTGGCGCAACGCCTACTTCATCGGCGGCGCGATGGGCCTGGCCCTGCTGACCCTCCGGGTCGGCGTCTATGAGTCCGGCATCTTCGACAAGGTGATGAAGGCCAAGGACGTGCGCCGCGGCGACTTCTTCATGCTCTTCTCGACCCCGGACCGCGTTCGGCGCTACCTGTCCTGCATCGCGCTCGGCATCCCCGTCTGGTTCGTCATCGGCATCCTCGCCACCTTCGCCCCGGAGTTCGGCAAGGCCCTCGAGATGCCCGTGCTGCCGACCGGTTCTCGCTCGGTGATGTGGCTGTACGCGGGCTGCGCGCTGGGCGACTTCGCGAGCGGCGGCCTGAGCCAGCTGCTGCGCAGCCGCAAGAAGGCCGCGCTCGTCTTCGTCGGCGCGACCGCGGTCACCTGCGCGGTCTACCTGAACCTGCGCGGCGCCTCGCTGACCCCGTTCTACGTCACCTGCGGGGCCCTCGGCTTCTTCTCCGGCTACTGGGCGGTGTTCGTGACCATCGCCTCGGAGCAGTTCGGCACCAACATCCGCGCCACCGCCACCACGACCGTCCCGAACTTCGTGCGCGGCTCCCTCGTCGGCGTCTCGGCCCTGTTCCAGCTCCTCAAGCCCGGCCAAGGCATCATCGGCTCGGCCGCCATCGTCGGCACCCTCTGCTTCGCCCTCGCGCTGCTGTCCCTCCTCGGCCTGCGCGAGACCTTCGGCAAGGACCTCGATTACCTGGAGCCCCACATGTAAGGCGGGGTCAGGCACGCAAATTCGTCGAATTCTCGACGAATTTGCGTGCCTGACCCCCTATTTCGTGAGGGAGCGGGCGAGCCAGAGGTAGATGCCGGCGACGACGGTGTAGAAGGCCGCGAACAGGGCGAACGCGGTCGTGCCGAACAGGGCGAACAGGCCGCCCCAGAGCAGGAAGCCGGCGACGTGGGTCACGTAGATCAGCGACCGGATGGCGCCGACGGTGACGTCCTTCTTGTCGCTCGGGATGTTCGACTTCATGATGGTGTCGAGGTGGTTCGACGCCAGCTGGGCGGTGAAGCCGATCGCGAGGAGCGCGACGGAGATGGGGAACATCGGCCAGATGAAGGTGCCGAGCGTGGCCGTGCTCAGGAACGCCCAGGTGCCGAGCAGGGCCGCCGCGGCCCAGGGGAGGACGCGGGCCGCGCTGCGCGCGTACATCGAGCGCTCGCCCGCCTTGCGGTCCGCCTCGGGCAGGGCCGAAACCTTCTTCTCGATGCGGGCGGCGAGGCGGTCCATGACGACCGCGCCGACCAAGGCGCCGGCGCCGTACACGGCGGTCAGCGAGCCGGCGACCGCGGCCGCGTGCTGCGGGTCCGGCGCGGAGTAGGCGCCGAAGGCGGTCGCGATGATGTAGTACATCATGTACAGGAAGCTGTTGACGAGGGCGAAGCCGAACAGCGGCTTGTAGATGCCGGCGTCCTTGAAGACGGTCTTGAAGCCCTCGTTCCAGCGGCTAGGCTTATGGGCGTCCGCCGTGGCCTTCGGGAGCTTCAGCGCCAGCGCCAGGAGCGCCGCGATCCCGAAGGCGATCGGGGCGGGGTAGATCACCGCGCCGAAGCCGAACGCGGCGACCGCGAGCGCCATGGCCGAGCCGATGAAGACGGTCCCGTACTCGATGAAGTCCCGGAAGGACCCGAAGCGGCTCGAGGAGGCCTCGGAATCCTTGAACCAGGCCACCTGGAGGCTGTGCTCGGCGACGCGGCCGATCGAGTGGAAGAAGTAGTCGAGGCTGAACAGCGGGATCAGCGCGGCGAGGGCGATCGTCCCGGTGGCCGGGTTGAAGAGCAGCGCGAGCGTCGTCCAGATCGCGACGCGCGCGAGCAGGACGATGCGGTAGGAGGCGCGTATGCCGAGGCGCTTGATGATGCTCCCGCCGAAGTAGCTGCCGAGGGTGTACGCGCCGTAGCTGACGCTGGTCAGCGCGGCGAGCGCGAGGAAGCCCTGGGACAGGGGCTGGGTCATCTGCGAGACGGCGAGCGAGGTGGACTCGACGACGGTGGAGACGAGCAGGAAGGTGGAGAGGAAGCCGAGCACGACCTTCGAGTAGAGCGCCGGTCCGGGTTCGACCGCGGGGGCGACGGGCGCCGGAGCGATCTCGGCCTTAGGCAGCGGCGACAGATCGTCTGCCGTAGGCTGCTGATAATCGCCGCGGGCGCGGACGATCTCGCCGTTGTCGCGCTTGATCCTCAGGACCATGCGCCGCGAGGCGATGAGCGCGGAGCGGATCGCGTCGCGCCAGGTCTTGCCCTTGCCGATGACCTCGGCCCACTCCTCGTAGGCATTGCCTTTGGCCGCGACGATCCGGTCGCCCTGCGCGACGAACACGCGCGCGAGCTCCACGCCGGGCACCTTGCGCGCGGCCTCGAGTCCTTCGACCGCTTCGAGCGTGCCGTTGCGGCTGGAGGCGAGGAAGGTGTAGTGGATCACGCCGTCGGGCGCGTGGCCCGGGTCGACCTTCAGGCCGAGCGTCGCGCGGAAGCCCTGCTCGACGAGGCTCATGCCGGTCAGGCTCTTGACCGCCTGCCAGATCGCGACGCCGCCCATGAAGGGGTTGATCTCGATGACGCGCGGGCCGTCGGGGGTGGAGAAGAGGTCGAGGCGCGCGTTGCCGTCGCGCAGGCCGAGGGCCTTGAGGGCGCGCTCGGAGGCGGCGATGAGCTCGGCGTGGTCCGCGACGGCGGTCTGCCCGGGGAACACGAGGATGCCGCCGGCGAGCTCGCCCTTCTGCCCGAGGCCCTTCGTGTCGGAGACGATCGCGAAGGCGGCCTTGCCGTCCTGCATGACGACCTCGACCGAGGTCTCCTCGGTGCCGGGCTTCTTCTCGAGCATGCGCTCCATCATGAGGCCCGGGTGCGTGCTGAAGGTGGTCTGCTTGGCCTCGGGGCGGGCGACGAAGTCGCGCACGGCCGCGTCCATCTTGAGGTAGGCGGCGGCGGCCTCGTTCTCGGACTTGATGTTGAGGTCGAGGAAGCGGGAGTTCTCGCCGCGGCTGGTCTTGATCATGACCTTGTACTTGCCTTCCTCGGAGATCTCGTGGTACGCCCGGCGCGCCTCTTTCTCGCTGCCGATCACCGCGTACGCGACGTGCTGGCTCGCGTCCGCGTTGAGGCGCTTGCGCGCCTCGGGCTTGTTGTCGGCCGCGGCGACGACGTCGCCCGCGATGCCCTTGGCGCCGAGCCTGTCGGTGATCCTGCCGGTCAGGCTCGCGTACAGGCTCATGAAGCCGACGACCGCGTGCGCCTTCGCACCCTCGGGATGCGCGGCGACGGCCTCCGCGATCTTGCCCATGGTCTTCCCGTCGCGGGTGTTGATCGGGGCGGCGATGAAGTTGGAATCGGGGATCGTGCCGATCGAGTTCTTGCGGTTGGCGGGATCGTCCACGAGCACGAGGTTGAGGCCCAGCTCCTTGGCGACGCGCAGCGCCTCCTCCATGATGAACGGGCGCGAGCCCTTGGTGCCGACAATGATGACGGTCTTGCCGCGGACGGAGGCTTCGGCCAGCGCGGCCGACTCGGAGAGTCGCTCGGCGGGGGCGGACGGGACCGCGGCGGCGGCGGCCGGAGCGGCGGAGATGGGCGCGACGGGAGCGGCGGTCTGCGCGGCGGCGGCGTTCGGGATGGACGCGGGCGCGAGAGGCGCGGGCGCGGAGCCGGCCTGCAGCGAGGCGGCGGACAAGGTCCCGAGCGAGGGGGAGAGCAGCGCGGACGGCGCGCTCGACAGAGGGGAGACGATCGCGGCGCCGGCGGCCGACGCGGAAATTCCCGAGACGGGCGCGACGACGCGCGCGGTCTGCGCCCAGGCCGGCCAGGGCGCGAGGACGACGACGAACGAAACGACGAGGGACATCGCGGAGCGAAGCGCGCGTGATTTCATTGCTGGTGATGTTACCACGCGACAACCGCCCGCGTTGCTAGATTAGGTCCCACGATGAGGAGGCAATCGCACTACTCCTCCGGTGGGACCTTGGACTCCGGGCCTTGGGCCCATAGTCCCCGCTCCAAGAGAAAATGATACGATCGCGCCATGAGAAATCCGATCTTCGCGGCGCTGTTCGGCATCCTCTTATCGGCGCCCGCGCTCGCGGCGATCCCCGAGACCGTGACCGTCCGCGCCGTCTCCTGGGAGCCGTCTCTGAAGTCCGCGACCGACAAGGATTGGAGCGCCCGCGTCTTGGCCGAGGTGTCCGCCGCCGCCAAGGCCGGGGCCGACGCCGTCGTCTTCCCGGAGGGATTCTCGGACGGCCGCGACGTCCCCGCCGTCCTCGACGCGGTGAAGGCCGCCGCCGGCGAGGACCGCCTCGTCGTCCTCGGCTACGCGCCGCACCGGAACCCCGGCGAGGACTTCGCCTACGGCCGCGCCTACATCCTCTCGGGCGGGACCTGGCAGATCATGGACAAGCTCGACCCGACGCCCGCCGAGCGCGCCGCGAAGGTCCCGCTCAAGCCCGGCGTGCGCCTGCCCCTGTTCCGCTTCCGCGGCGGCACGGTCGCCGTCCTGGCGGCCAGCTCGCTCGCGAAGCCCGAGATCGCGGCCTCGCTCAAGAAGCGCGGCGTTCAGCTCGTGCTCGTGGCCGCGCCCGCCGAGGACGAGGAGGGCGCGGCGCGCCTGTCGCGCGCCGCCGCCGCGCGCGCGGTCGAGCTCGGCGCCGCGGTCGTGACCGCGCCGCCGTCTCCCGCGGCCCCGGCCCTGCACCTTCCCGCGCAGAAAGGGTTCGGCCTCAAGCCGCAGGCTCCCCAAGGCCGCGACTTCCGCCTCCCGTGGAAGAAGCTCCTCGACCTGCGCGTCGTCCCCGAGGGCTCCACCGAGCCCCGGCCCTTCCTGGAGTCGACCCACTACCAGGTCGAGATCTAGTCTTATAAAGGAAGTCGGGACGAAATAGCCGCGAAACACGCCGCGGGTACACTGCGGCATGGGAATCAAAGCGCTGTTCGCCGTCCTGCTGCTGACCTCGCCGGCGTTCGCGGGCGAGCGCGTGATCGTCCGCGACGCGGGCGGGTTCGACCCCGCGGGTCGCACCGTGGAATTCCCCGACCGCTTCGGCTGGACGGCCTACGAGGCCGAGTTCGACTTCTCGCTCGACGAGGACGGAGCCCTGTCCGACGCCTCCCGCTTGAGCATCGTCATCGTCCGGCGCGGGGGGAAGAAGTGGAAATACTCCTGCCGCGCGTCGAAGGAGGACCTTTCCGCGCGCGTGGTTCCGCTCGGGGGCCGGACCTCGGTGATCGCCGAGTGCCGGGTGAAGCCGAAGTCGTTCGCGAAGGCCGTCGACCTCGACGCCGAGGACGTCGGCGCTCCGATGTTCGTCTTCGAGGCGGTGCTGGAAGGAGGCCGCGCCCGCGCGGGCGGCCAGCGCGGACTGCGCTTCCGCCCGGACGCCCCCGTGGCGTCTTTGGACCTGAGCCCCTACGCGGCGTCGCCCGACGCCGCGGGGCTCGCCGTGATCTTCCGCGCCGAGTAGGTCCCCTCGGGCCGGATGACGAAAAAGAGCGGTCCTGAAAGGGAAACGCTTTACCCTCGGGCCTAATTGGCCGTAGGCCTCTTGTCTGGGCCCCGCTTACCCGTCGGCCCCAACCCCCGAATCCGTTCATCCTCTATAATTCAGCAACGCCACTGGTTGTCCCATTTAGAGGAGCCGAACATGATCATCGAGAAAGCCGCCGCGAGAAAGTCCCTGGCCGTGACCCTGGCCCTGGCCCTTTTCGCTTCCGCGCCGGTGAACGCCTGGTCCCAGACCCAGGCCGCCGCCTCTCGAGCCGCCGGCGGAGCCGGCGTGATCGGCGCCGCGGGCACGATCGGCACCGTGACCCCGAACATGTCGGCCGTGACGGCCGCGATCGCGCTCCCGAACCTCTCGCTGAACTCGCCGGCTCCCGCGCTCGCTCCCGCCGTCAAGGCGATGGCCGCGGCCCCCGTCGCCGCGGCGCAGTCCATGGCCCCGGCCGCCCAGCCCCTCGCGCTCGAGGCGCACCCGGTCATCGGCGTGCTCAACGCGCTGCAGGCCAAGGGCGTGCAGCTCCCCGACACCCTCTCCACCCGCGAGGACGCGGCGAAGCTCATCGTCGCGGCCCAGGCCATGCCCGAGGGCACGGCCAAGCAGAACATGATCGCGATGGCCGCCGCGATCAACGCGGCGAACAACACCGGCTCGTCCGCTCAGCTCGGCAAGATCTTCGACGCCGAGCAGGCCCGGGCCGAGGCGCCCGAAGCCGCCCCCGTCCAGTCCGGCGGCTGGCGCTCGGCCGTCGCGCGCCTGCTCCCCGCTCCGCTCGCCAGGATGGTCGCCAAGAAGGCTCCCGAGGCCGCGCCCGCCGCTCCCGCGCAGCCCGCGAACCCCGAGGATTTCGCGGTGAAGATCGCGGACATGCACTACGCGCCGTCGGCGACGCAGCTCCCGGAGAACACCGCCAAGATCCCGGTGTCCGACAAGCAGGTCGTCGGCCAGGACGCCGGCCTCAAGGCGATCAAGTTCGGGCTGCAGATGCCCGGCCGCCACTACAACCTCTTCGTCGCCGGCCCGGACGGCTCCGGCCGCGAGACGGCGCTGCGCCACATGCTCCCCGAGGTGGCCGGCAAGATGGCGACGCCCGGCGACCGCGTCGCCGCGACCAATTTCGCGGACAAGGAGAACCCGGCCGTCCTCAACCTCGAGGCCGGCCGCGGCCCGGCGTTCGTGAAGGGCATCCGCAAGTTCGTGGCGACGCTCAAGGCCGTCCTGCCCGAGCAGCTCGAGTCCGGCCAGATCGGCGAGGCCAAGAAGCAGGCCGTCGCGCAGGTCGAGGCCGCCGCCGCCGAGCGTGAGGAGGCCTTCAAGGCCGAGGTCGCGGCGATCACCCTCGCCGGCGGCGCCTTCACCGTCGAGTTCTTCGCCAAGCCCTCCGGAGAGGGCCGCATGATGGTCGGCCTCAAGCTGATGCGCAACGGGCAGGCCGTGGATCCCGCCTCCGTCGACGCGGACATCGCCGCCGGCGCCTACACCCGCGCCCAGTTCGACCAGGCGAACAAGGAGCGCGACCAGAAGTTCCCCGCGATCATGGAGAAGTTCAAGGCCATGATGGAGCAGAACAACAAGGAGATGGAGGCCATCCAGGAGCAGCTCGCCGAGCTCGAGTCCAAGGCGGTCTCCTCGATCGTCTCCCAGGTCGCCCAGCCGCTGAT
>Ga0255338_1001796_pt1 | contig 36997 bp, 31 predicted proteins | sample MeOH1_35cm_T4_19_FD_203715 | JGI IMG/M metagenome (GOLD analysis project Ga0255338, IMG submission 203715) | Sandy soil microbial communities from University of British Columbia, Vancouver, Canada - MeOH1_35cm_T4_195 | ecosystem: Engineered > Artificial ecosystem > Sand microcosm > Unclassified ...
ACTACCCCGAGTACGCCGACGAGGCACGCAAGACGAAGATCGTGGAGACGTCCTCCGGCGAGTTCTACGGCAAGGGCTACCAGGACGTGCAGCACCGCGTGCCGAAGATCGACAACACGATCGAGGAGCTGGGCTGGCAGCCGAAGCTGAACATGGAGCAGGCGCTGCGCCGCATCTTCGAGGCCTACCGCGACAAGGTGGTGGAGGCGCGTACGCTGGTGAGCGGCGGCAACTGATTCCGGCGGGGCGCCCCGGTTTGGGTAGACTATGCCTCGCGCGACTTTCCGCGCGCGAGGTGTCTACTCTCTGGAACGCGCCCCCATGCACGCCACCGGCAGGACCCTTTCCCGTTTTTCCATCTTTCCACTGGCTTCGCTGCTGGCGATGCCGGCAGCCACGGCCCAGACCGCCGACGAGAAGACGCTGCCCGATGTGGTGGTCAGCGCCAGCCGGAGCGAGCAGCGCCAGTTTGATGCCCCGGCCGCCGTCAGCAGCATCGCCGTGGACCCCTTCACGGCGGCGTCCCCGCTGGTCAATCTCTCCGAACTGACCCTGACCGTGCCCGGCATCGCTGTGCGGGACCGCCAGAACTACGCCCAGGACCTCCAGATCGCCGTGCGCGGCTTTGGCAGCCGCTCCACCTTCGGGGTGCGCGGGGTGCGGCTGTTTGTCGATGGCATTCCCGCCACCATGCCGGACGGGCAGGGGCAGGCGTCCACCTTCGACCTGGCCAACGCGAGCCGCGTGGAGGTGCTGCGCGGCCCGTTCGCCCAGATGTACGGCAATGCCTCGGGCGGCGTGGTGCAGGTGTTCACGCCCGATCCGCCCAGGGACGGGTTCACCGGGCGGGCTGCCACGGGCTTCGGCTCGGACGGCCAATGGCAGGCCGGCGTGGCGCTGGCCGGCGGCAATGACCGCCTCGGCGGCTCGCTGGACGCCTGGACCTACCAGACCGACGGCTACCGGGACCACAGCGCAGCACGCCGCTACCAGCTCAACGCCAAGATCGTGGCCCAGCCGACCACGGCCACCAAGATCACCGGCCAATTCAACTACTTCACCCAGCCGCTGGCCGAGGACCCGCTCGGGCTCACGCGCGCCCAGGCGGACGCCAACCCCCGGCAGGCCGTGCCGGCGGCCACCCAGTTCAACACGGGCAAGGATGTCGAGCAGACGCAGGCCGGCGTGGTGGTCGAACACCAGCTGAACGAGCGTGACAGCCTGAACTTCCGCCTTTATGGCGGCGGGCGGCAGCTGACCCAGCGGCTCGGCTTCAGCGGCGCGGCGCCTTCGTCGGCGGGCGGCATTGTCGATCTGGACCGCACCTACGGCGGCACGGCGCTGGCGTGGACGCGCAAGACCACGGCCAACGGCCTGCCGCTGCAATGGACGGCCGGGATCGAGGCCAACGCCATGCGCGACGCCCGCCATGGCTACGTGAACGATAACGGCCAGCAGGGCGCGCTGCGCCGGGACGAGACCGACGAGGCGGCCGACTACGGCGCGTTTGCCCAGTTCAACTGGACCGTGCATCCCGCCTGGGAACTGGTGGGCGGGCTGCGGGCGAGCATGGTCCGGCTGCGCATCGACGATCACTACGTCACGGCGGCCAGCCCGGACGACAGCGGCACCTCCACCTATCACAACGTCAGCCCGGTGGCCGGCGTGGTCTGGCACGCCCACGACACGCTCAATGTCTACGCCAACCTGGGCCGGGGCTTCGAGACCCCGACGCTGACCGAGGTGGCCTACGGCCCCGGCGGGGTGGGCGCCAACCTGGGCTTGCAGGCGTCCACCAGCCGGCAGGGCGAGATCGGCGTGAAATGGCAGGCGGCCGGCCAGAAGGTGGAGGCCGCGCTGTTCGACGCGGACAGTCACGACGAGGTGGTGCCGGTATCGAACAACGCCGGCCGCACGGTCTACCAGAACGTGAACGGCGTGCGCCGGCGCGGGCTGGAACTGGGCTGGCGCGGCACGTTCGGGCAGGCGCAGCAGTGGGGGGCGGGGCTGGGGTATACCTATTTGTCGGCGTACTTCGGGGAGGCCTATCTCAACGCGCAGGGCCTGCAGGTGGCGGCCGGCAACCGGCTGCCCGGCACGGCGCGGCACAGCCTGGGCGCAGAGCTGACCTACCGGCCGCTGGCGCCGCTGATGCTGGGGGTGGAGGCGCGGGCGGACAGCCAGGTCTATGCGGACGATCTCAACACCCAGGCGGCGCCCGGCTACATGGTCTTCAACCTGAAGGCCGGCTACGAATTCAGGCTGGGCCGGACCCGGCTGTACCTGTTCGGCCGGATCGACAACCTGGCAGACCGGCACTACATCGGCTCGGTCATCGTCAACGAGGCCAACGGCCGTTACTTCGAGCCGGCGGCCGGGCGGCGCTTCTTCCTGGGGCTGCGGGCGTCGATGTAAGCCGCCGCCTGACTTGCCAGCGGCGCGTCTCCGGCCTAAGGTGGCGTCTTTGACTGGCATCCGTGGAGCCCCATGCCCCCCTCCATGCCCCAGGACCGCGACCTGCGCATCATGCTGTGGGTCGTGGCCGTTGGCTTTTTCATGCAGACGCTCGACTCGACCATCGTCAACACGGCGCTGCCGTCGATGGCGCACAGCCTGGGCGAAAGCCCGCTGCGCATGCAGTCGGTCGTCATTGCCTATTCCCTCACCATGGCGGTGGTCATTCCGGCCTCGGGCTGGCTGGCGGACCGCTTCGGCACCCGCACCATCTTCCAGACCGCCATCGGCCTGTTCGTGCTCGGCTCGCTGCTGTGTGCCTGGGCGCCCACGCTGCCGGTGCTCACCGCCGCGCGGGTGGTGCAGGGGGTGGGCGGCGCCATGCTGCTGCCGGTGGGGCGGCTCTCGGTGCTGCGCACCTTTCCGCGCGAGCAATACCTCCAGGCGCTCAGCTTCGTGGCCATTCCGGGCATGATCGGCCCGCTGATCGGCCCCACGCTGGGCGGCTGGCTGACGCAGACGCTGTCGTGGCACTGGATCTTCCTGATCAACGTGCCGGTGGGGATCATCGGCGCCCTGGCCACCATCCGCTACATGCCCAATTCGCGGCTGCCCGGCATGGGCGGCTTTGACGTCACCGGCTACCTGCTGCTGGCCGTGGCCATGGTGGCGCTGTCGTTTTCGCTGGATGGGCTGGCCGGCATGGGCTTCCAGCACGCCACGGTGCTGATGCTGCTGATTGGCAGCATGGCGGCGCTCACGGCCTATGTGCTGCATGCCAACAAGCGCCAGAACCCGCTGTTTCCGCTGAAGCTGTTCAAGATTCACGCGTTCAGCGTGGGGCTGCTCGGCAACCTGTTCGCGCGTATCGGCAACGGGGCGATGCCCTTCCTGATTCCGCTGATGCTCCAGGTGAGCATGGGCTACGCGCCGTTCGATGCCGGCCTGATGATGCTGCCGGTCACGGCCGCCGGCATGGCCTCCAAGCGGCTGGCGACGATGCTGATCGAGCGCCACGGCTACCGGCGCGTGCTGGTGGTCAACACCTTCGTGGTGGGGCTGGTGATGGCGTCGTTCGCGCTGATCTCGCCCACGCGCCCGCTGGCGCTGACGCTGGTGCAGCTGGCCATCTTCGGCATGGTCAACTCGATCCAGTTCACGGCCATGAACACGGTGACGCTGAAAGACCTGTCGGGGGGCAGCGCCAGCAGCGGCAATTCGATGCTGTCGATGGTGCAGATGCTGTCGATGAGCCTGGCGGTGACGTCGGCCGGCGCGCTGCTGGCCACGTTCCAGGCCGGATTTGGCGCGAACGGCGCGCACCAGATGGAAGTGCTGCCGGCCTTCCACGCCACCTTCATCTGCGTGGGGCTGATTACCTCGGCATCGGCATGGATCTTCATGCAGCTATCGCCGGAGCCGGCGCGCGACACGAAGGAAGAGGTGAAGCAGGCCGGGGAGATGTAGGCCCCGGCCGGGGTGGGGCGTGGTGGGGCGGGGCGTGGCGGGGCTCAGGCTGCCAGCAGCTCGCAGAAGCGCGCGATATCGACGTTTCCGCCGCTGATGATCACGCCCACGCGCTGGCCCTTGAGTTGGTCCTTCATGCCCAGCACGGCGGCCATTCCGAGGCAGCCGGTCGGCTCCACCACCATCTTCATGCGCTCGGCGAAGAAGCGCATGGCGTCCACCAGTTGCGCGTCCGAGGCGGTGACGATGTCGTTGACGTCGCGGCGGATGATGCCAAAGGTGTACTGGCCCAGATGCTGGGTCTGCGCGCCATCGGCAATCGTCTTCGGGGTGTCGATGTTGACGATCTCGCCCTTGCGGAACGACTGCTGGCCGTCATTGCCGGCCTCCGGCTCCACGCCGTAGAGCTTGCAGGCCGGCGCCAGCGCGCGCGTGGCCAGTGCCGTGCCGGAGAGCAGCCCGCCGCCGCCGAGCGGGGTGAACAGCGCGTCCAGCGGGCCGACTTCCTCGAACAGTTCCTTGGCGGCAGTGCCCTGGCCGGCCAGCACGTCCGGATGGTCGTACGGCGGAATCAGCGTCATGCCGTGTTCGGCGGCCAGCTTGCGGCCAATTTCCTCGCGGTCTTCCTTGTAGCGGTCGTAGGTCACCACGTTGGCGCCGTAGCCCCTGGTGGCGGCTACCTTGGCCGCCGGGGCGTCGTGCGGCATGACGATGGTCGCCGGCATGCCGAGCAGCCTGGCCGAGAGGGCGATGCCCTGGGCATGGTTGCCGGACGAGAACGCCACCACGCCACCCTTGCGCTGCGCGGGCGAGAACTTCGACAAGGCGTTGAACGCCCCGCGGAACTTGAACGCGCCCATGCGCTGGAAGTTCTCGCACTTGAAGAACACTTCGGCGCCGACCATCTCGTTGAAGGTGCGCGAGGTGTTCACGGGCGTGCGGTTGGCATGGCCTTCCAGCCGCAGGGCGGCGGCTTGCACATCGGCGTAGGTGGGCAGTTGCAGGGTCGTCATGGCAGGGGAGGGTGTGCGATGGAGGTGAGAGATTACCAGGGCCAGGCCAGGCGCTTGCCGGTGCCATTGGCCACGGCGCGCTCGTGCAGGAAGCGGGCGACGGTCAGGTCCTGGAGGGCGAGGCCGGTCATGTCGAAGACGGTGATGTCGGCAGAGCCACGGTCGAACATGGCATTGCCGGTCAGCAGGTCGCCAATCTCGGTGCAATCGACCTGGGCGGCCCACTGGCATTCGCCGATGCCGCGGGCCTGCTCACGGTCGTCGGCAAAGACGCGCGCGCGGGCCAGCACGCCGTCCGGCAACTCGCGCTTGCCGCGCGTATCGGCGCCCACGCAGTTCAGGTGGGTACCGGGCTGCACGGCGTCTGCGTCGAACAGGGCGCCACCGCCGGGCGTGGCGGTGATGACGACATCACTTTTCGATACCGCCGCGTTGGCGTCCGTCGCCAGTTCGATCTGGCAGCGGTCCGAGAACGCTGCTTCGAACGCCGGATCGCGCTGGTGGTTGAAGGTGACGTAAGACACATGGCACAACGACGGCAGCAGGCGCAGCGCATAGGTCAGCTGCACGCGCGCCTGCACGCCGCTGCCGAACACGCAGACGCGCGCGCTGTTCGGCCGCGCCAGCAGTTGCAGGCCGATGCCGCCGGCCGCGCCGGTGCGCGCGGTGGTGATGGCGTTGCCGTCCAGCACGCAGAGCGGGCGGCCCGTGGCGGGGTCGATCAGCAGCACCGTGGCCTGATGCGGCTCGCCGCCCTGGGCGCGGTTGTCCGGCCAGAACCCGGCCGCCTTGAAGCCGAGCAGGTTCTGCTTCGGCACATCGCCAGCCTTGATGCCGAACACGCCGCCGGTGGCCAGCTTCTCGCGGATCAGCGGGAACACGCGGCCTTCGCGGTGGCTGTGCAGCACGAAGGCTTCACGCACGGCTTCCAGCACGTCGTCCGGTTGCAGGGCGGCTTCGACGTCGAATTTGTCGAGGAGCAGGAGTTGGGCCAGACGGGTATCAGCGGGCATAGCTATAGACCGAGGCGCGCGACACACCGAGATGTGCCGCGACGGTTTCCATGGCGCGCCGGACCTCCAACAGGCCCGACGCCTTGAGTTCATGCATCAGCGCGCGCCGGTCTTCGGTCTTCAGCGCACGGGGCGTGGTGGCCAGCCGGGCGGCGAAGGTGTCGATGCGGGCACGCAGGGCATCGGTGCCGGCTGGGTCGAGTGACTCTTGCGGCCCTTCGACGGCGGTCTGGACGAATTGCCCCATCGCCATCTGCAGGCTGCGGAACAGCGTCAGGTCCACATTCATGCACAGCGCGGCGATATAGCGCCCGTTGCTGTCCTTGATGCCCACCGAGGTGCTCTTGGCCTGCCGCCCATCCGCGAACTGGTTCGGATAGTTGGCGATGATCTGAGGGTAGTCCGGATCGGTGATGCGGGCCTGGCCCAGCTCGGTGGTGGGCTCGCCCACGGCGCGGCCGGACAGGTTGTTGTGAATGGCGAGGATCGACTGCCCGGGCTCGAGCAGGTCATGGACCACGACCTCGCAGAACGGCGCGAGCGTCTGCCCGAGGCCATCGGCAATCTGCTTGATCTGGTCGAGCAACTGGCGCTGCTCGGGCGTGCGGGTCTTCATGCTGGACATTTTGTCCAGCAGTAGATGAAATGTCAAGGTGCGGACTGCCCGCCCACGCCGCGTGCGCATCGCGGCGTGCGCCCTTCAAGACTTCGGCAGCCTAACGCGTGCCTGCGCTGCAGCAGTAGGCCAGCAGGAAGGTGTGGGTGCCCGGGAGATTGCCCACGATGCGGCGCATGTCCGTGTTCAGCTTGGCCATGGCCGCCGTCACGCGGTCGGGGCCGGGCAGGTTGCCGTTATTGAAGTCATGCACGGCGATGGCGACGGGTTTCTGGTCCCTGGTCTTGGGCGACGCAAGGGCCCGGTCCTCGTCCGCGAACTTCTCTTCGCGCTGTGCCACGGCGCCGATCTTCCCATCGCAGTAGCCGTGGGTGCCGGACATGACGTGAATCGTGTGGCCGTTGCCGGTCAGGCCGCTGGCGATGGTATTGAGCGCCGCCGCCACGTCGTCGACGTCGGACGGATCGTGAAATCCCCAGATCTGCACGGCGGTGGGGGTCTTGGCAGTGATGTTGACGAGCGTTGCCATGGTGTTTCTCCTTGGAAAACTTCAGGTTTCTGCGATGAAGAGGGAAGTCAGACTTCCCGCGCGTGGGTCTGCCCCGGCCAGACGCCGGTCATTTCGATGGCGCGACGCCCCGTCAGCCATTGCCCCAGCGGACTGGGCCAGTTGAAGGCGTAGTGGTCGCTGTTCATGACCCCCTGGAATTTCACGTCCACGCGGAGGTTGGTCGCGCTAAGCGGGATGTTGCTCACGGTCTTGGAAATGCCGCCGCTCAGCGAGAACTCATCGTGCTGGCGCCCCGCCGGCGAGTCGTAGCCGATCTGGATGTGGGTCACGTAGGTGCACCCGGGCTTGTTGTCGAACACCACCTCGAAGGCGCCGAGCCGGTTGATCCAGTTCGGAATCAGCAGCGGCCCGTCGAACGAGGCGAAGGTGTAGGCGATCGGGATCGGGGAGGGCGCGAGCTGCTCCGCCTGGTAGGGCCAGAGATGCTGGTCCACGCTCTTGTTCTGGCGGGTGGAGACGAACGAGCCCTTGCCGTTGGCGCCGCCCAGCATCTCTTGCACCGCGCCGGCGGAGCCGGTCAGCGAGAAGGAGGAACTGTTGTCCTGGGAGCCCACGTTCAGCCCGCTGTGGGCATAGACCGCGCTGGTGACCACGCCGAAACCCTGCGCGATCCGCCCGTTCGACCCCATGCTGACCGATTGCGCCTGGTCGTACAGCCACTGGTAGGTTTCCGGCTTGCCGAGCAGGGTCAGGTCGCTGATGAACGTTTCCGACGCGATGCCGAATTCGGAAGCGATCGACCCCACGGTCGAGAATTCCCACTTCACCTCCACGCCGGCCGTCACCTTGATGCCGGTATCCGGATCGGTGGCCGAGCCGTCCAGGTTGACGTTGGATTCGCTGCGCTGCACGTTGCTGGAGGACAGCTTCCACTGGTTGGGAATACCGCGCGTGCTTAGCGAGAGCCCCGGTGTCTCCTCCTTGACCAGCGTGAAATCGCCGGTGTCCGGAGAAACAAAGCCCACCGCGCCGGGTTTGATATTGGGCGCCAGGGTCCAGTTTCCCCAATAGGCGGGGCGCCCGTTGCGTATCAGGTCGGTAAATGATCGATTCCAATTCATGGTGTTACCCCTTTTGAATGTTGCTGGCATTCGGTTGATTTTGCGATAGCGGTCGGTGACTTATCGCAGAACCAGTGTTGGTGCCTGGAGGGGGTAATCGCCATTACTCCGATTGCGTATCCGGATTTTCGGATGCCATGGGAATTCTGAGTTGCCTGGAAATCGTCATGAGAGCCGCCAGGGTTTGCAACCCGGTTTTGGCACGGATGTTTTCCAGGTGTTTGCTGACAGTGCGGGGACTGATGCTGAGATTTCTGCCGATTTCCTTGGCCGTCAGGCCCAGGCTCAGCTTCTCCAGGACGTCTTTTTCACGCTTGCTTAATGTGTCTGGTGGAAGAAGCGGGGTGGGCGCGCGGGGCGCCGTATTGGCATGCGTCGTGGCAAAGGCCACCAGCTGCGACGTGGAGTGGATATCGAGTTTTGCCGAGATATTGGTTCGGTGCTTGCGGGCCGTGAATTCGGTAACGCCCAGATACCTGGCGATATCGCTGGTGCTCATCCCTTGGGCGATCAAGGCGAGCACCTGGGATTCCCGGGTGGTCAACCTTGATGACGGCAAGCATGCCCATTATTATTTTTCGAGCGGATGACAGGGCGTCACCCCGCTACGATGCAATCAGGTCATCGTAGGTGAAATAAATGAACTGTTTGTGGGAATTATTTAATATCAGAGATAAGGGTGCCTAATATCTCCGCTCTCCCGATAATCGGGAGGGCGGAGAAAGGCAACCATTTATGCCGCTTCGGCCACCCGGATTTCGACCAGCAGCTTTTTCAGTTCCGGCACGCAGGAGCCGCAATTGCCGCCGGCTTTCACGCAGGCGGTGATGTCGGCCGGGGTCTTGAGGTCGTGCTTGCGCACGGCGTCGCAGATCGTGTTGCGGCCCACGCCGAAGCAGGAGCACACGGTGGGGCCGGCGTCCGCGCCTTTCTCCATCGGCTGGCCCAGCAGCAGGCCGATGCGGTCGGTGTCCTCCAGCCGCTCCTGCCCGAACAGTTGCGACAGCCACGCCCGCGAGGGCAGGTCCGGGCGGGTGGAAACGTACACGCAGGCCTCGATGCGGTCGTTGACCACATAGCCCGCGTGATAGACGCCGGCGGTGCGGTCCTCGTATTCGAGCCAGTCGGCCTCGGGGTCCTGCACGCCCAGCAGCGCGCGGGCCCAGGCGGCGCGGTCGGGAATGGTCTCCCGGCCGGCGAACTCGTAGCGCTGGAACTGCTTGCCCTGGATGCGCGTCCAGTACGTCAGCGCGTCGGCGGGCAGGGCGGCGCGGCTCAGCACGAAGCCGTGCCATGACACGCGGAATTCCTCCACGCGCACCGGCGTGTGCTTGAACTCCGGCTCGCCCGAGACCGGATCGACCGCCGGATTGACCAGCGCGCCCACGCGGGCATCGGAGCTGAACTGGCCGTTCCAGTGGATCGGCACGAACACGCTGCCACGCGGAATGCCGCCGCCATGGCGCACGCGGGCCACCATCGCGCCCCAGCGGCTGGTGATGCGCGCCAGCTTGCCTTCGCCCACGCCGCACAGCAGGGCGTCTTGCGGATGCATGTCGACGAAGGGCTCGGGCAGGTGGTCGGAGAGCCGCGCGGCCTTGCCGGTGCGGGTCATGGTGTGCCACTGGTCGCGTACCCGGCCGGTGTTCAGGATCAGCGGGAAGTCGTCGTCCGTGGCGTGGGCCGGCGCGCGCGGCGCGGTCGGCACGAAGCGGGCGCGGCCATCGGGATGGGCGTAGCGGCCGTCGGTGAACAGGCGCTGCGTGCCTTCGGTCAGATTGGCGCGCACTGGCCACTGCACGGGCGCGAGGGCGTCGTAGTCGGCCCGGGCCAGCCCGGCCAGCCCGCTGATGTCGAACGCACGCGGTGCGTCGAGCTCGGTGGCGGTGTCGTTGCGCCACGCGCTCAGGCGGGCGTGTTCGTCGAAGATTTCATGCGGACCGGCGTAGTCGAAGCCGGCGAAGCCCATCCGGCGGGCCACGTCGCAGAGGATGTCCCAGTCGGCGCGGGCCTCGCCCGGCGCGGGCAGGAAGGCGCGCTGGCGCGAGATGCGGCGCTCGGTGTTGGTCACCGTGCCGTTCTTCTCGCCCCAGCCCAGTGCCGGCAGCAGGATGTGGGCCGCGTCGTTGGTGTCGGTGTGCGTGACGATGTCCGACGCCACCACCAGCTCGCACCTGGCCAGCGCGCGGCGTGCCTGGTCGGCATCGGGCAGGCTCACCACGGGGTTGGTGGCAATGACCCAGACCGCCTTGACCTTGCCTTGCTCGATGGCATCGAACAGGTCCACGGCCTTGAGGCCGGGCTGGTCGGCCATCGCCGGGGACTGCCAGAAGTCCTGCACGATGTCCCGGTGCACCGGGTTGGCCAGCTCCATATGGGCAGCCAGCATGTTGGCCAGCCCGCCGACTTCGCGCCCGCCCATCGCATTGGGCTGGCCAGTCAGCGAGAACGGGCCCATGCCGGGGCGGCCGATGCGGCCGGTCAGCAGATGGCAGTTGATGATGCTGTTGACCTTGTCCGTGCCGGACGACGACTGGTTCACGCCCATCGAGAACGCCGTGATGACCTGTTCCGTGCTGGCGAACAGGTCGAAGAAGGCTTGCACGTCCGCCGGGTCGAGCTTGCAGGCGCGGGCCACGGCGGCGACGCTGGTGTCGTCCGCCTCGGCGGCGGCCAGGGTGGCTTCCAGCCCGGCGGTGTGCGCGGCGACGAAGGCCGTGTCGGTCTTGCCGGCGCGGGCCAGATGGCTCAGCAGGCCGTTGAACAGGCGCACATCGGTGCCGGCGCGCAGCGGCAGGTGCAGATCGGCCAGTTCGCAGGTGGCGGTGCGGCGCGGGTCGATCGCCACGATCTTCATGGCTGGCCGGGCTTCCTTGGCGCGCGTGAGCCGCTGGAACAGGATCGGGTGGCACCACGCGGTGTTCGAGCCCACCAGCACGACGAGATCGGCGGTCTCCAGGTCCTCGTAGCTGCAGGGCACCAGGTCTTCGCCGAAGGCGCGCTTGTGGCCGGCCACGGCGGATGACATGCAGAGCCGCGAGTTGGTGTCGATATTAGCCGTGCCGATGAACCCCTTCATCAGCTTGTTGGCGATGTAGTAGTCCTCGGTCAGGATCTGGCCGGAGACATAGAGCGCCACGGCGTCCGGGCCGTGCGCGGCGACGATGTCGGAGAAGCCCCTGGCCACCTTGTCGAGCGCCTCGTCCCAGGAGACGCGGCGCAGCTCGCCATCGGCCTCGCGCAGCTGGGGGTGCAGCAGGCGGCCGTTCAGGTCGAGGGTTTCGCCAAGCGCCGAGCCCTTGACGCAGAGCCGGCCGAAGTTGGAGGCATGGTCGGCGTCGCCGCTGACTTCGACCTGGCCGTCCGCGCGCACGGTGGCGCGCACGCCGCAGCCCACGCCGCAATAGGGGCAGGTGGTGGCGGTGGTGGTGGTGGGGGTGGCGGAAACCACCGCAATATCGGACAGGTTCACAGCAATGTCTCTCTTTCGGTGGATGCCAGCCAGCCAGCAACGCCGGTGGCAACGCAGCCGGTAAATCAGGCGGCCAGGGCCTCGCACTGGGTCTTGCCGAACAGCAGGCGCTGGCGCAGGGCGCCCACCGGCTTGCCGCTCTGGATCAGGTCGAAGTACCACGGGCCGTCCTGCACGTCGCCGTATAGCACCGCGCCCACGAGCCGGCCGTCCTGCAGCACCAGCCGCTTGTAGACGCCGCGCCGGGGATCGCGCAGGACCAGATCCTCGCTGCCATCGGCGCCAATGAAATCGCCGGCCGAGTACAGGTCCACGCCGGTGACCTTGAGTTTGGTCGCCGTGGCCTGCTGCACGTAGCGGCGATGGCCGGCGCCGGCCAGATGGGCCGCGCAGACGCGTGCCTGGTCCCAGATCGGCGCCACCAGCCCGAAGGTGGCCTGGCGATGCTGCACGCACTCGCCTACGGCGTAGATGCGCGGGTCGAAGGTCTGGAGCGTGTCGTCCACCACGATGGCGCGCTCGCAGCGCAGCCCGGCGCCGGCCGCCAGTTCGATATTGGGCCGCACGCCGGCGGTCATCACCACCAGGTCCGCCGGGATCTGGCTGCCGTCCTTGAACAGCACGCCGGTCACGCGGCTATCGCCCAGAATGCCGGCGGTCTGCGCGCCGAGCAGGAAGCGCAGGCCCTTGCGCTCCAGCGCCAGCTTCAGCAGCGCGGCGGCGGGTTTGTCCAGCTGGCGCTCCATCAGGCTGTCGGCGAGGTGGACCACGGTGACGTCCATGCCCTGGCGCAGCAGGCCGTTGGCGGCCTCCAGCCCGAGCAGGCCGCCGCCAATCACCACCGCGTGGCGATGGTTGCGGGCGGCGTGGAGCATGGTTTCCACGTCCTGGATGTCGCGGAAGGCGATCACCCCGTCCAGCGTATGGCCCGGCACCGGCAGGATGAACGGCTTGGAGCCCGTGGCCAGCAGCAGGCGGTCGTAGTGCACCTCCCGGCCGGAAGCCGAGCGCACCGTGCGGCGGGGGCGGTCGATGGCCACCACGGGGTCGCCGGCCAAAAGCTCGATGCCATGCGCGGCGTACCACTCGCGCGTGTTGAGCATGATGTCGTCGACGGTCTTCTCGCCGGCGAGCACCGGCGAGAGCAGGATGCGGTTGTAGTTGCCGTGCGGCTCGGCGCCGAACACCGTGATGTCATACAGGTCCGGCGCCAGCTTCAGCAGTTCCTCGACCGTGCGCATGCCGGCCATGCCGTTGCCGACGACAACCAGTCGGGGTTTGGCGTGGGAGTTGGCGGTGGGCGTCATGGGGCGTCTCAAATGGCTTGGGCGTGGGCGAGGGGCAATGCGGGAAGCGGGGGAAGCAGCTCAGGCCGCCAGTTCTTCCTCGGCCTGTCGTGCGACTTCGCTGGCGGCTACCCAGACCTTGCCGTCGTAGACCCGGGCCGCGTAGGCCGCCACCGAGTGCTCGGGGGCTTCCAGGCATTCGCCGGTACGCAGGTCGAAGTGATGCTTGTAGATCGGCGAGGCCACCACCACGCGCTCGCCCAGGCTGCCAACCAGCCCGCGCGAGAGCACCGCCGCCTGCGAGTTCGGATCGAAATTGTCGATGGCGAAGACCTCCTCGCCCCGGCCGATGCGGAACACGGCCACTTGCTGGCCATCAACCAGTGCGCAGACACCAGTATTGGGCACGATGTCGCGCAAGGTGCAAATCGCGGTCCAGGTTTCGGGATGATGGGAATGATGCATCACGTTCTCCTTTTATCAGGCTGCTTTTGCGGGCACGGCAACCACGGGGATGTGGCTCAGGCGGGAGCGCTGCAAGTTCCGTTCCTCGGGCGTGGCCGGGCGGATCTGGCCGCGCTCCTCCAGGAAGACGAGGTTGTCGTCGCGCAGGTCGCTGTTGACGAAGTGGCGGAAGCGCTTGCGGGTCTCGGGGTCCGTCACGGCCTTCTTCCACTCGTCCTCGTAGGTATCCACTACGTGCTGCATCTCGGCTTCGAGTTCGGCGCCCACGCCCAGCTTGTCGTCGATCACCACCGATTTCAGGTAGTCCAGCCCGCCTTCCAGGTTGTCGCGCCAGGTGCTGGTGCGTTGCAGGCGGTCTGCCGTGCGGATGTAGAACATCAGGAAGCGGTCGATGTAGCGGATCAGCGTGTCGTGGTCCAGGTCGCCGGCCAGCAGTTCGGCGTGCCGGGGCTTCATGCCGCCGTTGCCGCAGACGTAGAGGTTCCAGCCGCGTTCCGTGGCGATGATGCCCACGTCCTTGCCCTGCGCCTCGGCGCATTCGCGGGTGCAGCCGGACACGCCAAACTTGATCTTGTGCGGCGCGCGCAGGCCCTTGTAGCGGTTCTCGATCTCGATGGCGAGGCCCACGGAGTCATCCACGCCATAGCGGCACCACGTGGAACCCACGCAGGATTTCACCGTGCGCAGCGACTTGCCGTACGCATGGCCCGACTCGAAGCCGGCCGCGATCAGTTCCTCCCAGATCATCGGCAGCTCTTCCAGCCGCGCGCCGAACATGTCCACCCGCGCGCCGCCGGTGATCTTGGTGTAGAGGCCGTACTTCTTGGCCACCTGGCCCACGGCGATCAGGCCGTCGGGCGTCACTTCGCCGCCCGGCATGCGCGGCACCACGGAATAGGTGCCGTCCTTCTGGATGTTGGCCAGGAAGTAGTCGTTGGAGTCCTGCAGGCTGGCGTGCTCTTCCTTGAGCACGAAGTCGTTCCAGCACGAGGCCAGGATGTTGCCGACGGTGGGCTTGCAGATATCGCAGCCCAGGCCCTTGCCGTGCGCAGCCAGCAGGTCCTCGAAGGACTTGAACTTGCCCACGCGCACCAGGTGGTACAGCTCCTGGCGCGAGTATGGGAAGTGCTCGCAGACATGGTTGTTGACGGCCATGCCCTGCTTCTTCATCTCGGCCTTCATGATCTGCGTGACCAGCGGCACGCAGCCTCCGCACGCCGTGCCGGCCTTGGTGCAGGTCTTCAGCGCGCCGATGCTGGTGGCGCCATCGCCCACGGCGGCGCAGATCTGGCCCTTGCTGACGTTGTTGCACGAGCAGATCTGGGCGGTGTCCGGCAGCGCGTCGGCGCCCAGCGCCGGCTTGGCCTTGCCATCCGAGGACGGCAGGATCAGGAATTCGGGCGACTCGGGCAGCTCGATGCGGTTCAGCATCATCTGGAGCAGGGTGCCGTATTCTTCGGCATCGCCCACCAGCACGCCGCCGAGCAGGTACTTGCCGCAGTCGGACACCACCAGCTTCTTGTAGATCTGCTTGCGCTCGTCGGTGAACTGGTACGAGCGGCTGCCCGGCACGTTGCCGTGCGGGTCGCCGATGCTGGCCACGTCCACGCCCATCAGCTTGAGCTTGGTGCTCATGTCGGCGCCGCCGAATTCGGCAGCTTCGCCGCGCAGGTGGCGGGCGGCCACGCGGGCCATGTCATAGCCGGGGGCCACCAGGCCGTAGATCTTGCCCTGCCACAGCGCGCACTCGCCAATCGCGTAGACGTGCGGGTCGGAGGTCAGGCAGTTGTTGTCCACGGCGATGCCGCCGCGCTCGCCCACGGCCAGGCCGCTCTCGCGCGCCAGTTCGTCACGCGGGCGGATGCCAGCCGAGAACACGATCATGTCGGTGTCCAGGTGCGTGCCGTCGGCAAAGTTCATGCGATGGGTGCCTTCCACGCCATCGACGATTTCCTTGGTGTTCTTGCCGGTGTGCGCCTTGACGCCCAGCGCCTCGATCTTCTGGCGCAGCATGCGGCCGCCGCCTTCGTCCACCTGCACGGCCATCAGGCGCGGGGCGAACTCCACCACGTGGGTCTCCAGGCCCATGTCGCGCAGCGCCTTGGCGCATTCCAGCCCGAGCAGGCCGCCGCCGATGACCACGCCGGTTTTCGCCCGGTTGCCGCATTCGCGCATCGCTTCCAGGTCTTCGATGGTGCGATAGACGAAGGTGTCCTTGCGGTCCTTGCCCGGCAGCGGCGGCACGAAGGGGTAGGAGCCGGTGGCCAGCACCAGCTTGTCGTAGGCCAGCGTCTCGCCGGTGGAGGTGGTGACGGTCTTCGCGGCGGTGTCGATGGCCGTGGCTCTGGCGTTCAGGCGCAGCAGCATGTTGTTGTGCTGCTCGAAGAAGCCGGCCGGCACCAGCGAGAGGTCTTCCGCGGACTTGCCCGCGAAGAATTCGGAGAGGTGGACGCGGTCGTACGCGGGGCGCGGCTCCTCGCACAGCACCGTCACTTCGAGGTCCTGCGCGCCGGCGTCTGCCAGGCATTCCAGGAACTTGTGGCCGACCATGCCGTGCCCGACGATGATGATTTTCATGATGCTTTCCTTGTCCGGGGTTCTTCGTATGCGAATTCAGTTGGCCAGCGCGCTGTCGTACAGGGCCTGCTCCTGGGCCTTGTGCTCGGCGCTGAAGCGCACGGCGATGGCGCACAGCGCGGCGATCGTGGCGGCCACGCCGAGGTAGGTCAGGGTCTGTTGCAGGTCGCCCAGGCCCTTCATCAGGAAGCCGGCCGCTACCGCGCCCACGTTGCCGCCGGCGCCGATGATGCCGGCCACGCCGCCCAGCGCCTTGCGGTCGATGAACGGCACCAGCGCGTAGGTGGCACCGCAGGCCATGTGGGTGAACAGGCCGAAGATCAGCATGGCCACCACGGCCAGCGTGACGCTGGACGCCTGCGCGAACCACAGCAGGCCCAGCCCTTCGCCGAGGATGAAGACGAACAGCACCATCGAGCGGGCGTCCAGGCCACGGCGGCGGGCGAAGCGGTCCGACACATAGCCGCCCAGCGCCCGGGCAAACAGCGCCAGCAGGCCGAAGCTCGCCGCAGCCATGCCGGCAGCCGACAGCGACAGGCCGAAGTGGTCCACGTAGAAGGTGGCGGCCACGTTGTGGATGAAGATCTCCACGCCGAAGCAGGCGCCGTAGGTGATGAACAGCAGCCAGACGCGGTAGTTGGCGCTGGCCGCCTTGAAGCTGGCCCAGCCGCCGCCGCCTTTTCCACCTTTAGCGCCGCTGACGGCCACGCCGCGTGCGCGCAGGTCCGAGTAGTTGCCTTCCGGGCAGTCCTGCGTGAACTTCCAGTACACGACGGCCATGATCAGCATCAGCACGCCGGGCACCACCAGCGCCAGGCGCCAGCCGAGCGTGTGGTCCACGCCAATCATCAGGATCGCGCCCAGCAGCAGCGGCATGGCCGCCTGCGCCGCGCCGCCGCCGGCATTGCCCCAGCCGGCCGACGCCGCGTTGGCCGTGCCCACCACGTTCGGCGCGAACATCACCGAGGTGTGGTACTGCGTGATGACGAAGCTCGCGCCCACCGCGCCAATCAGCAGGCGGAAGAACAGGAAGGTCTCGTAGTTCTGCGCCAGCGCTACGCCGAGCACGGGCAGCGCGCCAATGGCCAGCAGGCCGGTGTAGGTCTTGCGCGGGCCGAAGCGGTCGCACATCGGGCCGATGATCAGGCGGACGATGATGGTCACCGCCACGGCGGCGATATTGATATTGGCGATCTGGCCCGGCGTGAGGCCGAACTCGCCCTTGAGCACCGGCATCAGCGGCGCGCAGGCAAACCACGCGAAGAAGCAGACAAAGAACGCCATCCAGGTCAGGTGGAAGGCGCGCATCTGCGGGGTCTTGAGACTCAGCAGGTCGATCCGGGTGGCTTTACCGTTCATGCTTGTGCTCCAAAAACAAAAGGCGTCCCGAGAGGCTGGCAAAGGCCAGTTCTGGGGACGCCGTTGTCCTGACGCGTGGCTACATGAGATAGCCAGCGTTTGATGTGGGGTGGGCAGGTCGCCGTTGACCGGCCCGTGCTCTGTATCGCAAGCGGTGTGCCAGCCGGTGGTGGGGCGTATCAGGCGCGTGGAAAGCCGGTTTTCGGACGAAAAGCGGCGTGTAATGCACGTTTATGCATCATGGTGCGGCGCCAGCATGGGGCGTGGGCACGGGGATGGTGCAGTGCAATGATTCCGCACGGTGCGCGCGGGGAGGGCGCACCCGGGAGGGGGGAGCCGGTCAGCCTTCGTTGCTGCCGTCTGACTTGACGTTGTAGGCGGACAGCAACTGCATGTCCTTTGGCAGGACCTGGGCGCCGGATTCGTCGACCAAGGCGGCGCGCACCCTGAGCCCGGAGGTTTTTGAGCGTACTTCCGCCGGACCCTGGCCACTGGGCGCGAGGTGATCGTCGCCCCATTGCATCAGGCCGACCAGCACCGGCAGCAAATCGACGGCGGCGCGCGTCGGGTGGTACTGGAAGCGTTCGCGCTCGCCCGGTTCCTTATAGCTGACCCGGCGCAGCAGGCCGGCTTCGGTCAGTGTCTTGAGCCGTGCGGACAGCACCGCGGGCGAGCACTGCAGGCGCTGGAGGAAATCGTCGAATCGCCGCACCCCGGAAAACACATCGCGCAAGATAAGCATCGTCCACTTTTCCCCGATCAAGGAAAGCGTGGCGGCGATGGAGCATGGCGGAAGGGTGACTTGGGTGGGTTCGGTCATGGTGAATCCAGCATAGCACCCTAACTACGTTTGCAAAAGTCAGGGTATCGCCTATACTCCTGGCTACATAAAACGTAGTCAGGAGCGCGTCATGAAGTGGATGAACGAGCAGCGCGACGCGCAAGCGGCCATCAGTGAAGAAAGCTGGACCGTGCGGGGCGGTGCGCAGGTGACATTGCGCGCCGCCCGGGTGTCCGATCACGGGCGCCTGCGAGCCTTTGTGGATGGCCTGTCGCGCGAAAGCCGTTATTTCCGCTTCCTGACCGGTGGCCCGGTGGCCAACGAGACGCTTGCTCGGTTTGTGAGCCGTCGCCAGGACCGCGATGTGGCGCTGGTGGTCACCTTTGGCGAGGTCATCGTCGCCAATGCCGAATACGTGGTGAACGACGAGGGGCTGGCCGAACTGGCCGTGGTGGTGGCGGACAACTGGCAGGGCCAGGGCCTGGGCCGGCGCCTGATCCAGCGGCTCCAGCAACTGGCCCGCGCCGCCAGCCTGCGCGGCATGCGTGGCGACGTGCTCAGCGAAAACCGCCGCATGCTGGCCATCATGCGCGATTGTGGCTTCGCCACGCGGCGCAACCCCGAGGACAGCCTGCTCCACGAAGTGAGCCTGACGCTGGCCGAACCCCGTAAGGCCCCGGCCCCCTCCGCTCCCTCCGCCGAATGGCTCCCGCGCGACTGGTTCGCCGCTAACTAAGTCAGGTCAACTAAGATCGGCGCCTAGCGCCGGGACGTCGCCGTACAGCCGATCGACGCCACGATGATGGCGGCAATCGCCACCCACTGGATCGGCGTGAGCTGCTCATGGAGGAACGCCAGCCCGGCCAGCGCACCCATGGCCGGCTCCATGCTGAGCAGGATGCCGAAGGTGCGGCGCGGCAGGCGTTTCAGCGCCACCATCTCCAGCGAATAGGGAATCGCGCTCGACAGCAGCCCCACCGCCAGCCCGGCCAGCAGCAGCGACGGGCTGAACATCGTCGTCCCCGCATGGGCCAGCCCGAACGGCAGCGTCACCAGCGCGGCCATGGTCAGCCCCAGCGACGTGGCCTGGCCGCCATGCGCATTGCCCGCCATCTGCCCGAACACGATATAGAGTGCCCAGCCCACCCCGGCCGCGAGCGCATAGCCGATGCCCACCGGGTCCAGATGGGCCGTGGACGCCCCCAGCGGCAGCAGCAACAGCAGGCCGGTCACGGCGCAGCCAATCCAGAGAAAATCGATGGCCCGGCGCGAGGACAGCACCGCCACGGTCAGCGGCCCGGTGAACTCGATGGCGATGGCCAGCCCCAGCGGCACCGTGCGCAGGGACATATAGAACAGCAGGTTCGTGGCGCCCAGCGCGGCGCCGTACAGCGCGATGGCGCGGGCATTGGCGCGCGTGAGCGGAAAGCGCCACGGCCGCCAGACGCAGAGCAGGATCAGCGCCGAGAACCCCACCCGCAACGCCGTGGTGCCCTGGGCGCCCAGGACGCCGAACAGGCTCTTGGCGAACGACGTACCCACGCAAAGCGAGGCCATGGAGGCGATGAGAGCCAGCACGGCCAGCAGTGTCTGACTTTGTTTGAGGCGGGTAAGCGGCAATTCGGGTCCTGGAACGGTGTGGTGCGGGGCGCCGCGCCAGTGGCAACCTGCGGCGCCCGCCGGCATGGCCGGAGCCGCATGATGCCCGAGCCGGCTGTGGCCCGCCATGCACAGATGGGCGCGGCCTGCGCTGTACAGTTTGGCGCGCGGCAACATTTGGCGGTCCAGCCGCGCGGGTTCTATGGTGGAAGGGCAACTTTCATGGAGCCATCGATGGATGCGACCGCACCTCCCCGTCATGTCGTGATTACTGGCGCCGCCGGGGCGCTGGGCCGCGCCGTGGCCAGCCGTTTCGCCGCCGAGGGCGCCCGGCTGGCCCTGATCGACCGTGACCTGCAACACCTGCAGACCGTGTTCGCCCATCCGGAGCCCGACCAGGGCGGCATGCTGCTCCATGCGGCCGACGTCACGTCCGACACGGCCATGGCGCCGGTGGCGGCGGCTATCCTCGATGCCTTCGGCGCGGTCGACGTGCTGGTCCACGTGGCCGGCGGCTTCGAGATGGGCGAGCCCACCCACGCGTTGAGCCGGGAATCCTGGCTGCGGATGATGGACCTGAACGCGTGGTCCTTCGTCGCCGTGACCGGGCATTTCATTCCGGCGATGATGTTCCAGCGCAGCGGCAAGGTCGTGGCCGTCTCCGCGCGCGGCGCCACGGCCGGCGCGGCCACGATGGGCGCCTACAGCGCGTCCAAGAGCGCCCTGCAGCGGCTGGTGGAAAGCCTCTCCCGCGAGGTGCGCGCGGCAGGCATCAACGTCAACAGCATCGCCCCGGGCATTCTGGACACGCCGGCCAACCGCAACGCCATGCCGGCTGCGGAGCACACGCACTGGGTGTCCACCGGCGCGGCAGCGCGCGCGGTGGCGTTCCTGGCGTCCGAGGGTGCGCAAGCGATCCACGGGCAGCATCTGGTGCTGGATGGGCTCAGCTAGGGATGACAACCCCCATGGCCACCTCCGCGACCTCCGTATGGCTGGCACTTGCGTTCTGGCTCCTGCCCGGCCTGACCCTCCTGCTGGGCGGTTGTGCGAGCCGGCCGGTCAACCCGCCGATTGCCCAGGCAGACCAGAACGCCGGCTATCGCTTCTTCACGCGCCCCCAGTTTGCCGCCAGCAGGGAAAACCTCGTCATCCTGGCCTTTTCGGGCGGGGGTACCCGTGCGGCGGCCTTCTCGTACGGCGTCCTCGAGTTCCTGCGCAACACCGAAGTCGTCGGGCCACGGGGCAAGTCCCGCCTGCTCGACCATGTGAGCGTGGTGACCGGGGTGTCGGGCGGCAGCTTTACGGCGCTGGCCTATGGGCTCTACGGCGAAAGGCTGTTCGACGACTACGAGCAGACGTTCCTCAAGCGCGATGTACAAGGCACGATCACGCGCCGGACCTTCAATCCGGCCTACTGGCCGTCCCTGTGGTCGGGCGGATGGGGGCGCTCGGAACTTGCGGCGGATCTGTACGACGAAATCCTCTTTCACGGGGCGACGTTCGGTGACCTCAACAGGGGGCAGGGCCCCTTTATCGTGGCTTCGGCCACCGATATCACCACGGGCGCACGCCTGCCCTTTACGCAGGCCACGTTCGATGTGCTGTGTTCGGACCTCAATGCCGTGCGGCTGTCACGGGCGGCGGCGGCCTCTTCCGCCGTGCCAGTGGTGCTCACGCCAATCACGCTGAACAACTACGGCGGTCGCTGCAACTACAAGGCGCCGGACTGGATCCAGCCGTTTATCGAGGACAGCGAGCCGCCCCGGCCCGCCGCGCGCGCCACTCGCCATATCAGGGAAGAGGCGGAGTTTGGCGACAGCATCAACCGGCCCTACCTCCACGTCGTGGATGGCGGCGTTTCCGACAACCTCGGCATGCGCAGCGTGCTGGACACCCTGGAACTGATGGAAGCGCTGCACCTGGTCGGCCTTCAGACGCCGCTCGATCAGGTGCGCCATATCGCCGTCTTTGTCGTGAATTCGCTTTCCGTTCCCAAAACGGAATGGGACAAGTCTGAATCGCCGCCGGGCATGATCGAAATCCTGGTGAAAGCCGCCGGCGTGCCGATCGACCACTATTCCTATGAGGCGACCGAACTCCTGAAGGACAGTCAGGCGCGCTGGCGGTCCATGGGCGAGGTCCGCCGCTCGGCGGCGTTCGCTGCGAACAAGGATGCGGCGGTTGCCAGCGCGCTCCGCACGCCAGACGCGACGATCTACGCCATCGACGTGTCGTTCGCCCGGCTGGAAGACCGGGATGAGCTGGCCTACCTCAATGAACTCCCCACGTCGTTTTCCCTGCCACCCGAGGCGGTTGACCGCCTGCGGGCTGCCGCCGGGAAGATCATCATGACCTCGCCGGATTTCCAGCGGCTGCTGAAAGACGCCGGCGCGACCATCGTGACCGATCCGCAAAAGGCCGACACCGCAGCGGCCACGGCGCGATAGGGGTCGATAAGGGTCGATTCCGGGGAAGCCCCCCGCCCCCTCAGCGCCGCGCCAGCCGCGCCAGCGGCAATGTCTCCAGCCGCTCCAGCACCACGGTCCGCATGGCTGGCGGGGTGGGCAGGGTGTCGAGCAAGGCCGGCCAGCGCTCGCGGGCCAGCGTGACGGCGTCTTTCACGGCCGCCAGGGCGATGCGCTCGGCGATCTTCGCCTCGCGGGCGAAATCGCGGTAGGTCTCCAGGGTTTGCTTGCGTTGCAGGCCGTCGATGGCCACGTTCTGGCCAAACGCCGCAAAGCCGGACAGCGCCGCCACGCTGACGATGTCATAGGCGGGCGACAGCTCGGGCATGGTCCCGTTCCGATACAGAAAAGAGAAGTTCTTGAGATGGGCGTCACTGTTGCCGATCAGCGTGTTCACGGCCTGCCGCATGAAGAACTGCCGCACGTCCTCGATGCCGCGCACGCTGAGCCGCTCCAGCAGCCGGACGATGGCCACGTAGGCGTCGTTGCCGGCGTATTTGCGCGATGGCATGCGCGTCAGCACCTGGCAGCCGTCTTCCGCATGCACGCGGCCACCGGGTTCGCGGTCGAAGCGGTCCACGGCCAGGAAGTGCAGGTCGGCGCCGAGCGCCTCGGCCAGCCCGGGTACGTCGATGGTCGCCAGTGGCTGCGGCTTGCACGGCGCCACGGCCACGCCGGCCGCCTGCGCGAGCTGCATCGACACATATTCGTTAAAGATCTGGCTGTCGTCGTTGCGGGCCGGCAGCTTGGCGATCAGGTCCGACAGCCGCCCGTGGGTGGGCATGGTGTAACGCTTGCCGGCGTGCGCGGTGGACAGCGCGAGCTTGTTCTGCACGCCCGACACCGATGCCGCGCCCTCGGTGGCGCCTTCCACCACGGCGATTTCCAGGTTGTCCGCGCCGCCGGTCACGCCCACGGTGCGCACGGTTTCAGGCAGGGCGTCGATGTCCGCCGGGCGGACGATCAGCGCGCCCGGCAGGTCTTCGCCGGCTGCGGCCAGCACGCCGAAATCGTCGCGGTCGTCCGGATGGTGGCGCGTGGCTTCCAGCCGCCGGCGCAGTTCGCCCTCGGGCAGCAGGCCGGCAAAGTAGGGCGGCAGCTCGCCATGGGTGTTGTAGAGCGCCGGATGGAAAGGGTTGGCGAGGATCGTGGCGGTGAGCGCCTCGTTGCCCGGAATCGTCAGGGAGAGGCTCAGCGTTGGCCGTCCGGCATCGCCGCGGAAGGCTTCGCCCGGCACAAAGCGCGTGGTGCGCCCGGCTTCGCAAAGGTAGCCGCACAGCACGTTGTGGAGGTGGACGGTGAGATAGCGGGGGCGCAGGCCGTCAGGCATCGGATTCTCCGAGCAGCAGGTCTACCGAGGTGGGCGCGGCGCGGTCGGGGCCGGTGGCCTTGCCGCTCACGGTGCGCTGGACTTCGGCCAGATGCTCGCGCGGTACGAGCACCCATTCGGCGTCGAGGGCGGTGGCGATGGCCTCAAGTGTCGATCCGCGCACATCCTGCTTGCCGCTCAGGGCCACCGACAGGTTGGGCGCCGCCATGCCGATCAGACGGCCAACAGCGCCGAGCGAGAGGCCGCGCGCCTTGCGAAGCGGGCCCAACTGGGCGGCGAAGGAGGACATGGTTCGAACCGAAGGTGATGTTATGCCATAGCATAGCAGCCGCCAAAAAATTATGCTATTTCATAATTTATCTGTCTTTATTATGGATTGACATAATATCGGCGTCCGAGCCCAGCGGCGGGGCAATGTGCTCCAGCGGCCGACGTTCCGCATCCACCCCGAACCGCAGCGCCAGCAGCCCAGCCACGATCACCAGCGCCGCGCCAATGGCGTAGCCCACAGCCACCGCCCCCCGGCTGCCGGTTTCGATCAGCATGCCGAACAGCACCGGGGCAATAAAGCCGCCCGTGCCGGTGCCCACCGCGTAGAACACGGAGATGGCCAGCGCGCGCATCTCCAGCGGAAAGACCTCGCTCGCGGTCAGGTAGGCCGAGCTGGCCGCCGCCGAGGCCAGGAAGAACACCGCCGACCAGCACAGCGCCTGCGCGCGCGCGTCCAGCCAGCCCTCCATGAACGCCCAGCCCGTGGCGGCCAGGCCGATGCCAGAGAGCACATAGGTCAGCGCGATCATCTTGCGGCGGCCCACGCGGTCAAACAGCGGCCCCAGGATCAGCGGGCCGAGCGCATTGCCGATGGCGAACGGGAAGATATAGAGCGCCACGCGTTCCTCCGCCACGCCGTAGAAGCGCGTGAGCACCAGCGCGTAGGTGAAGAAGATGGCGTTATAGAAGAACGCCTGCGCCACCATCAGCATCAGGGTCACCACGCTGCGCGAGCGGTAGCGCCGCACCAGCAGCCCCACGATCTCGCGCACGGTGGGCACGGGCCGGCCCGCGTAGGCCACATGCGCACCGGGGTCTGCCGGCGGCAGCGGGCCGTGGCGCGCGGCCACCTCGGCCTCGATGCCGGCAATCACCCGCTCCGCCTCCGCGCGGTGGCCGTGCGTGGCCAGCCAGCGCGGGCTTTCGGGTACGTGGCGCCGGATCAGGACGATGGCCACCGCCAGCACCGCGCCCAGCGCGAAACAGGCGCGCCAGCCCCAGACCGGGCCGAGCACGCGCGGATCGAGCACCACCAGGCTCAGCCCCGCACCCAGCGCCGCACCGAGCCAGAAGCTGCCGTTGATGGCAAGGTTGACGCGCCCCCGCACGCGCGCCGGGATCAGTTCGTCGATGGCGGAATTGATGGCCGCGTATTCGCCGCCAATGCCGAGCCCGGTCAGGAAGCGGCACAGCGCGAAGAACGCGAAATTGGGGGAGAACGCCGTCAGCAGCGTGGCCGTCATGTAGACGAACAGCGTGGCGAGGAACAGCCGCTTGCGGCCCAGGCGGTCGGCCATGCGGCCGAAAACCAGCGCGCCGATGACGGCCCCTAATATATAGAGGGAGCCCGTCCAGCCGACCTGCGAGGCGGAGAGCCCGAGCGTGTCGGGCCGCTCCAGCACGGCGCCCACGGAGCCGACGAGGGTGACCTCCAGCCCGTCGAGCACCCAGGCAATGCCGAGGGCGAGGGCCACGCGCCAGTGCCAGGCGGACCAGGGCAGGCGGTCGAGGCGCGCGGGGATGTCGGATTGCCAGCCGGCGATAAGGGTCTCCGATGGCTATCAGCCGGCGGCATCCCATTGATGCCGCCAGCGGTCAGCGGTCCGGTCAGTGCGAAGGGTTCAGCATTCCCGGCCGACGGCTTTCAGCATCGAGCGGCCATGGGCAGTGATTTGCGGGCAAGGCCGTCGGCCTTGTTCGGCTTGCAGGGTGACAAGTTCGCGGGCGACGAGTGCATCGAGGTCGACGGGATCGATCTCGCGTGCGTCCGCCGTATCGGAGCGGGTATGGGGGCCGTTGCCGATCAGCATCAGCGTGGCCAGTTCGTGTGGGCTCAGCACGGTGTTCTCCTTGGCGAGAGGGGAGCGGTTGCTGGGGACGCGGGGCCGCGTGGCAGTGGCGGCCTCCGAGATGGATTGTGGACTATCGCGGCCTGGCATTCACGCTGCAACGCATCGTGATCGCGAGCCGACAGCCATGGCGACAGTCATTGCTTTGACGAGGCCCGCCGGGGCGGGTTCCTCGCCGATACAAAACCGCTACGTCCCCGCCGTGCCCTGTTACACCCCCATCGCCACGCCGTCGCTGCGCGGGTCGTGCGCGCCGGCCAGCGCGCCATCTTCGCCGATGGCGATGACGCCCGGATGTCCGGCGAGCGGGCTCTGCGGCGAAATGACGCTGACTTCATGGCCACGGCGTGCCAGGGCTGCGATTACATCCGTGCCGGCGTCCGCTTCCAGCTTCAGGCTGTCGCCGGCGTCGGAGAAAGTGCGGCCGAGCAGGAAGCGGGGCCGTGCCAGCGCCGTGAGCGGGTCCATGCCGTAGTCGATCAGCCGGGTGAGCACCGCCGACAGCGTCTGCGGCTGACCGTCGGCGCCCTGCGTGCCGTACAGCAGGCGCGGCTTTCCGTCCTTGAGATACATGCCCGGATTCAGCGTATGGAACGGGCGCTTGCCCGGTTGAATCGCGTTGTGATGGGTCGGATCGACACTGAACGCCGCGCCCCGGTTGTGCCACAGGATGCCGGTATCGCCGGCCATCACGCCGCTACCCCAGTCGAAATACACGGTCTGGAGCACGCTCACGCAGCGGCCCTCGCGGTCCACCGCGCTCAGGAAGACGGTGTCGCCGTGCTGGTAGACGTGCGGCCAGTCGAGCGCGCGGGCCGGGTCGATGCGGGCGGCCATGGCGTCCAGGCGGGCGGGGGAGAGCATCGCCTCGGCCGGCACGTCGACGAACTCGGGGTCGGCCACGTAGCGGTTGCGCTCGATGAACGCCTCCTTCACGGCTTCCACCAGCAGGTGGTAGTAGTCCGCGCTGCCTTCGGCGATGCCGGCGAGGTCGAAGCGGTCGAGGATGCCGAGGATCTGCAGCGTGGTCACGCCCTGCGTGGGCGGCGGCAGGCTCAGCAGCTCGCCGCCGCGATAGGGCACGCGCAGCGGCAGCGCGTCGCGCGCGGCAGTGCCCGCCAGATCCGCCATGCGCAACGGCGAGCCCACGGCGCGCAGGCCGGCGACGATGCGCTCGGCCAGCTCGCCTTCATAGAACTCGCGCGCGCCATGGCTGGCGATGCGTTCCAGGCTGCGGCCCAACGCCGGCTGGCGCAGGGTTGTGCCGATGGCCGGAATCGCGCCGTCGGGCATGAAGGTCTGCGCGAAGCCGGGCCAGCCGCCCAGTTCATCGGCCCGGAAGGTCTGCCAGAAATGTTGCGAGGGTGTGACCGGGAAGCCCTCGTGCGCGTAGGCGATGGCGCGGCGGAACAGTGCGGACCAGTCCTGGCGGCCGCCCCAGACGTCGCGGCTGATGGCGTAGGCGCGGTCCCAGGTATCGACTGTGGCGGCGGTGGTCAGCGTGGCGCCCGGGCCGCGCGTGGGAATGGCGTCGCCGAAGGCTGGCAGCGTCTGCGCGGCCTGGCCGATGCCGGATAGCGTGCGCACGTTGCCCGCGCGGTCGCTGATGAGCCAGAAGGCATCGCCGCCCAGCCCCGTGAAGTGCGGATAGGTGACGGCCAGCGTGGCGCCGATCGCGATGGCGGCTTCGATGGCGGTGCCGCCATCGCGCAGGATTTCGAGACCCGCCTCGCTGGCGAGCGCGTGCGGGCTGGTGACCATGCCCTCGCGGGAATGGGCGAGATTGGGGGCGAGGGCGGAAGTGTGGAGGGATGGTGTCATCGCAGGTTCAATGTCCTCCCAGATAGGCCTGCACGAGCGCCGGGTCGCGCGCGAGTGCGTCGGCCGGGCCGCTGGCCACGACGCGGCCTTCCTCCAGCACATAGGCGCGGTCCGCCAGCGACAGCGCGAGCGCGGCCATCTGGTCGACCAGCAGGATGGTGATGGACGCCTCGCGCAGCGTGTCGAGCGAGGCGAACAACTCGTCGATGACCTTCGGCGCGAGGCCGAGGGACGGTTCGTCCAGCAGCAGTACGGTCGGTTGGGACATCAACCCGCGCGCCACGGCCAGCATCTGCTGCTCGCCGCCGGAGAGCAGGCCGGCGCGCTGGTGCTGGCGCTCGCGCAGGCGCGGGAAGCGCGCGAACATCGATTCCACGCGGCGCATCATCTCCACGCGCGGCAGCGGGCCGGAGGGGAAGGCGCCCAGGCGGAGGTTGTCGAGCACGGACAGCTCCGGGAACACCTGCCGGCCTTCCGGCACGAGTACCACGCCCATCGCGGCGATGCGTGCGGCGTCGAGCCGGGCGAGATCGGTCCCGTCGAACGTGATGCCGCCCTGCACCGGGCGATGCAGGCCCGCCAGCGCGCGCATCAGCGTGGACTTGCCGGCGCCGTTGGCGCCCAGTAGCGCAACCATCTCGCCTTCGCGCACCTGCAGGTCCACATCGTGCAGGACCGGCGCGGCGCCATAGCCGGCGCGCAACGCGCTCACGCCGAGCACCTCCGGCAGCGGCGCGCCGCCAACCGGCTGGCTGGCCGAGGGTTTGCGGGCCGGCGCGTTGGCGGCGTCGCCCAGATAGGCGCGGCGCACGGCAGGATCGGTGCGGATTGCCTCAGGCGTGCCCACGGCCAGGCGCTGGCCGGCATCGATCACGACGATGCCATCGGAGACATCCATCACGAGCGACATGTCGTGCTCGACCAGACCCACGGCCACGCCGCTGTCGGCGATCTTGCGCAGCAGGCGGCCCAGCGTGGCTTTGTCCTCGCGCGAGAGGCCGGCGGCAGGTTCGTCCAGCAGCAGCACGGCGGGCCGCGTGGCCAGCGCGCGGGCGATCTCCACCAGGCGGCGGTCCACGTGGGCCAGGTCGGCGGCGCTGGCGTCCGGGTCGCCGGTGTAGCCGCAGGCGGCCAGCAGCGCGCGGGCTTCCTCGCGCACGGCAGGCGCGGTGAAGCCGGCGATGCCGAGCAGCGTGCCGAGGCGGCCCTTTGTCAGTGCGATGGCTACGTTGTCGGTGGCGCTCATGCCGGCGAACAGCTGCGTGGTCTGGTAGGTGCGGGCGATGCCTTGCCGCGCGCTGTCGCAGGCGCCACGCGCCGGCAGCGGCGCCGTGCCAAGCTGGCGCCCGCCCTCGCGCGGCCGGTAGTAGCCGGAGAGCATGTTCAGCACGGTGGACTTGCCGGCGCCATTGGGGCCGATCAGGCTCGTCACCTGACCTGGCGGCAGGTCGAAGGACAGGTTATCGACCGCGCGCACGCCGCCGAACACCATCGACAGGCCGAGCGCCGACAGCCCGCGCCGCGTTTCTGCCGGCCGCACCGGCAACTGCGCGCCATGCGCCGCCGCGTGGGCGGCCGCAGCGCGGGCCGGTCGCAGGCGGCGCAGCAGGTCCGTCACCACGCCCACCATGCCCGTGGGCGCCACCCAGAGCACCACCAGCAACAGCATGCCGAAGCAGAGCAGGCGCAGGTTTTCGAGGCTGGACAGCAGCTCGGGCAGCAGCCCGACGACCACGGCGCCCGCCACGGGGCCGGCTACCGTGCCCGCTCCGCCAATCATCACCACTAGCACGAACAGGATCGATTGCAGGAACGAGAACATTCCCGGTGTGACCATGCCCTGCAACGGCGCGAACAGCCCGCCAGCCAGCCCCGCCAGGGCGGCGGAGAACGCGAAGCCCACGGTCTTGACCACCAGCGGATTGACGCCGATGGACGCCGCGGCGGTTTCGCTGTCACGCACCGCACGCATCGCCGCGCCCCAGCTGCCGCGCGCGATGCGGGCATAGGCGGCCAGCGCCACGCCCAGCACGGCCAGCGCGATCAGCGCCAGCGCGCGTTCGCCGCCTTCCACGCCGGGCAGCGACGGTTGCGCGATGCCCATCAGGCCGTTCTGCCCGCCGGTCAGCGCGCGCCACTCCACGGCGCCGTGTTCGACGATAAAGCCGAAGGCGATGGTGACCATCGCCAGGCCGGGGCCCTTCACGCGCAGCGCGGGCAGGGCCAGCAGGCCGCCCAGCAGCGCGGCGATCAGCGCGCCCACCGGCCACGCGGCCCAGAAGCTCCAGCCGGCCTAGCCGGTCAGGATGGCGACCGTATAGGCGCCGATGGCATAGAAGCCGACATGGCCGAACGACACCTGCCCGGTCAGCCCGAGCAGCAGGTTCAGGCCCACGCCGCAGATCGCCAGCATCGCCACGCCGGCAATCACGAAGACGAAATAGCCGTTGAGCGACAGCACAAGCCCGGCGGCGGCGAGCAGCACGGCCAGCATGACGAGGATCTGGAGCGGCGTGCCCAGCCCGAGCAGCGGGGCGGCGGCGCGCGCCGGCCGGGCCAGCGGCGCGGGCGAAGCGGGCGGATTGGAGGAAACCATCGAATCGTTCATACCTTGCGTACCTCCGCGCGTCCGAACAGGCCGTCCGGCCGCAGGGCCAGCAGCGCGATCACCAGCGCGAACGTGATGATCTGGGTGTAGCTGGAGCCCAGCGATGCGGTGATGAGCGCCTCGGCCACGCCGAAGATCAGCCCGGCAATCATCACGCCCCAGGCACTGGAGAGCCCGCCAAGAATGGCCACGGCGAAGGCTTTCAGGCCGAACACGGTGCCCATGTCCGCCTGCACGTTGAACAGCGGCGCGATCAGCACGCCGGCAATGCCGGCCAGCAGCGTGGAAATGGCGAACGCGCCGGCGATGGTGCGGCGGATGGGAATGCCCATCAGGCGCGCGGCGTCGCGGTTCTGCACCACGGCCAGCATCGCCACGCCCCAGCGTGAGCGGCGCAGCACGTAGTGCAGCACGGCCGCCAGCGCGAGGCCGACCACGGGAATCACCAGTTGCAGCGGATAGACGCCGACGCCGGTATCGCCCAGCTGCACGGACTGTGCCGCGAGCGGGGAGGGCAGGCTGCGCGGCTCGGTGCCGAAGGCGAGCATCACCACGTTATCGAGCACGATGCCAAGCGCGACGGTGGCCATCAGCCACGCGTTGGAGCCCCGGCTCGCGAACGGACGCACGGCCAGGAATTCCACGGCCAGCCCGTAGAGTGCGCACAGGCCGAGCGCCAGCACGATGGCGAGCGGCATCGGCCAGCCGAGTGTCTGCGCGAAGCTGTACGTCAGCACTGCTCCCAGCATCATCGAACTGCCCTGCGCGAAGTTGACGGTGGCGGACACCGCGTAGGTGATGTGGAAGCCCAGGGCCATCAGGCCATACATGCTGCCCAGGCCGAGCCCGCTGATGAGGGCGGAGATCCAAAGCATGGTGAATCCTTGTATTCGTTCTGCTCCCCGCAGCCGCGCGGGAGCGGGGAGCAAACCATCGGTTGCTGCTAACGGCTTACTTCGCCACCGGCACGATGCGGTTGTCGATGAACTGCGCCCAGACGTAGTCGTTTTCGCTCAGGGCGTCATGCGTGGTCGGCGAGAACGGCTTCACGTAGGTCTTGATCAGGCCTTCATAGCGGTCGATCTTGTAGAAGCCTTCGCGAATGGCATCGCCCTTGGTGCTGCCGGCCTTGGCGATCGCCAGGGCGGCCAGCTGCGTGGCGTCGTAGGCGTTGGCAACGCCCACGGCCGGGGTGATGTCGTCCGGGCCCTTGATGTCGCTGTACTTGGCCTTGAGGTCGCTCACCACGCGCGTGCTGACCGGGGTCTGCGCGCCGAAGAAGCTGTACGTCTGCACGAAGTGGACGTTCTTGGCGTTCGGGCCAGCCAGTTCGGTGAAGCGGCCGCCGGCCGGGCCCCAGTGGGAGACCACCGGCACCTTCCAGCCCATACGGTCCAGCGACTTCACCACCTGCGCGGACGGGCCAACGTTGCCCACCATCAGCAGCACGTCGGCGCCGGCGGCCTTCAGGCGGCCCAATTGGGGCACCACGTCCACGTCATTGGCCTCGAACTTCTCCACGCCCACCGGCTTGCCACCCTTGGCGGCCATCGCGGCGACGATGCCCTTTTCGTTCGACTCGCCCCACGGGTTGTTCACCAGGATCAGGCCGGGCTTGGTGGCGTTGAAGGTCTTCTGGGCGTACTGGAGCATCGCCTTGTCCACCACCTCGTCCACGGCGGACACGCGGAAGGCGAAGTTCGGATTGGCGCCGTTGCGCGTGATCGGCGTGCCGGCGGCCCACGGGCCCATGAACGGCACCTTCTCCTGGTTGGCGATCGGCACGATGGCCATCGACACCGGCGTGTCGAGCCCGCCGAACAGCACGGCCACCTTTTCCTTGTAGATCAGCTCGCGTGCGGCCAGCACGCCCTTGGCCGGGTTGCCCTCGTCGTCGCGGCGCACCAGTTCCAGCTTGCGGCCGCCCAGCAGGCCGCCCTTGGCATTGATCTCGTCGATGGCGACGGTCATGCCGCGCGTCAGCGACTCGCCGGCGCGGGCCGACTGGCCGGACAACGCCGTGATCAGGCCAATCTTGATGGTGTCGGCGGCATGGGCGGGCAGCGCCGTCATGACGCAGGCAGCGGCGGCGGTCGCGAGGAGGGCGCGGCGTTGGGGACGAAACATGGCAGTTCTCCGGATGGGCGGATCGAGGGTGGATGGGTGCTTCGAACCACCCGGCTCGCAAGAGCCGTGCCAATCCGTCGACAAAACCGAAAATGATCCTGGAGCGATTGACCCGTCAAGATGCAGACGATCTGGCCCGCATTTTGCGAACGATCTGCAAACCTGACTGCATACGATCCGCCATGGTTCATGTCGCACGAATCCGGTGCGCGATGGGCCAAAGCGGGGCACATTTGATGAGAGGCATCCCTCCATGACGCAAAACCCGAGTCCGCTGGCGGCCACAAAGGCCGCCGCCGGGCTTCCCACCTTCGGCCCGCTGCGCGACCATGGCCGCTTTCCGTACCGGCCGATTACCGACGCCGATCCGTTCCGCTGGCCCAATGGCGCGCGGCTGGCGGTCTACCTCGGCTTCAATATCGAGCACTTCGCCTTTGGCGAGGGGCTGGGCGCCAACCTCGGGCCGGTCTCGCCGCAGCCGGACGTGCTCAACTACAGCTGGCGCGAGTACGGCAACCGGGTGGGCGTGTGGCGCTGCCTGGAACTGTTCGACCGGCTGGAGATGCCGGCCGGCGTGCTGCTGAACACCGCGCTGTACGACCATTGCCCCGAAGTGCTGGACGCCTGCCTGGCACGCGGCGACGAGCTGATCGGCCATGGCCACACCAACGCCCATCGCCAGAGCGAGTTCGACGAGGCGGGCGAGCGGGCACTGCTGGTGCACTGCCGGGAGCGCATCGCCGCACATAGCGGGCGGGCGCCCGGCGGCTGGCTGTCGCCGTGGATCTCGGAGACGATGGTGACGCCGGACCTGCTGGCCGAGACCGGCTATCGCTACACGCTGAACTGGGCGCACGATGACCGCCCGGTGCGCATGGCCACGCGCGGCGGCCGGCTGTGGTCGATTCCCTATCCGCAGGAGTTGAACGACATCCCGATGATCATCGCGCGCCACCTTGACGGCGCCGCCTTTGCCGACATGATCATCGACCAGTTCGACGAGATGCTGGCGCAGGCCAACGATCCGCAACACCCGCAGCCGCTGGTAATGGGCATTGCGCTGCATCCCTACCTGGTGGGCCAGCCGTACCGGCTGCGGCACCTGCGCCGGGCGCTGGCGCATATCGCGGCGCGGCGCTCGCATGGCGAGGTCTGGCTGACCACGCCGGGCGCGATCTGCGACGCAATGGACGCCGTCGATGCCGCGGACGCCGCGGCCCCTGCCGCTGTGATCCCTTCACGCTAATATCATGGCCATCGTTTCCCTGACCGAAGTCATGTCCACCAAAGCTGCCAGGAAGCCTGCGGCCGCCAAGGCCGCCGTCAAGGCCGCCACCAAGCGCGCTTCAGAGACCGCCAAGCCCGTCGATCCCATCGGGGAGGAGACCGCCGAGGATGCCGATACGCGCATCTATCAGGCCATCTTCGACGGCGTGCTCAACCATCGCCTGACCCCGGGCACCAAGCTGCCCGAGCCGGAGCTGTGCCAGCTGTTCGGCGTGGGCCGTGCCGTGGTGCGCCGGGTGCTGGAGAAGCTGGCCCACGATGGCATCGTGGCGCTGCGGCCGAACAAGGGCGCGGTGATTGCCGAGCCCACGCCCGAGGAAACCAGCCAGATCTTCGAGGCCCGCCGGGCGATGGAGCGCGTGCTGGTGGAACTCGCCGTCACGCGCGTGACCGAGGCCGACCTGCGCGACCTGCGCCGCCAGCTGGCCGAGGAGCATGACGCCATGCACCGCTTCGACCAGCCCTCGTGGGCGCGGCTGGCCAGCGGCTTTCACCTGCGGATTGCGGCGCTGGCGCGCAACCCGGTGCTGCAACGCTACCTGACCGAACTGGTGTCGCGCTGCTCGCTGATCGTGGGCCTCTATGAGCCGCCCGGACATGCACCGTGCGAGCACGACGAGCACGCGGCCATCGTCGCCTGCATCGAGGCCCGCGACGCCGCCGGCGCGGTTGCGCGCATGGAAGCCCATCTGCGCGAACTCGAGGAACGGATCGAAACCTCGCGCATGCAGGGCGAGAAGAGCCTGGCGCAGATGCTGGGATTGCCAAAGACCAGCAAGGGCTGACCGGAACACCTCATGGAAATCGACTTCAACGCCATTACCGAATACCAGCGCTACAAGCTCATGGCGAGTCTGATCGTGCCCCGGCCCATCGCGCTGGTGACCACGCTCGGCCCCGACGGCACGGCCAATGCCGCGCCGTTCTCGATGTTCAACATGCTGGGCGAGGAGCCGCCGATCGTGATGATCAGCGTCAATCGCCTGGGTGACGGCGCGCTGAAGGACACGGCGGCCAATATCGTGCGCACGAAGGAGTTCGTGGTGCACCTCAGCGACGAGGCCATGGCCGAGAAGATGCATCGCTGCGGCGAACGGCTGCCGCCTGATGTGAGCGAACTGGCGCGGGTGGGGCTCACCGCCGCGCCGTGCACCCAGGTGGCGGCACCGCGCATTGCCGAGGCCCCCGTCGCGTTCGAATGCACGCTGTGGGAGACGCTGGAAACCGCGAGCCGCCAGATCTTCATCGGCCGCGTGCTGCGGCTGCATGCCCGGGATGGGCTGATCGACACCGAACGCTGGCGCGTGCGCCTGCAGGACTACTTCCCCGTGGGGCGCTTTGGCGCGAGCTTCTACGTGACCACGCGCGACCGCTTCTCGCTGGAGAAAGAGGCCGGCGTGGTCACGGCCTCAACCGCGATCGACGAGATGTGAAGGCTGAGCGGGGCCGGCGCGGCGGCGCGGGACGCGCTGTTGCCACTGCGCCGCCTTGGCGATGATCTCGCCGACGATGCCGCGCCGGAACGTCAGCACGCAGATCACGAAGATCACGCCGGTCACCATCGTCACCGACTCGCCGAGCGTATTGAACCAGTCCAGGCCGGTGAATCTGGCGAGAAACATGCCGAGGTCGCCCAGCTTGTTCTCCAGCGCGATCACCACCAGGGCGCCGACGATGGGGCCCGTCAGCGTGCCGAGGCCGCCCACCAGCGTCATCAGGATCACGGCGCCGGACATCGACCAGTGCACATCGGTGAGCGTCTCGAAGCCGAGCACCAGCGCCTTCAACGAGCCGGCCAGCCCGGACAGCGCCGCCGACAGCACGAAGGCGGCCAGCTTGAAGCGATCGACGTCATAGCCGAGCGACACGGCGCGCGGTTCGTTCTCCTTGATGGCCTTGAGGATCTGGCCGAACGGCGAATGGATGATCCGCACGATCAGCGCGAACGCCACCACCACAATGGCGAGCACCACGTAGTACAGCACGAGGTCATCGCCGAGCGGCAGCAGGCCGAACAGGTTGCCGCGCGGAATGCCCTGGATGCCGTCCTCGCCACCGGTGAACGGTGCCTGCAGACAGAAGAAGTACAGCATCTGCGCCAGCGCCAGCGTGATCATCGAGAAGTAGATGCCCTGGCGGCGGATGGCCAGCGCACCCATCGCCCAGCCCGTGATGGCCGCGCCGGCGGTGCCGATCAGCAGGCCCAGTTCAGGTGTCAGGCCCCAGACCTTCATGGCGTGACCGGCCGCGTAGCCGGCGCCGCCAAAGAAGGCCGCATGGCCGAACGACAGCAATCCGGTGTAGCCGATCAGCAGGTTGAAGGCGCAGGCGAACAGGGCAAAGCACAGCACCTTGAGCACGAATACCGGGTAGGCGCCGAGCATCGGCGCCAGCGCCACGACGAGCAGCGCGATGCCGTAAAGCGCGGCCCGGCCGCGGGGGTTTTGCGAATCCAGCATTTATTTTTCCTTCCCGAACAGACCGGCGGGACGCAGCAGCAGCACGATCACCATGATGAAGAACACGACCGTGGAGGACGCTTCCGGATAGAACACCTTGGTCAGGCCCTCGATCACGCCGAGGCCCAGGCCGGTGAGGATGGCGCCCATGATCGAACCCATGCCGCCAATCACCACCACCGCGAACACCACGATGATCAGGTTCTGCCCCATCAGCGGTGAGACCTGCACCACTGGCGCGGCCAGCACGCCGGCGAAGGCCGCCAGTGCCACGCCGAAGCCGTAGGTCAGCGTCACCATCAGGGGCACGTTCACGCCGAACGCTTCCACCATCTTCGGGTTCTCGGTGCCGGCGCGCAGGTAGGCGCCGAGCTTGGTCTTCTCGATCACGAACCACGTGGCAAAGCACACCACCAGCGAGGCCAGCACGACCCAGCCGCGATAGTTCGGCAGGATCATGAAACCGAGGTCGGTGGCGCCTTGCAGTGCGTCCGGCGGCGAGTAGGGCAGGCCGGACACGCCGTAGATCGAGCGGAACACGCCCTCGATCACCAGCGTGATGCCCAGCGTCAGCAGCAGGCCGTAGATGTGGTCGAGCTTGTAGATCCAGCGCAGCATGGTCTTCTCGATGACCACGCCAAGCACGGCCACCACCAGCGGCGAGAGCGCCAGCATGACCCAGTAGTTGAGGCCGGCGTACTCCATGCCGGCCCAGGCGAGCACGGCGCCGAGCATGAACAGCGCGCCGTGGGCGAAGTTGATCACGTTGAGCAGGCCGAAGATCACCGCCAGCCCAAGGCTCAGCATCGCGTAGAAGGCGCCGTTGACCAGACCCAGCAGCAGCTGGGACATCAGCGCCGGCAGGGGAATCCCAATATCGAAAGTCATGAAATGCGGTTCCCTATATGTCTACACGCCAAGCAGTTCGTTCAGCACCGGCATCTTGGCCTGCAGCTCGGCGGCGGCGAAGCGCTCGACGATCTGCCCGTGCTCCATCACGTAGAAGCGGTCGGCCAGCGGCGCGGCGAAGCGGAAGTTCTGCT
>Ga0255338_1001797_pt1 | contig 36956 bp, 27 predicted proteins | sample MeOH1_35cm_T4_19_FD_203715 | JGI IMG/M metagenome (GOLD analysis project Ga0255338, IMG submission 203715) | Sandy soil microbial communities from University of British Columbia, Vancouver, Canada - MeOH1_35cm_T4_195 | ecosystem: Engineered > Artificial ecosystem > Sand microcosm > Unclassified ...
TCAGCTTGGGAAGCTGAAGTTCTACCATTGAACTACACCCGCACGACGCTCCCGGAACGCTGCTCCGGGCCGCGTGCGCGAGCGATCCTACCGGGTCGCCGGCTCGGCCCTCCACCGCCGACCAGGTCCGGCGCCCGCCCTGCACACGCGGCGCCCGCCCTCCACGCAGCATCCGCGCTGCACGCCGCACCCGCCTGCACCGGCCCCGTCCTTCGCCCCGTGATCGCCGGCAGGGCCCGTCCGCCTGGCAGGCTGGGGGCGTGCCCGCCATGCTGCGCCCCTTCCACCCGGTCGACATCCCGGCCCTCTACCGGGTGTGCCTGCTCACGGGCGACGCAGGCGGTGACGCCACCGCGCTGCACCGCGACCCCGATCTGGTGGGCCACGTCTACGTCGGCCCGTACCCGGCTGCGGACCCGTCGCTCGCCTTCGTCGTGCACGACGACGACGGCGTGGCCGGCTACCTCGTCGGGACGGCGGACACGGCCGCCTTCGACGCTTGGTGCGAGGAGCACTGGTGGCCGGCCCTGCGCGAGCGGTACCCGCTGCGCGCCGACGACGGCCCCGCGGACCGCCTGCTCCTCGAGCACGTCCACAGCCCTCGCCCGGAGCCGGCGCCGCCGGGTCACCCGGCGCACCTGCACATCAACCTGCTGCCGCGACTCCAGCGGCAGGGCTGGGGTCGTCGGTTGATCGAGGCGTTCGCGGACGCACTGCGCGGGCGCGGCGTGCGTGGCGCCCACCTCGAGGTGGACGCGCGGAACACGAACGCGCGGGGGTTCTATGCGCGCCTGGGTTTCGTTCCCGACGACGAGCCCGGCCGCCTCCTCCTCACCCTTTGACCCCCCGCTGACCCCTGCGCCTCCCCGCTCGGCCCCCGGCTCCTCCTGCTCCCTGCCCCGGCCCCCCGGCTCCTCCGGCTCCCTGCCCCCGGCTCCCCGGTCCCCCGGCCCCCCTTGCCCCTGCCCCAACTCCTTCCCCGTCCCCTCCCGCTGGCCCTCCACTCCCCGCTCCCTCCTGCCCCAACCCCTCCCCCTAACCGCGCGCTCTGCACATGCTCACGGAGTCGGCACCAGGAGGTGCAGAGCTGGTGCGGATGTGCAGAGCGGAGGGGGCGAGTGGGGTCCGGACCCGGCTCTGCTGGAGGGGTGTGCCGAGCGGGCCGGGTTGCAAGGGGCCGCAGCCGAGGCGGTCAGCGCCTCACAGCGTGACCTCCACGTGCACGGTCGCCCCGGGTTCGGCGTACGGCACGAGGGTGCCGTCGATCGGAGTTCCGTCGACGACGAGCCGTGCCCGCGACCCCCGCGCACCGGAGTTGGTCACCGTGATCTGGTACGTGGCCCCCCGGGCCACCCGCGTCACCGTGAACGCCGGCACCTCCGGCCCGATCTGCGGGTCCACCACCAGCCCGTCGAAGTCCGGCCGCACGCCCAGCAGGTACTGCGACACCGCGACGAAGTTCCATGCCGCGGTGCCGGTGAGCCACGAGTTCTTCGCCTCGCCGTGCCGCGACGCCTCCTTGCCGGCGATCATCTGCGCGTACACGTACGGCTCCAGCCGGTGCACGTCGCTGATCTCCTCGCGGTACGCCGGCGTGATCCGCCGGTAGTAGTCGAACGCGCGGTCGCCGCGACCCACCACCGTCTCCGCGATGATCACCCACGGGTTGTTGTGGCAGAAGATGCCGCCGTTCTCCTTGTACCCGGGCGGGTAGGTCGACACCTCGCCGAGCTCCACCTGGTAGGTGGTGTAGGCGGGGTACTGCAGCACCAGCCCGTGCGGCGTCCCGAGCAGCTCGCCCGACGAGTCCAGCGCCTGGATGGCGGGCGAGGCCTCGTCGTCGGGCCCGGAGCCCACCCCGATCCCGGCGAGCACCGCGAAGCCCTGCGGCTCGATCCAGATCTTGCCCTCGGGCGTGGCGTCGGTGCCCACGGGGTTGCCGAAGTAGTCGTACGCGCGCAGGAACCAGCGGCCGTCCCAGCCGTGCGTCAGCACGGCGAGCCGCATCTCGTCGGCCAGGCCCCGGGCCCGTGCCGCGACGTCGGCCAGGCCGCGCCTGGCCGCGAGCTCGGCGTACTCGAGCCCGTACTTGACGAACATCGCCGCGATGAACACCGACTCCGCGACGCCGCCGGCCTTGTTCTCCGTCGTCTGGAAGCTCTCGCCCGGGGTGGTGGAAAAGCAGTTGAGGTTGAGGCAGTCGTTCCAGTCGGCGCGGCCGATCAGCGGCAGGCCGTGCGGCCCCCGGTGCGCCACGGTGAACTCGAAGGACCGCGTCAGGTGCTCGAACAGCGGCACCTCGGTGCCGGCCTCGTTGTCGAACGGGACGGGCTCGTCGAGGATCGACCAGTCCCCCGTCTCGCGCAGGTACGCGGCGACGCCGGCGATCAGCCACAGCGGGTCGTCGTTGAAGCCGGACCCGACGTCGTTGTTCCCGCGCTTGGTCAGCGGCTGGTACTGGTGGTACGCCGAGCCGTCGGCGAACTGGGTGGAGGCGATGTCCACCAGCCGCTCGCGCGCCCGCTCCGGCACCAGGTGGACGAAGCCCAGCAGGTCCTGCGACGAGTCGCGGAACCCCATGCCCCGCCCGATGCCCGTCTCGAAGTACGACGCCGACCGCGACATGTTGAACGTCACCATGCACTGGTACTGGTTCCAGACGTTGACCATCCGGTCGAGCTTCTCGTCGCCGCTGGTCACGCGGTAGATGGACAGCAGCCCGTCCCAGTGCGCGCGCAGCGCGGCGAAGGCCTCGTCGGCCTGCTGCGCGGTGGCGAAGCGGCCCAGGAGGGCGTGCGCCGGCGCGCGGTTGACGCGCTGGTGGGCCTCGTCGGCCCACTTCTCCCGCTCCGGGTTCTCCACGTACCCGAGCACGACGACGAGCGTGCGTGACTCGCCGGGCTGCAGGTGCAGCGCCACGCTGTGCGACCCGATCGGGTACCAGCCGGAAGCCACCGAGCCGGCGGACGCGCCCGCCCGCGGCACGGCGGCCTCACCCAGACCGTTGTACGGCCCGACGAACGTGTCGCGGTCCGTGTCGAAGCCGTCCGCGCGCGTGTTGACGCCGAACACGGCGTAGTGGTCGCGGCGCTCGCGGTACTCGGTGATGTGGTAGATCGCGCTGCCGTGCGGGCCGTCCTGCTCCACCTCGACCTCGCCGAGGGAGAGGTTGCGCTGGTAGTTCGTCTGGTCGTCCTGCGCGTTCCAGAGGCAGAACTCGACGAACGTGAACGCCGTGACGTCCTTGGGCGCGTCCGAGGTGTTGGTCACGGTGATCTTCTGCACCTCGGCGGTCTCGCCCAGCGGCACGAAGAACAGGGTCTCGACCCGCACCCCGCGCCGTTCCCCGGTGATCACCGAGTAGCCGAGGCCGTGGCGCGCCTCGAAGAAGTCCAGGTCGGCCTTGACCGGCAGCCACGACGGGGTCCACACGTCGCCGCCGTCGTTGACATACAGGTAGCGGCCACCGGCGTCCGCCGGGACGTTGTTGTAGCGGTACCGCGTCAGGCGCCGCAGCCGTGCGTCGCGGTAGAACGAGTACCCGCCGGCCTGGTGCGAGACCAGCGAGAAGAACTGCTCCGAACCCAGGTAGTTGATCCACGGGTACGGGGTGCGGGGAGTGGTGACGACGTACTCGCGGGCGTCGTCGTCGAAGTGGCCGTACCGCATGCGTTCACCGGGCTTCCGGGTGAGGGAGCGCTCCCATGCTGCTCCCGGCCCAGCATACCGGCAGGCAGACGGCGCGGACCAGGGCGGGCGGGCCGACTACCGTGGGCACGTGCTGCTCTCCGACCGTGACATCCGGGCCGAGCTCGAGTCGGGGCGCGTGCGCCTCGAGCCCTACGAGCCGGCGATGGTCCAGCCGTCGAGCATCGACGTGCGCCTGGACAAGTTCTTCCGCTTGTTCGACAACCACAAGTACCCCGTGATCGACCCGGCGGAGGAACAGCCGGACCTCACGCGCTTCGTCGAGGTGGCGCCCGACGAGGCGTTCGTGCTGCACCCTGGCGAGTTCGTCCTCGGGTCCACCTACGAGCAGGTGTCGCTGCCCGACGACGTCGCGGCGCGGCTGGAGGGCAAGTCGTCGCTCGGCCGCCTGGGGCTGCTGACCCACTCGACCGCCGGCTTCGTCGACCCCGGGTTCACCGGGCACGTGACGCTCGAGCTGTCCAACGTGGCGACGCTGCCCATCAAGCTGTGGCCCGGCATGAAGGTGGGCCAGCTGTGCTTCTTCCGGCTGTCCTCGCCGGCGGAGCATCCGTACGGGTCCGGCGCGTCCGGGTCGCGCTACCAGGGCCAGCGCGGGCCCACCGCGTCGCGGTCCTGGATGAGCTTCCACCGGACGCGGCTGTGACGGCGCGTGGCTGCTGACGCCGCCCCGCTGCCGACGACGACGTCGGTGGACGAGCGGCACCTCCTCGCGCTGCCGGCCGGGCCCGGCGCGGAGGACCTCGGGGTGCTGGCCGCGAGCCGGTTCGCCGCGGCGCGCTGGGAGCCGGCCGAGCCGCGCCTGGTGCGGGCGGCGGGCGGTGCCGCCCTGCGGGTGCTGCGGCTGGGGCGGCTGTCGCGGCTCGTCGGGCCCTACGCGTTGGACGGCGGCCGCGCCGCCGCGCTCGGGCTGCCCCCGCAGCCGGCCACCGCGTGGCAGCTGGAGTGCCCGGTGGAGCGTGGTGAGCCACCGTGGCCCGGCGGCGACCGCGACGGGCTCAAGCGCGCGTTCCCGGACGGGATGCCGGTCCGCGAGGAGGAGCGCGCCGTCACGTGGTTGGTCGCGGTGGCGCGGCGCCTGGGCGGCGCGGTGCGCGTCGGCCGGACGGGGACCGTGCTGACCCCGGATCCCGGGGCCCTCGTCGACCTGGTGCTCTACTCCGACCGCTGGCTCGAGCCTGCCGAGGCGCTCGCCACGGTGCGGACGGTGGTGCGGCGGGCACGGCCGTCCGGGTCGGGCGACCGGTCTCTCGGTCCGGAGGCCGCGGACGACCCGGGGCTGCGCGCGCACCTGGCGCGGTTCGGCGTGCGCGACGAGGCGGAGCGCGCGCGCCTGGCCGCGGAGTCCGCCGCCTACGACGCCCACATGCTCGCCCATCGGCCGGTCGAGCACGGGTACGGCGTCGAGGCGGACCTGGACGTCGACGGGTATTTCGCCGTCGAGGTCAGCGGGCAGGACGAGGTGCCGATGGTGCTGGCGTCGCTGCCGTGGACGCGCGAGGGGGTGGTCGCCTACCGGGTGCGGTGGGAGCCCGCCGAGCTGGCCGAGCAGGAGTCGGAGCGGCCGTCGCTGGCGCACCGCGTCGCGCGCGGGCGGGTGGCCCCGCAGGTGCGCGGGGTGGCCCGCGCGCTGCACGCCGTGCTCGGCGGCGCCGTCCTCGACGAGGCCGAGTTCCCGGTGGACCCCGCGAGTCTGTGACGGAGGGAGTCCCGGCGGCGGCGCTCGTCGGGCCGGCGTCCGCCCGACGAGCCCGATGCCCGACGCACCCGCGCGCGCTCGTCGGGCATCATGGACCCCGCGGGCGGCCTCCACGCCGGCCGCCCGGACGAGCGGCACCGTACCCGGCGGGGACAAGACGGCGACCAGTGGAGGTCGTCGTGCCCGTGTCCCTCTCGTGGGTCGTCCTCGTCCTGTCCGGCGGCCTCGAGGCCGTGTGGGCCGTCGCCCTCGGACGGTCCGAGGGCTTCAGCCGCCCCGTGCCGGTGGTGGTGTTCCTCGTCGGGCTCACCGCCTCGATGGCCGGGCTGGCGTACGCGCTGCGCGAGATCCCCGTCGGCACCGGGTACGCGGTGTGGGTGGGGATCGGGGCCGCGCTGACCGTCGGCTACGGCATGGTCACCGGCACCGAGCCGGTGTCGCCGCTGCGGCTGCTGCTCATCGCGGGGCTGATCGCCTGCGTCGTCGGGCTGAAGCTGGTGCACTGACGGGGCGGCCGGCCGGACACGGCAGCCGTGTCACGCCGCCCGGCCCGTGCGACCCGCGTACTGCGTGCGGTACAGGTCGGCGTACAGACCGCCGGCGGCCAGCAGCTCATCGTGCGTGCCCTGCTCGGCGACCCGGCCGTTCTCGATGACGACGATCGCGTCGGCGGCGCGGACGGTCGACAGCCGGTGGGCGATCACCAGGCTGGTGCGCCCGGCCAGGGCGGCGTCGAGCGCCGCCTGGACGGCCGCCTCGGACTCGGAGTCCAGGTGGGCGGTGGCCTCGTCGAGCACCACCACGTCCGGGGCCTTGAGCAGCAGGCGGGCGATCGCCAGCCGCTGGCGCTCGCCGCCGGACAGCCGGTAGCCGCGGTCGCCCACCACGGTGTCCAGGCCCTCCGGCAGCGCGGCGACGAGGTCCCAGATCTGCGCCTGCCGCAGCGCCGCCTCGAGCTGCTCGTCGGACGCCTCGGGGCGCGCGAAGAGCAGGTTGGCGCGGATGGTGTCGTGGAACAGGTGCGCCTCCTGCGACACCAGCCCGACCGTGGCCCGCAGGGAGTCCGTCGTCACGTCGCGCAGGTCCAGTCCGGCGATCTGTACAGAACCACGCGTCGGGTCGTACATCCGGGTGACCAGCTGGGAGATCGTCGTCTTCCCGGCCCCGGACGGCCCGACGAGCGCGACCATCGCCCCTGCCGGGACAGTGAAGTCCACCGCGTGGAGCGTGTCCGCCACCGGGTCGACGCGCAGCGCGGCCACCGACTCCAGCGAGGCGAGCGAGACCTCGTCGGCCGCGGGGTAGCGGAAGCCGACGCCGTCCAGCCGGACGGAGGCGCCGCGCTCGCGGACCGCCGCGCGCAGGTCCTTCGCGCCGGGCTTCTCGGCCACCGTGGGCACCAGGTCGAGCACCTCGAGCACGCGGTCGAAGCTGACCAGCGCGGTCATGACGTCCACCTGGACGTTGGACATCGCGGTCAGCGGCCCGTACAGGCGGCCGAGGTAGGAGGCGAGCGCGACCACCACGCCGACGGTCAGCTCGCCGCGGATCGCCGACAGGCCGCCGAGCCCGTAGATCACCGCGACGGCGACGGACGCCACGGTGGTCAGGCCGACGCGGAACCAGGTGGCGTTGAGCGCGAGCCGCACGCCGACGTCCCGCACCTTGCGCGCGTGCGCGGCGTACCGGGCGGACTCGCGGTCCGGGTCGCCGAACACCTTGGCCAGGTGGGCGCCGGCGACGTTGAACCGCTCCTGCATGAACTGCGACGCCTCGGCGTTCAGCTCGTACGACTCGCGGGTGATCGCCGAGATCCGCCTGCCGAAGAACCGCGCGGGGAAGACGAACACGGGCACCAGCACCAGCGACAGGAGGGTGAGCCGCCACGACATGGAGAACATGGCGGCCAGGACGAACGCGACGGTCAGCGCGTTGGACACGACGTTCTGCAGGGTGGACGTGAAGGCCTGCTGGGCGCCGAGCACGTCGCCGTTGAGGCGCTGCACCAGCGCCCCCGTGCGGGCCCGGGAGAAGAAGGCCAGCGGCATGCGCTGGACGTGGTCGAACACGGCGGTGCGCAGGTCGAGGATCAGACCCTCCCCGATGCGCGACGAGAACCAGCGCTCGGTGAACGACAGAGCGGCGCCGACGACGGCCAGGCCGGCGACCGCGGCGGCCACCCCGACGACGAGGCCGGGGCGGCCGGCGGCGATGCCCTGGTCGATGAGGATGCGGATCAGCCAGGGCGTCAGCGCCCCGGTGCCGGCGTCCAGGGCGATGAGGGCGACGAAGACGGCGAGCTGCGTGCGGTACGGCCGGGCGAAGCCGAGGATGCGGAGCAGGGTGGCACGGCCGACGCGCTGACCCACCACCGAACGGTCCTGGACGTACGAGCGCAGGCCGTGGCCGCCGCGAACACCGTTCCCGTGGATGCTGGACATCGGGCCTCCTCCCGCCGTGGCCGCCGACGCGATAGTGAGGTTAACTCATTATGTGTCCGACTCACCACTGAGGCCCGCGGGCGGTAGCCTCACCACCGTGACGACGCAGCCCGGCGCCCCGACGGGCGAGCCCGCCGAGGTCTACGAGCTGCTGCACTCGTTGTTCCACGCGGTGCGCCGGGAGGCGGCCGGACGGCTCGACGTCTCCGGCACCACACCCGGCCAGCTCCGCCTGCTGCGCGCGTTGCAGCGTGCCGGCGGGCCGCGGCGCCTCGGCGAGCTGGCGACCACCCTCGACGTCGCGCCCCGCTCGGTCACCGCGAAGGTGGACCAGGCGGAGGCCGCGGGTCAGGTGCGGCGCGTCCCCGACCCTCACGACCGGCGCGCCACCCTCGTCGAGCTGACGCCGACCGGGCTGGAGGTCCTCGCGCGTGTGTCGGCCGAGCGGAGCGTGGGCCTGGGGGAGCGGCTGTCCCGGCTGTCCGACGACGAGCGCGCCGAGCTGCTGCGCCTGCTGCGCGTGCTCGCCGAGCCCGGCCCGAGGTGCTGACGGCCCGCCGCCGGTGGGGTCAGGACGGGCGGCCGACCAGCCGGTCGCGCAGCAGCACGGCGACATCCGCCACCTCCGGCGCGCCGACTGTCCCAGAGTTGGACGCCGGGACGCCGCAGGCGGCCACGCCGTCGCGCAGCATCGTCGTGCAGAACGGGCACGCGGTGGCGATGGCGGCGGCGCCCGTCGCCATCGCCTCGGCGGCGCGCGCGGTGCCGATCCGTGTCCCGATCGACTCCTCCATGAACGCCCGCGCCCCTCCGCCGCCGCAGCAGAACGCGTCCTCGCCGTTGCGCGGCATCTCCGTGACGGTCACCCCGGCGGCGGCGAGCAGCTCCCGCGGCGGTGCGTACACCTGGTTGTGCCGGCCCAGGTAGCACGGGTCGTGGTAGGTGACCGTCCGCTCGTCCGACGAGGGCAACGGCACCAGCCGCCCGTCCGCGACCAGCGTGTTGAGCAGCTCGGTGTGGTGCACCACCTCGTAGCTCCCGCCGAAGGCGGGGTACTCGCGCGCGATGGTGTTGAAGCAGTGCGCGCAGGTGACGACGATCCGCGTCGCGCGCGCGGCGCCGAGCGTCTCGACGTTGGCCGTCGCCATCTGCGTGAACAGCAGCTCGTTGCCCGCGCGGCGCGCGGAGTCGCCGGTGCACTGCTCGGCCTCGCCCAGCACGGCGAACGTCACGCCGGCGGCGTGCATCAGCTCCGCCACCGCGCGCGTGGTCCGTCCCGCGCGCTCGTCGTACGCGCCGGCGCAGCCCACCCAGAACAGGTAGTCCACCTCGGCGAGCGTCTCGACGTCGCGCCCGACGACGGGCACCGGGAAGTCCAGGCCTGCGGTCCAGTCGAGGCGCTTGCGCGCCGGCGCACCCCACGGGTTGCCCTGGCGCTCCATCCCCGCGAACGCCTTGGTCAGCTCGCGCGGGAACGACGAGGCGGCCATCACCTCGTGACGGCGGATGTCGAGGATCGCGTCCACCTGCTCGATGTCCACCGGGCACTCCTGGACGCACGCCCCGCACGTGGTGCAGGCCCACAGCGCGTCGAAGTCCACGGCGCCGCCGACGAGCGGGGCGTCCCGGCCGCCCGCCGCCGCGTCGCGCAGGCCGAGCATCACGAGCTTGGGGGACAGCGGCTTGCCCGTGGCCCAGGCCGGGCACACGGTCTGACACCGGCCGCACTCGGTGCACGTCGCGGCGTCGAGCAGCGCCTTCCAGGTCAGCTGCGCGGCGGTGCCGGCGCCGAGCGTCAGGTCGTCGGGGAGGTCGTCGACGGCGGTGAGGTCCACCGGGTCGCCGGTCGGTCCGGTGACGGGCAGCGCCGGTCCCAGGGACGGCGTACGTCCCGGGTAGCGTTTGGTGTACAAGGTGAGGACGGCCAGGAACCGGTGCCATGCGACGCCCATGGTGGGCTGCAGGCCGACGACGACGAACCAGCTCATCGACACCAGCACCTTGACGGTGGCGACGACGACGATCCAGGTCTCGAGCGTGCCGGCCGGCGCCGCCGCCCACGCGGACCCGAGCCACCCGGTCAGCGGGAAGTGCCGCCACGACGCGAGCCCCGAGCCGTCGCGCACCGCGAGCGCGTAGGTCAGCCCACGCAGCGCCAGCACGGCGAGCACGACGACGAGCACCGTCGCCTCGACGTACACCGCTTGCGCCTGGTTCGAGCCGAAGAAGCGCGACCGGCGCCGCGCGGCCTCGTCGTCGGACGCCTTGGGTCGCACCACCTGGCGGCGCACCATCAGCCACCCGATCCCGGCGAGCGACAGCCAGGCGATCGCCTCGATCAGCCACTCCAGCGGCGGCCAGTGCCCCAGGGCGGGCACCACCCAGCGGGGGTCCACCACCTGCCCGTAGCCCTCCACCAGCGTGATGAACAGCACGGGGAACGAGAGCATCACGTAGAGGTGGGCCATCCGCACGTGCAGGTCGTGCCGGAACCGGCCGTGGCCCAGCGCCTCGCGGAGCATCGACGCGAGCCGGGGCCGCACGGGCCTCCAGCGCCCGGCGAGCGCCCGCCCGCCGCGCACCAGCTCGACGATGCGCCCGACGCCGCGGGCGAACACGGCCACCCCGACGGCGGTGGCCGCGACCACCAGCACCAGGCACACCACCGAGAGGCCACTCACCGACGACACGCTACCGGCCGCCCCGCCCACCCCCACCCTTCCGTGACGTCCGAGGAAGTGTGGGGTAGAGGCCCCACTTGCTCGGACGCAAGGGGTCGGTGGTCCGCAGCGTCCGAGAAAGTGTGGCGTAGGGGCCCCACTTGCTCGGACGTTGGAGGAAAAGGGAAGGGGGTGGAGAAGAGGAGGCGGTGGGGCAGGAGCGCCCGGTGGCGGCGGGGAGGGGTTGGTAGCCTGGCGCGGCCCCCGACACCCGCCGGCGGCGCGTCCTCGCGTCGCCCCGATCAGCTGTACCCACCGACCACCCGCCCCGACACGGACGGAGCCGGACGTGCTGACGCTCCTGGCCGCACACGTGGCAGCGGCCCTTGCCGCGCCCTGGCTGCTGGGGCGGCTCGGCCGGCGGGGGTTCTGGGTGCTCGCGCTGGCCCCGGCGTCGGCCGCCGCGTGGGCGCTGGCGTGGACCGACCGGGTGCGGCGCGGCGGCGGCCCGGCCGACGACCTGACGTGGATCGACCAGCTGGGCCTGCACCTGGCGTTCCGTCTCGACACCCTCTCGTGGCTGATGACGCTGATCGTCGGCGGGGTGGGCGCCCTGGTGCTGGTCTACTGCTCGGCGTACTTCAAGGAGGGCGCGGCGGGGCTGGGCCGGTTCGCCGCGACGTTCGTCGCCTTCGCCGGCTCGATGCTCGGCCTGGTGGTCGCCGACGACGTGCTGCTCCTGTTCGTCTTCTGGGAGCTGACCACCGTCACCTCCTACCTGCTGATCGGCCACTACGCCGAACGCAAGCCGAGCCGGCGGGCGGCGATGCAGGCGATCGTCGTCACCACGGCCGGCGGCCTGACGATGCTCGTCGGGCTCGTGGTGCTGGGGCACGCCGCCGGGACGTACTCGTTGTCCGGGATCCTCGCGGACCCGCCCCACGGCACGGCGGTGACAACGGCCGTCGTGTGCCTCCTGGTGGGCGCGGCGACGAAGTCGGCGCTGCTGCCGTTCCACTTCTGGCTGCCGGCCGCGATGGCCGCTCCGACGCCGGTGTCCGCCTACCTGCACGCCGCCGCGATGGTCAAGGCCGGCGTCTATCTCGTGGCGCGCTTCGCGCCCGCGTACGCGGACCTGCCGGTGTGGCGCTGGTTCGTCGTCCTCGTCGGCGGCGGGACCCTGCTGCTCGGCGGCTACCGCGCGCTGCGCCAGCACGACCTCAAGCTGGTGCTCGCGTTCGGCACCGTCAGCCAGCTCGGGCTGATCGTGCTCCTCGTCGGGCTCGGCACGCGGGCCGCGGCGCTGGCCGGCCTAGCCCTGCTCGGCGCGCACGCGATGTTCAAGGCGGCGCTGTTCCTGGTCGTCGGCGCCGTCGACGCGGCGACCGGCACGCGCGACCTGCGGCGCCTGTCCGGGGTGGGCCGGGCGCTGCCGGGAACCGCGACGGCCGGCGCGCTGGCCACGGCGTCCATGATCGGCCTGCCGCCGTTCGCCGGGTACGTCGCCAAGGAGTCGGGGCTCGAGGCGGCGACGAACCTGGGTGGGCCGTGGGCCGGCGCGGTGCTGACGGTGGTGGGCGCCGGGTCGGTGCTGACGGTCGCGTACGGGCTGCGGCTGTGGTGGGGGGCGTTCGCGACGAAGCGAGCGGTGCTCTCCGCCGCGGCCGTGCAGGCGCCGGACGGCACGACGACGACCACCCCGCTGGCGGTCGGCGCGACAGCAGCCGCGGCACCCGCGCCGGTGTCGCGCCCCGCGGTGCTGCTCGTCGTGCCGTCGGCGGCACTCGCGGGGCTCGGTCTGGCGGTGGCGCTGCTGCCCCACTTCGGCGAGGCGCTGCTCGCGCCGCACGCGGCCACCTATCCGGACGGCGAGCCGGGCCACCTGGTGCTGTGGCCGGGCTGGACGCCGACGTTCGCCCTGACCCTCGGCGTGCTCGCACTCGGCGCTCTGCTGTTCCTGGCACGCGACCGCGTCGAGGACGCGCAGCGGGGGGTCCGGCTCCCGGCATGGCTGGAGGCGGACCACGTGTACCGGCGTTCGATGCGCCGGCTCGACGACCTGGCGGCGGACGTCACCGGCCGCACGCAGCGCGGTTCGCTGCCCGCCTACCTCGGGCTGATCCTGACGGTCTGGGCGGTCGCGGTGGGGATCCCGCTGCTGGCCGCGCCACCGCCCGGCGAGGTGCGCGCGTTCGACACGTTCACCCAGGTGCCGTTCGCGCTGGCGACGGTCGCCGCGGCGGTGCTGGCCGCGCGCGCCCGCCGCCGCCTCAAGGCGGTGATCCTCACCGGCATCAGCGGCTACTCGGTGGCGGGGCTGTTCCTGCTGCACGGCGCACCCGACCTCGCGCTGACACAGGTGCTGGTGGAGACGGTGACCCTCATCGTCTTCGTGCTGGTGCTGCGTCGTCTGCCGCCGTACTTCTCCGACCGGCCGCTGGCCCGCTCCCGGTGGCTGCGGCTGGGCCTCGCGGTCGCGGTGGGGCTCGTCGTCGCCGGCGTGGGGCTGGTGGCACCCGGCGTGCGCACGCACAGCCCCGTGTCGCTCGCCTACACCTCCGAAGGCCCCGAATTCGGCGGCGGCAACAACATCGTCAACGTGACGCTGGTCGACATCCGCGCCTGGGACACCATGGGCGAGATCTCCGTGCTGCTGGTGGCGGCGACCGGCGTCGCGTCCCTCGTGTTCGTCTCGCGGCGCACCGGGCGCATCTTCCGCACCAGCGAGGCGCCGCCCGGCCGCGCGGTGTGGAGCGGCGGGGGCGGCGCCCCGCCGGTGCGGGGTGGGGAGGGAGACCCCGCGCACACCCCGGAGTTCCACCGGCCGATCGGGTTCCGGGCGCAGGAGTGGCTCTCCGCGACGCGCACCCTCGCGCCCCGCCGCCGCTCGGTGATCTTCGAGGTCGTGGTGCGGCTGCTGTTCCACACGATGCTCGTCTACTCGCTGTACCTGCTGTTCAGCGGGCACAACGCCCCGGGCGGGGGCTTCGCCGCGGGCCTCGTCGTCGGCATCGCGCTCGCCGTGCGCTACCTCGCCGGTGGGCGCTACGAGCTGGGCGAGGCGCTGCCGCTGCAGCCGGGGCTGCTGCTGGGCCTGGGGCTGTTCCTGTCCGCGGGCGTCGGGCTGGTGGCCCTCGTCGTCGGGGGGTCGGTGCTGCGCTCCTGGGTGTTCGACCTGCACCTGCCGGTGCTCGGCGACGTGCACGTCGTCACGTCGCTGGCCTTCGACGTGGGCGTCTACCTCGTGGTGATCGGGCTGGTGCTCGACATCCTGCGCAGCCTCGGAGCCGAGGTGGACCGCCGCGCCGACGCCGCCGAGGATCCGGTCGAGGACCCCGTGCAGGAGACGGCATGATCGCGCCGAACCTCACGCTGCTGGTCGCGGTCGCGGTGCTGGTGGCCGCCGGGGTCTACCTACTGCTGGAGCGCAGCCTGTCGCGCGTGGTGATCGGCGCCGTGCTGGTGAGCAACGGCGTCAACCTGCTGATCCTCGTCGCGGGCGGCGCGGCCGGTCGCCCGCCGATCGTCGGGCAGTCCGACGAGCCGATGAGCGACCCGCTGCCCCAGGCGATGGTGCTCACGGCGATCGTCATCACGCTGGGCCTCACCGCCTTCCTGCTGGCGATGGCGTACCGCACCTGGCAGCTCGAGGGGCACGACGAGGTGCAGGACGACGTCGAGGACCGCCGCATCGCGCTGCTGGCCGCCCGCGACCGCCGGGCGATGGCGGACGCGGACGCCGAGGGGGAGGCGACGCTCGACGAGGAGGCGGAGCTGGCGCACGACGAGACCGCGGCGGGCGGGCTCGCCCGGAGGGCCGACTGATGGACTGGTCCTGGCTGGTCCCGCTGCCCGTGGTGCTGCCGCTGTCCGGCGCCGGGCTGACGCTCGCCCTGTACCGCAAGCCGTCCCTGCAGCGCGTGGTCTCGGTGGTGACGCTCGTGCTGGTGCTGCTGGCCGCCGGCGGTCTGCTGGTGCTGGCCGACCGGGGCCCGCTCACCGTCGAGGTGGGCGGCTGGGCGACGCCGGTCGGCATCGGGCTGGTGGCGGACCGGCTGTCCGCACTGATGCTGACGGTCTCCGCGGCCGTGGTGCTGTGCGTGCTGGTGTACTCCCTGGCGCAGGGCCTGGCCGGCGAGCAGTTCGCGCCGGTCTCGGTGTTCCACCCGACGTACCTGGTGCTGGTGGCCGGGGTGGCCAACGCGTTCCTGTCCGGGGACCTGTTCAACGTGTACGTCGGGTTCGAGATCCTGCTGGCCGCTTCCTACGTGCTGATCACGCTGGGCGGCACGCGCGAGCGGCTGCGCGCGGGGTCGATCTACGTGGTGGTGGCCCTGGTCTCGTCGGTGCTGTTCCTCACGGCGATCGCCGGGGTGTACGCGGCGACCGGGACGCTCAACCTGGCGCAGCTCGCCCAGCGGCTGGGCGACGTGGACCCGACGGTGCGCCTGGTGCTCCAGGTGATGCTGCTGGCGGCGTTCGCCGTGAAGTCGGCCGTGTTCCCGCTGTCCGCCTGGCTTCCGGACTCCTATCCCACCGCCCCGGCGCCGGTCACCGCGGTGTTCGCGGGTCTGCTGACCAAGGTGGGCATCTACGCGATGATCCGCACCCAGTCGCTGCTGTTCCCGGGCGGGGCGGTGGACGACTGGTTGATGGTGCTGGCCCTGCTGACCATGGTGGTGGGCATCCTCGGGGCGGTGGCGCAGGACGACATCAAGCGGCTCCTGTCATTCACGCTCGTCAGCCACATCGGGTTCATGGTGTTCGGCCTCGCGCTCGGCTCGGACGCCGGGTGGACCGCGTCGATCTACTACGTGGTGCACCACATCACCGTGCAGACGGCGCTGTTCCTGGTGGCGGGGCTCGTCGAGCGCTACGGCGGGACCCTGTCCCTCAGCCGGCTGGGCGGCCTGGCGCGCGTGGCGCCGGTGGTCGCCGTGCTGTTCTTCGTCCCGGCGATGAACCTCGCCGGGATCCCGCCGATGTCCGGCTTCCTCGGCAAGGTGGGACTGCTGCAGGCCGGCGTCGCCGCGGGCACGCCGCTGGCCTGGACGCTCGTCGTCGGCTCGGTGCTGACGTCGTTGCTGACGCTGTACGCGCTGGTCAAGGCGTGGAACAAGGCGTTCTGGCAGGAGCCGCCGGCGGGGATGCCCACCCGCCGGGTGCCGCGCGCGATGGTGGGCGCGACGTCCGCGCTGGTGGCGTTCAGCCTGCTGCTGACGGCCGCCGCGGGCCCGCTCTACGCGTACGCCGGACGCGCCGCCGTCGCCCTGCGCGAGCGCACGCCGTACATCGCGGCGGTGCTGCCGGAGGGCAGCCGCGGGGCAGGGGAGTCGGCGGACGTCGCCGACGACGAGGGCACTGCCGGCCGGCTGGTGACGGGCGGTGCCGGATGAGCGGCCGGGTGAGGCGCCGCGTGCAGCCGTGGACCGTCGCGTGGCTCGCCGCGGTGTGGGTGCTGCTCTGGGGCGACGTCTCGTGGGCGAACGTGCTGGCCGGCGTCGCGGTGGGGCTCGGCGTCACGCTGCTGTTCCGGATGACACCGATGGACTTCCGCGGGCGGCTGCACCCGTGGGGGCTCGCCGTGCTCGTCGGGCGCTTCCTGGCGGACCTGGTGCGAGCGTCCGCGGAGGTCAGCTGGCTGGCGCTGCGGCCGGGCTTCACGCCGCGCGGCGCCGTGATCGAGGTGCAGCTGCGCTCCCACTCGGACCTGTACCTGACACTGACCGCCGAGCTGGTGTCGCTGGTGCCCGGCTCACTGGTGGTCGAGGCGAACCGGCTGACGGGCCGCCTCTACCTGCACGTGCTGGACCTTGCCCACTCGGGCGGAGCCGCGGCGGTCCGCCGGCACGTGCTGGCGCAGGAGTCGCGCGTGCTGCGGGCGCTGGCGTCCGACGAGGAACAGCTGGCCGCGTCGGTGGAGGGCGCCCGATGACCGCGGTGGTGATCGTCTGCGGCGCGCTGATCGCCGTCGGGGCGGTGCTGGCGATCGTGCGCGCCGAGCTGGGCCCGTCGATGCTCGACCGCACCGTCGCCCTCGACATCGTGGTGACCTGCCTGGTCACGGCGGTGGCCCTGTACGCGGCGCAGGAGCGCCGCGCCGACGTGGTGCCGATCCTCGTCGCGCTGTCGCTCGTCGGCTTCGTCGGGTCGGTGACCATCGCGCGGTTCGCCGCGGTGGAGCCGGAGGACGCGCGCCGGCTGCGCACGCGCGAGGAGGTGGCCGCCGAGGAGGCCGCGCGGCTGGCCGCCGAGCTGGCGCTCCTCGACGAGCCGCCGGCCGGCGAGGAGGGACCCGAGGCGCGGGCGGAGGGGGAGGTCGACGACGAGGCCGTGCCGCTCGCCGATGCGCCGCCGGCCGGCGAGGAGGGGGCCGCCCCATGAGCTGGACCGCCGTCGCCGACGTCGTCTCCGCCGTCTGCCTGCTCGCCGGCGCGTTCCTCGCGTTCGCGGCCGGGGTGGGCGTGCTCCGGTTCCCGGACCTGCTGTCGCGGATGCATGCGGGCACCAAGCCGCAGACGCTCGGGCTGATCCTGGTGCTGGCCGGCCTGGCGCTGCGGCTGCGCAGCGGCAGCGCGGTGTGGTCGCTCGCGTTCGTCGTCCTCTTCCAGCTGCTGACGGCGCCTGCCGCGGCCCACCTCGTCGGGCGCGCGGGCTACCGGACGGGCCAGGTGCGCAAGGACCTGCTGGTGGCCGACGAGCTGACGCCGGAGCTGACGATGCCGCCGGAGCCGCCCGAGCCGCGGGTGCCTCCCGGCCGCCACCGGCGGCCCGCGTGGCCGGGAGACCGGCCCGCCCTCCCGGGGGACCGGCCCGCGCCGCCGCCCCCCGACTGAGGCACCGGCCCGCGCCGCCGCCCCCCGACTGAGGCGCCGGCCGTCCTCAGCGCGCCAGCCGGCTCGCCGCGAGCCGCGTGGTGGAGCGCGAGGCGACCACACGGGCGATGGCCACCAGCGCGCCCGTCAGCGCCACCGCGGCCGCCACCTCGACGAGGGGGGCCTCGGGGTCGTCGGCCGTCGGCGGGGTGTGCCCGGACGCGCGCTCCCACACGGAGTCGAGGAGGCGCTGGGCGAGCCAGCCGGCGAGGAGGCCCGCGCCCACCCCGACGAGGCGGACCAGCACGGTGGAGCGCTGCTCGGACACGGGCGACCTCCCTGGGCGGCGACCCCCCGACGCTAGCGCCCCGGGCACACCGGCGTCGCACCGTGCGGCGCGCCCCGGGCCCCGGCAGGCTTAGGATCGGCAGCGAACGACAGGGGAGCGCCGTCACGGGCGCTGAGAGTGCGGGCAGCCGCAGACCCTCGAACCTGATCCGGCTCGCACCGGCGTAGGGAGTCGGGACTTCTCTCCCCGTCGCGGGAGACGTCTGCCCGCGGCGGGCCCTCCTACCCATAGGAGGACACGCAGTGTCAGTGATCACACGCGCCGGGCGGGCGACGCTCGTGCCGGTGGCAGTGGCGGCCCTCGCCGCCTGCTCGGCGATCGGCGCTTCGGGCGCCGCCCCGACCGGCGGCGCGAGCAGCAGCGGCGGCGGGACCGTCACGCTCGTCACCCACAGCTCGTTCGCGCTGTCGGACGGCCTGCTCGACGACTTCACGCGGCAGACCGGCTACACGGTCAAGCTGGTCCAGCCCGGCGACGCCGGCACCCTGGTCAACCAGCTGGTGCTCACCAAGGACGCGCCGCTGGGCGACGTGGTGTTCGGCATCGACAACACGTTCGCGTCGCGTGCGCTCGACGAGGGCGTCGTCGTGCCCGCGTCCCCAGCGCTGACCGCCGCGGCGCTCGCGGACGGCGAGAAGTACGCCGTGGCCGGGGACGACGAGGGCGCGCTGGTGCCCGTCGACGACGGCGACGTGTGCGTCAACGTGGACCACACGTGGTTCGCGCAGCACTCGCTGGCGGAGCCGGTGACGCTCGACGACCTGACCAAGCCCGAGTACCGCGACCTGCTGGTGACGCCGAGCCCGGCCACCTCGTCGCCGGGCTTCGCCTTCTTCCTCGCGACGGTCGGCGCCTACGGCGACGGTGGCTGGGTGGACTACTGGACGGCGCTCAAGGCCAACGGCGTCAAGGTGGTCGAGGGCTGGGAGGACGCGTACTACACCGACTTCACCGCGGGCGGCGGCTCGGGCACGCGGCCGATCGTCGTCTCGTACTCGTCGTCCCCGCCGTACACGGTGCCGAAGGACGGCGGCGAGCCGACCACCGGTGCGCTGCTCGACACGTGCTTCCGGCAGGTGGAGTACGCCGGGGTGCTCGCCGGCGCGAGCAACCCCACGGGCGCCGCGGCGCTGATCGACTTCCTGCTGTCCGACGAGGTCCAGAAGGACATCCCGGTCTCGATGTACATGTACCCGGTGAGCTCGCACGTGACGGTGCCCGACGACTGGGCGCGGTGGGCGCCGCTCGCCGAGCACCCGTTCGACGTGCCGGCCGCGGACATCACCACACACCGCGAGGAGTGGCTGACGCAGTGGTCGGACGTCGTCCTGGGCTAGCGCCGGGCCGGCCGTGACCGTCCAGACCCCGGTGGCCGTCCTTGGGAGCCCGTCCCTGCGGGGCGGCCACCGGCTCGCGTGGGTGCTGGCGACCGCGGTGCCGCTGGCGTTCCTGCTGGCGTTCTTCGCGTGGCCGGTGGCCGCGATGCTGGGCCGCGGGTTCGTCGTCGACGGGCGGCCGGACCTGTCCGGCGTCGCCGATGTGTTCTCCCGCGCCCGCACGTGGCGGATCGTCGGGCTGACGCTGGCGCAGGCGGCGTGGGGGACGGCGATCTCCGTGGCGCTGGGGGTGCCGGGGGCGTACCTGCTGTACCGGTGCCGGTTCCGCGGGCGCGGCGCGCTGCGGGCGTTCGTCACGGTGCCGTTCGTGCTGCCGACCGTCGTGGTGGGCGTCGCGTTCCGCGCGCTGCTCGCACCCGGGGGCGCCCTGGGGTTCCTCGGGCTCGACGGGACGTTCGCGGCGATCGTCGCGGCGCTCGTCTTCTTCAACTACGGGCTGGTGGTGCGCACCGTCGGCGGGCTGTGGGAGCGGCTCGACCCGCGCGCCGAGGAGGCGGCCCGCGCGCTGGGCGCCTCGCCGTGGCGTGCGCTGGCGACGGTGACGCTGCCCGCGCTGGCCCCGGCGATCGCCGGGGCGGCCTCGCTGACCTTCCTGTTCTGCGCCACCGCGTTCGGCACGGTGCTGGTGCTCGGCGGTCTGCGGTACGGGACGGTCGAGACGGAGATCTGGATCCAGACCACGCAGTACCTCGACCTGCGCGCCGCGGCCGTGCTGTCGCTGGTGCAGCTGGCCGTGGTGGTCGGCGCGTTGCTGGTGGCGGGGCGGGCGCGCTCGCGGTCGGAGCGCGCGCTGCCCCTCACCGGCATGGCCGGACCCCGGGGCTCCGCGCCCGGCTCTGCACTTCCTCACCCACTCGGCACCAGGAGGTTCAGAGCGCGTGAGGAAGTGCAGAGCGCGCGCGGGATCGGGGGCGGGGACCTGGCGGGGGTCCGGCGGGTGGCCGCCGGGATCACCGGGCTGGCAGTCGCCTTCGTGGCCGCGCCATTGGGTGCGCTCGTCGTGCGGTCGCTGCGCACGACGAGCGGCTGGGGGCTCGACAACTACGCGGCCCTCGGCCGCGCGGGTGGGGCGCTGCCGGTCAGCGTGTGGGCGGCGACGGTCACCAGCCTGCGCGTCGCGCTGGATGCGACGGTGATCGCGCTCGTCGTCGGCGGGCTCGTCGCGCTCGTCGTCTCGCGGCGGCCGCGCGGGGCCGCGGCCCGCCACGTGGTCGCGGGGCTGGACGCGGCGTTCATGCTGCCGCTCGGGGTGTCGGCGGTGACCGTCGGGTTCGGGTTCCTGCTGGTGATGGACCAGCCCTTCGGGCTCGACGTCGACCTAAGGACCAGCCCGCTGCTGGTGCCGGTGGCGCAGGCGGTGGTCGCGGTGCCGCTCGTCGTGCGTACCGTGCTGCCCGTGCTCCGCGCCATCGACCCGCGCCAGCGCGAGGTCGCCGCCACCCTCGGAGCGACGCCCGGGCGGGTGCTGCGCACCGTCGACGCGCCGCTGGCCCTGCGCTCGCTGGGGCTGGCGGCCGGGCTGGCGTTCGCCGCGTCGCTCGGCGAGTTCGGGGCCACCAGCTTCCTGGCCCGCCCCGAGCGGCCGACGCTCCCGGTGCTGGTGTTCCGGCTGATCGGCCGGCCGGGGGCGGAGAACTACGGGCGGGCGCTGGCCGCGTCCGTGGTGCTGGCGCTGCTGACCGCGCTGGTGGTGGCGGGCTTCGAGCGGCTGCCGCGTGCGGCCGGGCAGGTGATCTGACGTGGGCCCGACGAGCGGTGGGCGCGGCACCCGTGGACCGGCCGGGGCGTCCGGGGCTCTCGAGGCGCGTGGGCTGGATAGCCCACGGCCTGATCCGGTCCGCGGGGGCCCGTCAGGAGCCCCGGGCGCGCGCGGCCTGGGGATGCGCGACGTCGTCGTGCGGTACGCCGCGGCGGTGCGCGGCCGGCCCCCGACGCTCGCCGTCGACGGCGTGACCCTCGACGTGGCGCCGGGCGAGATCCTCGCGCTGCTCGGGCCGTCGGGCTCCGGGAAGTCGTCGCTGCTGCGCGCCGTGGCGGGGCTCGAGCCGCTGGCGGGCGGCGACGTCACGTGGGACGGCCGCTCCGTGGCCGCAGTTCCCGTGCACCGGCGCGGGTTCGGGCTGCTGTTCCAGGACGGGCAGCTGTTCGCGCACCGCGACGTCGGCGGGAACGTCGGCTACGGGGTGCGCGGCGCACCGGACGCCACCACGCGGGTCGCGGAGCTGCTGGAGCTCGTCGGGCTGCCGGGCGAGGAGCGCCGCGACCCGGCGACGTTGTCCGGCGGGGAACGCCAGCGGGTGGCGCTGGCGCGCGCGCTGGCGCCCCGGCCACGGGTGCTGCTGCTCGACGAGCCGCTGTCGGCGCTGGACCGCGCGCTGCGCGAGCGCCTGGCCGACGACCTGCGCGCCGCCCTGGTCGCGACCGGGACCACGGCGGTGCTGGTCACGCACGACCAGGACGAGGCGTTCGCCGTCGGCGACCGGGTGGCGGTGCTGGCCGGCGGCCGGTTGCTCCAGGTGGACCGGCCGGCCGAGCTGTGGCGGCGCCCGGCCGGCAGCGAGGTCGCCGCGTTCCTCGGGTACGAGGCGTTCGTCCCGCTCGCCTCGCCGGCCGCCGCGCCGTTCCGTGCGGCGCTGGTGGCCGCGGGGCTGGTCGACGCGGGGTGGGTCGACGCGGGGTGGGCCGACGCGGGGTGGGCCGACGCGGGGTGGGCCGGCGCGGGGCTGGCGGACGCGGGGCTGGCCGACGAGCGGCCGGGGGGCGAGGGGGCGGACGCCCTCGCCCTCGCCCCGGGCGCGCTGGTGGTGGACCCCGCCGGGGCGGTGACGGCGACGGCGGTCTCGGTGGGCGCCCGGCGTGGCCGGACCGAGGTGGTGGTGCAGGTGCCCGGAGTCGGCAGGCTCACCGCGCACGCCGCGGCGGGTTGGTCGGCGACGCCGGGTGATGCCGTGCGCCTGCGTGTCGACCCCGACGCGGTCGCGCCGGTCACACGTGCGCTGAGCCCGGGGGGCCGGTAGCCTCGGGCTCACCGACGGAGGTGAGCGCGATGGTGCTCGCGCCTCGAGAAGTGATCAGCGTCGACCTGCCGGTCGAGTTCGACACGGCATGGGCCCACGTGCGCTGTCCTCAGCTGATCCACCGCTGGTACGGCTGGGGCGGCACCACGGCGGACGACGGCATCAGGCAGCGCTTCCTGCTCGACGCGTCGGTGCACCTCCCGGACCCGGGCCTGCCGCTCGGCTGGCTGCACTGGCACAACCACGACCACCTCGAGGTGCGGGGCGGGTGGAGCAACACCCCGCGCAGCACCGTGACGGTGCGCCGTCAGGAGCGCGCCCTGCTCGCGTCCTACGACGGAGTGCGCGACGCGGTCGACGAGGCCTGGATCACCTTCCTGCACCAGCTGCGGTTCGCGGTCAGCCACCACCTCGGCAAGGAACGGGTGAGCTTCACCATGCGGGGGTCGGGCGCCGAGCCGCCCGACCGCACGCTGTACCGCGCGGGCCTGCACGGCGCTCGCGGGGTGCCCCTCGGCGGGGCGGTCGAGGTGCGCCGGCCCGACGGCTCCGTGGCGGGCGGGACGCTGGAGTTCAGCGAGGCCCACCAGTTCGGCATCCGGCTGAGCGGCCGGGGCGGGTCCCTGCTGGTGGTGCAGCTGCTGCCGCCGGCCAGCCGTCCGCCGCACGGGGCGGTCAACGTGATGTGGTCCGTGTGGGGCCAGGACGCCGACGAGATCGAGTCCGCCCGTCGGCGGTGGTCGTCGTGGTGGCGAGCGCCGGTCGCCGCTCGTCGCGCCTGAGCGGGGAGCGCCCCCGCGCTGCCATCGGCCGGCTCACGCGCCGCGGCGGGCGGGCCAGCTCGGCGGCCGCCGCCGCGGTGATGCCGGCGGTCACCCGCTGGACCCCCGCCAGGTCCCCACCACCCTTCCGGCGCGCGCTCTGCACTTCCTCACGCGCTCTGAACCTCCTGGTGCCGAGTGGGTGAGGAAGTGCAGATCTGGGCGCGGAGCCGGGCCCCGGTCGCACGTGTGGCGGGTTGGACAGGGCGAGGGCCGGCCCGACGAGCGACGAGCGGCGGCCTCGTCGGGACCGCCGCGGAGCGCGACGCGTCAGGGCAGTCGCAGCTGCCACACCCCGGCGCCGCCGGCGGGCCGGAACCCCAGCGCCACGTTGACGGCGAGCATCCAGCGGTTCTCCTCGGCGTTCCACGTGCCGACGCGCCGCACGGTCGGCAGCTCGGCGGCCAGCCGGCGCAGGTTCGCGGCCTTGACGAGCATCCCCAGCCGCCGCCCGCGGTGCTCGGGCACCACCAGGGTGTCGCCCTGGTGCACGAACGCAGACGTGTGCGGTGGCACCCAGAAGTTGGTGAACGCCGCGAGCGTCCGCGTCGGCACGTGCTCGGCCGCGAGCACGAGGGTGCGGTAGCCGCCGCCGTGCAGCTCCTTCTCCAGCGAGCGCACGCGCTGCGCGTCCCACGCCTCGGCGCCGAGGTCGAGCCCACCGGTCGGGGCGTCCGTGCTCATCCGGCCCAGCAGGTAGGCGTACTGGTCCAGCCACTCGTCCGGGGTGTCGGTCTCCCAGGAGACCAGCCGGTAGTCGGGCCCCGCCGCCGCTGCCGCCTCGGCCTGGAACGCCGCGAACGCGTCGTCGTGCGGCATGGCCAGCTCGGAGCGCCGCTCCACCTGCTCCAGCCGGAAGCCCCGCGATCGCAGGAACCGCACGCCCGGGTCGTCGAGCGCCACCCGGCCGGAGCCCGTCGGCGCCTCTAGCGTCCCCGGCCCCGCGGCGGGCTCCACGCGCTGGTGCGTCGAGGCGAGCACCACGGTGCGGCCCGACGAGCGCACGCGCTCGATGATCGCGTCCTGCAGCGCGGCGCCCACGCCGCGTCCGCGTGTGCCCGGCGCGACGAGGACCTGGGTCCACGCCGTCCGGGTGTTGTCCTGCTGCGGGTACTCGATGAAGCCCGCACCGAGGGTGCGCCCGTCCTGCGCCACCTCGAGGTACTCGTGGCGCGTGTAGGAGTGGTCGCGCGCCAGCTCCACCTCGACCGGGTCGGCCAGGTCGGTGGTGCCCCAGATCTCGAGCGTCGTCCGGGTGCGCAGGTCGACGACGCCGGCGAGCCCGGCGCGCTCGAGGGGCACCTCGGTGACGGTCCAGGAACTCATGCCACCACCCTCGACGAACCGGGTGCCCCGCGTCGACCTCTTTGACGGCGCCCGGCACTACCCTGGAGTTCGGGTAGCCGAACTCTGGAGGTTCCGTGACCGCGACTGCCGCCGGGGCGCGCGCGACGACGAGTCGGCGCCCGCGCGTGCGCGTCTCGCTGCTCGGCCCGGCGTTCGTCGCCGCGATCGCCTACGTCGACCCCGGCAACGTGGCGGCCAACCTCACCGCCGGCGCCCGCTACGGCTACCTGCTGCTGTGGGTGCTGGTCGCGGCCAGCGCGACGGCCGTGCTGATCCAGTACCGCTCGGCCGCGCTGGGCCTGGTCACCGGCCAGTCCCTGCCGGCCCTCGTCGGACGCCGGCTGGGCCGCCGGGCCCGTCTCGCCTACTGGGCGCAGGCCGAGCTGGTCGCCGCGTCCACCGACCTGGCCGAGGTTGTGGGCGGAGCGATCGCCCTCCATCTGCTGTTCGGGCTCCCGCTGCCGGCCGGTGGGCTCGTCGTCGGCGCCGTGTCGCTCGCCCTGCTCGCCACCCAGGACCGGCGCGGCCAGCGCACGTTCGAGGTCGTCGTCATCGGCCTGCTGGCGGTGGTCGTCGTCGGCTTCCTCGCGGGGCTGGCGCTGCGCCCGCCGGACGTCGCCGGCGTGCTGTCCGGGCTGGCGCCGCGGTTCGCGGGCAGCGACTCCGTGCTGCTCGCGGCGAGCATGCTCGGCGCCACCGTGATGCCGCACGCGATCTACGTCCACTCCGCCCTCGCGAGGGACCGTCACGGCCACACCGCGCCCGGCCCCGACCGCGACCGGCTGCTGCGCGCCACGCGCTGGGACGTCGGGACGGCGCTCGCGGTCGCCGGCGCCGTCAACGTCGGGCTGCTGCTCATCGCGGCCGCCGGTCTCGCGGGCCGCGCCGGCACCGACACCATCGAGGGCGCGCACGCCGCCATCGCCAGCGGCCTCGGGGTGTGGGTAGGGGTCGCGTTCGCCATCGGCCTGCTGGCGTCCGGCCTGGCCTCGACCTCGGTGGGCGCCTACGCGGGCGCCGTGGTGATGGGCGACCTGCTGCACCGGGCCGTGCCGCTCGTCGCGCGCCGCGCCGTGACCCTGGCCCCCGCCGTGGCCGTGCTGTGGCTGGGCGCGGACCCGACGTGGACGCTGGTGATCAGCCAGGTGGTGCTGAGCTTCGGCATCCCGTTCGCGCTGGTCCCGCTGGTGCGCCTCTCGCACGACGAGTCCGTGATGGGCGACCGCCGCACGGGCCCGGCCCAGCACGCGGTGCTCTGGGGGGCGGTCGCCCTCGTCGTCGCCCTCAACCTGACGCTGCTGGCGCTCCTGGTCATCGGATGACCTGGCAGCTTTCAGGGGATGACGGGGGACAACAGTCCCAGATCATCCCCTGACACGAACCTACGCTGGCAGCGTCCCCAAGTGGGCTCGTGAGGACTGCAATGAGGCCCCTCGACCGTCGAACTCAGCTCGGCGGGGGAGACGTGGACGTCACCCCCACGGTCGCACGCGGCTTCGGAGCGGTCGGCGCGTGCCCGTTCCTCCTCGCCACCGGACGCGCACAGTGACTGCTTCTCAGCCCAGGTTCCCCGGCATCCCCGACGTCATCAACGGCAACGGGGCCGTCGCGCACGTGATGAAGCACGTGTGCGGCGGGGTGATCGGCTACCCGATCACCCCGTCGACGGAGATCTCCGAGACGTTCGAGGCCGCCCGGGCCGAGGGCCAGCTCAACGTCTGGGGCAGGCACCCGTTCTTCGTCGAGACAGAGGGCGAGCACTCGGCGCAGTCCGGCGCGCTGGGCGCCGCGCTGACCGGCGGCAACTTCGTCTCGAACGCCTCGTCGAGCCAGGGCATCCTCTACGCGCTCGAGTCGCACTACGTGACGGTCGGCAAGAAGATCGGCGGCTTCGTCCTCCAGGTCGCCGCGCGCGTGGTCAGCAAGCACTCGCTCAACGTCATGGCCGGGCACGACGACGTGTACGCGCTGCTGCCGGCCGGCTACACCATCCTCTTCGGGTCCAACCCGCAGGAGGCCGCGGACCTCGCGGCCATCTCCTACCGCGCGTCGTCGCTGTCGCTGGTGCCCGTCGCCAACACGTTCGACGGTTTCGCCACCAGCCACGTGATGAGCGAGGTCGCGCTGCCGGAGCCGGAGCTGCTCAAGGAGTACCTGGGCGACCCGGCGGGCCGCATCCCCGCGCCCACCGTCGCGCAGGAGCTGCTGTTCGGCGCCAAGGGCCGCGTGTGGCAGCTCGGCCAGTACCTGGACCGCCACGCCGACGACTTCGCGCCCGACGACCTGTCGGCGCTGCGCGCCCTGCTCGACGCGCAGGCCGACGCGATCGAGGCCGACGAGGCCGGCGAGCTGGTGGACACCACCACCGCCTGGGTGCCCGAGGACCTGCGGGCCCAGTGGCGCCGCGCGTGGGTGAACGCCTGGGCCAAGGGGACCCGCCAGCTGGTGCCGGCCCTCGTCGACCCGCACAACCCCGGCCTGACGGGCCCGGTCCAGAACCAGCCCGACTTCCAGGCCGGCGCGGTGGACCACCGCACCCACTTCGTCTCCGCGGTCCCCGGCCTGGTGCGCCAGGCGATGGACGAGTACGGCGAGCTGACCGGGCGGCACTACGCGCCGGTCCTGGCGTACGACTGCGAGGACGCCGACTACGTGATGGTGGGCCTCGGCTCCATCACCGACGACGTGCGCGCCGTGGTCCCGTACCTGCGCTCGCAGGGCCTCAAGGTGGGCGTCGTCTCCGTCAAGCAGCTGCAGCCGTTCCCCGAGGCGGAGCTGGTCGCGGCCGTCGGCAACGCCAAGGCCGTCACCGTCCTCGAGCGGTCCGACGACACCGCGCTGACGCGGCTGGTGACGCAGGCGCTGTTCCGGGCCCGCGCCAACGGCTCCGGCATCACCGAGTACCCCGGCATCCCGGCGATCTCGACGAGCCCGCGCCTCACCACGGCGATCTTCGGTCTCGGCGGGCACGACGTGCAGCCGCGGCACCTGGTCGCCGCCTTCAAGAACATGGTGTCGAGCACCGGCGCGCCCCTGGTGTACCTGGGCTCGCAGTTCTTCACCGACACCCCGACGCCGGCGCTCGCGGCGATCCAGGAGAAGCTGCGCGCGGCGTACCCCGAGACCGAGCTGATGGCCCTGGAGACCGAGGCCAACCCGCCGGTGCTGCCGCCGGACGCGCTGCGCATCCGGTTCCACTCCGTCGGCGGCTACGGCACCATCGCCACCGGCAAGCTCCTCACCGACATCCTCGCCGGCGTGCTCGGCATGTACTCGAAGTCCGCGCCGAAGTACGGCTCGGAGAAGTCGGGTGCGGCGACCAACTTCTACATCACGCTGTCGCCCGAGCCCGTGCTGCTCACCAACGCCGAGCTCGAGGACGTCGAGGTCGTCGTCTCCCCGGACCACAAGGCGTTCGTCCACACCAACCCGCTCAAGGGCCTGGTGGAGGGCGGCACGTTCATCCTCCAGTCCGACCTGGCGCCGCTCGACCTGTGGCGCTCGCTGCCGGCGCACGCACGCCGGACCATCCGCGAGCGCAACATCCGGGTGTTCGTGCTCGACGCCTTCACGGTCGCCAAGAAGCACGCGCCGACGCCGCAGCTCGAGACCCGCATGATGGGCATCGCGTTCATCGGTGCCGTCGCCGGCTGCGTCGACCGCATCTCGGCCGGCGCCTCGCTCGAGGCGATCCTCGAGAAGGTCCGCCACGAGATCACGAAGAAGTTCGGCCGCAAGGGCGGCACGATCGTCGAGTCCAACATGGCCGTGATCCAGGACGCGGTCGCCGCCGCGGTGCCGCTGGACTACGCCAGCGACGAGTTCCTCGCCGTGGACGCCGAGCCGGCCGCGGTACGCGTCCGCTCGGTCGCCCTGTCCGCCTCGATGTGCCCGGCCACCTCGACGCCGCGCGCCTCGGGCCTGTTCGACCCCGGCTACTACGAGGACCTCGCCGCGCGGCCGTTCCGCGAGGGCACCATCGGCGAGTCGCCGGTGCTGCCCGGTGCCGGCCTGTTCATGCCGATCGGCACGGGCGTCGCCAAGGACAAGGGCGTGTTCCGCCGCAGCGTGCCGGTGTTCGACCCGACCGCCTGCACCGGTTGCCTCGAGTGCGCGCTGGCGTGTCCGGACGCCGCGATCCCCAACACGCTGCACGAGATCCACGACCTGCTGCTCGCGGCCATCGACCAGGTGGACGCACCCGAGCCGCAGCGCGAGGCGCTCCGGCTGGGCGCCTACTCGTGGGCCGAGCGGATCCGCCAGGGCTACCGGGCCGACGCGGCAGCGGTGGCGCTGGCGGAGGTCGCCGCAGCGGCGGTGCCCGACTCCAGCGAGCGGGCCTTCGCCCGGTACGCCGAGAAGGTGGTCGAGCAGCTGGCGGCGTTCCCCGTGGCCCGCACCCGGCCGTTCTTCGACGCGATGGAGAAGGAGACGCCGGGCACCGGCGCCCTGTTCTCCGCCGTGATCGACCCGTGGAAGTGCACCGGCTGCCTGCAGTGCGTCGACGTGTGCGGCCCGCACGCGCTGACGGCCGCCGAGCAGGACCTGCCGCTGGTCGACATGCTCGAGCAGCGGTTCGAGCGGATGAGCGCGCTGCCCAACACCCCGAAGCGGTTCGTCGCCGAGGCGACGTCGCCGGACGGCGACGCCAAGCGGGTGCTGCTCGACCACGCCAACTACTACGCGATGGTGGGTGGCCACGGCGCCTGCCGCGGCTGCGGCGAGGTCACCGCGCTCCACCTGTTCACCGCGCTGTCCAAGGCGCTGGGCGACGAGCGCAAGCGCGCGCACGTCACGCAGCTGGAGCAGACGATCGAGCAGCTGACCGCGAAGATCGCCACCGAGTCGGACCTTGACCGCCGCAAGCACCTGGGGCAGCTCGTCGTCGAGCTCGACAAGGCGCTGTACCTCTACGAGGGCGGCCCCACCGGCGCCGGCCCGTCGTCCACCGTCATCGCCAACTCGACGGGCTGCTCGTCGGTCTACGCGTCGACGATGCCGTTCCAGCCGTACCTCGACCCGTGGGTCAACAGCCTGTTCCAGGACGCCCAGCCGCTCGCCGTCGGCATCTACGAGGGTCTCGCCTCGCACCTGCTGCCGGAGGTCAAGGCGATGCGCGCCGCGAGGCTGGAGCTGGCCGACGCGTACGACGCTGCCGCCCACGAGAAGGCGATCGCCACCCTGACGTGGCACGAGTTCACCGCCGACGAGCTGGGCCTGCTGCCCAACGTCATGACGGTGTCCGGCGACGGCGCGGCGTACGACATCGGCTTCGGCGCGATGTCCCGCGTGTTCGCCAGCGGCACGCCGATCAAGGCGCTCGTGCTGGACACGGGCGGCTACTCCAACACCGGTGGCCAGGCCTCCACGGCGAGCCTCACCGGCCAGGACGCCGACCTGGCGCGCTTCGGGAAGGCGCACACGGGCAAGCGCGAGTCCCGCAAGGAGCTGGGCATCATCGCCTCGTTCCACCCGAACGTCTTCGCCGCCACCACGGCGACGGCGCTGCACGGTCACTTCCTCGGCGCGGCGATGAGCATGCTCGGCTACTCCGAGGGCGCCGCGGTCATGGAGATCTACGCACCCTGCGGCACGGAGAACGGCTTCCCCGAGGAGATGTCGAACAAGCGGTCGCGCCTGGCCGTCGAGAGCCGGGTCAGCCCGCTGTTCGTCCACGACCCGCGCAAGGGCGGCACGCTGCCCGAGCGGTTCGACCTCGACGGCAACCCCGACGTCGACAAGCTGTGGACCACCTCGACCGTCGAGTACGTCGACGAGTCGGGGAACCTCCAGCTGCTGTCGACGCCGCTGACGCCCGCCGAGTTCGCGCTCGGAGAGGTCCGGTTCGCCAAGCAGTTCACGAAGCTCAAGGACGACACCGACGCGGTGCCCGTCCACGAGTACGTCGAGCTGCCCGACGAGCAGCGCGCCGGCAAGGTGCCCTTCGTCTACGCGACGGACGACGACAAGCACCTGATCAAGGTGGGGGTCGGAGCGGCGATCATCGCGCTCGTCGAGGACCGCAAGCACCACTGGCAGACCCTGCAGTACCTCGCCGGGTTCACCACCGACCAGCTGACCGCGGCCCACAAGGCCGAGCTGGCCGACATCACCGCCAAGTACCAGGCGGCGACCAGCGCCCGCGAGGCCTCGCTCGACGAGATCGCGGCGGCGATGGCCGAGCTCGCGTCCTCGTCGGCGGCGCCGTCCAGCCTGCCGGCGTTCTCCTTCGGCGGGGGCGCGGCCGCGGCGGCCGCCGCCCCGGCGGCGGCCCCGACCGCCACCGCGACGCTCGACCGGCCCATCTGGCTGGACCCGGCGGACGAGCCGAAGTGCAACGACTGCGGCACCTGCTACCAGGAGCTCCCGCAACTCTTCGAGAAGGCGACGATCGTCGTCGACGGCGAGGCGCGGGTGGTCGGGCGGATGAAGGCGGGGGCGCTCGACGGGTTCGAGGTCACCCCGGAGGTCGCCAAGCGGATCGCCCGGGTCAAGTCCACCTGCGACGCGGAGATCATCAAGTGAGCACCTCCACCCCGATCCGACCGACCGGGCAGGACGACGTCCTGCGCTGGGTGGGTGCACGCTCGGCGCTCGACGCGACGCAGGACGAGGTCGCGTCGCTCGAGGCGACGCGCGGCGTCTCCACGTTCCGCAACCAGCTCGAGCTGCTCGAGCGCCGGCTCGTGGCCGACCCCCGCACCTTCCGCGACATGTTCATCGCCGACGGCATGGCGGCGGTCGCGTGGGAGTTCCGGCAGGACGAGCTGGGACGCGACTTCGTCGTGCGGCTGTGGGACATGCTGCTGCGGGACGACGACGTGTCCACCGTGCTCATGCGGTTCATCTGGGACCTGCCGCTCGGCAAGAAGCGGGCGTTCATCCGCGCGATCGACGAGCACCTGTCCGACCGGTACCCGATGTTCAAGGGCCTGTCGCACGACTGGCCGGCGGGCAGCACCATCCCGCCGTACATCCGCGAGCCGGAGGAGCGGTCCGAGGACTTCGGGCTGGTGAACAAGGGCTTCCTCGGCTACATGGACCTCGGGTTCACGCGGCGCGACGTCGACCTGCTCATCTGGCTCGAGGCGATCCGTGACAAGCAGTGCGCGGACGCGCCGTGCGAGCTCGGCGTGTTCCTCGAGGCCCACAAGCCGCCGAAGTTCGGCTGCCCGGTCAAGATCCACATCCCGCAGATGATGGAGCTGATCGGCACCGGGCGGTTCCAGGAGGCCCTGGAGATGCTCCAGGCCACCAACCCGCTGCCGGACGTCACCGGCCGCGTGTGCCCGCAGGAGCTGCAGTGCCAGGCCGCCTGCCTGCACAAGACGTCGATGTCGATCGGCCAGCTCGAGTGGTTCCTTCCCGAGCGCGACAAGCTGGTCAACCCCGACGGGGACGCGCGGCGGTTCGCCGGCGTGGCCAACCCGTGGACCGCGGCGGCGAAGCCGCCGGTGGCGATCGTCGGCTCCGGGCCGTCCGGCCTGATCAACGCCTACCTGCTCGCGGCCGAGGGTTTCCCCGTCACCGTGTTCGAGGCGTTCCACCAGCTCGGCGGCGTGCTGCGCTACGGCATCCCCGAGTTCCGCCTGCCCAACGAGCTGATCGACGACGTGGTGCGCAAGATCCGCCTGCTGGGCGGACGGTTCGTCACCAACTTCGTCGTCGGCAAGACGGCCTCGCTGCAGGACCTGCGCGACGCGGGCTTCTGGAAGATCTTCGTCGGCACCGGCGCGGGCCTCCCGATGTTCATGAACGTGCCGGGTGAGCACCTGCTCAACGTGATGTCGGCCAACGAGTTCCTCACGCGCGTCAACCTGATGCACGCGAACCACGAGGACCAGGAGACGCCGCTCCCGTACGTCGCCGGCAAGAACGTGCTGGTCATCGGCGGCGGCAACACCGCGATGGACGCAGCGCGCACGTCGCGCCGGCTCGGCGGCAACGTGACGATCGTCTACCGCCGCACGCGCGCCGAGATGCCGGCGCGGGTCGAGGAGCTGGAGCACGCGCTGGAGGAGGGCATCGCCCTGCTGCCGCTGCGCTCGCCGTCGGAGTTCCTCAGCGACGGGAGCGCCGGGTTCGTCAAGGCGGCGACGCTCCAGGTCATGGAGCTCGGCGAGCCGGACGCGTCCGGGCGGCGGCGCCCCGTGGCCACCGGGAAGACCGAGCAGGTCGAGGCCGACCTGGTGATCATGGCGCTCGGCAACTCGTCGAACCCGATCATCAAGGACTCCGAGCCGCGACTCGAGGTGTCGAAGTGGGGCACCCTCAACCTGGCGCAGAGCGGGTCGCAGCAGACCACCCTCGACGGGGTCTACTCGGGTGGCGACGCCACGCGTGGCGGCTCCACCGCGGTCAACGCGGCCGGCGACGGCCAGAGCGCCGCGCGCGAGATCCTCGGCAACGTCGACGTGCCGGACGCGGACGTCAAGCGGATGGTCAAGGCGGCCCGGCGGTACACCGACCTGGCGGCCTCCGACGCGGTGATCCTCGCCAAGCGCAACCTGTCCCCGGGCATCGAGGAGCTGATCGTCCGGGCGCCGGTGATCGCGAAGTCGGCGCGCGCCGGGCAGTTCGTCCGGGTGTTCCCGCGGCAGGGCGGCGAGCTGATCCCGCTGACGCTCGCGGACTGGGACGCCGAGGCGGGCACCATCTGCCTCGTCGTGCAGGCCATGGGAGTCAGCTCCATCGAGATCAACGCGATGAAGCCGGGCGACGTGCTCGCCGGCATCGCCGGCCCGCTGGGCCGGCCATCGGACCTGCACCACTACGGCCGCGAGCGCACCGTGGTGTTCACGGCCGGAGGCCTCGGCCTGCCGCCCGTGCACCCGATCATGCGTGAGCACCTGCGGCTCGGGAACCACGTCACGCTGATCGCCGGCTTCCGCTCGCAGGACCTGATGTTCTGGACCGCGCAGGGCGAGCGGGTGGCGGCGCTGCAGGCCGAGTTCGGCGACCTTCTCGAGGTGGTGTACGCGACGAACGACGGTTCCTACGGCTATCACGGGTTCGTCACCGGACCGCTCGAGGAGATGCTGAAGGCCGGCCGCGACATCGCCGAGGTGGTCACCATCGGCCCGCCGATGATGATGCGCGCGGTGTCCGACCTGACCAAGCCGTACGGCGTGCTGACGGTCGCCTCGCTGAACTCGATCATGGTGGACGCCACCGGCATGTGCGGGGCGTGCATGGTCCCCGTGGTGATCGAGGACAAGCTGGTCCGCAAGCACGCGTGCATCGACGGCCCGGAGATCGACTCGCACATCATCGACTGGGACAAGTTCTTGCCACGGTTCGGCCTGTTCAAGCCGCAGGAGGCCGAGGCGCGGGCGCGCCACGGGTTCTAGGACCAGCCCTCAGTCATCGCCAGCAGGCTCGGCGCCGGCGGATCCTCGGGTCCCCGGCGCCCGCCTGTGCGCGGCGTCCGCGGCGGTGTGTGCCTCGCACTCGGCGGACCTCGGTCTGAGCCAGGTCCGAGGTGGCGGCCGCAGGCGCGGCCGCTGCGCGCGCGCCGGGGGCCGTCGCGGGCTCGTCGGACACACGACGACCGCCGGCACCGGCGGGGTCAGCCCCCCTCCGCGACCGCCGCACCGGCCGGGTCAGTCCCCCGCGGACGCGGCACCGGCCGCCGTGACGGCCGCCGCGCGGGCGTCGCCGGTCACGTCGACCATCGCGCGGATGCCCATCGTCCCGAGCATGCGGGCCATCGGCGGCCCCATGTGCCCGGTGACCACCACCTCGACGGCGTTGTCCTTGAGGAACCGGACGATCCGCGCGTGGTGCGATCCCTCGGTTCCCTCGTCGTGCGCCAGGTCCCAGCGGACGTCGTGCTCCACCCAGTCGGTGACGGTGCCCGCATCGACGGTCGCGACGGCGATGCGTTGCGCTCTGCCCCACCCCCCGCCGACGAGGGACCCGGACAGGTTGACGGCGACGACAGTGCTCACCGCCCCATTCTCGCGCTCCACGGGAGTGGTTCGGCCACCGGGTCGCTGGCCGGGTCGCTGGCCGGGTCGCTGGCCGGGCTTCCCGGCCACGGAACCGCCGGGTGTGCACTTCCACGCAGTGTGAGCACCAGCCACTGCACAGGCCGCGTGGAACTGCACACTTGGCCACCGCCCACCGCGCTCGTCACTGCCACGCGAGGTGAGGACGGCGGGTCAGCGGGGCGTCGACGGGCAGCAAGCGCCGGACTCGGGCCACGAGGATCTCGGGCATCCGCAGGTCCTCGCGGGTGAACCGCAGCACCCGCCAGCCCGCCTCGAGCAGGGCGTCGTGCCGGCGCTTCTCGCGGATGACGGCCTCCGGGTCGGTGTACTTCGGCCGGCCGTCGTACTCGATGAGGATGCGCCACTCGGGCCAGCCCAGGTCGGCCCAGAAACGCCCGAGGTGCGTGTCGACGGGGACCTGAGTCTGGGGCTGGGGCAGCCCCGCCCGCAGCAGGTGGAACCGCACCGCCGACTCCTGCGCCGATTCCGCCCCCGCGTCCCCAAGAGCGATGATCTCGCGGGCTCTGGCAAGTCCCGCACCTGTCGGCGTACCTGTGATCAGCCGCGTCAGATCGTCGGGTGCGGCGCCGGCTCTGAGTGCGGCATCGGCGACGACGAGTGCGGGCAGCGGCGACATCGTGCGCGCGCAGTCCACAGCGGTTCGTGCGAGTGAGGTGACGGGCAAGCCGGCAACGTGGGTGACATCGGCCGGGATGATCGTGGCGAGATGCCGCCGAACGAGAGGGTCCCGACCCGCACCCGGGCGTCGAGCCTGGTAGAGGTGCACCTGCGGCGACGTTCGCCAGCGCGGTAGCCCCCACACCAATGCGGCCGAGGCGTGACTGAAGACGTGGGGCGCGCGCAGCCGCCGGTGCACGGCGACGATGCGCGCCAACTCGGCGCTCCGGGCGTCGTCGGCCACCTCGGGTGTGACGTACGAACCCCGGGCGATGCGGCGCAGCGCACCACGGCGCACCCTCGCCGCGATGTCCTGCGGCAGGTGGTCGTGTGCGGAGGTGATGGCCGGAAGAGCGATGACGGGCGTGGGTGCGGCTGATCCAGGTCGAGTGGGCACGCGGAATGTTCGCCAGGCCAGGTGTACGGAGCATTCGGTGGGAGGCGAACCCGTGCACGGGGGGCATCCGGGGCGGGCTGTGGTCGGCCCATGCGTCACGACCGGCCGGGCGGTGTGCACTTCCACGCCGAAGGCGCATCGGCAATTGCGCAACTCGCGTTGAACTGCACACCGGGCGGCGGGTGGGCGAACGGGGGCGGAGGGACGCATCCGGAAGGGGCCGTGCGGGGGTGTGCGCGGAAGGGGGTCCGCGAGGGCTTAGCCTGCCGTCCCATGGTGTGGGAGATCGTCGGCTGGGCCGGTTCGTTGCTCGTGGTGCTCTCGCTGAGCCAGGCGAGGGTGCTGAGGTTCCGCTGGATGAACCTGGCGGGCGCGGTGATCGCCACGGTCTACAACGCCGTCTTCGCCATCTGGCCGTTCGCGGCGATGAACCTCGCGATCGCCCTGATCGACGTCTACTGGCTGTGGCGCCTGCTGCGCGAGCGGCACGACGCGGCCGTGTACCAGGTGGTGGAGGTCGCGCCCGACGACGCCTACCTGCGCCACGTCCTGGCGAACCACGCGACCGACATCGCGCAGTTCCGCGCACCCGTGCCCGCCGCCGACGCCGACGGCCGGTTCGCGTTCCTCGTCGCCCGCGGCGACGAGACGGTCGGGGTGGTGCTGGTGCAGGACATCGGCGACGGCGTCGGCCACGTGGAGCTGGACTGGGTGACGCCACGCTTCCGCGACTTCACGCCGGGCGAGTTCGTCTACCGCGGCAGCGGCGTGTTCGCCGAGCACGGGTTCCGCCGCCTGGTCACCGCGGCCCGGCCCGGGCAGGAGGAGTACCTGACGCGGGTGGGCTTCGCGCCCGACGGCGCCGCGTGGGCGCGGGCGGTTGCGTAGTGGCCGAGGTCAGCGCCGGGCTCGTCGTCTTCCGCCTCACGCGGTCCGACGAGCCCCGCACGCCCGCCGGCGGGATGCCGACCGAGCCCGCGCCGCCCCGCGGCGCGCACCCCGGCGCGAACGATCGACCGCCGGGGGCACGGGCCGCCGCGCCCCCGGAACCGCCGCACCGGTCTCCGGCACCCGCCCTCGAGGTCCTCTGCGGCCACATGGGCGGCCCGTTCTGGGCGCGCAAGGACGAGCGCGCGTGGTCCTTCCCCAAGGGCGTGATCGAGCACGGCGAGGAGCCGCTGGCCGCGGCCCGCCGCGAGTTCGCCGAGGAGCTGGGCCGCGCGGCGCCGCCCGGCGAGTACCGGCGGTTGGGCGAGTACCGCTACGCCTCGGGCAAGGTCGTGGTGCTCTACGCCGTCGAGGCGGACCTGGTGATCGACGAGGTCCGCAGCACCACGTTCGAGATGGAGTGGCCGCCGCGCTCGGGGCAGCTCCGGGCGTTCCCCGAGGTGGACCGCGCGGCGTGGTTCGACCTGCCGACCGCGCGCGGGAAGCTCGTCGCCGGCCAGGCGCCGGCACTGGACGACCTCGCGCACCTCGTCGGGCGCTGACCCGAGCCGGGCCGGCGCCCGACGCCGTCACGCGGGCGACGAGCGGCGCTGCACCGGGTCGGCCGCCCACGAGGCCAGCAGCCGGAGGCGCTCGGCCGAGGGCGACCCCGGCTCCGCGGTGTAGATCATCAGCACCTGGCCCGGC
>Ga0255338_1001798_pt1 | contig 36951 bp, 35 predicted proteins | sample MeOH1_35cm_T4_19_FD_203715 | JGI IMG/M metagenome (GOLD analysis project Ga0255338, IMG submission 203715) | Sandy soil microbial communities from University of British Columbia, Vancouver, Canada - MeOH1_35cm_T4_195 | ecosystem: Engineered > Artificial ecosystem > Sand microcosm > Unclassified ...
ATGATTCCCTCTCTGTGGGCGACGAGGCAGGAGTTGGCGTCCCAGACCTCGCGCGCCGCGATCTCTTCCATCTCACGGCGCACCTTGCGCCGGCTCGCCTCGTCGGCCGGGTCGGCCTGCGCCGCCTCCGTCTCCGAGACGACGAAGTCCCCGCTCTTCCACGCCTTGCGCAGCAGGGCCTCGTACGACATTAAAACTCCCTCTTGGCCATGACTTCCACGAAGAAGGCGAGCTCGGTGGCCTCCGCCTTGCAGGGCAGGTTCTTGATCATGGCGAGCATCGAATCCGTTATTTCCCGGCCCTTCTCGCGCGTCTTCTGGATGTGGCCGCGGTCCTTCAAGAGCTTGGCGATCTTCGCCGCGTCGGGCTTCGGCTCGTTCCACAGGGCCAGGAAGTCCTCGCGCGTGCCCTTGTCGGAGATGGCGTAGATGCACGGCAAGGTCAGCTTGCGGTTCGCCAGGTCCTGGCCCTCGTCCTTGCCGGAGACGCGCTCGGTCAAAGTGTAGTCATGGATGTCATCCACGATCTGAAGGAGGATGCCGGCCGCGCAGGCCAGGCGGGGCGGGTCGCTCTGCTCGTGCGGGAAAGGGGACAGCTCGGAGAGGACCGCGCCGGCCCACTCGAACAGGGCGCCGGTCTTGCGCGAGGCCACGCCCATGTAGGCGTCCACGCCGACCTCGAGCGAGCCCTTGAGGAATTCCTCCTGGAGCTCGCCGACCGTCATCTCGCGCACGGTGGTGACCAGGAGCTTGGGGGCGTTCGGGGAGATGTCGATGGCCTCTTCCAGGCCCTGGGCGAAGGCCAGGTCGCCCAGGAGCAGGCCGATGGTCGTGCCGAAGATCTTGTTGGGGGTCGGGTGGCCGCGGCGCAGCTCGGCCTCGTCCACGCAGTCGTCGTGGAGGAGGCTGGCGTTGTGCACCAGCTCCATGGCCCGGGCCACGCCCTCGGCCTTCTCAAGATCGACGCCCAAGGCCCCCGCCATGAGCAAGGCGAAGCGGGATCGCAGCATCTTCCCCGGCCTGGCGATGTGGCTGGCCAGCTCCTGGCCCACCCGGCCTTCGATCCGGCGGGCCCGGCTCTCGAGGCCGGCCCGGACCCGGGTCAACGAATCTTCCACCTTCAAAAGGGAAATCGGCATGGGGGTCTTCAATTATACCACGACGGAGCGGCCCCCAAGCCGGTGTCAGGCTTGTCGTTCTTTGCACAACTCGCCGAAGTTATGCAAAGAACGACAAGCCTGACACCATATTCAGCGCCATTGACGGGGGGGCGCGCCCCCTTTATACTCCAGAAGATGCATTCAGAGCGGATATTGGTGGTCGAGGACGACGCGGGCTGGATCCAGCTGCTCCAGCTATGGTTCCCGGCCGCGGGCTACTCGTCCGTGGAATACGCGGTGACCGGGGCCCAGGCCCTGGAGGCCGCGGTGCAGCGCAAGCCGGACTGCGTCCTCCTCGACTTCGGCCTGCCCGACCAGAACGGCAGCGAGGTCTGCGCCAAGCTGCGCGCCATCCCCGCCCTCGCCCGCGTCCCGGTCGTGATGTTCACCGCCCACGGCCGGGAGAAGGTGCTCGGCCTCGAGAACGGCGCCGACTACTTCGTCGGCAAGTCCGACAGCTCGCGCGAGCTGATGGCCACCCTCGGCGCGCTGTTCAAGCGCGCCAAGCAGGAGCCGGGCGTTCTCCAGCACGGCGACCTGTCCCTGCACCGCGAGGACCGCCGCGTCTTCTGGAAGGACGCGCCCGTCGCCGACCTGACGCCGAAGGCCTTCGCCCTGTTCCACATCCTGGTCGAGCGCGGCCCCCAGCCCGTCTCGCGCGAGGACCTGTACCGGATGGTCGAGGGCGTCGAGAACCCGGGATTGTCGCGCGCGCTGGACGTGATGCTCAACCGGCTGAAGAAATCGCTGCCCAAGGAGCTCGCCGAAAGGATCGTTAATGTGAAGAATTTCGGCTATTGCTTCCTTGAGGATCGGCGAGTAACACGGCCGTAACCCGGCGTAACACGATGGTGAATTTACAGTAAACATCCCGGCTGTTAGACTCCTGAGGCAGTCGATTTGACCGAGAAGGGCACACCCGGGGAAACCCGGGGCCGCAAAGCCGACGGGGCTGACGGCGCGAGAGCGCCAAGCCGGCCGGGCCGCCGAAACGAACGACTCCATCGATCATGGGAGTCTTCCGAGAATCAGCCGTCGCGGCGCTGCTGGCCGCCTTCGCCCTCGCCTCCCCGGCGCGGGCCTCGGAAGACATAAAAGACATGGCCCGGGCGGTCACCGTCGCCGCCGCCGCCCGCCAGGTCAAGCGCGTGGCCGTGGTCCCCTTCACCGCCCCGCGCGGGGCCGGCTCCTACTCCGGCGCGATCGTCTCCGAGCGCCTCGTCATCCAGATCCTCGCGCGCGGCGAGCTCGACCTCGTCGAGCGCCGCTTCCTCGACAAGGTCCTCGAGGAGCAGCGCCTGGGCGTGTTCGGCATCATGGACCAGGACACGGTCAAGACGCTCGGCAAGGTGCTCGGCGTGGACGCGATCCTGACCGGGACCATCGTCGAGCTCAAGGGCGAGCGCGTCGAGATCAACGCCCGGCTGATCCACACGCAGACCGCCCAGGTGCTGGCCGCCGACACGGTGCGCGTCGCGAAGGACTGGGAGGAGCGCGCGATCGGCGAGGACGCCTCGACCTGGATCGTCCCCGTCCCGGACCTCGGCGACGAGCCGTTCAAGAGCGGCGCCTCCTGCATGGCGAGCGTGGACGCGGTCGAGAGCCGCATCCTCGACTTCAAGGCGCGCTACTGGGCCGAGCGCCTCAAGGACCCCGCCTTCACCATGCGCTCGCTGAAGCGCAATCCCGGCTCGGAGATCCGCAACGCGGAGATCAAGAAGCGGTTCTTCCTCGAGCTGCAGAAGCGCTACGACGCCCCGGAGCGCACGCCGCTGTCTGCCGCCGAGCAGGCGGCGCTGGCGCGGGGCCTGGCTGAGATCAAGGTTTTGTCGGGGCTGTGCGAAGGTTGACGATCACGGAGGTCGCATGAAGATCAGAGCGGTCGGTCTGCTGGCGGTCGCGGTCCTGGCGGGCTGCGGGGGCGTGACGCGGCGCGTGCACGACGGGAGCGTGGACCGGGTCATCGACCAGAAGCCCGTGCGCGGCGGCTACATCGAGGCCATCGGCATCGGCGCCTCGGACCCGGCGCTCAAGACGGACACGCAGCGCATGGCCCTGGCCCGGGACGCGGCCATCGTCAAGGCGCAGTACGAGCTGCTGTCGATGATCAAGGGCGTGCGGCTCGAGGGCGGCGTGACGGTCGAGCGCGCGCTCGAGACAGACTCGACCTTGTCGGCGCGCGTCAGCGACATGATCCGCGGCGCCGAGATCCGCAAGTCGGAGTTCACGGCCGACAACGGCTGCGTGGTGACCTTGCGCCTGCCCAAGGACGCGCTCGAGACCACGCTGGGGAGCCGCCTGCAGTGAGGCGGCTATTGATCGCGGCCGCCCTGACGCTGAGCGCTTGCGCGCACGGCGGCCCGCGATCCAAGGTCGTCGAGGCCGAGGGCTACGCGCCGGTGGACGCGCGCGGCCTCGCCGACGCGCGCGACCGGGCCGTCGCCGACGCGCGGCGGCGGGCGGTCGAGTCGGTCGCCGGCGTGACGGTCGAGTCGAGCTCCCGCGTCGAGAACGCGGTCACCATGGAGCAGAAGACGAGCTCCAGCAGCCGGGGCTACGTGGAGGCGTCGAGCGCGACGGAAGAAGACGTGCGCGACGGAATGGTACGCGTGCGCGTGCGCGCGAAGGTGCGGGAGGGCGCGGCGCCGTGGAGCACGGTCGCGCTCAACATCCCTGACGGCCCGCTCGCCGCCGGCGTGGCCCGCGCCTTGCGCGAGAAGAAGATCGAGACCGGCGGCGGCCGAGGCTCGGCGGAGCTCACGGGGACCGCGCGCACATCGGACCTGCCCACGAGCCTCATCGCCGGCACGACCGCCGTGCGCGCCAACGCGTCCTTGACCCTGCAGGGCGAGGGCTCCCCCCTCCATGCGTCGGGAGCGGCCTCCGGCCTCGACCCCGACCGCGACGGCGCCGCCGACAAGGCGTTGGAGGCGGCCGGTTATCGGGCGGGATTGGAGCTGGCGGCCGCGATGGCACCGCGGCCGTAATCGGCGCGCGCGAACGATTCGACTATCCTTGAGGATAGTCGCCGTCCGACTGTTTCCGGAAACAGCCGGGGACGGGAACTCGCACCGGTGCGAGTTCGAGCGCTAGATCAGCCCGAGCTCGCGGCCGACCTTGCCGAACTTCTCGAGGGCGAAGTCGAGGTCCTTGGCCGTGTGGCCGGAGGACACGATGGTGCGCAGGCGGTCCTTGCCGCGGGCGACGATCGGGAAGCAGATGGCGAGCGCGAAGACGCCCTCGTCGAACAGGCGCGCGGAGAACTCCTGCGCCTTCTTGGTGTCCCCGATCAGCACGGGCGTGATGGGCGTCTCGGAGGCGCCGGTGTCGAAGCCGAGCTTCTTGAGGCCTTCCTTGAAGTGGGCCGCGTTCTGCCAGAGCTTCTGGATGCGCTGCGGCTCGTCGAGCATCACGTCGATGGCGGCGGCGCAGGTGGCGATCACCGACGGCGGGTGGGAGCTCGAGAAGGTAAAGGGGCGCGCGGTCGAGGTCAGGTAGTCGATCAGGCGCTTCTGGCCCGCGACGTAGCCGCCCACGGAGCCGACGGCCTTCGACAGCGTGCCGATGGAGACCTGGACGCGCTCGGAGACCTTGAAGTGGTTGGGCGTACCGCGGCCGTTCTCGCCCATGACGCCGGAGGCGTGGGCGTCGTCGACCATGACGAAGGCGCCGTAGCGCTCGGCGAGGTCCACGATCTCGGGCAGGGGTGCTAAGTCGCCGTCCATGGAGAAGACGCCGTCGGTGACGATCATCTTGCGGCGGGCGGACTTGGCCTCGGGCGTCTCGAGGATGGCCTGCAGCGCTTTCATGTCCTTGTGCGGGTACACCTTGCGCGCGGCCTTAGCCAGGCGGGCGCCGTCGATGATGGACGCGTGGTTGAGCTCGTCGGAGATGAGCAGGTCCTTGGGGTCGCTCATCAGGCTCTGGCAGCAGGCGACGTTGACGGTGAAGCCGGACTGGAAGACGAGGGCGGACTCGGTGCCCTTGAACTTGGCGAGCTTTTCCTCCAGGGCCATATGGATATCCTGGGTGCCGATGATCGGCCGCACGGCCGCGGTGCCGACGCCGTGGGTGTCGATGGCGGCCTTGGCGGCGGCCTTGAGCTTCGGATGCTCGGTCAGGTCGAGGTAGTTGTTGCTCGTCAGGTTCACGACCTTCTTGCCGTCCACGACGGAGACGGGGGCCTGGTGGCCGGTGAGCACGCGCAGGCGGACGAAGCGGCCTTCGGTCTTGAGCTGGGCGTTCTCGGCGTCGAGGAAATCCATGAGTGAGTCGGTCTTAGTCGTCATGCGCCGATTATATAGAATACGGCCATGAAGCGCACGGACGCGGCCGCCCTCCTCCTCCTCGCCGTGTGCGTGTACGGCCTGCTCGCGCGCCTGGGCAGCGTGCCCGCGATGTCCCTCGACGAGGCCTGGATCGGGCTTTTCGGCCAGCGCCTGCGCCATTCCGGCCTCTACACCCCGCACGCGATGAATCACTACACGAGCGCGCTGTACGCGGAACTCGCGACGATCTTTTTTGGGGCCCGCGGCGCGACGCTCGAGAGCCTGCGCCTGCCGGGCGCGCTCCTCAACGCCGCCGCGCTCGTTGGCCTTTGGCTACACCTGCGCCGCCGGATTTCCCCAGAAGCCGCCGCGTCCTGGGCCCTACTGTGCGCGGGCTCGGCCTACTACTTGATGAAGGGACGCCTGGCCTGGGAGGTGTACGCCCTCCATCCGGTCCTTATCCTCGGAACGCTCGCCGCCCTGGCCCGGCCCGGGGGGACGCCCGCGCTGACGGCGCTGACGATGCTCGGCACGGCGAACCACTTCATCTACCTCTCAATCCCCGCCTCCCTCGTCGTGATGTTCGGCGCGCGGGTTGCTTGGCGCGGGGAGGCGGAGGCCGAGGGCCGCCTACGCTCCGCGGCTTCGGCCCTCGCCGCCGGCGCCGTCCTGGCTCTGGTGAAAAGCCCGATCAGCGAAGAGATGTGGGCCGCGCACCGCGCGGCCTTGCTCGCCGCGCTCGTTCTACTACCGGCCACCGCCGCCGCGGCGGCGGCGCGCGCTCCGGCGACGCTGCTGTTCCTCCCCTTCACGCGCTTCCGCCGGCCGCTGACCGTGCTGTTCTCGCTGACGATCGCCGCCTTCATCGGCTGGCACGCCGCTCCGCTCGTTCAGATCTTCGCCGGGCCCGTAGTGTTCAAGCGCCTGTTCTCGCTGGAACTTCCCGTCGCGCTGTCGCTGCCGCTCCACGCGTGGGGCCTGTTCCTGGCGGGGCTGCTCGCGTGGAACTGCGCTCGCGCGTGGCACGACGAGCGCCTGGGCTTCCACGAGCGCACCGTTCTCCTGTGGCCGGCCGCTTTCGCGGTGGTGTTCATAGCCTTCCGCCACACGAGTTCCCTGCGTTACTACTCCCTGCCCGCCCTGCTCGGCACGCTCGCGCTCGCGGCCGCCCTGCCCCGTCTCGCGCGCCCCGACAAGCGCTTCGTCTACGGCACCGCAATCGCGGCGGCGCTCGCTGCGCAGGCTCTGCTTTTTCGCGAGATCGCCGCGCCCGCCGACCGGCGGCCGCTAAGCTTCCACGTCGGCTGGCGCAAGGAGAATTCCAAGGACTTCGCGCGTAAGGAAGGCCTGTTCGCCGCCCTCGACGGCTCCGGAGCCTGCCAGGTCGCGCACGCGGAGAGAAGCTTCACCGCGATCCCTTTGTTCTTCCACCGCATGGGAACTCCCCCCGCGTCCTGCGACCCCGCCCTCGCCTTCGACTCGGACCAGTGCCCCGACTGCCCCGCGCCGCCCTACTACCGCTGGTCGGTCGTTCCCGCCGAGAAGTAGGACGGGGGCCCTTCGACGGGGATGAGCTCCCACAGGTCCTCGACGGCGGCCGCGCGGGCCGCGTCGCGGCGCGCGAGGACGCGGGCCTCGAGCGGCAGCGACCATTGCTCCCTGAGGCGGGCGCCGAGGTCGCGGAGCGCCTCCGACAGAGGCCGGCGGCCGAGCGCTCCCTCCACGACGACGAGCTCCACGGGAAGCCCCGGCTCGAGGCGGCCCTTCGCCGCCGCGCCGGCGACGAACACCGCCGCGGCCTTGCCGCGCAGGCCCTTGCGGACCGCGTCGACGACGGCTCCGGCGTGCTCGGCCTCGCGCTCGAGCAGGGGCAGGAGCAGCTCGCTCATGAGCCAGCCCCTTCGGTCGAGGCGCCACTGGTCGGAGCGGCCCGCGGGACGACGCTCGACCAGGCCTAGCCCGGCGAGCCCCGCCAAAGCCACGGCCGCGCCCTGATGATTGATCCCCGCCAGGCGCGCGAGCGCCCGCCCGGACAGCGGGGACTTCGCGCGGAACAGCGCGCGCAGCACGGCGAGGCGGCTGGGGGCGGTCAGGACGGCGTCCAGGGGTCGGGCGAGATGGCCTTTGAGGTAGATCATGGTATGTCTAGTATTATAGACATAATCCCGCCCCCGGTAAAGGGGCGGGCGCGGCGGGCGCGGAAAATGCTCCCTGAAAAAGACCTTGTAAGGAACGGGGAGCGGACCTATACTGGGGCCATGCGCGCGCTGGCACCCCTCCCGGCGTTCCTCCTGCTCGCCGCCTCGGCGGCGGCCTGCCCCTTCGGCTATCCCGGGCACATCCACGCCAGCGCCGGCTCCCCGGCGATCACCGCCCCGCTGCCCGAGGGCCGCTGCACGGGACACGCCCCCGCCGCCCCCGCGGCCTCCGTCCCCGTCGGAGGTCCGGCCTTCGACCTGCGCGCCGAGCCCATTCCGGACAAGGAGCGCGTGTGGTGGGAGATGATCGGCTACCGCATCGACGACGCCGCGGGCCGCCTCGTCGACCCCGCCGGGGTCGTGGTCTCCCGGGAGCACATGAAGGCGCTTCACAGGCCCTTCGACGCGGCGACGGAGCGCCTCGACGCCTTGCTGTGGCAGGGCTTCGTGTACTCGGGCTACCGTCTCGACGAGAAGACCTGCCGCCTCATGGGGCCGGACGGCAAGCCCCTGGACGCGGTCTCGATGCTGGTCTGGCGCGAGGCGAACCGCCGCCAGCAGGCCCACGCGGCCATGGAGACCTTGCTGGGCAAGCTCCAGGGCCTCGACCCGTCGCTCCCCGTGCCCGAGGAGACGCGCCGGCACATGCTCGCGCTGGCCTCCGCCGGCACGACGCTCCCGCCGAGGATCAAGCGCCTGCTCGAGCGTCCCGCGACGACCGTGGGCCAGCTGCGCGCGCCCGTGCAGGCGTCCTACGCCGATTCGACGCGTTTCTTCGACGGCCAGCGGGAGTTCTCCGACTTCGTCTCGGCCGCGATCCCCGGCTCGGGCCCCGGCGTCGCCGCGCGCCGCAAGGGCATCCCCGACCCCGACGAGCGCAAGCTCGGCGCCGCGCTCAGCGCCGCCTTCAACGCGGAGATGATGAAGACGGCGCCCGGCCGCGAGCTGCTCGCCCGCTTCCGCGGTCCGAAGGGGCTGGACCTTCCCGACGTGATGGTCCTCAAGCTCACGCAAAGCCCCAACGACCCCAACGCCCCCGGCGCCCAGTACGACCCCTCCGGCGACCGCATGGTCATCAACCACTGGGTCATCGTCAGGGCCCTCCGCGACCGCCTGCCCCCAGAGAAGTTCGCGCGCATCAAGGACCGGCTTTCCGACGCCGGCCAGGTCTCCAAGCTCCTCGCCGAGGACCCGTCTTTGATGCCCCTGTTCGTCGACAGCCTCGACGTCATGTACTTCCACGAGCTGACCCACGCCGCGCAGTCGCGCCGCAACCGCATCGACGACGAGGCCCTCCGAGGGAACCTCCCCGGCGCCAATCCCCTCGCCAAGGAGCACGAGGCGCACCGCGAGCATTGCCGCTACACGCTCTCGAAGAGCCCGGCCGAGATCGACCGCAACCCCTGGCGGGATTATTGCCTGACCTTGATCCACGACCCCGCGGGGTTCAAGGACAGCGTCACGCGGATGTACCTCTCCACCTTCTCCGGCAGCGCGAAGCTCGACGACGTCGCGGCGCGCCAGGCGGTGCGGCGCCGGACCGCGCGCTCCCTCGAGGCCGGGGGCGGGGTCCTGAACTGGCTCGAGCAGAGGCTCAAGCAGGTCGGCTTCGACCTGGGCGACAAGGAGCTGACGGCCTACCGGACCGACGTCGACCGGCGCGAGCGGGATTTCCTCGCGGTGATACCGGCGCTGCGGCGCGAGGCGGGCTCCGGGCTGGTCTCGTTCTACGAGAAGGCGGGCGCCGCCGACCGGGCCTTCCTGCTGGCGCGGACCTTGCCTCCGGGCGGGCTCGACGGCGGCGAGGAGCGCCTCGACCGGCTCGCCGACGCGGCCGCCGCGTGGGTGGCGCGCTCCAAAGGTCCCGAACAGCGCGACGCGCGCCTGTCGGCCGGGGGCGCGGTCATCGGCCGGCTCGCCTTCCGGGATCTCCCGATCCCCTCCTCCCTGTCCGCCTCCTACGAGCGCGACTCCCGCTCGATGGCCGAGGAATATCTCGCCAAGGCCCTCAAGCTCCCCCGCGAGCGCGCGGAGCTACTCGATCGCGCCGAGTCGTGGGCCAAGGTCTTGAAGGAACCCGGAGACCTCCCCGCCCGCATCCGAAAAGCGCGCGCGGCCAAGACCAAATGAGACTGATACTGATCGCAGTGCTCGCCGCCTCCGCCTGCTCCCGGCCCGCGCCCGACGCGCCGGCCGAGTACCGTCCCGCCGACGACAGCTTCAGCGCGACCTTGCCCGGCGGCTGGAAGGTGGACGATTCCCCGGCCGAGACGCGCAAGGCGGCCTTCTTCGGGCCCCCCTCCGGGCGGGGCGCGTTCACCGAGATGATCCGCGTGTCGCTGTACCCCGCGACGACGCCCGAGGCCTATCGCGCCGCGCGCCCGGGCCTGCCGACGCCGCTGACGGAGACCTCGGCCGGAGGCGCGAAGGCGTGGGAGTTCCTGAGCGATTCCGAGTTCCCGGATCCCCACGGCGGGGTCAAGAAGCTGTCCTCGCGCGTCGTGGCGGTGCCGACGCCGCGCGGCCTGTTCGTCCTCGAGCACACCTGGCCCGCGGGCGAGCCCTCCGGCCGCCCGGCCTTCGAGGAGCTGCTGCGGACCTTCAAGCCGAAGGCTTAGGGGACGAAGACGACCTTGCCGCAGTCGCGGTTGGGCGAGGTCATCGCCGCGAAGCCCGCCTCGTAGTCCTTCAGAGGGAAGGTGTGCGTCACCACGGGCTTGAGGTCCACCGCGCCTGAGCGCAGCAGGCGGTCGGCCTTGTACCAGGTCTCGAAGATCTCGCGCCCTACGATGCCGTGCACGCGCACGCCCTTGAAGATCAGGTCGTTGGCCCAATCGAGCTCGACCTTCTTCGAGGGGATGCCGAACGCGGTGATGCGGCCGCCGCTGCGCACGCACTTGAAGGCCTGGGTGATGGCGGCCTGCGCGCCGGACATCTCGCAGACCACGTCGAAGCCGTCCTTCACCTTGCCGGCCTTGACCGGGTCCTCGCCGGGAGCGACGACGGTCGTGGCCCCCATGCGGATCGCGAGCTCGGCGCGGTACTTCGAGCCCTCGACGGCGACGATGCGGTCCGCGCCCGAGGCCTTGGCCACGGCGATGGAGAACAGGCCCTGCGGGCCGCAGCCCATGACGAGGACCGACTTGGCGGCGACGGGCTCCACGAGGACGGAGTACACCGCGTTGCCGAAGGGCTCGAACAGCGAACCCATGTCGCGCAGGGAGTCGTCGCTGTGCTTCCACGCGCAGCGCGCGGGCACGGCGGCGTACTCGCCGAAGCCGCCGGGGCCGTCCACGCCGATGATCTTCATCTCGCGGCAGACGTGCCTCTGGCCATTTTGGCATTGATAACAGAGCCCGCAGAAGATATGGCTCTCGACGGAGACGAAGTCCCCCTTCTTGAAGTCGCGCGCCGAGGCGCCGACCTCGGCGATCGTGCCGCAGAACTCGTGGCCGAAGGTGCTGGGGGTCTTGAAACGTTCGGGCGCCCACGAATTCCAGCCGAAGATGGGAAGGTCCGAGCCGCAGATGGAAGCCCGGTGCACCTTGATCAGCACCTCGTCGGGCTTGATGCGCAGGTCGTCGGTCGTCTCGAAGGCCGCGCCGGGGGCGGGCGTCTTTTTCAATAGGGCTTTCATTCGAAGAAATTCCTCACGATGAACAGCAGGTTCTCCTTGCGCTCGCGCAGGCGCCGGTAGAAGTACGGGAACCAGTGGCTGCCGTACGGGACGTAGATGCGCACCGTGTGGCCCGCCTCGCGCAGCTCGCGGGCGCGCTTGCCGCGGATGCCGTACAGCATCTGCAGCTCGTAGTCCGACTTGACGAGGCCGGCGGCGTCGAAGGCCTTCAGCGCCGCCGCGATGCGCGCGTCGTCGTGCGTGGCCATGGCCGGGATCGGCGCCTTCGCCAGGATCGCCGAGCAGCGGTCGTAGCTCGCGTCCACCTCCTTCTTGTCCGGGAAGGCGACGGAGGCGGGCTCCTTGTAGGCGCCCTTGCACAGGCGCACGCGCACCTTGCGGGCGACGGCGTCCCGGCAGTCCTGCTCGGTGCGCCGCAGCATCGACTGGAGCACGATGCCGACGCCGGGGTGCTTCTCGTGCATGGCGTAGAAGATGTCGAGCGTCTTCTGCGTCCACTGCGAGCCTTCCATGTCGATGCGCACGAAGGTCTTCAGGCGCTCCGCCTCGGTGACGATGCGCAGGAGGCTGTCGGTCGCCAGCTTCTCGTCGAACGCGAGCCCGAGCTGGGTGAGCTTGAGCGAGATGTTGGCGTCCACGCCGGACTCGTGGAGGCGGCGCAGCATCGTCAGATTCTCCTCGGCGGCGGCCAGCGCGTGCGCCTGGTCGAGGCTGTCCTCGCCCAGGTTGTCGAGCGTGGCCTTGAGGCCGTCGGCGTTCAGCGCGCGCACGGCCTCGATCGCGTCGGAGATGTCGTCGCCCGCGACGAAACGCTGGGCGAGGAAGGTTAATGCCCTCATGCGCCCGATTCTAACAGATGTTGGGGCTAGATGTTCAGGCGGTCGAGGAGGGAGGACGAAGAGCGGCTGAACAGCAGGATCAGCCAGCCGGCCAGGAACAGGACCCCGCCGATGGGCGTGACCGCCCCCCACTTCCGCACGCCGGTGAGCGCCAGGAGGTAGAGGCTTCCGGAGAACAGGGCGATCCCGGCGGTGAAGCACCAGGCGGCCTTGGACGGGCCGCGCAGCGACGCCAGCAGCAGCAGGGCCAGCGCGTGGTAGACCTGGTAGCGCACGCCCGTCTCGAAGACCGCGAGCATGTCCGGCGTCAGCCTCGACTTCAGCGCGTGCGCGCCGAACGCGCCCAGGCCGACGGCGAGGAACATCAGGCCCGCGCCGAGGCGGGTCATCACCGCGAAGGTCACCGGCTACTCCGCGTCGAGCGGGTCGGACACCATCACGCCGTTGTTGTCGCGGCGGACCAGGTGGAAGAAGCCCGTCAGCTCCTCGGAGCGCGGGTTGCCGAGGGCGATGATCGCCGCCGCGCGCATCGCGGGCTCGCGGTCGCGCGTCGCGATCTCCTCGAGCAGGTCCTTCTGGCTCGAGGTGACGCGGTTGGAGTGGAGCAGGATCGCGGCCTTGCGCACGGACGCGGGCGTCCCGGTGTTGCGCGCCAGGTCGTAGGCGGCGTCGCGGACGTCGCTGTAGCCCATCAGGCCGTAGGAGCTCTTGAGGGCCTCGACGCGGGCCGCCTCGCTCGAGTCGCGCCGGGCGATGTCGAGGAGCTGGTCCTTGACCCGGCTGTCGTTGGCGCCGAACAGCGCCCAGATGGCGGCCAGGCGCACGGACGGGTCGCTCTCGCGGCGCGCGGCGTCCAGGACGTCGTCGCGCACGTCGGAGCGCTGCGCGACCATCCAGTAGAGGGACTTATAGGAGATCGCGCGCAGGCCGGCGTCGCTCCCGCGGCGCGCGTAGTCGAGCAGGGCCTGGTAGATCTCGCTGTTGCCGGAGACGACGGAGAGGGTCTTGGCGGCCTCGCGGCGGACGGAGAGGTCCTCGGAGGAGTCCCGGTACACGTCGAGGACGCGGTCGCGCGTGCTCGAGCGCTGGGCCACCCACGCCTTGAGCGAGCGCACCGCCTGGCGGCGCACCGCGGGGTCGCTGTCGCGCAGCAGGTCGAGCAAGGTGTCCACCTCGTTCCAGGAGGCGGTCTTGAAGGCGGCGCTCATCGAATCGCGCACGCCGGCGGCGGCGGAGAAGAAGGAGGCGTCGGAGGACGGAGCGGCGGACGCGGACGCGGCGAGGACGGTGGCAACCAGCCAGGTGGTCATTGTCATAATTGGGATTCTGACAAAGCCCCGCCTCGAAAACAAGACCCGCATGGGCCCATTTCCCGTCGTATTTTTCAGCGCATGGACTTCCAGAACTTCTGGAAGTCGGCGGGCGGCGGCGCCTCGAAGCGCGCCGGGCGCCCGGTGAACGGGTGCTCGAAGGCGATGCGGTAGGCGTGCAGCATCAGGCGGGGCGCGGCGGGCACGCCTTTGCGGTCGAACTCGGAATCGCCCATCACGGGATGGCCGATATGGGCCAGGTGGGCGCGGATCTGATGGGTGCGGCCGGTGAGCGGCTTCGCCTCGACGAGGCAGGCGACCTTCTTCTTCGTCACGACGCGGAAGTTGGTCTCGGCGGGCTTGCCCAGCGGCGTGACGACGATCTGGCGCTGGCCCGGCTCGCGGCCGATGGGCGCCGACACGCGCGAGGTCGGCGGCGGGACGCCGCGCACGATCGCGCGGTAGGTCTTGTCCATGTACCGCTCCTTGAACATGTCGGTGATGGCCGAGTAGGTCTCCGGGTCCTTGGCGACGAGGAGGACGCCGCTCGTCGGCCGGTCGAGGCGATGGACGATGCCGCAGCGGGGCGTGCCGGCTTTCAGGATGGCGGGCCGGTGGACCTGGAGCTCCGCGGCGAGGTTCGTCTCGCGTCCGGCGCGCGCCGCCTCGGGGCTCTTGAGCCAGGAGTCGCCGAGCGGATGCATCAGAAGACCGGTGGGCTTATTAAGGACGAGCAGGCGCTTGTCCTCGAAGATCACCCAGGACTCGAAGTCGTCGGAGGAGGCGGCGGCCGTCTCGGGCAGCTCGACCTCGATGCGCTGGCCCTCGAGGATGGGCTCGTCGGCGTCGACGACCTTGCCGTCCACCGTGACCATGCCGCGCTTGATCATGTCCTTCAGGAAGGCCCGGCTGAAGCCGGTCAGGTTCTTGGAGAGGAACGCGTCCAGGCGCGGCAGGTCGTTCTCGACGATCAGGCGTTTCTTCATGACGGTTTTCTCCGGAAAGCGATGGCGGCGGCGGTCGCCGCGGCGGCCGCGAGGGCGACCCACTGCGACGGCGACAGGCCGAGGACGAAGGTCCCGCGGTCGTCGCCGCGCAGGAACTCGACGGCGAAGCGCAGGGCGGCGTAGCCGAGGACGTAGGACGCCAGGCCGGAGCCCTCCCGCCAGCGCTTGTCGGCGACGCGCGGCAGGACGAATCGGACGAGGACGCCGAACAGGACGAGGTTCAGGACGGCCTCGTACACCTGGGTCGGATGGCGGGAGGGATCGCCCGCCATGGAGATGCCCCAGGGCAGGTCGGTGTGGCGGCCGTAGCAGCAGCCCGCGGCGAGGCAGCCGAAGCGGCCGATGCCGTGGCCGAGCGCGAGCGCCGTCATGCACCAGTCCGCGAGCTTGAGGAACGGGAGCTTGTTCTTGCGGGCGTGATAGAGCCCCGCCGCCAGGCCGCCGATCAGGCCGCCGTAGAACACGAAGCCGTAGCGCAGGGCCTCCACCGTGAACGCGAACGAGCCCGGCGTCACGAGGAAGTACATGATCTTGCCGCCGACGAAGGCGCCGCCGAAGCACCAGTAGACGATGTCCCAGATCGCGTTCTCGCTCAGGCCCATGTCCGCGCGGCGCGAGACGAGCCAGCGCACGCCCAGGAACCAGCCCAGGGCGACGAGGACGCCGTAGGTGGAGACCTCGAGCGGCCCGAGCCTCAGGAGGACGGGGAGCATCGGCTCCTCCAGACCATGATGGCCGCGGAGGCCGTCAGCAGGCCCGCGCCGAGCGCCTGCCCCTGCGTGAGCGGGCCGAGGAAGGGCAAGGTGTCGCCGCGCAGGAGCTCGAGCGAGGAACGCATGATGCCGTAAGCGGCGAAGTGGCCGGCCGCCACGAGGCCGGGCTTGACCTTGCCCTTCTCGGTGGCGAGCAGGACGCGGTAGAGGATCGCCGCGACGATCAGGTCGCCCGCCGCCTCGTACAGCTGGACCGGGTGGAGGCGGACGCCGAGCAGCTCCGGCGGGACCATCGAGCGCGGGTCGCGGAAGGTCACGCCCCACGGCAGGCTCGTCGGCAGGCCCTGGCAGCAGCCGGCGAGGAAGCAGCCGAGGCGGCCGAACGCGTGCCAGAACAGGGCGGTCAGGAACATGTAGTCGGCCAGCTTGAGCACCGGGATCTTTTTCCAGAGCGCGAAGCCGGCGACCGCGAGCGGCACGCTGACGAAGCCGCCGAACGCGGAGTAGCCGTTCATCAGGGACAGCCCCTCCCGGAAGCCGTACTGGAGCATGAAGAGGAGCTTGCCGCCGAGGAAGCCGGACAGCACGGCGAGGTTGATCAGCGCCCAGAAGGACTCCTCGTCGCGCAGGCCCATCTTCTCCCGGCGCAGCCACAGCAGACGCGCGCCGATCACGCCGCCGAGGGTGATCGCGGCCCCATAGCCGTACAGCTTGAAGGGCCCGAACGAGAGCAGGATGGGGAGCACGGAGGTATTGTAGCCGATATGCCCGGCGGCCCGCGCCCCCCGCCGGTCCGGTTTCCGATTTTCAATCCTTCGACGGGGGTTTTGAGCACAATTGTGATCAAAACCGCCGAGGGAGAAATTGATTCCTGAATCCGAGGGGCTCCCGGCGGGAGGAAGGACAACTTTGAGGGCTTGCTCGCTCAGGGCAAACAAGGAATCAGTTTTCCCGACGATCGCCATGATCAGCGTCGGACCGGACGACATCACGTCCGCCGATCGAGCGCCGCGGGATGCTCAGCGCTTCTTTGCGGGCGGCGGGAACTGTATCTCGTTCACGGCAAATTTGACCCATGCCGAAGCCTCAAGCGCCCCCTTGACCGGGCACTCGGACGCGGCTACACTCGCAGAAATCCGCGAAACGGGAATCCAGGAGGACCCTTGTTCAAGAAGCTCGTCGTCGGCGTCGCCCTGACCTTGCTCGCACCGTTCTCCGACGCTCAGAGCGTTCACTCGGACGAGGCAGACGACGAAGTAGAAACGTCCGAGGAACCGAAGGACGCGGCGCAAACCGATCCCGTACCGCCTCTCGAGCCGGTCCCGCGTCCCGTCCAGGGGACGGCGCGCCCCGCCGCCAGCGGCGCCGACCCCGTCGAGACGCCGCCCCCCGAGCCTTCCCGCCAGGCCGCCGACGCGGCCACGGGCACGGCGCTCGGCGGCGCGGGCATCTCCCGCGGCGGCACCGATCGCGGGCAATTCGCACCCACGCGATCCAAGTTCTCCGAAGGATCGGCCTATGGAGGGGAGGCCGCCGCCCCTTCTTCGGCGCCCGGTGCCGTTCCCGGGTCTTGCTTCGGACGCTCGGTGGTGTCGGGTGACTTGGATTCGGAAGCTTACATGAAGTCCGACAAAGGACAAGGATTCGGTCCGGATTTCCGGACCCGCATGAACGTCATGCATATCATGCGTTTCAAGACGGACGCCGCAGGCTATATGCTGGAGGGCTGGGTCATCTACGACGAGGAATTCCAACTGACGGCCTTTGTTTCCCCGTCGCCGTGCGACTACACCTGGGCCTACCAGCATGGCACGGTCTCGCAGTCCCATCTGCTCCTGCCGGTCCTGACCGACAGCCAGGCTGCGGCTCTTTACGCGAAGCCGAAAAATCGGATCGACGGCCACAAGCCCTGGCACGGCCTCAAGAAGAACGCCCATCTGCTCCCGAATACCTACTATTACCTCAACATCGTCAACGCGTCCGGGAAATACACCTCCAACTCGGAACTCGCCGCTGCGCCCGAGGCGTGCCGGGGAAACAGGGGCAACGGGAATTGCTACTACCTGAGGCTGACTTTCCAAACAAAGAATCCCGGCGGGTCCTCCCCCTTTCCCCCCGACATCGTCTCGCCCTCGCCCAAGACGCCTCCGCCCGGCGGTTCGTCATACGCCCCCCCCGGCGACTCGGGGGCCCCCGGCTCCGCGCCGCCGGATACCTCGACCTGCCTGCTCCCCAACGGAACGAGCATCCCCGCCGGCTCAGAGAATTCTAAACTGCTCTGGTATAAGAACGGGACCACCTGCATCCCCGCCTCGTTCTATTGCGCGAATGGGACGCTGACCTACGGGCTGCAGTTCAGCCCGGCGCCGCCCCGGCCCGCCCCGGGAGCGACCTTGTTCATGAATCAGGCATCATGTTATTGAAGTCGAATTGGCAGGAGAATACATGCTCAAGATGATCGTCGTCGGCGTGACCCTGACCGCCCTCGCGCCCTTCGCCGCCGCCCAATCCTCGCACCATTACGAGGCCGAGGATCCGAACGCGCCCGCGAAGCGGGAAGCGGAGGCGCCGAAGGCCTCGCCGGCGGCTCCGGCGCGCGGCCGCACCGTCCCGCGGGTCTTCAAGGTCGTTCGTCCCGGCGTCATCCACGCCGAGGCCAACGAGGTGCAGGCTCCCGGGGCCCCGGGCCAGGGCGACGGAGCGCCCGTCGGCACGGCGCTCGGCGGGTCGGGGTTGTCCGATGGCGGGCCGGGCAGGCCCGCCGGCGGTCAGGCCGCGGCCAACGGCGGCTCGGGCTCATCGACCGGCGGCTCCGGCGGCGGCGCCATGGGGGGATCCTCCCCCATACGCTCCAAGCCGCCGCAGGGCGGGAGCGGGGCCCCCCCCGCCGCCTCTGGAAAAGACCCGGGCAAGGGGCTGTGGATGCCGAAGGGAAGGACCGATCTGTTCGTGGTCGACCCCGGGAACTCGGTCCACTCGACGGTCGAGCAGCTCCCCGGCACGATCGACCTGAACGGGCTCAAGACCTTCACCCAGTTCGAAGCGCAAAGGCCGGGCTGGAAGACGAAGGATTTCTACGCCTATCCCCCCACGGGCGCCGTGGTGTCCTTCAAGCCCGGGAACACCGTCAGCCTTCGTTTCCGCACCGGCACGACGCCGGTCAAGCGCAACGGCTCTCTGTACGCTCCGGGCAGCGTGGGCGGATATTTCTCGTTCAACAACTTCGACGGCGGCAACTTCCCCTGGAGCGCCACCCTCTCGGCCTCGGTCGTCCCCGGCGATTTCAGCGACCCGCGGTGCGCCCTCTCGTTCAAGCGCAATCCCAACCCGCGGGTGTTCGTCGAGTCGATCCCGCCCCTCGTGGACCTGAAGGGCGCGGGCCTGTGCATCATCCCCCCCGGCACCGACTACTACCTGAACATCCGCATCGACAACCGGAACGGAGCCGCCGTCACGAGCCGGATCAAGGGCGAGGATGGACGCTATGTCTGGACGCCCTTCAACGACGCGGAGATCGAAGCCGCCGACTGCCGGAGCCCCATCGTCTTCTGCCCCATCATGAAGCTGGTGCCGACCGGGGACATCCTCGGGTATTTCGGAGGCGCCGACCCGTTCGCCGGGGCCGCGCCGGAGCCCGTCGCCGGCGGCGCGCCGGCCGACGCCTCCACCTGCGCCCTGCCGGGCGGGGCGACGCTCGCCGCCGGGGACGGCTATGCCCGGCTGTGGTACCGGAACTCCGGCTGCGTGCAGGCGAACTTCGTCTGCCGGCACGGGTCGCTCGCTTACGCGCCGTCGCAGTTCAGCCCGGCGCCGACCCCTCCGGCCCCGGGCGCCGCGTTCTTCGCGGACCGGGAGGCCTGCGATTAGCGTGCGCAATCAGGAGAACCCATGCTCATGAAACTGGCCGTCGCCGCCGCCGTGGTCTTCCTCGCGCCCTTCGCCGCCGCCCAATCCTCGCACCATTACGAGGCCACGGACGAGAACGCGACCGACGAGGAGGAGGACGAGGCGCCGAGGGCCCAGCCCGCCCCGGCCGCGCCGCGCCGCACCGTCCCCCGCGTGTTCCGGGTCACGCGCCCGGGCGGCACGCGCGCCGAACCCAACGACGAAGCGGGTCCCGCCGAGGACGGTGCGCCGATCTCGGACGGCGGCCTGAGCCAGGGCGGACAAGGCATGGGGGCCGAACGAGCGCTCGCGAAACCCGCCTTGGGTGACAGGATGCCGGCCTCGGGCGGCGGGAACGGCGCGCCTTCCGCGCGCGGCTGCGGAGCGGCCGCGGGATCATCCTGTCAGATGTCGCCGCTCACGTTCCTCCCGCCGGTCGCCCGTTGCGGCGGCCCCGCGGCGTTCGCGTCGATCTGCGGCCGGAACATCCCGTTCGACATCAAATGGGCCGAGACCAGCGCTCTCCAATACTTCTTCCACGCCCCGGCCAACGTCGTCCAGGTCCATCCCATCAAGTTCGGCTCGAAGGCGGGAGGCGCCGTCGCTCGCGTCGCGACGCAGGAGACGAGCGACCAGGCCGGCACGCGCGAGGCCGGAAGAGCGCGGACCGTGGTCATCAGCGCCGTCCCCGGAAGCATGGAGCCCGTCAATCTGCTGGACCACCCGGGTTCCCGGTGCGGCCGCACGGTCCGAGGCCTCGGGGCCTATATCGCCGTCAATTTCTCGGACGCGCCAAAAAACGGCGAATGCGCGCTCAAAAAAGACGTGCAGTACTACCTGAACGTCCGATCGCCTCTCGACGACCAGCCGTTCGAATATCTATTGAGGGTCGATTACTGAACGACGACCGGGCGGGAGGCGCTCAGCGCTTTTTCTCGGGCGGAGGGAAGCGGTACTCGATCTCGCCCTTCTTGATGTAGCCGAGCTCGCGGCGGGCGAGGCGCTCGACGGGGCCGTCGCCGGAGCGCAGGGCCTTGAGGCGGCCGTCGAGCTCCTTCTCCTCGGCCTGCAGGGCGACGATCTCCTTGTTCAGGCGGCGCAGCTCGAGCCAGTTGCGCGTCAGCGAGCGGAAGCCGCCGTTCCCGAAGAACACGAACACCAGCACCCCGCCCGTCAGCAGCCGGCCCCAATGCTCGCGGAGGAATTCCTTCGCGAGACGGGCCCGGTCCTTCACCGCGCTCCGGCCGTGGCGGCGAACGCGGAGCCGCCCGCGTAGGAAGCTTTGTTCCCGAGCGCGGCCTCGATCTGCAGGAGGCGGTTGTACTTGGCCAGGCGCTCGGAGCGGCACGGCGCGCCGGTCTTGATGGCGCCCGCGTTGAGGGCGACGGCGAGGTCGGCGATGAACGCGTCCTCGGTCTCGCCCGAGCGGTGCGAAATCACCGTCGAGAACCCGGCCTTCTGGGCGTCGGTGACGGCCTTGACCGTCTCCGTGAGCGTGCCGATCTGGTTGAGCTTGATGAGGATGGCGTTGGCCGACTTCTCCTTGATGCCGCGGGCCAGGCGCTCGGGGTTGGTGACGAACAGGTCGTCGCCGATCAGGCGCAGGCGGTCGCCGAGCTTGGCGGTCATGGCCTTCCAGCCGGACCAGTCGTCCTCCCAGAGCGGATCCTCGATGGAGACGATGCCGTGCTTGGACGCCCACGACGCGTACACCTCGGCGATCTCGGCGCTGGTCAGGGCCTTGCCCTCGAGGACGTACTTGCCGTCCTTGTAGTACTCGCTGGCGGCGCAGTCGAGCGACAGGCGGACCTTGCCCTCGTAGCCGGCTTCCTTGATGGACGCGGCGAGGATCTCGAGGACCTCGAGATGGGTCTTCAGGCGCGGCGCGAAGCCGCCCTCGTCGCCGACCGCGGTGGTCATCTTGAGCGCGGTGAGCTTCTTCTTGAGGACCTGGTAGACCTCCGCGCCGGCGCGCAGGCCGTCGGCGAAGGTGGGCAGGCCGGTCGGGACGATCATGAACTCCTGCACGTCGAGGCCGGAGTCGGCGTGCTTGCCGCCGTTGACGACGTTGAGCATCGGCGTGGGCAGCAGCCAGGTATCGGAAGTGATGCCGTACGCCTTCCGAAGGAAGGCATATAGAGGCGTCTTGGCGGACGACGCCGCGGCACGGGCCGTCGCCATGGAAACGGCAAGTATGGCGTTGGCGCCAAGACGCCCCTTGTTGGGCGTCCCGTCGAGGGCGATCATCTTCGCGTCGAGCCCGGCCAGGTCGGAGGCCTCGAGGCCCTTCACGGCCTTGGCGATCTCGCCGTTCGCGTTCGCGACGGCCTTGAGCACGCCCTTGCCGAAGTAGCGGGCCTTGTCGCCGTCGCGCAGCTCGACGGCCTCGTGCTCGCCGGTGGAGGCGCCGGAAGGCACGCCCGCCCAGCCGACGGAGCCGTCGGACAGGACGACCTCGACTCCGACGGTCGGGAAGCCCCGGCTGTCCAGTATCTCTTGAGCGCGGACGGTTTCGATCTTGGCCATTAGAATTTCCCCGACAGCATTTTTTTGCCGGCGTCGATCATCTCCGCCAGGCGCTTGGGCGTGTGCGCCTCGGCGTACACGCGGAACACCGGCTCGGTGCCGGAGCTGCGCAGGCCCAGCCAGGCGCCGTCGCGCAGGATGAACTTGAAGCCGTCGGCCTGGTCGATGCGCCAGACCGAGGACCCCGCCAGCTCGAGCGGCGGCTTGACCTTCAGACGGCCCTCGAGCTCGATGATGTCGCGCAGGCGGTCCATCTTGTAGTTGAGCCGGGCGCCGTGGAACGCGCCGAGCTTCTTGAACAGGCGGTCGCGCACCGTCGCCAGCGGCTTCTTCTCGAAGGCGACGAGCTCGAGCATCAGCACGCAGGCGAGTATGCCGTCTTTTTCGGGAACATGCCCGCGAATAGAAAGACCGCCTGATTCCTCGCCGGCGAGCAGGAACGGCCCGGAGCGCAGCAGCTCGCCCAGGTACTTGAAGCCGACCGGCGTCTCGCGCGTCTCCGACCCATGCGACTTCGCGACGGCGTCGATGAAGTGCGAGGTCATGACCGAACGCGCGGCCTTGCCCTTCAGGCCGCGGTTGACGACGAGGTGCTCGTAGGCGAGCGCGATGACCTCGTTCGGCTGGATCCAGACGCCGCCCGCGTCGATGATGCCGAAGCGGTCGCCGTCGCCGTCGCACGAGAGGCCGAGGTGGAGCTTCTGCTTCTTGACCTGCTCGGCCAGGGCCGCGGTGGACTCGGGCGTCGGCTCGGGCGAGATGCCGCCCAGGAGGACGTCGCGGTCCTCGTTGCGCGCGAACACCTCCACGCCCAGGCGCTCCTCGAGGAAGGCGCGCAGGTACAGGCGCGCGGAGCCGTGCATCGCGTCGATGCCGACCTTGAGCTTGGCCTTCTTGATCGCCTTGACGTCGAGAAGGCTCTCGAGCTGGTCGAAGTAGGACTTGCGGAAGTCCACGGTGTCGATCCAGGCCTCGCGCGTCGAGCGCTCGTCGGTCATCGTCTTGATGGCGTGGTCGCCGAGCAGCTCGATGCGGCGCTCGAGGTCGTTGGTCACGTTCGGCGAGGCGGAGCCGCCCCAGTAGGGCATCCACTTGAAGCCGTTGTACTGGGCGGGGTTGTGCGAGGCGGTGATCATCACGCCGCCGACGGCCTTGTTGGCGAGCACGGCCCAGGCGACGGCCGGCGTCGGCAGATCGGCGGAGGCCAGCAAGGTCCGGATGCCGTCGTTGGCGAACACGGCGGCGACCTCGTGGGCGAAGTCCTCGGACTGGAAGCGGGTGTCGTAGCCCACGACGACGGTCGGCACGCGGGAAGGGGCGGCCCCCGCCAGGAACTGGCGGTAATCGTCGCTGTTGTAGCCGACCTCGGTGCTCTCCTTCACGCACCCAGCCACGCTGTGGGCGACCTTGCGGACGTTCTGAAACGTGAAGTCGTCCGAGACGATGCCGCGCCAACCGGAAGTGCCGAATCTGATCATTGATCCCCTTGAGGCTATTGAATCGTGGGCGGCATATTAGGATAAGCGCGGCCAAAGGTCAATGACCCTGTTACGGCAGAGCCGTTCTGGGTCTTAGGGCCTATTGACGCCTAGGCCCTTGGGCCTATTGCGCGAAGGGGCCCCCGGGGCTATGCTGTGGGGGTCGCAAGAAAGAACGGAGAATCCGTATGAAAACCCCGAACCCCCTCGCCGCCGCGCTTCTTCTGATAGCCGCCTCCGCCGCGGCCCAGCCTCTCGCCACCGGCTTCAGCATGACCGGCACGAATTCGAACGCCTCCCCCTTCGCCCTTCAGCTCGCCCCCGGCTCCGCCCCCATCGACGAGATGGTCTTCAAGTGCGGAACCGTCCCGTACGTCGCCTGCACCACCGCCCAGACGAACCTCCGCGAGGCGGTCCGCACGAGCAAGAAGTGCCCCCAGCCGGCGATCCCCGCCTGCGTGGACTTTCTGATGAAGCAGTCGAACTCGACCAACCCGGCCGAGACGATCGCCGCCTTCACCCCGCCCCCCGGCACCCAGTGGGCCTCGCCGGACTGCACCCACATCCCCTGCCGCCTCGCCGACAGCCCCGCCGGCCCCGCCGCCGGCGGCCAGACCCTCGCCGGCCGCAGCTACGAGGACGAGCCCGGCTTCATCGGCCCTCCCTCCCCTTTCCGGACGAATAATGCCGCGGCCGACACCCCGAAGGCCATGACCGACGCCGAGTACGAACAGGTCTTCCAGGGCATCAAGGAGAGCTACGGCGCCGACGCCATCGACCTCGGCAACAAGACTTACGGCATCCTCACCGACGACGGCCTGATGTCGGTCTGCTCGCCGACCGATTGCCGCCAGGCCCAGCAGAGCGAGTTCGCCGACAAGATCCAGCAGGCCCGCGCCGAGGCCGTCGCGTTCACCGGCGCCTCCGGCGGCGGCCAGACGAACAAGACCGTCCCCTCGACCCCCGGCATCAACAACGCCGGGCAGACCGGCTCCGTGAACCAGGCCGACGACGACACCAACCCCTCCGACGAGGCGAAAGGCATGGGCCGCCAGGCCGCCGCCGACTCCGTGGCCGTCTCCGGGAACTCGGGCTCGTCCGGCTCCGGGAGCTCCGTCGCGTCCAGCGGCTCCCCCTCCTCCGGCGGCGCCACCGCCGAGCAGGTCATCAAGACGAAGGCCGCGGCCCTGAGCAGCATCGAGATCACCTACACGCGCCTGCAGCAGACGGAGGACACCATCAAGGGCGCGGCCGGGGCGTTCAACAACGGCCAGATGACCGGCTTCGCGTCGCCGAACGCGCCGGCCGCCTCCGGCCGGCTCGCCGAGCCGCCCGTCGACGAGAAGTACCTGGGCAAGATCCAGGCCTCCTCGAACGAGTAGCGTCTAGGTCCATGGGCCTAGGCCCTTCCGGGCCCTAGGACACTGAGCACCGATGCCCTTTCCCGCTATCCTCTCAGCAGGGAAAGGAAATGGGGACCAAGATCAAGACGGCGATGTTCGCGGCGCTGCTGACGATGGCGGCGCTCTCCGCCTCGGCGGAGGTCACCACCCCCATGGTCAACCACGACCCGCTGATGCGCCAGATCATGAGCCTTCAGCTGACCATGCCCGCCGGCGGCGTCACCGGCTCCACGCGCCTCGGCTCCGGCCAGGCCATCTCGCTTAGCCTCGTCGATCCCCTCGCCCCCCTCAAGCCGGTCGAAGGCCTCGCCCCGAAGGCCGCCGACGCCTCCGCCGAGAAGCCCCCCAAGGCGAAGGCCTCCCGCAAGGTGCGCCGCGCCGACGAGCAGCTGCGCAAGATGTCCGAGGAGAAGCGCGCGGCCGACTGGTCCGGCCGCAAGTAGACGGCGCCTAGGACCCCGCGCCGAACAACGCCCGCGAGACGCTCTCCGGGCATTCCTGCTGTGGCAGATGGCCGCAGCCCGGGACGAGCTCCACGCGCGAGCCGCGCACGCCCTTGCGGAAGCGCTCCGCGAACTCCGCGGGCAGGATCCCGTCGGCGCTCCCCCACAGGATGACCGTGCCGGCCTTCACGTCCTTGAGGCGGGCGTCGAGGACGTCCTCGAGCTTCAGCGCCTCCAGGATCGCGCGGGTGGGCCGCGCGCGGATGGAAGCCACCGCCGCGGCCCAGGCCCGCTCCGGCACAGGCCGGGGCTTGCCGTAGGCCTTGGCGTTGAATATTTTCATCGCCGGGACCGTCGGGTCCGCCAGCACCTTCGCCGCCGCGAGCGCGTGCGCGCTCGGATCGCTGAGCCCGGCCGCGTTGACGAGCACCAGGCGGCGCACGCCCTGGGGCCAGTCCACGGCGAGCCAGCCCGAGATCCAGCCGCCGAGGCTGTTGCCCGCCACGGTCCACTCCGCGCAGCGCGGCTCGAGCGCCCCGCGGAGCACGCGCGCCTGCGCGCGGATGCCGTAGTCGGCGGCCGGCGCCGAGCCGTCCGTGCCGGGCATGTCCACGGCGAGGATCAAGGTCCCCTCCGGCGGGGCCGACGCGCCGCCCGCGCCGAGCATGGTCTTGTCCCAGGTCATCGCCGAGTCGCCCATGCCGTGGACGAGCGCCACGCAGCGGCACGCCGCCCCGGGACGGCAGGAGTTCCGCTCATACGCGAGCAGGGGACCCGCGGTCACGCGCTGGACCCCGCCCAGCCGCAGCGCCAGCCGGCGCAGCGCCATGTGCGTCTGGAACGGCGCGAAAGCCGTCGCGACCGCGAACGCCGCGACGGCGAACAACACCCCCAGCAGCCCCGCCACGATCGCGCGCTTCATCCCCCGATGATAACAAACGATAGTCTTGGTGTCAGGCCTTGCAGTATGCGCGGTATCGGACCGGTCGCTGAAAATACTGCACATACTGCAAGGCCTGACACCTCGGAGGTCTAGTAGAATAACGACCATGACGAAAAGCGCCGAGCTGGTGACGCGCTGCGCGCTGGCCAAGCCGGCGGCCGGGGCGTGCTCGTGGTGCGGGGAGCCGCTGCCCGAGGGGCGGCGCATGTGGTGCCGGGACCGCTGCGCGACGGTCTTCTGGAAGAACCACTGGTGGTCGCGCGCGCGGCGCGCGGCGAAGCGGCGGGACAAGTACGCCTGCGTGCGCTGCGGAGGCGGGCGCCCCCTCGAGGTCAACCACATCGCCCCCTGCCTCGGCGCGCACGGCGAGATCAGCTGCGCCCATCACCTCGTCAACCTAGAGACCCTGTGCTCGCCCTGCCACCGGGCCCACACGGCGTCAGCGGTCGGAGTCCCACGCCGCGTGCGGGCCGACCACGACCGAGGCGAAAAGCAGGGGCAGCAAGGCGTGCCACAGGCCTGAGAGCCGGCTCATCCATTCGTGCATGCGGGCCTCCTTGGTTCGCGAGAGAAGACTAGCGCGGAACGCCCCCGGACTCCATGCCCGCGGCGTGACGCTTCGGTCCCATTTTTACTGCTAGACTAAAGCCATCGACACGCACGCCCTCTACGCCGCCGCGGTGCAGCAGCCGGACGCCGACGTCCGCTTCTTCCGGGAGATGTACCGGGAGCTGAGGGGCCGCGGCCCGAGGCTCCTGCGCGAGGATTTCTGCGGGAGCTTCGGCGTGTGCTGCGAGTGGGTCAAGCTCGGGCCCGGCTACCGCGCCTACGGGCGGGACCTCGGCGCGAAGCCGCTCGCGTACGGCCGGAAGACCTTCCTTCCGAAGCTGACGCCCGAGCAGAGGCGGCGCGTCAGGATCGAGCGCAAGGACGTCCTCGCGCCCGGCGGGCCGAAGAGCGACCTGATCATGGCCATGAACTTCTCCTATTTCATCTTCAAGGAGCGCGCCGCGCTCAAGGCCTACTTCAAGAACTGCTTCAAGAACCTCCGCCCCGGCGGCGTCCTGGCGATGGACTGCTTCGGCGGCGGCGGCGTCCACCGGCCGAACAAGGAGAGCACCGTCCACCCCCGCTTCACCTACTACTGGGAGCAGTACGACTATGACCCGGTGTACAACACCGCCCGTTGCGCGATGCACTTCAAGCCCAAGGGCGGGAGGAAGCTCCGGGACGTCTTCACCTACGACTGGCGCGTCTGGACCCTCGCCGAGATCCGCGAGCTGCTGGCCGAGGCCGGCTTCCGGCGCTCGCACGTCTACTGGGAAGGCGACGACGGCAGCCGCGGCAACGGCAAGTTCGCCCGGGACGAGAACGGCGGCCGCGAGGAGATCTGGATCGCGATGGTCGCGGCCGAGAAGTAGCGCCCAAAACCGGGGCGATTTCGTACACTGCCCCCATGAACATCCGCGTCGCCCTCGTCGTGCTGTCGTGCGCCCTCAGCCTCGCCACCGGCTTCGCGGTGTCTCGGAGCGGCGGCTCCGCGTCGCCGTCGGGGAAGCGCGCGCGCCCGCTGATCGGGCTCTCGATGGACACGCTCAAGGAGGAGCGCTGGCTCAAGGACCGCGACCTGCTCGTCGCCAAGACGAGCGAGCTCGGCGCCGACCTCCTCGTCCAGGCCGCCAACGGCGACGACACCCGGCAGATCCAGGACATCGAGGCCCTGCTCTCGCGCGGCGTGGACGTGCTGATCGTCGTGCCGCACAACGGGGCCGCGATGGCCAAGGCCGTGACCTTGGCCCACGACGCGGGCGTGCCCGTGATCTCCTACGACCGCCTCATCACCGGCGCCGACGTGGACCTGTACGTGAGCTTCGACTCGGTCGCCGTCGGCGAGGCGCAGGCGCGGTTCCTTCTCGAGAGGCTCAAGGCGAAGGGCCCGGGCAAGCGCCGCGTCGTGCGCATCCACGGGGCCAAGACCGACAACAACGCGCTGCTCTTCAAGCAGGGCCAGGACAATCTGATCAAGCCCGCGATCGCGCGCGGCGAGATCGAGGTCGTGCACGAGGACTGGGCGGAGAACTGGACGCCGGAGAACGCCAAGAAGATCATGAACGCCGCGCTGACGCGGCACGGCAACGCCGTCGACGGCGTGCTCGCGGCCAACGACGGCACGGCCGGCGGGGCCATCCAGGCCCTGCTCGAGGAAGGCCTGGCCGGCAAGGTCGTCGTGACGGGCCAAGACGCGGAGCTCGCCGCCTGCCAGCGCATCATGGCCGGCACCCAGGCGGTGACGATCTACAAGCCGGTCCGGAGGATCGCCGCCGAGGCCGCGGAGGCCGCGTTCAAGCTCGCCAAGGGCAAGCCCGTGATCGCCCTGGCCCAGACCGACAACGGAAAGGTCAAGGTCCCCTCCATCATGCTCGCGGTCGTCGCCGTCACGAAGGACAATATGAACGAGACGATCGTGCGCGACGGCGTGCACACGGCCGCCGAGCTGGGCGGAGCCGGGGCGAAGTGAGCCGGGAGCCGATCCTCCGCGCCGAAGGCATCACCAAGCGCTTCCCCGGCGTCGTCGCGCTCTCGGGCGTGACCTTCGACCTCGCCCCCGGCGAGATCCACGCCCTGTGCGGAGAGAACGGCGCGGGCAAGTCCACCCTCATCAAGCTGCTCAGCGGCCTCCACGCCCACGGCTCCTATGAAGGAGAGCTGACGGTCGCGGGCCGGCCCGCGCGGTTCAGGTCGGTCGCCGACGCGGAGAAGGCCGGCATCGCGGTGATCTGCCAGGAGCTGGCGCTCGTGCCCGGCATGACCGCCGCCGAGAACCTGTTCCTGGGCGCGGAGCCGACGCGCGCCGGCCTCATCGACTGGGCCTCGGTCTATGGAGAATCGAAGGCGTTGTTCGAACGCTTCGGCGTGCGCATCGACCCCCGCGCTCGCACCTCGGACCTGGGCACGGGCCAGCAGCAGCTCGTCGAGATACTGAAGGCGTTGAGAAAGGATTCGAGGGTCCTGATCCTCGATGAGCCGACGGCGGCGTTGACCGAGACCGAGACGGCGGTCCTCATCGGCATCCTGAAGGATCTGCGTCGGCGCGGCATCTCCTGCATCTACATCTCGCATCGCCTCGAGGAGGTCTTCGAGCTGGCGGACCGCATCACGGTCCTGCGCGACGGCTCGACGGTGGCGACGCTCGACCGGGCGAAGACCGACGTCTCCACGGTGATCCGCCACATGGTCGGGCGCGAGATCAAGGACCTGTTCCCCCGCCGGGCCACGGCTCCAGGGAAAGCGCTCTTGCGCGTGTCGGGCCTCAACGCCTCCTCCGGCGAGGGCGGAACCGCGTTCCTCAAGGACATCTCCTTCGAGGCGCGGGCGGGCGAGGTGGTGGGCTTCGGCGGGCTGATGGGCGCCGGGCGCAGCGAGCTCCTGATGCACCTGTTCGGCGCCTGGGGCCGAAGGCTCTCCGGCTCCGTCGAGCTCATGGGCGCGCCGCTGGGCGCCGTCACGCCGGAGACGGCGCTCGAGCGCGGGCTGGCGCTCGTCACCGAGGATCGCCGCCGCTACGGCCTGGTGCTGGAGCATCCGATCTCCTTCAACCTCTCGCTGTCCTCCCTCAAGAGGCTCACCGCCGGGCTCCTCCTCGACCTCAAGCTGGAGACGGCGAAGAATGACGAGCAGGCGCGGGCCCTCAGGGTGAAGGCCCCGGACCTCGGCGCGCGCGTCGGCGGGCTCTCCGGCGGGAACCAGCAGAAGGTGGTCCTCGGACGGGTCCTGATGGCCGAGCCGTCGGTCATATTCCTTGATGAACCGACGAGGGGCATAGACGTCGGCGCCAAGATAGAAGTCTACGAGATCATCAACGCATTGACGGCTTCAGGCAAAGCAGTCGTTCTTGTCTCGAGCGAGCTGCCCGAGCTGATGGGCATGAGCGACCGGATCCTGATGCTGCACGACGGGCGCGTCTCCGGCGAGTTCGCCAAGGCCGAGGCCACCCAGGAGAAGCTGCTGGCCGCCGCCATGGGCCACTCGAGGAACTGATGGAAAACAAGAAGCTTCTGCGCGACCTCTCGCCCGTGATCGCCTTGGCCCTCATCTGGGGCGTCTTCGCGACTTTGACGCCCCACTTCCTCACGCCGCGCAACCTCTCGATGCTGATGATCGAGCTGTCGACGACGGCCCTGCTGGCCCTGGGCATGTTCCTCATCATCCTGCCGGGGCACATCGACCTCTCGGCCGGCAGCGGCGTGGGCCTCATCGGCGGCATCGCGAGCGTGCTGATCATCCAGCACGCGTGGCCGGCGCCGGCCGCGCTGCTGATCGCGTTCCTGATCGCGATGGCGGTCTGGATGGGGATGGGCTCGGTGATCGTCAAGCAGAAGATGCCCGCCTTCATCATCACGCTCGGCGGCCTGCTCGTCTTCAAGGGCCTGTTCTGGCTCGTGATCCGCAACTCGACGGTTCCGGTGGCGCCGGGCGGCTCGTGGAACCTGTACTCGCTGCTGACGACCTACTACCTTCCCCACGCCGCGGGCTACGCCCTGGCCGCCGCGTGCGCCGCGGGCTTCGCCTGGACGCGCGAGCAGCCCGACCGGGAGCGCCGCTTCCTCGAGCGCTTCACGGTCGCGCAGGCCCTGTTCCTGTTCGCGTTCCTGATGAACCAGTTCCGCGGCGTGCCGCTTCCCGTCGTAATCCTCGGCGCGGCGGCGGTCGCGGTGTCGGTTCTGACGCGGCTCACGCGCTTCGGGCGCTACCTGTACGCGATCGGCGGCAACGAGGAGGCGGCGGTCATGTCCGGCGTGCCGGTCGACCGGGTCGTGATCGGCGCCTACGCGATCATGGGCGGGGTCGTGGCGCTCACCGGCTTCATGCAGACCGCCTACTCGGGCGCGTCCACGACGACGGTCGGAGAGCTCATGGAGCTCGACGCGGTCGCGGCCTGCGTCATCGGCGGGACCAGCCTCAAGGGCGGACGGGGCACCGCGCTCGGCGTCCTGTTCGGCGCCCTGATCATGGCGAGCCTCTTGAACGGCATGACCTTGCTCGCCGTCGCCCCCGAATTCAAGTTCATCGCGCGCGGCCTGGTCCTCTCTTTGGCCGTCTGGCTCGACACGCGCCTCTCCCGAGCGTGATGGTGTCAGGCTTTTCGATTTTCCCATTCCGGCTCAGAACTCGCACCGGTGCGAGTTCGTTGTCCACGGTCCTCATCCTTCTGTCGGGAGTCGCGGCCTCCGCGGCGCCGCTGTCGAAGGCGGACGACGCGTTCGTCGACGACCTGTCCAGGAGGGCCTTCCGGTTCTTCCTGGAGCAGACCGACCCCAAGACGGGGCTCACGGCCGACCGCGCGGGCACCGACGGCAAGCAGGCCGCCGGCGTCGCGAGCGTCGCCTCCACGGGCTTCGGGCTGAGCGCCCTCTGCGCCGGCGCGGAGCGCGGCTGGATCGCTCCGGAGAAGGCGCGGGAGCGCGCCCGGGTCACGCTCGGCTTCCTCCTCCGGTCCGCCCCGCACGAGCGCGGCTTCTTCTACCACTTCCTCGACATGAAGACCGGCGCGCGGGCCTGGAGCAGCGAGGCCTCGACGATCGACACCGCCCTCCTGCTCGGCGGCGTCCTGACGGCGCGGCAGTGCTTCCGCGACGACCCCGAGGTCGTCGCTCTGGCGACCAAGCTCTACGAGCGCGTCGACTTCCCCTGGATGATGAAGGGCGAGCCGCCGCTGCTGTCGATGGGCTGGAAGCCGGAGACGGGGTTCATCGCGGCGCGCTGGGACACCTACAGCGAGCACATGCTCCTCGACCTGCTCGCGATCGGCTCGCCCACGCATCCGATCCCGGCGAAGACCTGGGACGGCTGGCGCCGCGACCTGGTGTCCTACTCGAGCTTCTCCTACGTCGCGGGCGACAAGCCGTTGTTCATCCACCAGTATTCCCACGCGTTCGTGGACTTCCGCGGCAAGTACGACGGCCACGGCCTCGATTACTTCCAGAACTCCGTCGCCGCGACCATGGCCCAGCGCCGGTTCTTCATGGACCTAGCCGCGGAGTTCCCGACCTACTCGAAGGACGTTTGGGGCCTCACCGCCTCGGACGGCCCCCGCGGCTACACCGCGTGGGGCGCGCCCCCGCGCGACCCCTCGATCGACGGCACGGTCGTGCCCTGCGCCGCGGGCGGGTCGCTCATGTTCACGCCCAAGGAGTCGCTCTCCGCCCTGCGCGAGATGAAGGCGCGCTGGGGCGCGAAGGTCTACGGGCGCTACGGCTTCACGGACGCCTTCAACCCGGCAACCGGCTGGACCGGGCCGGACGTGATCGGCATCGACCAGGGCATCATCCTGCTCAGCGCCGAGAACCTGCGCGGCGGCCGCGTCTGGCGCTGGTTCATGAAGAACCCCGAGATCGTCCGCGCGATGAAGTCCGTCGGATTCCAGGAGATCAAGCCATGACCGTCATCCTCGCCCTGCTGCTCGCCGCCTCGCCCGCGTTCGCCGCTCCGCGCCCCGACCTCGAGGCCCTCCTCAAGAAGATGACCTTGGAAGAGAAGGTGGGACAGCTGCAGCAGGCCGGCGGCCCCATCGAGGGCTCTCCCGAATTATTGGATAAGGCCCGAAAGGGCCTTATCGGCTCCACGCTGAACGTCCGCGGAGCGAAGACCGTCAACGCGCTGCAGCGCGCCGCCCTCGGCACGCGCCTGGGCATCCCCCTGCTGTTCGGCTTCGACGTGATCCACGGCTACCGCACCATCTTCCCCATCCCGCTGGCGCTGGCCGCGACCTGGGACCCGTCCGTGGCGGAGGCCGCGGCGCGCCTGTCCGCGCGCGAGGCCGTCCTCGACGGCCTGCGCTGGACCTTCGCGCCGATGGTGGACATCGCGCGCGACCCGCGCTGGGGCCGCGTGGCCGAGGGCGCCGGCGAGGACCCGTTCCTGGGCTCGGCGATGGCGCGCGCCTATGTGCGCGGCTTTCAAGGTACGGACCCGTCGGCGCCGGACAGCCTCGCCGCCTGCGCGAAGCACTGGGTCGGCTACGGCGCCGCCGAGGCGGGCCGCGACTACAGCACCACGGAGATATCCGAGCGCACCTTGCGCGAGATCTACTTCCCCCCGTTCAAGGCCGCCCTCGACGAGGGCGTGCTGACCTTCATGAGCGCCTTCAACGACCTCAACGGCGTGCCCGCCTCCGCGAACGCGTTCACGCTGACGACAGTGCTGCGCGGCGAGTGGGGCTTCAAGGGCTTCGTCGTCAGCGACTGGGACTCGGTCGCCCAGCTCATCCCCCACGGCGTCGCCGCCGACGCCAACGACGCCGCCCGCCTCGCCCTCGGCGCGGGCGTGGACATGGAGATGAACAGCGTCCTCTACAGCTCGGAGGTGCCCAAGCTCGTCCAGCGCGGCGCCCTGAAGATGGCGACCGTGGACGAGGCCGTGCGCCGCGTCCTGCGCGTGAAGGCCGCCCTGGGGCTGTTCGAGCGCCCGTACGCCGACGAGGCCCTCGCCTCCTCCGCCCCGGACGCCGCCGCGCGCAAGGCCGCCCGGGACGCCGCCGTGCGCTCCCTCGTGCTCCTCAAGAACGACGGCGGCCTGCTCCCCCTCTCGAAGAGCCTCAAAACGCTCGCCGTCATCGGCCCGGTCGCCGACGACGGCGCGGCCGTGCTCGGCTCATGGACCGGCGACGGCAAGGCCGCCGAGGCGGTCACGGTCCTGGCCGGCCTGCGCGCGGCCCTGCCCGGCGCCACAGTCGTCTTCTCGACGGGCTGCCCCGTCACGGGCGGCTCCGACGCGGGCTTCGCGAAGGCGGTCGCCGCGGCGAAGGGCGCCGACGCCGTCGTGCTCGTGCTGGGCGAGGCCGGGGACATGAGCGGCGAGGCCTCCTCGCGCGCCTTCCTCGACCTGCCCGGCCGCCAGCTCGACCTGGCCAAGGCCGTTCTCGCCGCGGGCAAGCCGTCCGTCGTCGTCCTGCTCAACGGCAGACCGCTCACGCTCACCGCCCTCGCGGAGAAGGCCCCGGCCATCCTCGAGGCCTGGCAGCCCGGCACCGAGGGCGGCGCCGCGGTCGCGGCCGTCCTCTTCGGAGACGCGGGCCCCGGCGGCAAGCTACCGATCACCTTCCCGCGCACGCTCGGCCAGGTCCCGCTGTACTACAACCACAAGAACACCGGCCGCCCTCCGGTCGAATCGGACCATTACACCTCGAAGTACCTCGACGCGCCGGTCACGCCGCTGTTCCGCTTCGGCCACGGCCTGAGCTACGCGTCGGTGCGCCTCTCCGGGCTCACGGTCACGCCCGGGAAGGCGGGCTCCTACGCCGTGGCCGTCGACGCGGAGAACGCGGGCTCACGCGCGGGCGACGAGGTCGTGCAGCTCTATCTCCATCGCCTCTCGGCGAGCGTCACGCGACCGGTCGCCGAGCTCAAGGGCTTCGAACGGATCACGCTGAAGCCCGGGGAAAAACGCCGCGTCTCCTTCCGCCTCGGGCCGGAGGAGCTGGGGCTCTACGGCCTCGACATGAGGTTCAAGGTCGAGCCGGGAGTATTCGAGATCCTGGTCGGCACCGACTCGGCACCCGGCCTCTCGGCGCGCGCGGTCGTCTACAAGGACAGCCTTCCCCACGGTCCTCGTCGCTGATCAGGCGGGAGTCAGACGCTTCACGGCTTCTTCCAGGACCGCCACGCGCTTCTCGAGCTCGACTAAGCGGTCCACGGCCGGCTGAGCGGCCGAGGGCGCGGCGGCGGGCGTCGAAGCGGGGACCGCCGCGGGCCCGCCGGTGAAGAGCTGGCGCCAGCGCGATTCCTTCTGACCCGCCTGGCGCGGGAGCTTGGCCACCCACGGCTCGGCGCGCAAGGACATGTCCTGGAGCAAGGATTCGACCTCGGCGCTGCTGACGAACTCGCACAGGCGGTCGGTGCGCGTCTTGATCTCGCCGGCGGTCTGCGGGCCGCGCAGCAGGAGCACGCAGATCGTCGCGATCGTCTTCGCGTCGGCGCCGTCGAGGAGGATCTCGGCGTGGTGCATGAACTTGGGCACGCGGCTGCCGGGCTCATGGATGCGCCCCGCCAGGCTGCGCTCGATGAGGGCGTGAAGGGCCTGGGCCACGACCGGCTCCTCGAGGGCGAGCACCGGGTCGCGGCTCGTCTTCTGGTTGCACGCCGCCACCAGGCTGTTGAGCGACAGCGGGTAGGATTCCGGCGTCGTCAGGGACTTCTCCACGAGCGAGCCCAGCACGCGCGCCTCGATGTCGTTGAGTTCGGTGATCATGCGGGGATTCTAACTGATTACTACTGATAATCACTATTCCCGGGACGAGTGATTATCAGTAGTTTTCCGGAAACAGTTCGCGCGCGGGGGACTGCGGCGTTGCGAGTTCTTCGGGAGGGCCGCTCAGCGCTGACGCGCCGCTGGCCGGTCGATGGCGCGGCGGGCCTCCTTGCCCACGTGGCGGCTGAAGGCCGCGCGCGCGTCGGGCGAGTCGATGCGGGACAGGGCCAGGGCGGCGGCGTAGCGCACGTCCTCGCTGGGGTCCTTCAGGGCCTTGGTGAGAAGGGGCACGACGCTCTCGTGCGCCGCGCCGATGTTGCCGAGCGAGAGCCCCGCGCTAGCGCGCACCGGCGCGCTGCGGTCGCCCAGGGCCTTGATCAGGGCCGGCACGGCGGGCGCGGCCTTCGCGCCCATGTGGCCGAGGTCGTCGGCGGCGCGGGCGCGCGTGCGCGAATCGCCCTGCTTCAGAGCGCGAAGGAGCCCCGGCAAAGCGTCGTGCGCCGCTTTGCCGCTCCCCGCGTCCGCCATGATCGCGCCGGGAGCGCTTACCTCGTGCTCGCGCGGGATGAGTCCGACGGCCAGGGGCAGGTTCTCCGGCGCGGCCGTGCTCCGGGAGCGCGGCGGCGTCAGCGCGACGCGCGGGCGCGCGGCCGGGGCCGTCGAGGCGTCGAGGATGGCGTCGAGCTCGGTGTGGCGCTGGAACTTCGTCGGCTCGGGCAGATCCTCGGGCGGGCGCCGGACCTTCGCGGCGGGGGCGGGAGAAGGGAGCGGGTCGCTCGTGACGAGCGCGTCCGGCTCGTCCGGGACGGGCCGGGGCTTCGGCGAAGGCACGCCGCGCGGCCTCCGGTCCGGCTCGGGCGCGGGGGGCGCCGTCGCCGCGGCCTTCGCGACGCCCTTCGCGACGGACTTCGCGGGCTTCTTCCCCCCCGCCCACGGCGCGCGGCCGGGGCCGGCCTGGTCGCGGCAGTTGACCGCCTTGTTGTCCGCGTCGAAGATCCAGCTCATCGCCTTCGCCTCTTCCCCCTCGGGGCCCAGGCTGCCGAGGCTGTGCAAGGTCATCAGGCGCACGACGGGGCAGGGCTCGTGCTTGAGCAGCCTGTTCAGGATGGGCGCGCCCTCGACGCCGCGCCCGGAGAGGGCGTGGACGGCCGTCATGCGCACCTGCCAGTCGCCGTCCTGCGTCGCCAGGTCCAGGCCGGGCAGGCCCTCGTCCTGCATGTAGTCGAACTCGTGCACGGCGTGGATGCGCGCGTTCCAGTCGCCGGTCTCGAGCTGACGGATGAAGGCGTCGAAGTTGCGGTCGGCGACCGCGGCCTCCTCGAAGGCGCGTGCGCTCCCGATCGAGAGCGCGGAGAGGAGGCAGACGACGAGGAGGCGGCGCACACCCAAGTTTAGCCCGTTTACACGGAAGGTCAAGGCCCCTCGGACTCGCACCGGTGCGAGTTCCCGTCGACTGTTTCCGGAAGCACCTCTAACGCCAGCCCGGCTTGGCGCGGGAGATCGCCGGGCGGCCCTCGCCGAAGCGGAACAGGACCGAGTACTTGAACACGTCCCCGAGCGCGCCCGAGGGCGACCAGGCGAAGTCGAACTCCATCGCGCGCCAGGCGACGCCGAAGCCGAGCGCGGCGCCCGAGAGGCCTCCCCCGTCGGAGCGGGCGGTATTGTAGCCGCCGCGCGCGGCGGCGGTCAGTCCCGGGGCCGGGGTCCAGCGCCGCTCCACGCCGAAGCCCAGGGACATCGCGTCGGTCTTGGGCAGCTCGAGCTGGGCGGCGAGCAGCCAGCCCTCGCGCGGCCGGTATGATCCGCCCGCGTAATAGACGCTCGGAAGCGGATCGGGGACCATCGAGTACTTCAGGCTGCCGCCGAAGCCGCGCACGCCCGCGCCGAGCGAGCGGT